>Ga0137409_10003537_pt1 | contig 16476 bp, 15 predicted proteins | sample CZODoug1_16funga_FD_122059 | JGI IMG/M metagenome (GOLD analysis project Ga0137409, IMG submission 122059) | Vadose zone soil fungal communities from Angelo Coast Range Reserve, California, USA - CZODoug1_16fungal (Hybrid Assembly) | ecosystem: Environmental > Terrestrial > Soil > Vadose zone... | reverse complement strand
CGCAGCGTGCGGCCCAGGTTCTGGCTCTTGGCGTAGTAGTGGCCGCGTTAATTATTGAGCGCATACTGCCCGAAGAGGATCGTCGTCTTGAGCGTGTCGGAAAACTCGTCCGCGCGCTGACGCCACGCCGAGTGCGCGTCGATGAGGCTCGTGACGTACAGCCCCTTCCAGTTGAAGCCGAAGCCGTTGCCGTTCATCATCTGCCACGTCGCACCCTCGACGGCGATCGGTGTCCAGATGGCGGCGCCGGCCAGGTGCAACGGGATGGACACCTCGTCGACCTGGGCGCCGAGCTGGCGGAACACCGCGGCGCCCTTGCGGACCAGCGCGTCGACGTCGCTCTCCGAGTTCGGGTGGCCGAAGCCCTCTTTCACGACGGCGATCTTCATGCCCCTCGCGTCGCCGGTGAGGGCGTTCGTGTACGCCGCCGTCTTCACGTTGAGCTGGCGCGGATCGAGCCCGTCGGGCCCGGCCAGCACCTCGAGCAGCAGCGCGTTGTCGGCGACCGTCGCCGTCATCGGCCCCGTGTGATCGAGGGTGTTCTCGATGGGGAACACGCCGGTGTAGGGGACCAGCCCGTGCGTCGGCTTCATACCGAAGACGCCGCAGTAGGCGGCCGGGATACGGATCGACCCGCCCTGATCACCACCGATGGCCATGTCGACGTCGCCGGCCACGACGACGGCGGCGCTGCCCGACGACGACCCACCCGCCGAGTAGCCCATCTTCCGCGGATTGTGCACGGGCCCGGCCGAGCTGGTGTGGCTGCCGCCCGAGAAGCAGAAGTACTCGCAGTGCACCTTGCCGAGGATCGTGCCGCCCGCGTCCAGGATTCGCGTGACGATGGTGGCGTCGACGTCGGGTACGTAGCCCTCCAGGGACGAGGCGCCGTTCATCATCGGCACGCCGGCCAGGCACACGTTGTCCTTGAGCGCGATCCGCTTGCCCTTCAGCTTGCCGGAGGGCGCGCCCTGGACCTCGCTCTTGTAGTACCAGGCGTTGTACTTGTTCTCGGCGCCCTGGGGGCGATACCCGGGTGTGCGCGGATACTTGACCGGCGGCATCGGATCCGCCATGGCCTCGATGGCGTGGTACGCGGCGACGTTGCCGGCCATCGTCTCGAGGAAGAATTTGACGTCGTCGTCGGACAGGGTCATGCCCAGTTGCCGGCCGACGGCCTTGAGCTCGTCCGGAGTGGGAAGCTTTACGCTGGCCACGGGATCCTCCTTTATGTCTTGACGTCGATGACGTATTGCTGGTTGTCGTTGGGGTTCTTCTTGAGGTTGCAGACGGCGGCGGTGTCGGCCGGCGGCTGCTGCGGATAGCTCTCCACGACCTTGAACGCGCGGTTCTGGGCCTCGGCGATGTAGACGTCGAGGCTGCAGTGGTGCGTCTGGGGATCGATGGCCGTCTTGCCGGCCGGGCCGCTGAAGCTCAGGTTGCCCTCCAGCGCCTCGATCACCTTCATTCGGTCGATGCTCTTGGCCTTCTTCACCCCCGTCGCCCACAGGTGCATCCCGTGATAGGTCTGAATGGCCAGGGACGTGACGTACTTGGTGGACGTGCCGTACTTCGGGAGAAATTTCTTCAGGAACGCCTGGTTCGCCTCGGTGCCGATTTCTTGAAAGTAGCTCTGGGAGGCGATGTACCCCTTGTGCTCCTCGGGCGTGGTCACCTGCTGCTCGAGCCCGTTGCCAAAAGTCGTGGACGCCACCGGAGTGGTCTTGTTCATGCCGGACGCCGCCCATTGTCGATAGAACGAGATGTGGTTGCCACCCACCAGCGCCGACATGACGAAGTTCGGCTTGGCCGCCTGGATCTTGGTGATGGCGGGGCCGAAGTCGCTCACCTCGAGAGGGAAGTAGTCCGTCTGTAACACTTCGCCGCCGTGCTCCTGGGTGTACTTCTTGACCCACTTGGCGGTGATCTGGCCGTAGTTGTAATCCGCCGCGACCGTGTACACCTTCTTGCCGAACTTCTTCAGCGTGAACGGGACCAGCTTGTCCACGTTCTGGGCCGGCGTGGAGCCGGTGCAGAAGCAGTTGCGGTCGCACACGCCGCCCTCGTACTGGGTGTTGTAGAAGTAGAGCGTGTTGAACCGCTTGAGCACCGGCCGGATGGCTTCGCGGGAGGCGGACGTGATGCCGCCCTGGACGACGGCCACCCGCTCCTTGGTGGCGGCCTCGGTGGCGAACTGGGTGTAGAGCTGGATGTTGGACTGGGCGTCGTAGCTGATGAGCTTGATCTGACGTCCCAGCAGTCCGCCGGCGCCGTTGATCTCCTCGACGGCGAAGTTCAGGCAGTCCACCATCGGCCGCCCGTAGATGTCGAGCCCGCCCGAGAGGTCGTGGATCGCGGCCACCTTGATGACGTTGGCCTGAGCAAACGCATCGCGCACAATGGCCGGGGCGAGAGACACTGTGCCGAGGGTGGCGCCAGCTGCCTTGAGGAATCTCCGACGGTCGGCCCGCATCAGTACCTCCGGGCGAAGGGTTGAGAATGCGTACGGGTGACGAGCGCCGAGTCTAGTCCTCCCCGATTTGGAGTGTCAAGACGAAGCGGCGTTGTCCAAGAATGAGGCGACGGCGCCGTGCCTTGCCTGGCTCGTGCCCCAGGGTCTATAGTGCGCGCGCGATGGACCTCGCGGCCGTTCTGATGCTCGAAATCCTGAACGGCGTCGCCACCCTCGTGCTCATCAGCGTCGGGCTCGCCATCATCTTCGGGATGATGCGCGTCATCAACCTGGCCCACGGCGAGTTCCTCATGCTCGGCGGGTACGCCGCCATCGTGGCCACCAATCATGGCGTCAATATCTGGGTTGCCATGCTCGTGGTGGCCCCGCTCGTCGTCGGCATCATCGGCGTCATCGCCGAGCGATTGATCATTCGCGTCCTCTATGGCCGGATGATCGACACGCTGCTCGCCACGTGGGGCTTGAGCCTCTTCTTCGTCGGCATCGTCACCACGATCTTCGGCAACACGGTGGCGGGCATCGGCGCTCCGCTCGGAAGCGTCGGCGTCGGGCGGTACAGCATCAGCCTCTATCGCCTCGTCCTCGTCGGCATCGCCGCGGCGATCCTTGCCGTCATCTTCATTGCGCTTCGGCGGACGAGGCTGGGGCTCATCGCGCGGGGCACGATGGAGAACCCGAACATGGCCGCCGCGCTCGGGGTGAGCCCGCCCCGGGTGTACGCGACGACGTTCGGCGTCGGCGCCGCGCTCACCGGCCTGGCCGGCGGCCTTCTCGCGCCGGTCTCCGGCGTGCTGCCGACGGTGGGCGCGGCCTATGTGGCCAAGGCGTTCATCACCGTCATCAGCGGGGGCACGGCGATCCTGGCGGGGACGGCGGCCGCGTCCAGCCTCTTCGGCTCCGTCAACCAGCTCCTGACGTACTTCACGACGCCCGTGATCGGCGAGGCCGGTCTGCTGGCGGCGGCCATTCTCTTGCTGCGCGTCTTACCCCATGGCATCACCGGCAAGCTGTTCAGGGGAAGCCTGTGAGCCGTCGCTTCACCCCCGGCATCGTCCTGACCATCGTGGCGATGCTCGTCATCGCCCTCGGCGTCCCCCAGCTTGTCGACCAGTTCGGGCTGCTCCAGCTCACGGTCTTCGGGGCCATGTGCATCCTCGCCCTCAGCCTGGGCTTCGTGTGGGGCTACGGCGGCATCCTGTGCTTCGGCCAATCGGCATTCTTCGGGCTGGGCGCGTATACGTACGCGGTGACCGCCATCAACGCGGGCGAGAGCACCATCGCCATCGTCCTCGCGGTCGTGGTGCCGGCCGTCTTCGCCGCCTTGCTCGGCTACTTCATGTTCTACGGTCGGCTGAGCGACGTCTATCTGGGCGTCATCACCCTGAGCGTGACGCTGATCTTTTTCAATCTGATGAACAGCACCGCCGGGGACGCGTATCGTGTCGGCAACGCGCGGCTCAACGGGTTCAACGGCATGCCGTCGCTGCCCACGCTCAACGTGCCCGGGGTTCCCGGCCGTCTCCTCGATCCGACCGAGACGTTCTACCTCGTCATGGCGTGTCTGGTGGTCGTGTACGTGGGACTGCACGTATTGCTGGCCAGTCATTTCGGGCGCGTCGTGGTGGCCATCCGGGAGAACGAGGCGCGCTGCGAGCTGCTCGGCTACGACGTGAGGCTCCGCAAGCTCCTCGTGTTCGCGATCGGCGGCGGCATCGCCGGCCTGGCCGGTTGTCTCTTCGCCAACTGGGGTGCCTTCGTGAGCCCCAACGTGTTCAGCCTGACCATGACCTCCCAGATCATCATCTGGGTCATCGTCGGCGGCCTTGGCACGCTGGTCGGCCCCATCATCGGCTGCCTGATCATGCAATACCTCGCGACGACCCTCGGCACCCAGCAGCTGGCGAACACCAGCCTGATCTTCGGCATCATCTTCCTCGCCTTCGTGCTCCTGGTGCCGCGCGGCATCGTGCCCTCGCTCCGCCGGCTGGGCGCCCGCGCCGCGGGCCCCGCGCGCGCGCGCGACCTGGCATGAGTGGCGCCGTGCTTCAGACGGTCGGACTGTCCATCCGCTTCGGCGGTGTCGAGGCCGTCCGCGGCGTCGATTTCACGCTCGCCGAGCGGGAGCTGCGCTGTCTCATCGGGCCCAACGGCGCCGGCAAGAGCACGCTGTTCAAGCTGCTCACCGGGCAGCTCAAGCCGACGGCCGGGCGTATTCTGTTTCGGGGCCATGACATCACCGGCCATCACACGCACGCCATCGCCCGGCGAGGCATCGGTATGAAGACCCAGGTTCCGAGTCTCTTCGACGGGCTGACGGTTCGCGAGCACCTCTGGCTCTCGGCCCGCCGGACGAATCCGGCCGAACGGACCCGGGCGATCGCGGACGAGATCCTGGAGCGAATCGGTCTCACGTCACTGGCGGACGGAGCAGTCGGCCAGCTGTCCCATGGCCTTCGGCAGTGGGTCGAGCTCGGTACGGTGCTGGCCGGGAACCCCGAGCTGATCCTGCTCGACGAGCCGGCGGCGGGCATGACGCACGACGAGGTCGCGCGGACCGCCGAGCTCGTCCGCGAGATCAACCGCACCCACGCGCTCATCGTGGTGGAGCACGACATGCAGTTCGTCAAGATGATCGCCCGCACGGTCACCGTCATGCACCAGGGCGCCGTGCTGGTCGAGGACACGATGGATCGGATCATGAAGAACCCGAGCGTGCGCGACGTGTACCTCGGCAAGCACGGCGGGTCCTGACCGATCGTGCTGAGCGTGACCGATCTGCACGCCCGCTACGGACGGATTCCGATCCTCAACGGTATCCGCCTGGAGGTCGCCGCCGGCGAGTTCGTCGGCGTCCTCGGCCACAACGGCATGGGAAAGACGACGCTGCTCAAGACCCTGATGGGCTTCGTCCCCGCCGAGCGCGGTCGCATCCTCTTCGACGGCGTCGACGTCACTCGCGAGCCCCCGTATGTCCGGGCCCGACGCGGCCTCGGCTACGTGCCGCAGGGACGCGAAATCTTTCCCGGACTCAGCGTTCGCGACAACCTCCGCATGGGATTCGTCGGCCGCGGCGCCGAGGAACGAATCGATGGCATCCTCCAGACGTTTCCGCGCCTGATCCCTCTGCTCAACCGGCGCGGGGGAGCCTTGAGCGGCGGCGAGCAACAGCTGCTGGCCATCGCTCGCTGCCTGGCGGGCAATCCCAAGCTGATCCTGTTCGACGAGCCGACCGAAGGCATCCAGCCTTCGATCATCGAAGAGCTGGTCGGCGTCCTGCAGCGGCTTCACCAGACCCAGGCGCTGACCATCGTCCTCGTCGAGCAGAATCTCGAGTTCATCGCCGAGCTTGCCAAGCGCGTCCTTCTCATCCAGAAGGGCACCATCCTGCGCGAGCTACAACCCGGGGAGCTTCGGCAGGCGCGCGTCCTCAGCGAGTTCGTCGGCGTCGACAGAGCCTGACCGTCGGTCGTGCTCGGCGCTGAAATACCTCAACACGTAGTCTTTGTTGTCCGAGTACCAGAGGTTCCAATGATCCTCGCTTTGTGAAACTCTCGAGATTAGCTCGAGGCTCGGCCGCCTGGAGTCTCCATAGCGGCATAGCAATCCTTGCCCTGTAGTCCATGAATGTCACGTCCTTCGCTTCCTCGAGACGTTTTCTTGTCTGGTCTTTGGTGGCAGGAAGAACGTTGTGATGGTGCATGACCTGCATGACATAGACGAGCTCGGGAAGCAGAGCGCGCAGGTCCTCGGCAATGAGAAACTGCAGCTCTTCTGTCGTGAAACCGGCAAAGGCCTTCGCCAATTGCTCTCGCCAGGATGCTGTCGGATTTGTTCTTGCCAAATCTCTTCCCAACGCATGCCACTCGTCGATTTTCTTGACGGCGTAGGCGAGATCGAGGGGTGGATTCACCAGCAGGTACTTCTTGATGCCGATCGTTCGCTCCTCGGCATCGATCACGCTCAGATGAGCGCCTTCAAGGGCGCCCAGGCTTGCCCCGAGGAAGTTGATTCCCAGAATCTCGACGTCACTCGTGATAGGCGCACGATGGACAGCGCATGTCGCCGCAGGTGGTCGAACACTCGGGAATCGCCAGGTGAGATCGGGCTCATGGTAGCACCAGTCACTCATCCCGGCATCCTCGGTACGTCGCCCCGCCGCACACCGAAAGCTACTTGACACGGCCGCGGTTCCGGCGGATCGTCGCGCGATCCCGACCTCGGAGGAGGATCACTCGATGACGAAGCTAATCGTAGCGACGCTCGCGAGTCTCGTGGTGCTTGCCCTCGTCAGCCCCCCCGCCTTCGCGCAGGGGCGTGTCGCCGGTGCGCAGGTGTACGAGCTCACCGAGAATGCAAAGTTTACCTTTGGGAAGAGCAAACTGCCGTTCCGTGAGGCCGGGGTCTCCCAGATGATCGGGTTTGCTGCCGTGGGCACCCCGCTCTGTCCCACCCCGGATCTCGCGACGCCGGTGCCCGGCACGCCGGCGCTTCCGGGGAACCCGAGCGCAGCGTGCGTGCTCAACGTGACGGGCTCGGATCACATCAATCTCGCGACCGGACTGGGAACCATCAGCGGACAGTTCACCATTGTGAAGGCGGACATCTTGCCGGCGGTCGACACGCCCGAAACGATCGTTGCGCGCGGGAACTTCAGTGGCCAGATCGATTTCTCCGCCGCACTCCAGGGCCTTCCGTTCGGGACCGTGACGGGGCACTTTACGTCGAACGTCGGCGGCGGCGCGATCCCGTTCGTTGGCGTCTTCTTGCTGCCATTCTCGGATCCCCGCAACCAGACGGGCTTCGGCTATCTCGTCTATCAGTTCGTCCCGAACTCGGACTGCCCGCAAGGCGTGTGCTTCACGTCGCCCGCGGAGCAGTCGCAACCGGTGCAGCCGAATCAGCAGTCGATCGGCTATCCCACGCCCCGCTTCGACATCTATTTTCAGTAGAGGTCCGACGTGGGCTTCATCGCAGCTCCTTCAGCCGGGGATAGACCTCCCGGGAGAACATCTGCATGCCCTTCACCGTCTCCTCGTGGTCGAGGAAGCCCGCCTGGCTCATCATGAGGAGCTGGCCAAAGCCGCCCACGTGCTCGTACATCCGCATGATCTGCCGGTAGACGGAATCGGGGTTGCCGGCGAAGACCAGGCCGTGCTCCATGAGCCCTTCGAGCGTCGGGTTCTGGAACATCTTGTAGATACCGGGTGTCGCGCCCTTCATCGCGTTCACCGTCGACGCGATCGGGTGATAGCCGGGCGGGCTCGTGAACTGCGGGGGCACCTTGTTCGACTCCAGGTACCACATCAGCTTGCGGGCGCCCGCGTAGCCTTCGGCGTCGGTGTCGCCGGTGTAGACGAGCGCCGCGTAGGCGAAGCGCTCGCGCGGAGCAGCCGGCAGTCCCAGCTCGGCCCGGCGCTCACGGTAGCTGTCGAACACCGTCTTCGTGCCCTCGAAGCCCGTCAGGAAGCAGGCCACCGTGTACCCGCGCGCCCCCACTTCGCGTGCGCTGCTCGGGCTCAGCGCGGTGATCCAGATCGGGGGATGGGGCTCCTGATACGGACGCGGCCAGATGTTCACCTGGCGGTGGTGGAAGTACTTCCCTTCCCAGTTGAACGGCCCGTCGTGGCTCGTCCACGCCTTGACGATCAGGTCGTGCGCCTCCCAGAAGCGCTCCATCATGTGCGTGGGGCGATGGTTGCCGGCGGACATCTCGTAGGGCACGCCGCGGACGAAGCCACACTCGAGGCGCCCGCGCGAGTACACATCCACCATCGCCATCTCCTCGGCCACTCGCACCGGCTCGCGCCGGTTGGCGATGGGGTTGCCGAGGATGAGAAGGCGCGCCGAGCGGGTCACCCGCCCCAGCGCACCCATGACGACGGCCGCCGACGGGTTCACGTTCGTGGCCGTCTGGTGGTGCTCGTTGACCATGATTTCGAGCCCAAGCTCCTCGGCGAGCAGCCACTCGTCGATGAACCGGTGATAGAGGTCGGCGCCGATCTTCGGATCGTAGTAACGGTTGGGGAGCTTGACCCGGATCGAGTCGTATTCCCGCGCATCGGGCAGCAGGTGATACGCGTTTTCACTGAAGAACCAGGCGCGCATGTCCAAATCTCCTCGCCAGGCCGGAACGCCGCGCGCTGACGCGGCGTCCGACCGTCCTCACGCCAGAGCGAACGCGCGGACGCGCTCGGCCAGCGCCTCGGGCTGCTCGAGGTGCGGAAAGTGGCCGGCCCCGGGGATCGTCTCGAGCCCGGCGCCCGGGATGGCGTCTCGGTAGGCCGCCCCGTAGCAGTCGGCGGTGACGAAGCGATCGTCGGCGCCCCACAGGAGCAGCGTGGGGACGGTGATCCTGTGCAGCCGCCGCCGGAGCTTCGGGTCGTGGAAGTACGGCTCCCAGGCGTAGAGCGCGGTCGCCTCCCGATTGCGCGCGATGACGGTCAACCGATCGTCGGACAGCGCGGCGTGATCGAGTCGGGCGCGCGCGGGGTCGTGGTACTGGAGCCGGAGGACCTCGTCGGGATGGAGGGCGAAGATGTCGGGGATGTCCCGCGTCTCGCGGTCGCCAACCTTGATCCCGAGCGGAGCGATCAGGATCAGCCGGGCCACGCGCTCCGTGCACTTCACGGCCATCTCGGCGGCGATCCAGCCGCCGAGCGAGCAGCCGATCACGACGGCGTCGCGGGCGTCCTGCTGCGCGAGCAGGTCGAGGTAAAGGTAGGCCAGGTCGTCCACCGCGTCGATGCTTGCCGCCTCCGGCGAGTGGCCAAACCCGGGATGTGACGGCGCAAGCAGGTGGCCGTGGGCGGCGAGGCGATCGAGCACCGGAGCCTCGTGATCGAGCCCCTCCTCGCCGTGCAGCCAGAGGATCGGACGGCCATGCCCCCGCTCGACGCATTCGAGCTGCACGTCCTGCACGGTCAGCCAGCCGCTCATCGTTTCCCTCACCGGACTGCCCGGAGAGTATCTTATACAGCCTGGATTCGAGCCGGCCGCCCTGGACGGAGGTGATGATGGCCCACGAGCTCACGTCGCTGTTCACGCCGATCGCGGTCGGCGCCGTCACGCTGAAGAACCGGATCTATTCCTCCGGTCACGCCGAAGCCATGGCGGAGGGCGGCCGGCCGACCGAACGCCTGCGACGCTACCACGAGGCCAAGGCCCGGGGCGGCTGCGCGCTCACGATCTTCGGCGGGTCTTCGAGTGTCCATCCGTCGTCGCCGGCCGCCGCCTGGAAGCAGATCGCCAACCACGACGACTCCATCATTCCGACCTACCGGGTGCTCGCCGACGCGGTGCACGCGCACGACTGTCTGGTCTTCACGCAGCTCACGCACCTCGGGCGGCGTGCGCAGTCCGACCCCGACGTTCCGGGCGCGCTGCTGGCGCCGTCGCAGATTCCCGAGCGCGTCCATCGCGAGGTGCCACACGAGCTGGACGCCGAGCAGATCGTCGAGCTCGTCCGGGCGTTCGGTGAGGCGGCGCGGCGCTGTCGCGAGGGAGGACTGGACGGCGTCGAGATCTCGATGGCGCACAACCATCTCATCGATCAGTTCTGGTCGCCGATCTTCAATGAGCGGCTGGACGAGTACGGCGGCAGCCTGGACAACCGCATGCGCTTCGGCCTCGAGGTGCTGGCGGAGATCCGACGGCGGGCCGGTCGCGACTTCGTCGTGGGCGCCCGCATCTCCGGAGACGAGTTCAGCCCGGGCGGCCTCGGGGCGGAGGACATGGCAGCGATCGCGCGCCGGCTCGCCGCCTCCGGCCTGGTCGACTTCCTTTCGGTCATCGGCGGCGGGGCCCACACGTACACCCTCCAGGCCGCTGCCGTGCCGAACATGAGCTACGCGCCGGCGGTGTTCGTGCCCGTCGCGGCCGCCATCAAGAGCGTCGCGCCGGGATTGCCGATCTTTCACGCCAGCCGCATCGTCGATCCGCTGCACGCCGACCGGATCGTCGCCGCCGGTCAGATCGACGTCGTCGGCATGACGCGCGCGCTGATCGCCGATCCCGAGCTGCCGCGCAAGGCGCGTGAGGGCAGGCTGGACGACATTCGTCGGTGCGTGGGAGCGAACGAGGGCTGCATCGACCGCATCTATCAGGGCAAGGCCGTCACGTGCGTGCAGAATCCGGCGACCGGACGGGAGGCCGAGCTCGGTGACCTGCGGCGCGCCCCGACGACGAAACACGTCGTCGTCGTCGGCGGCGGCGTGGCCGGATTAGAGGCTGCCCGAGTCGCCGCGCTCCGCGGCTGCCGCGTCGTGCTGATGGAGAAAGCGGCCGAGCTGGGCGGACAGATCCTCCTCGCCGCGCGCGCGCCGGCTCGCGCGGAGTACGCCGGCATCGTCCGCTTCCTCGCGAACCAGGTGCGCAAGCTCGGCGTCGATGTGCGGCTTGGGATGGAGGCGACGGCGGCCCTCGTGCTCGGCGAGCACCCGGACGCGGTCGTCGTCGCCACCGGCTCGCATCCGCACATCCCGCCGGTCCCGGGCAGCGACGGCAAGCACGTCGTGACGGATCGCGACGTGCTGGGCGGCGAGGCGACCGTGGGCAGTCACGTGGTGGTGATCGACGACGTCCACACCGAGCAAGCGCTCTCGACGGCGGAGCTGCTGCTCGATCAGGGCAAGCGCGTGGAGGTCATCTCGCCGCTTTTCTACGTCGGTCAGGACATCGGCGTCACGTCGATCGCGCCGCTCTACACGCGGCTCTACACGAAGGGCGCGGTCCTCACACCATGCAGCGAGCTGCGTGCGGTGGAGGGCTCGACCGTGGTCGTGCGCAACGTCTTCTCGGGGGCCGAGCGCCGCATCGAATCGGTGGACACCGTGGTGCTGGCGACCGGCAGCCGCTCCACCGACGCCCTCTATCGGGCGCTCAAGGGCCAGGTGCCGGCATTGTACGCAGCCGGCGACTGCGTGGCGCCGCGGGGAGTCCACCAGGCCATCCTCGACGGCACCCGGACCGCGCGCGCCATCTGAGGCAGGAAGGAATCGGCACCGCCGCTCTTAAGACGCCGGTCGAGGCCAGCCGGATTCGCTACATCCTCCTGAAGCGCACGGCGAGGCCGGCGCATCCCAAGATGTGGCGACGCTATGCATGCACCGGCGGCAGCTCGGATGGTCGAGGAGACTCCGACGAGGCCCGTGACGGACTTCGACCTGGCTGAGCTTTACGGCTCTGCCGGAGCTCTCGCCCGTTCCATGCGGGGCGAGTTCGACCCACGTCGGTTCCTCGAGGCCCTTTCTTCACAGGTGCGCCAGGTGATCCCCCACGATCGGCTGACGCTCGTGTATCTAGAGGAAAACGGGCGAACCTTCTCCGTCTTCGGGGAGCACGCCTTCGGGGAGCACACCGCCGACGGCGCGCTTCGTCACGAGGGACACTACACGATCGGATGCGATCCAGGCAGCCGGTACACCTCCGAACAGATCGGACGCGCGAGCGTGTTCGCGGGAAAGCCGGAGGTCGTCCGCGACTACCAGGCGAGTGCCGACATCGCTGAGGCCGAGCGCAATCGTCGGTGTCCGTTCACGGCCGGTCTTCGCTCCTCCGTGACGCTACCGATCTACGGTGCAGAGCGCGTCAGCGGGGCGCTCATCATCGGGAGCTTTGCCCCGGACGTGTACACCGAGTCGTACGTCAAGACAGGCCAGCGGATCGCCGAGTTCCTCGGCCCGCTCGTCGAGAACATCGTGCTCCTGCACAAGGAACGCCATCGCCGGCGCCGGCTGGCCGTGGTCCCCGCGGTGGCGCGGGTCGTCGGGACGAGCCTGAACGTGCACAAGATCTTCGACCAACTTGGCGCCGTGGTGCGGCCCGTGCTCGATTTCGACCTCATGATCGCCCGGTTGATCGGGCCGAGCGGAACGTTCCAGGGAGGGGATCTCCATGTGAGCGATGAGCCCGGGGACCTCCCGGGCGGCTATAGGCCCGAGGACTACTCGTTCGGTTCGCGGCTCCTCGCGCAGGAAGTTGTCCTGGTCCGCGACGCCCGCGCCGAGCTCGACGTCTCGCTGCCCGGCGACCGGATGACGCTCGAACGGGGAATGCGCTCGCTCATGATGGTGCCCTTGATCTTCGGAGAAGTCGTGGGGGGAGTGCTCAGCTTCGCCAAGCGCCAGCCCGACTGGTTCGACGAGGGCGACGGAGAGGTCGCCACCGGGATCGCGGCTCAGGTCGTCGTGGCGATCCAGCACCAGCGCCTTGCCGAGGAGCAAGATCGGCGCGCCGCCGTCGAAGAGCGAACTCGCCAGCTGGAACGGCGAGTCGAACGGCTCCGCGGCGCCCTGACCGAACAGTACCGGTTCGACAACATCATCGGGCAGGCTCCGGTCTTTCGCGAGGCGCTGGATCAGGCAGCGCTGGTCGCCCCGCAGGAGACCACGGTGTTACTGACTGGCGAGAGCGGCACGGGGAAGGAACTGGTCGCTCGCGCCATCCACTGTGCGAGCCGGCGCGCGGAGGGACCCTTCGTCGCCGTCAACTGCGCCGCCCTGCCCGAGGCGCTCGTCGAGTCAGAGCTCTTCGGCCATGAGCGCGGCGCCTTCACCGGGGCCGACAAGCTCAAGCGCGGCCGCTTCGAGCTCGCCGCCGGCGGCACGCTGTTCCTCGATGAGATCGGCGAGCTGGCGCCCCCGGTGCAGGCCAAGCTGTTGCGTGTCCTGCAGGAGCGCCAGTACGAACGGGTGGGCGGAACGGCAACGCTCAAGGCCGACGTCCGTCTGGTCACGGCCACCAACCGCGACCTGGAGCAAGTCGTCGGAGACGGCCGTTTCCGCGTCGATCTCTATTACCGACTCGCTGTCTTCCGCATTCATCTTCCCGCCCTGCGCGAGCGGGAGGACGACATCCTCATACTGGCCGACCACTTCCTCCGCAAACTCGCCGAAAGGATGGGACGAAGTAAGGCAGGCCTCAGCGAACAGGCTCGCCAGCTCTTGCTGGTGCACCACTGGCCGGGCAACATCCGTGAACTGCAGAATGCCATCGAGCGCGCGCTGATCCTCGCCGACGGAGAGCTCATCTCCGGAGCTCACCTCGGGATCGCTGGGCACTCTCCGGCCGCAGCCGGCATGCTCTTCAGACCGGCGGCCGTGGAGAGCTTCGCGCCTGTGATGCAGCCCCTGGCCGAGGTCGAGAAGCAGTCGGTCATCGAGGCGCTCCGGAGAGCGAAAGGCAACAAGTCCCACGCGGCGGCTGCGCTCGGTCTGAGCCGCGGCGCGCTCTACACTCGTCTGCGGCGCTTCCGCCTGATCGCCTGACTGCTGTCCGGTTCCGGGCAGTCTGTTCGGAATCGGCCGGCCGCGCTGAGCGACTCCGGACACCACGGCCGCAGGTCGTTTCACTCCCGAGTTGCAACATCTCGAGACTCTGATCTTTCTTCCGCCTGTCGAATTTGGCCCGACTCATGCCCTTCCTTCAGTGGCAGGAAGCGACCGCCAGGCCGGTATTCGCGGGGGCGAGGACGCTTCCGAACGGGGAGGAACTGTCAAATGGGCCAGCACAGGATCGTTACGCCACTTGCCTTCATCGCTCTGATCGCACTCGCTGCCGGTTGTGCCGCGCAGAAAACCGACGTCGTCGCGAGCCGGACGGTATCCGACGCGTCTCGTTCCACCGTCCCACACGACCTCGTCGGGACCTGGCATGGATCGTTCCGGCCGGTCGGCGGCGCCGACGGTGGCGGCGGCAATGGCATGGCGGGTGACATGATGCTCGAGATCAAGGATGACGGGACGTACACGTTGATCTCGACACGACGCGGAAGGGGAGATGCGGCGGGGAAGGTGAGCAATGATTCGGGCGTCGTCGTCGCAAACGGTCGCTCGATCACCTTGAAAAGCTCGTCGGGCCAGTGGATCTCGCTCATGCGTAATGGCGACGCCCTGTACGGCGTGAGCCAACACCGCGGCAGCGGGTACGCCATCCACATCACGGTGGAGAGGGAGTCCGGTACTTTCGCAAGCCCAAGACTGCCAAACGATAAAAAGGAACCATGATCCGAATCCGTGACGGCGCCGACCACCTGCCTGAGGTGGCCGGCGCCGATTCGTCGAGTTACCCCGATCCGGCGCGGCCGCCGGCCCGGGTGGCGACGACCTAGTCGTCGCCGCCGCTCTCCGCGGAGGAGACGACCTCGCCCGATGTCGGATCGAGGATGACGCGCACGTCACGCCGCTGGTCGAAGTCGAACATCGGCAGCAGGGACCCCGCGACCGCGTCGAACGAGTGATCGCCGAGCCGGCCCAGACCCCAGTTGTCTTCGATGAAGCGGAGGATCGAGCTCTGATCGGTGACGTTGTGGGCGACGAAGTTTTGTTTGGCGAAGGGCGAGATCACGAGAAGCGGCAGGCGTGGGCCGTAACCGCAGCGGCCCTGGTACGGACCCAGGCGCGGCGACCCGCCGCTGCAGAACGCCGCGTCCTCCGGCGTCGACGACGGATTGACGAGCGGCGAGCGGACGTGATCGTACCAGCCGTCGGAATCGTCGTAGGCGATGATCACGGCCATCGTTGTCCATTCCGGCCGCGCCTGCAGCCGGTTCAGCGTCTCCACGATGAATTGCTGCTCGAACAGCGCCGACGAATAGTCCGCGTGGCCGTCCTGGAAGCCGCGCGCCTTGAGAAACGTCACCGCCGGCATGTGACCCGCATCCACGGCCGCCCAAAAGTCGTCGAGGTCGTACTGGTGATTGGCCTGGTCGGTGTGGCCGGTCATCGCGACCGAGGAGGGCGGCAGATGGTGCGGATTCGCGGTCGAGGCGTAGTACTGGAACGGCTGGTGGTGCGGGATGTAGTCGCCCTTCGGCTTGCCGTTGGCGCCGATGTGGGACGCGCCGCACACCGCCTTCTTCGCCGGCAGTCCGTTCGCGGCCGGCTGGAAGGGCACGGTCGGCTTGAAGCCGCCCTGGAAGAACCCCCACGTGACACCGCGATCGTTGAGGACGTCGCCGACGTTACGGCCCTTCATCACGACCGTCTCGCGCGTCGAGCAGTCATCGAAGGCGGGTTGCGGATCGCCGACGACGGACCCGTCGACGGTGTCGGGCCCGAACGGAGTGCCGAGATTGGCGGGCTCGGCGCCGTGCGTCTGGCCGGAGATGAGGTTGAGCGCGCCGGGCGTCGACGGACCGAACGTCGTGTTGAATGAGCGGTCGCTCATCGCGAAGTGCTGCGCGTAGTTCCAGAGCGCCGTCACGGTGCTTCCGTCGTAGTACCCCATGACGAGACCCGGTCCGCGCCCGTAGTCCTGGCAGCCCGGCGCCCCGATGCCGACCGTCTCGACGAACTTGTCCATCTTGCCGTCGTCGAACGCCTCCTGCTCGGCCTTGTACTCGTGGTTCTGGTCACACGTATCGGCCTGAGCGCGCGTCAGCCGGAATGGCTGCACCGTGTTCGGGTTGTGGGGCACCAGCAGCCCGGCCGTGACGAGATTGTCGACCTTCGGGGTGTGGGGCCGTGCGTTGAACACCGATTCGCCCGGCAGATTGTCGGCGTGCGGATACGTCGCGAAGTAGTGATCGAACGAGACGTTCTCCTGGAAGATGACGACGACGTGCTCGATCGGGGTTTGGACGCCACGGCGTTCGCCCTCCCGGTCGTCCCCCTCCCCGGCGCGGGCCGGTCGAGGCACCGGGCCGATGAGCAGCCCGACGATCGTCCCGATGGCCACGACCCTCTTGACGGTCTTCCACCACGGCATCAGCATCATGACGTGCTCCTTCGCGTGAGGTGAGCTACTCGGCGGTCCACGGTGCTGGGACCCACGAAGGAGGGGTACCCGCCGAACGCTACGGCAGCTTCACGAAAGGTTGAACAATTCGTGACGTGTGGACCGATGCCGCGTCATCGCGTCACCACACGCAAATCTTCATTCCTCCGTCATTCGTGCGTAGCGAGCACGTTGTAGCGTCGCCGCGCGGTGCGAAGAATCGCCGTCGCTCCGACGTTGCAGTGCCCCGCCGACCGCTCGGAAACGAGGAGGAGAGCTCATGATCAGGC
>Ga0137409_10003535_pt1 | contig 16484 bp, 13 predicted proteins | sample CZODoug1_16funga_FD_122059 | JGI IMG/M metagenome (GOLD analysis project Ga0137409, IMG submission 122059) | Vadose zone soil fungal communities from Angelo Coast Range Reserve, California, USA - CZODoug1_16fungal (Hybrid Assembly) | ecosystem: Environmental > Terrestrial > Soil > Vadose zone... | reverse complement strand
TCTTCCGGCTTCTCGGGCCGGCCGAGCGGGATGCCGGCGATGCGGCGCTTCCACGCTTCCTTCGGCGGTAGGTTGTGGAGGGCGCCCAGCTCCTGGTCGAGCTGCTCCCACATGGCGGTGTCCACCGCGCCGGGGCAGACGCAGTTGGACGTGATGCGATCGCCTGCGAACGCCTGCGCGGCGGAGCGCGTGAGGCTGATGACGCCGGCCTTGGAGGCCGAGTAGGGCGTGGTGAGGTGATTGCCGCCGCGGTAGCCGGCGATCGACGCGGTCTGGATCAGCTTGCCGCGCAGCTCCGAGCCCGCCATCGGCGACTGGTCTTTCATCTTCCGCGCCACGGCCTGCAGCACGAAGAACACCGCGCGGAGGTTCACGGTGAGCACGCGGTCCCACTCGGCTTCGGTCACGTCGAGGATCGGCTGCACGCGAATGACGCCCGCGTTGTTGAACAGCACGTCGATGCGCCCGAAGCGCCGGTGCGTCTCCTCGACCATCCGCGTGATGTCCGCGGCGCGCGTGACGTCCGCCTGGACGGCGAGGCCCTGCAGCTCGGCGGCCAGCTTCTCCACGCCGGCCTTGTCGAGATCCGCCAGCGCGAGCCGGGCGCCGTCGGCGGCGAGGCGGCGCGCGGTGGCGGCGCCGATGCCGCGGGCGGCGCCGGTGATCAGGACGACGCGGTCGCCGAGGGTGGCCATCAGCGGAACGCCGGCGCGATCTCTTTGATGAAGCGGTCGAGATCGCGACGCAGCTCGGGCAACGGACGGAAGAGCGTCGGGATGAAGACGACGTCGGCGCCGGCGGCCTTGAGCTGGCGGAGCGTGTCGCGGATCTGATCGGGCGTGCCGCCCAGGACGGTGTCGCGCGCGTCGGCGGCGTGGCGGCCCATGCGCGTCTCGATGGTCTTGGCCAGCGTGTCGATCTCGTCCTTCTTGTCTGTGATCAGCAGCGCCATGTTGACCGAGCGCGTGATGGTCTTGGGATCGCGGCCGACTGCTGCGCAGTGCTCGTCGAGGATCTTGCCTTTGCGCGTGAGGACGGCAGGTCCGCCCCAGACGTTCCAGTGGTCGGCGTGCCTGGCGACGATGCGCAGCGTGACGCGTTCGCCGCCGCCTCCGATCATCAGTTCCGGATGCGGCTTCTGTACGGGTTTAGGATCGAGCGGGGCATCGGAGAGCTGGTAATACCGGCCGGTGAAATTGCTGCGGTGCTGGGTCCACAGCGACCGGATCACTTCGCACGCCTCGTCCAGCCGCTCAAGCCGCTCGCGCATCGTGTAGAAGGGGATGCCGTACGCTTCGTGCTCGTTCCGTTGCCAGCCGGCGCCCACTCCGAGCAGGAGCCGTCCGCCCGAGATGATGTCGACCTGGGCTGCCATTTTCGCGACGACGGCGGGATGCCGGTACGTGTTGCCAAGCACGATGGTCCCAACGCGCATCCGGGGGACAAGTGCCGCGAGCGCGGCGAGGGTGCTCCACGATTCGAGCACTGGGCCTTCACGGTCTTGGGTGTTCGGCATGAAATGATCGGATACACAGGCGATGTCCCATCCCGTCGCTTCGAGATGCTGCCAGAGGTCCAGCACGCCCGGCCACGTCTGCAGGGTCAGGCTCGTGAACACACCGAAACGCATCTCCAACTCTCCTTGAGTTCCGCGCAGGTCTCGTTCACGTATCACCATAGACGGGAATTGCCGCGCCGTGAATGACTGTCGCGTCATCGCTGCACAGGAAAAGGATGACGCGAGCGATCTGCTCCGGCTTGGGCCATTGCGCGAAATCCGCCTGGGGCATGGCCCTTCGATTAACGGCAGTGTCGATGATGCTGGGTAGAATCGAGTTCGCTCGGACGCCGGTACCTTTGAGATCCGTTGCAAGCGAGTCCACCATCGCCACGGCGGCCGCTTTGGACGCTGCGTATGCGGCTGCGCCGCCTGGATGATCTAACCCCGCTTTCGAAGCGATATTGACGATCGAACCGTGTTTCTGCCGCAGCATGGCGGGGACGACCGCGCGGCACAAGGTATAGCCCGACCATAGATTGACTGCCAGCATCTGATCGAATATTTTTGCGTCCGCCTCCCAGAACTTGATCCCGCCCGCGTAGCCGCCGACCGTATTTACCAGTGCGTCGAGCTGTCCGTGCCTGGCGAGAATGTTTTCGACGAGTTCACGGACGGAGCGTTCGTCGGTCACATCGGTAGGGTATCCCTCCAGCTTCGATGTTCTCTTCAACGCATCGAATTCTTCCTGCTTCCGATAGGTGACAATCACGTTCGCCTCTTCTTCGAGAAACGCGAGGGTGACTGCGCGTCCCAGTCCGCCTGTGCCGCCCGTAACCAGAACCGTCTTCGCAGAGAATCTTCCGGTCATTTGATGAATGTACCTCGTTGCAGTTCGTCGAAAGCCTGCTGAAGTTCTTGTTGTCCTTCTACTCTACTCTCAATTTGAATTCAGGCCTTTAAATGGTAAGCGAAAGCCCTGAAGCGAAATCCGGAAAGATGCTTAGATGGGCCCCATGTTGGTTCCGACTTCCGCTATTACCACTGCTGTCCTGTTTCTGATGGCCACGTTCGTAGCTTATATGCGGTGGAAGGTGATGCCGATCCGCTAGACAGGGATCTCGTCCAGCCCCCAGTTCTTCAACAGAAAACTTCCCCCATGGACCATTCCGTTGCCTTGCGCGATGGTGACCTTGCGCGAGCGCACGTCCTCCTTGTACTCTGGCCTGGACGAGTCCGCAACCGCGTTGGCCAGCGCCACGCGCAAGTCGAGTTCGGACGCAAACGTTCGCCCCAGCAAGCTCGTGAGGATGTCAGCTTTCACGCCGCCGTTCTGAACATGGATGTCGAAGGCCAGCGCCAAGCCCAGCTCGGTCTTCAATTGCAGCTTGTTCGCCGTGGCTAGCGCAGGTTGAAAGTAGTCCTTGCGCACGTGCCCGAGTTGCGCCTCCTGCACTTCCGGCATCGTTCCAAACACGCGAAAGCAGGATCGCCACGGCTCGGCGAGCCGGGCCTTCGAGGGCGGAATGCTCACTGAGTCCGCAAAGGCCAACTGCTGGTCGAGCGGCAGATCGATCAACCGGAGAAGCTGGGGCGTCAAATCACCGAAAGCGAGTTTGACCAGATCGGGCCTCGCCGCTTGCATCTCGCGCACGATCTTCCCGACTTCGCCGTGCTCCAACGTGAAACCGATGATGCCCCACGTAATCCCGGCCCCGTCGAAGTTCCCCTGCGCCAGCTCAAAGCCGTGGCCTTCGAAGGTCGCGGTGAGCGCGAGGGCACGCTCGTCGAGCGTTGGTACGGGCAGTTGCGTGATCGCGCCCCAGGTATCCGTGTCGACCATGCCAGTTTCCGGCATGCCGTGTGTTTTCTGAAAGGCTCCCACAGCGGTTGTGGTTCGCGGGCCGAAACCTCCATCGATCGCATCCCCGGCGAAACCGAGCCCCTTCTGGATCTTCTTGACTGGAACGCCGTGGGCGCCCTGGGCAAATAATAACCGCGCCATAAGTTTTTTGGCCTCCGTTTTTCGCGACACTCAAAAACTCGAATCGATGCCAGAAGCTCGATTCGAGCTTCGGAGACTTTAGCCGAGCGCAAATAGAAGGTCAATCAAGTGCGAGGTTTTTGGAAGCCTCTGCTAAACTGAGCCGGTCATGCAGCGCAGTCATTCAATCGCATTGTTAGTGTGCCTCGCGTGTGGTCTCTGGGGAAATGGTATCGCTGAGGCTCAGCAGACCATTATTCAGCAAGAGCGCGAGCAAGCGCGGAAACGAATACGCGCACAACGCATCGATATGCCCCCGGTGCTGGACGGACTCGTCAGTGAGCCGGTCTGGCAGGAGATTGAGCCTGCCAATGGTTTCATCCAGCAGGAGCCGAACGAAGGATCTGTCGCCACGGAAAAAACCGAAGTCCGCTTTGGATATGACAACCGCAACATGTATATCGGAATCATTTGTTTTGATTCGCAACCGGAGAATATTGTCGTCTCCCAAAATCGGCGCGACGGCAGCCTCACCGATACCGACTCGATTCAGATCTTGCTGGATACTTTTCACGATCGCCAAAACGCCTTTATCTTTGGCACCAGCCCAACCGGAATCGAGTACGACGGGCAAGTTTCAAAAGCTGGGCAGGGCGATTCGGGCACATTTGGGCAGGGCGGCGGTCAGGGGGGCGGAACTGGTCAGGGTGGGGCACAACGAGGAGGCGCCGCCGCTTTCAATGGGAACTGGGATGGTGTTTGGTCCGTGCGCTCTCAGATCACCGCGCGCGGCTGGGAGGCCGAAATGGTCATTCCTTTTCGGACCCTCCGCTACATCCCGGGCGCGGACCGCGTATGGGGTCTTCAGATCATGCGTAACCTGCGCCGGCACAACGAGCAATCCTTTTGGACGCCCATTTCGAGAGCCTTCGACTTGCTACAGGTGGATGTCGCGGGGGAACTGGAAGGCCTGGATTTACAAATGCACCGGAACATGCAACTGGTTCCCTACGTTCTGGGTGGATTGGACCAGGACTACACGCGAAGCCAGGATCAAACCAAGCTCACCCGCAACGCCGGTCTGGATGTGAAATACGGCCTGACTCCTTCGCTTACGCTGGATGCGACGTTTAATACCGACTTCGCTCAAGTGGAAGTGGACGAACAGCAGGTCAACCTCACCCGCTTCGACCTGTTCTTTCCCGAGAAACGGCCCTTCTTCCTCGAAAACGCCGGCATCTTTGACTTTGGCGCGGCTCGTGAAACGGAAATTTTCTTCTCCCGGCGCATTGGAATCGACGAGTCCGGCGTGCAGATCCCCATCGATGCCGGCGCCCGCTTGAGCGGTCACGCAGGCCGCTACGAGCTTGGCTTTCTGAGCATGAAGACGCGCGAGGTCCGCGGCGTCGCCCCCGCCAATGAATTCACCGTCGCACGGGTCAAGCGCCAGCTACCCAACCGCTCCAGCGTGGGCCTGATTGCGGTCAACCGTCAGTCGCTCACCCATTTTGAGCGGAAGCGACCGTTCAACCGCACGTTTGGCGCGGACGCGGGGGTGGGGCTGGGGCGCTACATCAACTGGCAAAACTATTACGCCAGGACCCAGTCGCCGGGTCTGACGCGCGGGGCGCACGCCGGTCTTTCTTCGTTCCGCTACGACGACAGTCACCACCAGGCGAGCCTCTCCTACCGTGAAGTAGGTCCTGACTTCAATCCCGAAGTCGGTTATCTTCTGCGGGCCAACTACCGCCGGCCGGGTTTTGGTTATCGTCATACTTTCTATCCCGAAGCCAAGCACATCCGCAGCATCTATCCGCATTTCCAGTGGAACCGCTGGTACACGCTGGGAACGAACGATCTCGAGTCCGAATACTGGCACAACGACTATGGCATGAACTGGCAGGGCGGCGAGTCCTTGAGCTTTCAGTTCAATCGAAGCTTCGAGCGCCTGGACAATCCGTTTGAGGTGTTCCCGGGAATCAAAATCGCGCCAGGCCGGTACGGTTTCAGTCAAGTCGATCTCGCCCTCAGCACCAACCAGAGCGCACCCCGGTTCGCCAGCGGGTCTATCATCACCGGGAATTTCTACAGTGGTACGATTCGCACCCTCAGCCTCAGCGGCGGCATTCGCAAGGGTGCGAACCTGACCTGGTCCGGCAGCTATACCCGCAACATTATCAATTTGCGCGAGGGCGACTTTACTACCGATTTGGCCGGCTTCCGGTTTAACTGGAGCTTTACGTCGAAGAGTTACCTGCAAACCTTCACGCAATACAACAGCCGTATCAATCAGGTGGGCACCAATGTCCGGTTCGCGTTGCTGTCCACTTCCAGCAACGGCCTGTTTGTGGTCTATAACACACGGGATGTCACGATGGATTACGTTGATCCCTATAACCAACAGCGGACCACGCTGACCCGCGCCCTCCTTGTGAAGTACACGTACCTGTTCGATTTCTGATCAGCGAAACATGCGAACCAGACGAGCCCTCAGGCGACTGCGATCAGCAGCTTTGGAGGAGACGCGATGAAAGTCAGCTTCATCGGGTTAGGCAACATGGGTTTTCCAATGGCAGCCAATTTACTGGCTTCCGGTCATCGAGTCACTGTGTATAACCGCACGAAAAGTAAAGCAGATGAGCTGGCGACACGAGGTGCGATAGCGGTCGGTGCCCCAGAAGACTGCTGCGACAGTTCCGTTGTCATCACTATGTTGTCAGACGACAATGCTTTCGAAGAACTACTTTTCTCTAACAACAAATTCCTCGATGCACTCTTGCCGAATACTGTCCACCTTTGCATGAGCACGATAAGTGTCGCGCTTTCCGAGAAGCTTGCCCAAGTCCACGCCAAGGCTGCTCAGATTTATGTAGCCGCACCCGTCTTCGGGCGACCGGAGGTTGCCGCCTCCCGAAAATTGTTGATCGTTGCGGCCGGCCCGAAAAACGGAATCGAAAGGTGTTCGCCGTTGTTTGAAGCACTCGCTAGAAAAACTTTCGTGCTGGGGTCTACAGCAGCGCACGCTAATTTGGTGAAGCTGGCAAGTAATTTTCTGCTATTCGCCATGATTGAAAGTCTGGGGGAAGCTGTGGCCTTTGCTCGGAAGACGGGGTTAGAGCCCATTGAATTTGTGAAAATCATCACAGAGACAGTCTTTGATTCTGCCGCTTATCGGGTCTACGGCCCGATGATTGCGCAATCAAAGTACGAGCCGCTTGCCTTTCCACTTTCGATGGTTCTGAAGGATGTCGGCCTGGTTCTGCTTGCCGCCGAACATGCGGCGGTCCCCATGCCTTTCGCGAACGTAATACGAGACCAGCTGTCGAGCGCGGTAGCCCGTGGTTATGAAGACTTAGATGAGGCTGCACTGTCGCGAATCGCTGCCGAGAACGCTGGGCTAACGAGTTGATGCGAGACAGATCGCCGGCGGTCATAGACCGCCGCTACAGTTCCGTACTATCGGCTCACCGACTGTTTCGCATTCAGAATGAGCTTCTGCACCCGCCAATTGTTCATATCGGCGACGAATACAACGTCCTCGGATGGACAAGCGAGGCCATGCGGCCAATTGAATTGTCTGGGTCCACGACCTGATTCGCCGAGCATTCCCAAAATCTTTCCATCCAACGTGAGTTTATAGAGACGGCCAGGCTCCTGATCGATCGCGAACAGATACTGAGTCGGCCCATTCGCCGTAATACAGAGCGACCAGGGAGCCGTCCCGTTCGGGGGGATGGGATTCGGATTACCGAGTGTGGGATGCCGCTTTTTATCGTAGGCTGCGTTCAGCCAGATGAACTTCTTGAAATTGCCATCCGAATCGAAAACCTGGATACGTCCGTTGCCGCGATCAGCGACGTATACATTTCCTTGTTTGTCGATCTGCATGTTATGGGGATTTCTGAACTGACTGGGTCCGGTGCCGTAGGATCCCCACGACCTGATCCAGTCTCCGTTCTTGCTCATCTTTCCGATGCGTGAATTGACGTAGCCGTCGCTGACGTAGATGTTGTCCTGGGCATCCCACGCGACGTCGGTCGGGCCGTCAAATAATGCGTCCACTGCTATCTTGTCCGCCGGTCTCGCCCTCCTGAATTCGAAACCCTCGTAACCCTCGGGACGGCGTCCGAGGTTCATGAGGACATACCCGGCCGGGTTGAACTTCATGATGGAGTTCGTACCTTTATCGACAACCCATAAGTTGTCGTATTTGTCGAACCGGACTGCGTGAGCGTATCCCAGACCGTACACGCCTTTGCCGATCTCCCGCAGGAACTTGCCGTTTGAATCAAATTCCCATAGCTGAGTCGTCGCATTTCCGTACAGCGGACCCGAAGTCGCAGTTCCCGGATGATTCACAACAACAATGTTTCCCTTCGAGTTGACCGCCACACTGAGCGTTTCGCCGAAATTCATATCGGGATTGATCTTGAAGAAGTTCGGAACCGATTCAAAAGGGATCAATGGGACGTCATTCACAATCGGCACATCCTGGTTTGGTCCAGGTTGCCCCACGCCGGCAGCAGGCGGGACGTCTCCGCGCTGACCGCCTCCCCCGCCGCGCTGAGAGAAGACCGAAAGCGTCCCAGCAAAAATCGCTGCTATGAAGAGAATTCCTGAGGCACTCAACCATCGCTTCATAAAGACATCTCCTTTTGTGTGCACTTTGTGCAATGCCCTATATCCTCTGCCCTTTTTTACCTTTCAGCCAAGAATTTTCGAGTGTTGCGAAAGGCAAGAGTTATGGAAGCAAGTGCCCCGCGATAGCGCGACATTTTATTGATCGCTCGGCCACCCCTCCTTGCGGTGATGGACCTTCGGGACCATCTAAAAAGTTAGTACGGGCTATCGTTTTTTCGCCGAATTCTGCGCAACGGGACGGCGTTATCGCGACTTCGGTTCCAGCCAATCCATCTTCCGTAAAAAGTCGGGTAATTTCGGTTGTCCGGCCCTCTCTCAATACAAGTGATTTAGCGCGGTCTTCGCGAACCGAACGCCCTGCGATCGTAGCGCCGCGAGACGCCTGGAATGAGCTTTGCTCAACCTGCGCTCACAATGCGCAATTGCGAAACAGGCAAAGGAGAAAAGATGAAGACACGAAAGATGTATGGGGTGACGTGCGGTTTGGTTGTGCTCCTACTGATCTCAGGGACACGAGTGAGCGCTCAGTCGGGGCCAAACCGTTTCGTACCGTTCAATGAGTTTGCAGCAAATACTGCCACAGCGGTTTTCGTTCCTTCCACAGGGAGAGTAACCGATACGACATCGGGTGGAGGTGTCGGTGCCGGATCACACAGAGTATCGGATGCGGCGTCGTTCGAGCAGATGCGAAAACACATTCTGGATCTCTACCAGGGCGTGCGCGTAAACCACAGTTTTGCCGTGGGGGCGCAGACCTATGACTGCATGCCGATCGACCAGCAGCCCGCGGTCCGACTTCGCGGTTTGAAAGGTATCGCCGCCACGCCGCCGGCGTCAGCAGCACCCGCCTCAGGCGCTGCTGGGGTGAATAGCGGTGGCCAGCGACCCGGACAAGCGTCTGTCGCGTCGATCGTTTCCAGTGGCGTGGACAGCTTCGGGAACGCGATCGGCTGCCCGGACAAGACCGTCCCCATAGGGCGCACCACACTCGAACAGATGAGCCAATTTCCAACGCTCCAGGCTTTCCTGAGCAAGGGTCCGGATGGCAAGGGCAAGGCCCCTGTGCCCATGGCTCCTAAGCCCAGCAGTGCATCTGCGGCATCTGCAGGTTTTGACAGATTTATTCCGCCATCTCCTGTCGAGCACAAGTACAACTATACCTACCAATGGGTATACAACCTGGGCGGTAACTCCACTTTGAGTATCAACAACCCGTATGTTTATACCCCCTGGGGGGAAGTCTTCTCTCTGTCGCAGGTGTGGTACATCGGTTACAGGAGTGGTGCGACGCAAACCGTTGAAGCCGGATTGCAAGTCTATCCGGGCAGGCTCGGCGACGAACAGCCCCACCTGTTCGCTTACTATACTGCGGACGGCTACAGTAGCACCGGCTGCTATGACTATGGTTGCGGCGCGTTTGTACAATACAGCGGCAGCCTCTTCCTGGGAGCTGCTTTTTCGCCCAGTACGCCCGGCGGAGCACAGTATGAAATACCCATCAAATGGGAGTGGTGGTCTGGCAACTGGTGGCTCCAGGTAAACGGAGCGTGGGTCGGTTACTATCCGGGATCGCTGTTTGGAGGAGGCGACATGGCGACTCACTCCGTTCTGGCCGAGTTTGGCGGAGAACTCGTTGGTGGCAGCGGTACGAGTTACAACTACTATCCTCCCATGGGTAGTGGCAATTGGGGCGCTAGTGGATGGCCTTGGGCGGCGTACCAGCGTCAGATTTGGTACTTCGACGGCGCCTACGGCAGCCACTCGCCCAGCCTGAGCTCTATGGTTAATACCTGCCCGGGCGGGACTTCGACTTCGGGGCCATCCTGGGGCGGGTCTGATTGGCAGATTTACTTCTTCTTCGGTGGACCGGGCGGCTGGTGCTGAGAGCTTGAGACACCAGGAACGCGGGCTAAAGAAGGCGACTACATTCAGGATCAAATATTTTAGCCAGTATGTAGTCGCGGGCTTTAGCCCGCGTTCAACGCGCAACGGCCGACTTCGATTCATTCAAACAATTCCTCACGCCCCTCAGCCGGTCGATCGATACAGGGAAGCCGCAACCTTAGTTTTTGCATGATCGACTTCTGCCAGCTAAGATTATGCCCCATGAAACGAAACCTACTTCGCTGGAGCGGCCTCCTGGTCATGCTCGCAGGCTTGCCGGCGCTATCGTCGGCACAGAACAGCAAACGCTTGACGGTGCCCGGCATCAACAACTTCTGGTTTGTGGACAAAACCGTGTCGACGGGCGGCTCGATCACTTCGCGCGACCTCGCGATGCCGGCTTTGAAGAAACGCGGCATCAGGACCGTGATCGACCTCGCGGGCGGCGCTGAAAGTGGCGCCGAGCGTGCAGCGACGGAAGCCGCCGGTATGAAGTATCTGGTCTTTGCGATCAACCCCATGACGCTGGACCCCGCACCCATCGAGCCGTTTCTGAAGGCAGCCAGCGACCCGGCCAACTTCCCGGTTTTCATCCACTCGGGCGCCGGACACCGCGCAGGAATGGCGCTGATGATCAAGAGGGTCCTCGTGGATGGGTGGACGATCGAGAAAGCGGGCATCGAGGCCGCCGCGTCGGGCCTCATCGACGACAACGCGATGGCGCCGGTCTGGTGGAAGTTCGCGCAAGACTACATCATGAGCCACAAGAAGTAGACCGCCTCTGTTCACTATGATGATGACGGCCTTGCAGAGGTTGATCGAGGAACTGGAAGGCGATGCTTCTCTGCACGAGCCAAATAAGTTGCGTCAGCGCATTGAAGCGTTGGATCGGCTTGATGCGTTCAATCTTGAGGTATCGCCCCTGGTCGCGGCCACCGCAGCGGCGACGTATCATTGCGCGAAAGCACTTCAGGCTAAGCTTGAGGCGGCTAATCTCGAAGTCTACGAGGCTATCCGCCGCGACATTCGGCAGGGTGACGGGTCAACCAGCTTGCTTCAGTGGTTGCCCACGTCAGGCGCAGGTGAGGACGTGCCCGGTATCACGAACGGTGCGGGATACGACTATCTGGATGAACTGATCGTCGGAGTTTTGCGGTTTGAAGAGACTGGCGCCGCGATCGTCCAGCCCACGACCGAAATGGTGTTTTACCAGTCGACCCCGGCACGGCATATCTTCGATCTGATCGACCGAACCGCTCTTAACGAACATGATGTGCTGGTGGACCTTGGTTCCGGGTTGGGCCACGTTCCACTGCTGGCCTCCATTTGCACAAGGGCTCGCAGCATCGGAGTTGAGTTAGAGCCGGTTTACGTCGACTGTGCGCGGCAGAGCGCAGAGACGCTCAACCTGAAGAACGTAACGTTTATCCAGCAAGACGCGAGAGCAGCGAAATTGAGTGATGGCACAGTGTTCTATATGTATACGCCGTTCACCGGCAATATGCTTCGCGCCGTGCTGGATTCGCTGCAACGAGAAGGGGACCGCCGCGACATTCGAATCTGCACGTTTGGCCCCTGCACGGCCACGGTCGCCGATGAGGACTGGCTGGAGGTCGTCGGAGTTCCGCAAGCAGACCGGGTTTCCATCTTTGGTTCTCGCAATCGCCGCTCTCGCAACGCGTCTTAGACGGAAACTCATGGAAATGTTACAGGCTTTCCCTGAGAGAGCACTGCTCCGTGAGGTCAGTATTCGCTCGCCCAGCCTGTGGCCACCCGCCGTCGTCGTCTCTTCAGACGTAAACGCTTGATATCATTAGCGGAATCCGCGCGGTATCGTTTTTGCTCACCTTATATTAATGATGCGTCACCTTTTGTTCTCCGCTGTCCTTGCGCTGCTTGCGACAGTGTCTCTGGAAGCCGACATCATCAACGTTCCACCGGGCGCCAATCTGCAGTCGCAGATCGACGCCGCACTTTCCGGGGATGAGATCGTCCTGCAAGCGGGGGCGGTTTACACGGGCCCATTCACGCTCGGGCCGAAAAATGGCCCCGGCGAAATTGTGATTCGGTCGAGCGCGATATCGCAGATGCCCCCGGGGGTTCGGGTTTCGCCTGCGAAGGCGGGCCTCATGCCGCAGCTTGTTTCCGCGTCGAATGTTGTTGTGCAGATTGTCACAGGCGCGCATGGCTACAGGCTAGCCGGTCTCGAGATTACGCCGGCGCCCGGGCGCTTCGTGAATGATCTTGTGCGCATTGGTTCCGGACAGGAACGAACGGTCGCCGAGCAGCCGCAGAACATCACGATTGAGCGTTCCTATCTGCATGGCGATTCCCGGGCGGGAACGAGGCGGGGCGTTGCGCTGAACGGCGTCAACAACACAATCGTGGACTCGTACGTTTCGGATTGCAAAGCGGTGGACGTGGATTCACAGGCAGTCGCCGGATGGAACGGCGCAGGTCCGTACGTCATCCGCAACAACTACCTCGAAGCTTCCGGCGAAAACATCATGTTTGGCGGCGCGGACCCGGCGGTCGGTGGGCTCATCCCTGCAAACATCAAGATCGAGGGAAATCATCTTCGGAAGCCGGCCTCCTGGAAGGTTTCGGATCCCTCCTACGCGGGGACGCACTGGACCGTGAAAAATCTGCTTGAACTCAAGAATGCAAGGCAGGTCTTGATCGACAACAACATCCTGGAAGACAACTGGGCGGACGCCCAGGCGGGTTACGCAGTCGTCATCACTCCACGGAATGAGGACGGCGGAAGCCCGTGGGCTGCGGTCGAGGATGTCCAGTTCACGAACAATGTGGTGCGGCGAGCCGTGCACGGGATGGTGATCCTCGGATACGACAATTTCCGTCCAAGCGGCCAGACGCGGCGGCTCACCATAAGGAACAACGTTTTCGAAGATATCACCGGCGCCCTGTTTGAAATCATCGATGCCGCGCGCGACATCGTCATCGAGCACAACACGGGCGTTCGCGGCACGATGGCGTTGTCTGCTTCTGCAGCGGTGCCCACGGGCAATCATACGGGCGAACGGACTGCGAATTTTGTTTTCCGAAACAATCTCACTGTCAAAGACGAAGGCGGAATTCTGGGCTTTTCCAACGCCCTGTCGAAATACTTTCCAGACGCGATCGTGGAGCGCAATGCCTTCATCGGCGGCGGTGGGGCGAACTATCCTGCGAACAATCTCTTTCCGCCGTCGTTGGAAGCGGTCGGCTTCACCGATGCGGCCTCCGGAAATTACCGGCTGAATCCATCGAGTTCATTGAAGGCCGCAGGAAGCGATGGAAAGGATGTCGGGGTAGTCTACGCGTCGAATACGGCAGCTTTCGGCGCTGGAAATTCGAGTTCCGGCGGAGAGGTTTCGCCGATGCCTGCCGTGGCGACGTCTCCCCAGGCGGTAAGCGAAGTCGAGGGTCCGGGCATTCGCGCCGGATATATTGTGGTTACCCCTGACACCGGCGTCAGCGCCCCCCTGACGTCAGCGCTTGTCGGACGCGTGCAGAACGGCCAGGTGCTTTCCGAGACAACAGTCTTCGCTCCACAACTTGCTACCTCGGCAGCCATGTTCGTCGATGTCGCCCCTGCGATCGGACGGAACATGGGCCTTGCCCTGGCGAATCCGCACGCCGCGAGCACCTCCATAACGCTCCGTCTGATCGACGCCAGCGGTGGAATGACAGGCGCACCCAAGGTCATAACGCTCGAGCCTTACGCTCAGGTCGCGCGCTTCCTGAATGAGTTTTTCCAGGACATGCCCTCGGCGGCATTCACGGGAAGCCTCACAATCGAGTCAACCGCGCCGGCGGCTCTCATGGGCTTTCGATTCGCCGGCACGAACTTCAGCGTAATTGCGATCGATAACACCTCCGGCCCATCGCCGATGCCTGTCCGCAACGGTTCGATAGGCGGAACAGCCGCAGCGATGTTTCCGCAGTTTGCGGTTGGTGGGGGATGGGCCAGCCAGCTCATGCTGCTCAACCGCACACCCGGCGTCATCAGCGGCCGTGTGGACGTATTCGATCCCGCAGGCAATCCCATGTCCGTCACGTTGAACAATGTCACCAGTTCCACTTTCCGATATTCCATTCCTGCCGGCGGCACGCTGCTGCTTGCCTCGCGCGACTTAAACGGACAATCTGCCCTCTAATTATTCAGGATTTTGCTCCGGCGGAGAGCTCCGGTTCCCACGGGCTGAATGCGATGCCCAGCCCCTTTCGGATCGAACTGTCGACCAGCGACATCGCGTTTTCATTGGTGAGAAGCCGCGGCGGAAAACCGGCAAACTCGGGCTTTCCTACCCCCACCATCAGCTCCCAGGTGGCATGAAAGACGAGAACCGATGTTGCCATCCAGGTTCCGAACTTGCTCGTCGATCCGAGCCCGTGCTCGATCTCGCCGTCGGAAGCCATAATCATGGGAGAAGTGTGGCCGAATTTGCTCCCGAAAAAGGCCTCCGCATCCCTCATCGCGGCGGTGTAAACCGTTGCGGGTTTGGCTTTGACCAGATCCCACATCGGAAAAATCGGAGCGATACAGGGTGCCTTCTATGTTGTTAACGACGAAGCAGGTGAAAAAAAAATAGAGCTCCGCAACAGTTATGCTTATACGCGCAAAAAACACCTAAAGAAATCCTTCCGCTTTGCAGAAGGCCTGGTGGGCCAGGCAGCCATTGAACAAGATACTATTTTGCGTACCGAAATTCCGGACGAATACGTGTCCATTACTTCCGGGATACTGGGAGAACAAAAGCCGAAGTCGATACTCATCGTGCCACTAATCACCAACGAGGAGGTCTATGGAGTCCTGGAGTTTGCCGGTTTCCGCAAGTTTGATCCTTCCCAGGTGAAGTTTGTTCAGGAGTTGAGCCTGATCCTGGCCCGAACGATTTTTAACATCCATGCCGCCGCCAGCCAAGAGCGATATCCGGACAGAGCAGTATCCGGTGCCTGGTTTGGTTCTCGCAACGGGTCTGCCATCTAGCCTACAAAGCGCCGCAAACGTGGCGGTTCAGAATGCCAATAGACTTTCCTCAACCGATGGCCGTGGGAACGCTTCGATTCCATTGCGACGGACTTGTGCCTGGCAAAGATGCGGTCGTGGCGACGTCCTTGCGGGCTCGAAATGCGAGAAGGGGACATGGTAAATTCTCACGGCCGTTTCGTCTGGTACGTCCTGATGACGACGGACATGGAGGCCGCCGCGGCCTTTTACAGCAAGGTTGTGGGCTGGGGTACGCGGGACGCGTCAACGCCTGGCAGGCGCTATACTGTATTTACCGCCGGAGAGGCCTCGACTAGCGCGGTGATGAACCTGCCGAAAAGCGCGGGCACAATGGACCAGAGGCCGGGATGGATTGGATATGTCAGCGGTGACGACGTGGACGTGACCACCGACCGCATCAAGCGCCTTGGCGGCGCCGTACACGTTCCACCGCAGGACATCCTCGACGTCAGCCGCTTTTCGGTCGTTGCTGACGAGCAGATGGCAACCCTTGCACTGTTCGAGTGGCTAAGGCCGGATGATCAAGAACAGCCCATTGACCTGCAGCAGCCTATTGACCTGCGCGCGCGAGGTCGCGTCGGCTGGCATGAACTCTACGCTGCCGACCGGGAGAAGGCCTGGGCTTTCTACAGCAGGCTTTTTGGCTGGCAAAAGGCGGATGCCGACATCGACGCGATGGGCCCATCTCAGCTGTTCTCCGCCGGTGGGCAGACGATCGGCGGCATATACACCAAGGGTCCGGCAGTGCCGGTGCCGTTCTGGCTTTATTATTTCAACGTCGGCGATATCGACGTGGCCGTGAGGCGCGTGAAGGCTGGTGGCGGCCACATCCTCAAGGGCCCGACTGAAGTGCCGGGCGGCAATTGGATCGTCCAATGCACCGACCCTCAGGGGGCCATCTTCGCGCTGGTGGGCCAAGGCACCTTCGGATATTTCGAGCGTGCCGCACCCGCTCCCTCGACAAAGCGATCGCCGTGAGCGGCGTCGATATCGGTAAGTACTTTTGTGGCCAGCGGCTGCTCCTTGAACTTTGGGAAAGACTTCCCTGTTATGCCGATCCCAAGAGACCGAAACTATCGGCCGATGGGAAGCCGCGCTGGCTCAGCAGCGAACGCGAAATACCCTTCAGGCAAGGGTTTCACACCATCTCCTGCGTCTCACGCGGATAGGCGCGTACGAACAGCATGCGGCTGTGACAGAGCCGGGCATGGGCAGCCTTCACGGTCACCGTCACGCCGTTCAGCAGGACGATCTCGTGGCTCCAGTCGAACTGATAGGCTTCACCCGGCGCGAAGGTCAGCGGCACGTAGGCCGCCGCCGTCGAGTGCCCGCGCTCCTTGCTCCACCGTCCAGCGTAACGCCGCACTGCATCGTAGCCGCCGCCATAGCCGCGGCCGCGCAGTTCCTCGAATAGTCGGATCAGTGTCAGGCGTTCGCGCGCCGCCTTCCCTTCATTCGCCAAC
>Ga0137409_10003534_pt1 | contig 16487 bp, 13 predicted proteins | sample CZODoug1_16funga_FD_122059 | JGI IMG/M metagenome (GOLD analysis project Ga0137409, IMG submission 122059) | Vadose zone soil fungal communities from Angelo Coast Range Reserve, California, USA - CZODoug1_16fungal (Hybrid Assembly) | ecosystem: Environmental > Terrestrial > Soil > Vadose zone... | reverse complement strand
GCGGTGGGGTTCGCGATTTTCGACCAGCACCAGACCGGCTCGAGCACCCTCCATGCGCTGCTCAACGCGCCGTTGCCCTTCCTCCTGTGGGCGGCGGTGCGCTTCGGTCCGCGGGGAACGAGCACCGCGATCCTGCTCCTCGTGCTGCTCGCGATCTGGGGAGCGACGCACGGCGACGGCCCCTTCGTCGACAGCTCTCCTGAGGAGAACGCGCGCTCGGTGCAGTTTTTCCTGATCGCGATGTCGGTACCGGTGCTGCTGCTCGCTGCGGCGCTGGAGGAGCGGCGCAAGGATCTCGTCGTGCAGCGCAGCGCCGAGCTCGAAGCGAAGGAGCAGCGCCTGCAGTTGACGCATCTCACGCGCGTCGCCCTGCTCGGGCAGCTGTCGGGCGCGCTCGCTCACGAGCTGAACCAACCCCTCACTGCGATCCTCAGCAACGCCCAGGCCGCGCAGCATTTCCTCGCCGCGGACAAGATCGACCCCGCCGAGCTGCGAGAGATCCTCGCGGACATCGTCGCCGAAGACAAGCGCGCGGGCGAAGTGATACGGCGGCTGCGCGCCCTGTTCAAGAAGGGGGAAACGCAGTTTCAGCTGCTCGATGCGAACGACATGGTGCGCGAAGCGCTCGACCTCGCGCACGGGGACATGGTCACACGCGACATCGAGATCTCGACCGATCTGTCGCCGCGCCTTCCCGCAGTGACGGCCGACCGCGTCCAGATACAGCAGGTGCTGCTCAACCTGCTGGTGAACGCGAGCGAGGCGATGAGCGACAACCCGCCCGGCGAGCGCCGGCTGAGCGTCAGCACGCAGCCCCTCTCCGGGGGCGGGGTGCAGCTCTCGGTCGCGGATCGCGGCCCGGGAATTCCCGAGGACCGGCAGGCCCGGCTCTTCGAGCCCTTCTTCACCACCAAGCCCCAGGGCCTGGGGCTCGGGCTGTCGATCTCGCGCTCCATCGTCACCGCGCACGGGGGACGCCTTTGGTGCGTCAACAACCCCTACCGGGGAACGACCTTCCACGTCGCCCTGCCCCACCAGCCGGGAGCGCCGGTATGAGCCCGGGCGGAACCGTGTTCCTGGTGGACGACGACCCGGGAGTGCTCCGGGCGCTGACGCGGCTGCTGCGCGCCTCGGGGCGCGAGGTGCGCGCCTTCGCCTCCCAGCGGGAATTCCTCGGACAGCACGACCCGGCCGCGCCGGGCTGCCTGGTACTCGACGTCGCCATGCCCGAGAGGAACGGGCTCGACCTTCACTGCGACCTCGCGGCCTCGGGGAACGAGCGCGCGGTGGTGTTCATCACCGGCCAGGCGGACGTGCCCACCAGCGTGCGCGCCATGAAGGCCGGGGCGGTGGACTTCCTCACCAAGCCCTTCGACGACGCCCAGCTGCTCGCGGCCGTCCAGGTCGCCATCGACCGGGACGCCCTCATGCGCCGCAACCGCGCCGGGCGGCGGGAGGTCGAGCGCAAGCTCGCCACCCTCACCCTGCGCGAGCGCCAGGTGCTGGCGCACGTCGTCGCCGGCCAGCTCAACAAGCACATCGCCGCGGACCTCGGGACGGTGGAAAAGACCATCAAGGTTCACCGCGGCCGCATCATGCAGAAGATGGGCGCCGCCTCCGTGGTCGAGCTGGCGCGCATGAGCGACTTGGCGGGCATCCGACCCGCCCCCTCGCCCGCCCTCGACGCCTGACCGGCCGTCCGCGCGTAGGACTTTGGTCCATAAGACCATGGTCCAATTCCGCGCCGGCCGCCAAGCTGATTCAATGGCCGCAACATGGCCGAGTCCGCCCCGTTTGTCGCCATCGTCGACGACGAAGAGCCGATCCGCAAGGCGCTGAAGCGGCTGCTGCGCGCCGCGAACCTCGAGGCGGAGGCCTTCGCCTCCGGCCCGGAGTTCCTGGATTCGCTTGCGGCGCGGCGCCCCGACTGCGTCATCCTGGACCTGCACATGCCGGGCATGACCGGGCTGCACGTGCTCCAGCGCCTCAAGCAGGCCGGCATCCAGCTCCCGGCCGTCGTGATCACCGCCTACGACGAGCCCGAGACCCGCAGCCACTGCCTCGCGGCAGGCGCGGCCGCCTACCTGCGCAAGCCCCTCGAGGACCACCTGCTCCTCGACGCGGTCGCGTCTGCTGCTAAGATCAAGAAAAACACGACGCACTGACCCACCAGGGAGAACGGGATGATAGGGAGAAACCTGCTGCTCGCCGCGCTCGGCCTCGCGCTCGCCCTGCCGGCGGGAGCCCAGACCAGCGCGCTCGAAAAGATCCGCAAGCAGGGCGCGGTCACGCTGGGCTACATCGAAGGCGCCGCGCCGTTCTCGTTCACCGATTCGACGGGCGAGCCCCAGGGCTACTCGGTCGACCTGTGCCGCGCGGTCGCCGACGGGCTCCGTGACCAGCTCAAGCGCGCGAACCTGCAGACGCGCTGGGTAAAGCTGACCATCCAGAACCGCATCGACGCGGTGCGCCGCGGCGAGGTGGACGTCGAATGCAGCACCACCACCTGGACCCTGGGGAGGCAGGCGCTGGTGGATTTCAGCCTGATCACCTTCGTCGACGGCGCGAGCATTCTCGCCAAGGCGGGCACCGACGTGAGCCACCTCACCGACTACAAGGGCAAGCGCATCGCCGTGATCTCGGGAACGACCACCGAGCGCGTGCTGCGCGACGCGCTGGCGCAGCGCTCGATCAACGCCCAGGTCGTGACCATCAAGACGCGCGACGAGGGCCTGGCGCTGCTCAACGAATCGAAGGTCGAGGGGCTGGCCTCCGACCGCATCACGCTCATCGGCGTGGTCGCGCGGAGTCCCAAGGGCGGCGTGTTCAAGCTGCTCGACGAGGATTTCTCGATCGAGCCCTACGCGCTGGTGCTGCCGCGAGGCGACACCGACCTGCGCCTCGCGGTGAACCGCGTGCTCGCGCGCCTGTACCGCACCGGAGAGATCCGCCCGATCTACGACCGCTGGCTCGGCCCGCTCGGCCCCCCCAGCCTGATGCTCTCGGCCAGCTACTTCATTCAAGGCTTGTCGGAATAGCCATGCGGGCGGGGAGGCGCTTCGCGGCGGCCGCAGCCGCGGCCCTGGTCGGCGCCGCGTGGGCGCAGCCGGACAAGCCGCTCGACTTGCGGTTGCCGCCGCCCGACGCGACGTCCGCAGGGGGCTCGGTCTGCCGGGCGTGCGGCACGATACACTCGATACGCGAGGTGCACGTCGGACGCCCCCTGCAGCCGCAGGCGGGGCCGGCGACCGGGACCATCGGCTCGCAGCCCGGCACGGACGACTGGCGGGTCGTGGGTACCGTCGCCTACCTGCCGCTCGGCGCCGGCTCCAAGGACGAGCCGTGGCGCGTGGGCGCCGTGGGAACGCCGGAGATGCAGGCGAAGCTCGGGGAGAGCTCGTACGAGATCAGCGTGCAGATGGACTCGGGAGAGCGCCGCTCGGTGCTGCGGAGCGACGGCTCGCGCTTCCGGGCCGGGCAGCGCGTCACGCTGCGCTCGGGCGAGATCGAGCCGCTGTAGCGCAGGGACGAACAACGTCGAAACCGGAGGATGCATATGAAGCTCACCACGTGGATTTTCATCGGAATGCTCGCCGGCATCGGCGTCGGCTACATGTGCCACGAGCTGCTCCCCACGCCGGAGTCGGCGAAGATCACGGCGGGCTACATCTCGCTGTTCACCGACATCTTTCTGCGGCTGATCAAGATGATCATCGCACCGCTAGTGTTCTCGACGCTCGTGGTCGGGATCGCGCACATGGGGGACACCGCGTCGATCGGCCGCATCGGGGTGAAGACCATGGCGTGGTTCATCTCCGCATCCCTGTTCTCGCTCCTCCTCGGGCTGCTCATGGTGAACCTGCTGCGCCCCGGCGAAGCGCTCAACCTGCCCCTGCCCGACGCCTCCGCGTCGGCCAACCTCAAGGTCGCATCCCTTTCGTTCAAGGAGTTCGTCACCCACCTCGTGCCCCGGAGCGCCTTCGAGGCCATGGCCAACAACGAGATCCTGCAGATCGTCGTGTTCTCGGTGTTCTTCGGCGCCGCCGCGGCCGCGCTTGGCGACAAGGCGAAGGCGATGATCAACTGGGTCGAGGAGCTCTCGCACGTCATCCTCAAGATCACCGGATACGTGATGGCGCTCGCCCCGATCGCCGTGTTCGCGGCGATGGCTTCCGTGGTGACGACCTCCGGGCTCGGCATCCTCGTCACCTACGGGAAATTCGTCATCGAGTTCTATTTCAGCCTGGGGCTGCTCTGGGTCCTGATCTCCTTCGCGGCGTGGATGTTCCTGCGTGATCGCGTGTTCACGCTGTTGCGCATGATCCGCGAGCCGCTGCTGCTGTCGTTCACCACCGCGAGCAGCGAGGCCGCGTATCCCAAGACCCTGGAGCAGCTCGAGCGCTTCGGCGCCAAGAAGAAGATCGTGAGCTTCGTGTTGCCGCTCGGCTATTCGTTCAACCTCGATGGCTCGATGATGTATTGCACTTTCGCGGTCCTGTTCATCGCGCAGGCGTACAACATCCAGCTGACCATCCTGGAACAAATCACGATGCTGCTGATCCTCATGGTGACGAGCAAGGGCATGGCCGGCGTGCCGCGTGCGTCGTTGGTGGTCATTGCGGCGACCCTCGCGACATTCAACATTCCCGAGGCCGGGTTGCTCCTCATCATGGGCATCGACCAGTTCCTCGACATGGGCCGCTCGGCGACCAACGTCATCGGCAACAGCGTCGCGACCGCGGTGGTGGCGAAGTGGGAAGGCGAGCTCGGCAAAAGCGAGCCCGAGCCGGTGCGCGCACGGGCGGCGCACGCGGCCGCGTGAGGCCCGCCGTGACCCGCGCGCTGCTCGGGCTGCTCCTCGCGGGCGCGCTCGCGCTGCCGGCGCACGCCCAGGAGCTCACCGGGACCCTGAAGAAGATCAAGGACGCCGGCAGCGTCACGCTGGGCTACCGCGAGAGTTCGCTCCCGTTCTCCTACCTGAATGCCGCGAAGCGGCCGATCGGCTACTCGATCGACCTGTGCCTCGAGATCGTCGAGGAGGTGAAGGACACGCTGGGCGTGGAGACCCTCGACGTGAAGTACGTCGCGGTCAATCCGGAGAACCGCATCGACCTGGTCGCTTCCGGCAAGGTCGACCTCGAATGCGGATCGACCACCAACAACCTCGCGCGCCAGAAGCGGGTCGCGTTCTCCCCGGTGATCTTCGTCGCCGGCACCAAGCTCCTGGTCAGGCGCCCGGTCACCATCCGCTCGTACATCGACCTCAAGGGCAAGACCGTCGCGGTCACCGCGGGCACGACCAACCAAGCCGCGATGAAGGCGCTGTCGGACAAGCAGAACCTCGGCATGCGCTTCGCGGTCGCGAAGGACCACGCCCAGGCGTTCACGCTGCTCGAGAAAGGCAGGGCCGACGCCTTCGCGACGGACGACGTGCTGCTGTACGGCCTGGTCGCCCGGTCCGGGCGCTCGCGGGAGTTCCAGGTGGTGGGCGAATTCCTGTCGTACGACCCCTACGGCATCATGTTCCGCAGGGACGATCCGGATTTCGCCGGGGTGGTGAGGGACGCCTTCGAGCGCCTCGCCTCCTCGCGGGAGCTGGAGCAGACCTACAACAAGTGGTTCCGCCTCAAGCTGCCCTCGGGCGAGCGCCTCAACCTGCCGATGAGCCAGCAGTTGCGCGAGATCTTCGGCATCCTCGGCCTGCCCTGAGCCGCTACTTCTTGCTCGCCTTCCAGGCGGCCACATACTCCTCGGCGGACTTGCGCATGAAGTTGCCGATCTGCGCATAGTCCTCGTCGTTCAGGTTGGCGAGCGACACCCGGATCGACCATTTCGGCCCGCCGAAGCCCCCGCCGTCCATGAGCACTACCGAGGACTTCTCGGCGACGCGGAACAGGAAATCCACCGGCTCGTAGTTGGACGAGAGGTAGTTGAAGAACTCCTGGCCGAAGGCTGATTTCGCCCACACCTCGAGGTCGAGCTCGACGTAGTACCAGGCGCGCATCGGATCGGCCGGCGGCAGCGCAATCCCCATCCCCTTCCACAGCAGATCGCGGCGCTTGTGGCAGATCTCCATGGTGAGGTGCTTGTAGGCGTCCTTCTCGTCGAGCAGGTGCGTGAGCCCGAAGAAGCACATCTGCACCTGCTGCGGCAACGACAGGCCCGCCGTGTGGTTGAGCGCGACGCAGCGGCTGTCGGCCACCATCCGGTCGATGAACTTGATCTTATCCGGCTCCATCGTCAATGCCGCGTAGCGCTTGTGCAGGCGTTTCTTCCACGCCGGGGCCAGCTTCGCGATCATCCTGTCGTAGATGTTGTCCTGATGCACGCCGATCACGCCGATGCGCCAGCCGGTGCAGCCGAAATTCTTCGAGAACGAGTAGACGGTGATGGTGTTCTGCGGCAGCTCGGCCATGAGCGAGCGGAATCCGTGGACGAAGGTGCCGTAGACGTCGTCGGTGACCACCATGAGATTCGGGTTCTTGCTCTTGACGATGCTTACGATCTTCTTCAATGCGCCGGGCGAGAGGGCCACCGAGGGCGGGTTGCTGGGGTTCACCACCGCCACCATCTTGATCTTCCTGTTGGCGAGCTTGGCGAGCTCCTTGTCGGTGTAGTGCCAGGTGTGGCTGCCGTCGCCGCGGGCGTCGTCGGCGTTGATCGGCACGATCTTGAAGCTGAAGCGCTCGAGGTGGCAGATCTCGATGTACGGCGTGAAGGTCGGCAGGAACAGCGCGATCGTGTCGCCCTTCTGCAGCAGACCGTTCTGCATCAGCGAATCGAAGATGTAGCACATCGCCGCGGTCCCGCCCTCGACCGCGAACAGGTCGAAGGTGCCCTTGGGCGGCCTGCCGTCGCACATTTCCTTCATCAGGTAATCGTGGACGACCTTCTCGACGTGCACCAGCATGCGGTCGGGCACCGGGTAGTTGTCGCCGATGATCGAGTCGGTCAGCTCGTGGATCCAGGCGTCCTTGTTGAAACCCTTCTTCTGCACGCCGTAGTCGAGTACCCCTCGCAGGAAAGGCGCCCCGGGCTCGGCCTTGTTCATGTCGAGGAACAGCTCGAAGCGCTGTCCGATGCCCTGCTTCGCCGGCATGCCCGCGAGGATCTTGTCGTCGCGGATGCGCCGGCACTCGCCCAAAGCGAACTTGCCGAGGAGGAAGAAAGCCTCGCGCGCCTCGGTTGCAATCCAGTTGGGGTTGCCGCGCCCGGCGTTGAGCATCGTGGCGGTGGACTGCTGCGCCGTCTCCTTCGCCAGATGGATGAGGTTGTCTTTCAGCTCGAAGGGTGAGAGCTGGGTCGAAAGCGACTTCTGGGTCGCTCGGGTGGTCTTCAGCTTTGATGCGAGTGCCATGGGAGCTCCGGTTAGTCAGAAATAGAATGTCAGGCGGCCGTTGAGGATGTACTTGAACTGCGGGTCGTCCTTCTTCAGCGCGTAAGCGCCGCCGAAACCGAACTCCATGCTCTTGCTCAGCCGCTTGACGAGCAGCGCGTCGATGTCGACGAACCACTTGCTGGTGACGTAGTTGTAGTCGATGGGGTTTTCGGGCCAGAGTTGCAGGGTCCATCCTTCCCCGAAGCCGAACGACGCCTGCGGAAAGATATCGAGCCTGCGCACCTTGCCCGCGTTGTCCTCGGTGGCGTGGTAGCTGTAGAAGTAGCGCAGCAGCGGGTTGATCGTCACCTTCTGCTCGGGCATCGAATACAGCAGGCCCAGCGAAGGCGCGGCGGTGTACTGGTTGCCCCCGAACGGGCTGTTGCCGCCGGTGGGGAATACCAGCCTCAGACTGGTGGACCACTTCACGTTCTTGGACACCTCGGGCGAAAGATAGGTCTCCTCGATGAACCAGTCGCCAATGCCCGATTTCCAGTCGCCGTTCGGATTGTCCTGGCCGACCTTGTTCAGGTAATAGAACGGCAGGTCGATGCGCTGCGTGAAGACTCCGCCGTTGTCCAGGTTGAACGGGATGAGGAAGCGCGGACGATACTGCCAGCGCGCGCTGTCGTCGACGTTCTTCTGGTAGTAGAGCCAGTTGTCGAAGCGGATCGGCGGCCTGCTGTCCTGCGCGTGAGCTCCGGCGGCGAGGAGGAGAGTGAATCCGAGAACCGAAAGTCTGCGCATGTAACCCTCACATGATGACGACGATGACGATCCCCCAGATGATGAGCAGGGTATTGCTCAGGGCGTAGGGGATGGTGTAGCCCAGCACCGGCACCTGGCTCTTCGCGGCTTCGGTTATCTGCCCGATGGCCGCCGTGGTCACGCGCGCCCCGGCGTTGGCGCCGAAATTGATCGCCGGGTGGAACTTGAACACGTAGTGGCCCAGGTAGATGCCGATGATCATCGGCAGCGTGGTCGCGACCACGCCGGCGATGAACAACGCGATGCCGAGGCTCTTCAGCCCCGCGACGAAGCCCGGACCGGAGGTGATGCCCACGACCGCGATGAAGGTGGTGAGACCCACCGAGCTGAGGAACCACTGCGCGCCGTTCGAAATCCGGCCGAAGGTCGGATACGAGGAGCGCAGGTAGCCGAAGATGAGCCCCATGATCAACGAGCCGCCGCTGGTCGAGAGCGAGATCGGCACGCCGCCGACCTTGATCGCCTGGGCGCCGATGATGCCGCCGAGCAGGATGCCGATGCCGACGAACACCATGTCGGTCTGCTCGGTCGGCCGGTCGGCGTAGCCGAGCTTGGTGGCGACCCGCGCCACGTTCTTCTTCGCGCCGGCGATGAACAGGTGGTCGCCCTTGTCCAGCGTGAGCCCGGCGTTGATGGGCAATTCCATCCCGTCGCGCTCGACCTTCCTCAGGAACGCGCCGCGCGCGAAATCCTTGCCGGCTTCCGCCGAGGCCAGATCGCCCAGCGTCTTTCCGGCGACGTCCTTGTTGGTCAGCACCACCTCGAGGACCTCCACCGGCACCGCGAGCAGCTCGCGGTCCTCGGTTTCGGCCCCGCAGTTCTTCTGACCGAGCTCGACCAGCGCCTCGTGGCGGCCGCCGAGCGAAACGATGTCGCCGCGCTCGAGGCGCATCTCGGGGTCGGCGTCCATGATCTGCCCGCCGCGGCGGAGCCGCTCAATGAAGACGCGATATTGGCCGAAGCTCGCTTCGACTTCGCCTACCGTCTTTCCGGCGAGCTTGTCGTTGATCTTGTAGGCCCGCGCGATGAACATGCGGTAGGCGGTCAGGCCGCCGGTGTCCTTGCCGCCTGCCATCTTCGCCTCGTACTCCTTGCAGGCGGCAACCAGGTCCACTTTCAGCAGCTTGGGTCCCAGGCTGGACAGCAGCCAGGCAGTGCCCGCCGTGCCGAATATGTACGTGACTGCATACGCGACCGGAATATGGTCGATCATTACCTTCTTCTGGTCCGCGGAAAGCTCCAGCCCGTTGATGGTGTCGGTCGCGACGCCCATGACCGCCGAGATGGTCTGGGCCCCCGACAGCAGGCCTGCCGCGGTACCGGCGTCGAACCCGGCGACCTTGGCGCAGGCCCAGGTCACCACCAGGCACAGCACGCAGATGACCAGGGCGAACCACACCTGCGGCAGGCCGTCGCTTTTCAGTCCTCGGAAGAACTGCGGCCCGACGCCGTAGCCGAGCGCGAACAGGAACATCAGGAAGAACACCGATTTCACGTTGGGCGAGATCTGGATCCCCATCTGCCCGACCACGACCCCCACCAGGAGGGTCCCGGTGACGGCACCGAGGCTGAAGTTGCCGAGCTTGATTCCACCGACCCAGTAGCCGACGCCCAACGTCAGGAAAATGGCGAGCTCGGGGTAGTGGCGGAAGAACGCGGTGATCGTCTGCATGGGGTCCCCCTGTTGCCTGTTTACAGTGAAACTCTGCCTCAGACGGGCCCCGGCGAGAATTGGCCTTTGGTCCAATAGGCGGGCGTCATGCCGCCGTCATTTCCCGTCCGCCTTCTTCGGGTCGGCCATGGGGTCGCTCAGATCCACCCAGCCCCCGCCCATGGCCTTGTAAACGTTGATGAGCTGGGTATAGCGCTCGGCCAGGGTGTTCACCGCAACCAGCTCGGCGTTGAAGAGCTCGTTCTCGGCATAGAGCACCTCGATGTAGCTCGCGGTGCCGTTGTCGAAGCGCAACCGGGAGAGCCTAGCGTAGTCGCGCAGCGCCCTCACCCGCCTCGCCTGCGCGTCGGCCTCCTCGCGCTTCTTCTGCGCGCCGACGAGGGCGTCGTTGGTCTCGCGGAACGCATTGAGGATGGTCGATCGATAAGAGAGCATGGCCTCCTGCTGCGCGGCCTCGGCGGTACGCACCTGGCCGCTGATGCCGCCGAAGGTGAAGATCGGCCCGGCGAGGTTCGCCCCGATCGACCAGGTCTGCGCCGGCCCCGAGAGGAAGTTGCCCGCCGCGGTGCTCACCGATCCGAACAGGCCGGTGATCGAGATCGACGGGAAGTAGAGCGATTTGGCCACGCCGATGCTGGCGTTCACCGCGACCAGGTTCTGCTCGGCCTGGAGGATGTCGGGGCGGCGTTCCAGCAGCTCCGAAGGCAGGCCGGCTGGGACCGCGGGCGGGACCAGCTCGTCGACCGATTTTCCGCGCGGAATAGGGCCGGGATTGCGGCCGAGCAGCACCGCGATCAGGTTCTCCTGCGTGACGATCTGCAGCTCGAGCGAGGGAATCGCGGCCAGCGCCGTCTGGTACTGCGACTCGATCTGCGAAAGCTCGACCTCGGACACGACGCCGCCGGTAAACCGCAGCTGGAAGAGCTGCTTGGTGTCGGCGTAGTTCTTCGCCGTCGCGCGCGCGATCTCGAGCTGGCGGTCGAGCGCCCTCAGGAACACGTAGCCGTTCGCCGCGCTGGTAACGAGCGACAGGATCACGCCGCGCCGGCCCTGCTCGCTCGCGTAGACCTGCGCCTGCGCCGCCTCGCTCTGCCGGCGCACGCGGCCGAAGAGGTCGATCTGCCAGGAGGCGTTCAGGTTGGCCTGGTAGAGGGAGTAGTCGGGGCTCAGGCCCGGGGGGATGGGAGTCGGCCCGACCCGGCTCGCGCGGTTGCGGCTCGCCTCTCCGCTGTAGCCGAACTGCGGGAAGAACTGCGACCGCGTGGTGGTGAGCGCGCCCAGGAACTGGTCCACGCGCGCCGCGGCGGCCTGAAGGTCGAGATTCTCGCGCAGCGCCGTCTCGACAAGCTCGTTGAGGACGGGATCGCCGAACTGCTCCCACCACTTGGTGTTCGCGACCTCGGCCGCCTGAGGATAGTCGATGCGCCACTCTTTCGGCGCCTCGATCTCCGGCCGCTTGTAGTCCGGGCCGACGGCGCAGGCGGAGAGCAGCGCGCCCGCGGCGACGCACAGGACGGTGACCCTCAACTCAGTCCCCTTTCCGTTTCTCATGCGCGGAGGCCTTGGCCGCGCCGCCGTGCGCCTTCTCTCCCCCGAAGCGCTCGCTCATGGACTCGAGGAGCCAGAAGAAGAGCGGTACGAAGAAGATCGCGATGAGCGTGGAGAACAGCATGCCGCCGATCACGCCGGTGCCGATCGCTCTCAGGCTGTTCGCCCCCGGCCCGGTCGCGATCGCGAGCGGCACGCAACCCAGGATGAAGGCGAACGAGGTCATGACGATCGCGCGCAGCCGCAGGCCCGCCGCCTCGATCGCCGCCTCGCGCGGCGCCATGCCGTGGTGCACGCGCTCGATGGCGAACTCGCAGATCAGGATCGCGTTCTTCGCCGCGAGGCCCACCAGGGTCACCAGCCCCACCTGGAAATAGACGTCGTTCTCCAGCCCGAGCGCCCAGGTGAGGGCGAGCGCGCCGAGCACGGCGAACGGCACCGTCAGCACCACCGCGACCGGCAGCGTCCATTTCTCGAACTGCGCGGCGAGCAGCAGGAACACGATGATCAGCCCGAAGACGAAGGCCGATGACGAGGTGCTGCCCGATTCCTTCTCCTGCAGCGCCTGTCCCGCCCAGGCGTAGGCGAAATCCCCCGGCAGCGTTTCGCGCGCCGTCTCCTCCATCGCCCGGATCGCATCGCCCGAGCTGAATCCCGGCGCCGGGTCGCCCGTGACCTTGACCGCCGGGAAGCCGTTGAAGCGCGTCATCAGCTTCGGCGAGGCGACATAGCGCGTCGTGATCAGCGCCGACAGCGGGATGCTCGCCCCGCTCGCCGAGCGCACGTAGACTTTCTGGAAATCCTCCGGATCTGCGCGGTAGTCGGCGTCGGCCTGGACGATGACGAACCACACGCGGCTGAACTGCGAGAACTGGCCGGCGACCTGCGAGCCGAAGTACGCCTGCATCGCCTGGAACACGTCGCCCACGTGCACGCCGAGCACCTCGGCCTTGTTGCGGTCGAGGTCGACGAACAGCTGCTGGCTGTTCGCGCGGAAGGTGGTGTTCACGGCCTGCAGCTCGGGCCGCTGCCGCGCCTTCGCGAGGAACGCCTGCAGCGCCGCGTCCGTGGCGCGCGGTTCGCCCGAGCCGCGGTTCTGGATGTAGAACTCGAAGCCGCCGGTCGTGCCGAGTCCCGGGATCGACGGCGGGTTGACGGCGAAAGCGACGCCGTCGCGACGTCCGAAAAACTGCCTGTTCAGCCGCTTGAGTGTGTCGAACGACAGCAGCTTCGGATCCTTGCGCTCCTCGAACGGCTTGAGCAGGCCGAACATGATCGCGGCGCTGTTGTTCTGCTGGCCGTCGATGAAGCTGTAGCCGTTCACCGTGCCGACGTCCTGCACCGCCGGGTCCTTGAGCAGGATCGCTTCGAGCTCCTTGGTGAAGCGCGCGGTCACGCCCAGGCTCGCCGTGTCCTGCACCTGGGCGACGACGAAGAAATAGCCCTGGTCCTCCGCGGGCACGAAGCTGGAGGGCAGGATGCGGAACATCAGCAGGATGCCGGCGATCACCGCCGCGAACACGCCCAGGAACACCGGCCAGGCGCCGATCACCCGCGAGGCGCCGGCGAGGTAGACCTCGCGCACTCGCTCGAAACCCGCCTCGAAGGCGCGGAAGAAGCGATTCTTCTCGCCGTGGTGCGCCTTGATGATGATGGCGGCAAGCGCCGGCGACAGAGTGAGCGCCATCACGCCTGAGATCACCATGGAAATCGCGATGGTGATGGCGAACTGCTTGTAGAGCGTGCCGGTGACACCGCCGAGAAAGGCCACCGGCAGGAACACGGCGAGCAGCACCAGCACGATCGAGATCAGGGCGCCGGCGATCTCCGTCATGGCCTGCTTCGCCGCCTCGAGCGGTGAGAGTTTTTTCGAGGTGATGTTGACCTCGACGTTCTCGACCACGACGATGGCGTCGTCGACCACCAGGCCGATCGCGAGGATCATGCCGAACATCGTCAGCATGTTGATCGAGAAGCCGAGCAGGTGCATGCCGACGAATGTGCCGACGATCGAGACGGGCACGGCGAGGATGGGGATGACCGTGGCGCGCAGCGATTGCAGGAAAACGAATACGACCAGCACCACCAGGATGACCGCCTCGAAGAAGGTGTGCACCACCTTGTCGATCGAGTACAGCGTGAACTGGCTGGTATCGAGGACGATCTTGTAATCGAGGCCGGTGGGGAACTTGGTCTTCAGCTCTTCCATCTTCTGGCGCACCAGCTTGGCGGTGGCGACCGCGTTGGCCCCGGGCTGCTGGTAGATGCCGATGGTGGTGGCGGTCTTGCCGTTCATGCGGCTGGCGAGCGAGTAGTCGCGCTTCGCGAGCTCGACGCGGCCGATGTCGCGGATGCGCACGCTCGCCACGCCCTCCTTGGTGGCGCGCACGATGATGTTCTCGAACTCCTCCGGCTTGCTAAGCAGGCCCTGCGCGGTGACCACGAACTGCTGCTCGGTGCCGGGGCGCGCCGGCGGCGCGCCGATCTGGCCGATGCCGAAGGCCTGGTTCTGGCTCTGGATCGCCGCGGTCACGTCCTGCACGTTGATGCCGAGCTGCGCCAAGCGGTCCGGGCGCAGCCAGACGCGCATCGCGATATCCGGCGAGCCGAACACCGAGGAACGGTTGGCGCCCGGCAGGCGCTTCAGCTCCTCCAGCACGTACAGGTTGCTGTAATTGTCGATGTAGGCGGCGCCATAGCGCTCGTCGGGCGAGTACACCGAGACCACCATCATGATGCTCGGCGACTTCTTCTCCACCACGAGGCCCTGCTGCACCACCACCTGCGGCAGCACGGGCGTCGCCTGGGAGAGCTTGTTCTGCACGTTGACCTGGTTGATGTCCGGGTTGCTGCCGGGCCGGAACACGACCACGATCTCCGAGTTGCCGCTGGAGGAGCTGGTCGAGTAGTAATAGAGCAGGTTGTCGAGGCCGTTGAGCTGCACCTCGATCGGCGCGGCCACGTTGTTGGCGATCACCTCGGCGGTCGCGCCCGGATAGATGGCGCTGATGGTGACCTGCGGCGGCGCCATGTCCGGGTATTGCTCGATCGGCGACACCGACATCGACACCACGCCCGCGAGCACGATCAAGAGGGAAATGACCGACGAGAGGATCGGCCGGTCGATGAAAAAGTGGGTGAACACGGGACCGCGCGGCTACTTTTTCGCCGCCTCGTCGTCCTTGGCCGCCTTGCCGGCGGAATCCCCCGCTTTGCCCGCCCCGGCCGCTCCCGCCTCGCCGATTTTCACCGGCTGCCCCGGGACGACCTTCAACGCACCGTCGACCACCACCCGGTCCCCAGCTTGCAGGCCGCTCGCGATCAGTATGCCTTTGTCGCCGGAGTAGTCGCCGACCACCACGGGCCTGAGCTCGGCGGTGCCGTCCTCCTTGATCACGTATACGAGATGCCCGTTGGAGCCCTGCTGCACCGCGAGCTGCGGGACGATGATCGCATTGGGTCTCGTGCCGCCTTTCACGTTGGCGGTGACGAACATGCCGGGACGCAGCTCCTTCTTGGGGTTCGAAATCACCGCGCGCACCTGGAACGAGCCGGTCTCCTGGCTGAAACTCGGATCGGCGAAATTGATCCTCCCGGTCTCGGGATAGGGCTTCCCGTCGGACAGGATGACCTCCACCTCGTAGTACTGGTTCTTGGGCGTGATCAGCTGCCCGGTCTGCACCAGCTCCCGCATCTTCGTCATCAGGTTCTGAGAGACGCTGAAGGTCACCCACATCGGCTCGACCGCGGCGACGTAGGAAAGCTTCGCCGAATCGCCGGCCGAGTTGATGTACGCGCCCTGGCGCTGCTGCGCGCGGCCGGAAAACCCGGTCACCGGCGAGCGTATGGTGGTGTAGCCGAGGTTGATCTCGGCCTGTTTCATTTTCGCCTGCGCCGAGAACACCGCGGCCCTCGAGGCATCGTACTCACCCTGCGCCTTGTCCAGGTCGGCCTGCGACATGGCGTTCTGCTGCGCGAGCGGCTTGATGCGCTTCAGGGTCGATTCGGCGGTGGTAAAACGCGCCTGCTGCGCGAGCACCTCGCCTTTCGCCGCATCGAGCTGCGCCTCGAAGGGCTTGGGGTCGAGCTGGAACAGGAGCTGGCCTTCCTTCACCAGTTCGCCTTCCGGGTAGGCGATCCTGTCGAGAAAGCCCGAGACGCGCGCGACAATGTCGACTTGCCGCGAGCTCTCGGTCTGCGCCACGAAGGTCGCGATGTACGGGATGACCGTCGGCGCGACCGTGATCACCGAGACGACGGGAGGCGGCCGCTGCGGCGCGGCCGCCTCCTTGGTGCAACCCGCCGCCGCAAGCGCTGCGCAGACACCGAGAACAGCGGCACGAACCACGGCGCGTCTTTCCCCTCCGAATTCACTGCATTCTTGCATAGATCGGGAGGCCTAGAACTTGAAGCCGAGGTCGATGCGGTACTGGTCGGTCCAGGGCGTGCCGAGCGAGCCACCGGCCTGCAGCCACTGGCGGTTGGCCATGGCTCGCACGAAGACACTCCGATCGATTTCCCAGCGCGCGCCTACGCCAAGCATATAGCTGACGTAGTAGGCCGTCCTCGTCGGGTAGTAGGTGCCGCAGTAGTAGCCCCACCAGGGATCCCAATAGCAGGTGTTCTGCGGCGGTGCGGTGGGAATATTCGTGTCGATGTAGGTCGATCCGATCCCGGCCTGGATCAACGGCGTGAAATCCCCGGGAAGCATGTTCCAGGTGGTGTTGATGCGGATGGTATTCGACTGCAGCGTCCCCTGCGAGGTTGTGGCCGCGCTGCCGTCCGCCGGCGCGATCGTCGCGACATAGGCCGCCGAGCCCCAGGTGAATTCGCCGCCGATCGAGAGGGCGTTGCTGAGGTTGTACGCGATGCCGAACCCGAACCCCAGGCTCGAATCGACCTGCCCCCCCGATCCGTTGCCCGAGCTGAAACTCATCGAGTGCGTGTACTGTGGCTGCAGGGTGAATTCCCACTTGTTGGCGCGCGAATAAGTTTGCGCAGCGGCGCCTGCTGCGTAGACTGCGGCGAGAAGAAACATGGTCATGCGTAGCAACGATTTCATCGAGCCCTCCTGTTCAGAATCCGTAACCGATCTTGAGATAGACCCCGTAGTTACCGGCC
>Ga0137409_10003533_pt1 | contig 16488 bp, 13 predicted proteins | sample CZODoug1_16funga_FD_122059 | JGI IMG/M metagenome (GOLD analysis project Ga0137409, IMG submission 122059) | Vadose zone soil fungal communities from Angelo Coast Range Reserve, California, USA - CZODoug1_16fungal (Hybrid Assembly) | ecosystem: Environmental > Terrestrial > Soil > Vadose zone... | reverse complement strand
GTGATCGAGGCGGAGCATACCTGCATGTCGGTGCGCGGCGTCGCCAAGCATGGCGCGATGACGTTCACCAGCCGCTTCACCGGCATGTTCCGCGACAATCCGGCGGAGCAGGCGCGTTTCCTGTCCATGGTGCGAGGGCCGCATCGGTAGCCTCGCGGACATCTTGCGAGGACTGCCGTGTCTAATTCTAAAGTGTCCCCATCCGAAACGATCGACGAGCGCGAAGAGGGGCTGGCGTTCCAGCCCAAATTCGACGCGTCCGGCCTTGTGACCTGTGTGGCGACCGACGCTGCGACCGGCGAGGTCCTGATGGTCGCGCACATGAACGAAGAGGCGCTGCGCAAGACCATCGCAAGCGGCGAAGCCTGGTATTTCAGCCGCTCGCGGAACGCGTTGTGGCGCAAAGGCGAGACCTCGGGCCACACCCAGCGGGTGATCGAGATGCGCACCGATTGCGACCAGGATGCGGTCTGGATCAAGGTCGAGCAGATCGGCGCCGCGTGCCACACCGGGCGGAGATCCTGCTTCTATCGCAAGGTCGAGACAGTCGAGGGCGGCGCACGGCTGTCATTCGTGGACGCCGAGCGCCTGTTCGATCCGGCGACCGTCTACCGGAAGTGACGCTTAATCGGGGGAAGCGAGCGTACTCCCTTACCCCATGTTTACCCGACATTAACCATGATCGCTCCACTGTAGCTGGGATCGCTGGCCTCACGTGAGGCCGCGGTCGTTCGCGAGGAGCGGGCAGCAAGCACATGTCGGTCGACCGTTCAAACGCCACGGCTGCGGCAGGTGTCGATCCGGCGCGCGTCCGGGTCGCCGGCGCAATCAAGCAGGCGGCGAACTCCTCCGGCACCAGCTTTCAATATCTGCTTGCCACCGCGAAAATGGAATCGGATTTCAATCCGACCGCGGGCGCTTCGACGTCATCGGCGCACGGGCTCTATCAATTCATCGATCAGACCTGGCTCGCGACGGTCAAGGATGCCGGCGGCCAGGCCGGCTATGGCCAATACGCCGATGCCATTACCAAGACGAGTTCGGGCGACTACACGGTCAGCGACCCGGCGGCGCAGCGGGCGGTCATGAAGCTGCGCGACGACCCGCAGGCCGCTTCCGCGATGGCGGCCGCGCTGACGCAAAGCAACAGCTTCGAATTGACCGGCAAGATCGGCCGCCGTCCGACCGACGGCGAACTCTATATGGCGCACTTCATGGGGGTCGGCGGCGCGGCCAAGCTGATCGCGAACGCCGAGGACAATCCGCAGGCCTCCGGCGCGCGGTTGTTTCCGAACGCAGCCGCCGCGAACCGCTCGATCTTCTATGATCGCCAGGGCAAGGCACGCAGCGTCTCCGAAGTCTATGCGGAACTGAACGCGCGCTACGCGGGCGCGGCCAATTCTCAGGCGACCCAGACCGCGCTTGCGATGTACGGGAGCAGCTCGCCAAGCACGGCGGTCGCGAGCGCGGCTGTGCCGACGCCCGCGGTCGACAGCGCCACCTATCTCTCGACATTCCCGACTGTCCGCGCCGCCGCGCCGGTCACGCTGGCATCGGCTTCGGATGCGAGCCAAAAGGCGGCATCCACCGATCCCATCTTCCGCTCGCTGTTTCAGGTCGATGAACGGGCCCAGCCGGTCTCGCCCAAGCTCGGCGAATTGTGGGGCAACTCGTCCTCATTGACCTCGGTTGCCAGCGCGGACGGCGCGGCTGCCAGCGCAGGCGGCCCGCGGCCGCTCGATCTCTTCAGCGACCGCAACGGCACATTCAGCGGCTGACGCATCATCCGCATACCGTCAGGCCATGCCGGGCCAGAGCGCGCACGCTTTATCCCGAAGCCATGCGTCTGCAAAGACCATTCGTCATTCTTCATATTTTGTCGCTGGCGCTGCGCAGCGAGCGCTCGCTGCGCGAGATGTACGTTCGATCTTGTGCGACTTTTGGTAGAGGGATAGCCTGCGCCGTGGGGTGGTTTCGAGGCCACTGGAGGTTATCCCATGTCCATCAATTTAAAAGTTTATAACAACGGCGATCATACTGCCTTAGTTTGGCTTCCGGCCGACGAGAAACCGATTCAAGATTGCCGCGGCTTTACGATCCGCCGCGTCGTCCAGGGCAGTCCCGATACCTATCTGCATGGCTTTGTCGGATTCTCCGACGACGATAAGCTTGATCCCAACGCGCCCTGGAAGCTTCCCGTGCAGCGCTTCATGTGGTGGGACTATGGCGTGAAGCCGGGCCAGGCCGTGCAATATTCCGTGGTGCCGGTGACAGGAGACAAGAGCAATCTGCAGCTTGCGACCGCGAGCGCGAGTGCGCTGACGCAGCCGATCACAATCACGGGCCAGATGACGCCGAATATCTCGGCCTATTTCAACAAGGGCATCGTGGCCGCGCAATGGGTCTCACGCGTGCTCGACAGCCTCGGCAAACCGCCGCCCAAGATGGCCGATCTGATTGCCGAGACTCAGGCGCCCAAGAACGCGCTGAGGAATGCGTTGAGTGGCCTGTTGCGGCCGCAGATCCTGCAGATGCTCGCCGATGTGAAGAAGAACAACGGCGAGATCTATGCCGCGTTGTACGAGCTGAACGATCCGGAGCTCAAGGCGGCCCTCAAGGCGTTCGGCAAGAAATGCCACCTGATCCTGGCCAACGGCGCCTTCAGCGCCAAGAACGGCAATGACGAGAACAAGGCGGTGCGCGCCGAATTGCGTAATGTCGTGGATCTGTATAACCGGCTCGTCCCCACCGGGCACTTCGCGCACAACAAGTTCCTGGTGGCTTGCGATTCCGCGGGCAGGCCGCAGCGCGTATTATCCGGCAGCACGAACTGGACGATGACCGGCCTGTGCACGCAGGCCAACAACGGCATCGCCGTCAACGATGCGAAGCTTGCCCAGTATTTCCTCGACGAGTGGAATCTTCTGAAGAAGGCCAAGAACGCCTATCCGACCACCCTGGCCAAGGCCAACGGCGAGGCAACGGCCAATGTCTTCAACATCGACGGCGGCACCATCACGCAATGGTTTGCGCCGACCGACAAGGGCGAGGACCTCGCCTATGCCCGCAAGCTTATCAACGCCGCCAAGCAAGGCATCCTGTTCCTGTTCTTCAATCCGGGGATCTTCGTTGCCGATGACAAACCGGCCAGCAAGTGGACACTGCTGCAGAACATCCTGTTCAGGCACCATGAAGGGACGCCGGACTACGATCCCTCGCTCTATATTCGCGGCGTGGTGAACCAGGAGATCGCGGGCCTCACCTCGGAGTCAACTGGAAATGAGCCGGCCAGGCCGTCGGCCCATGCCGCGCTCGATCCTGCGTCGGCCACGCCCGTCACGCTGTTCGACGGCGGCAAGCAGCCCCCGCAACACCTCGGCTACGAGTCGATGGTGCCCAAGAACATCAAGGACACCTTTCACAACTGGGCGACCGAAATCCTCGGGCAGGGTGTTCATATCCACAGTAAGGTCATTGTGCTCGATCCGTTCGGCGAGAATCCCGTGGTCATGACCGGCTCGCATAATCTCGGGTTCAAGGCGTCGAGCAAGAACGACGACAACCTGATGATCATCGAGGGCAACCGGCCGCTGGCCGCGGCTTATGCTGCCAACATCATCGCGATCTACCAGTCCTATCGCTGGAACGCCTATGTCGAGGCGCATCGGCAGGATCCGAAGGTCTGGCACGGTCTCGTCAACAGGGACGACTGGCAGAACGGCTATCTCGTCGGCGAGGAACTGGCGGAACTGACCTTCTGGATGGGCGCTTACCAACCGGCCGCCGCGCCACAAATCAAGCACGTGCCTGAAAATATGCAGGCGGCCGGCGGGCCGGCGCCGACGGGCACGAGGCGGTCTCGCCGCCCGAAAAAACAACCTCCCACCAAGATCGCTGCGGCGAGACAAAAGAGGGTGGTGAAGACATCGTCAGCCAAGAAAGTCGCCAGCAAGGTCGCAAAGACGCGGCGTTGAACTTGCCATCCGCGCGTTTCATCCTGGCGTAGCGCACGACGAGACGACGCCTTTGGGCGTCGTCGCGTCGGCGTCCGCTGGGCTGATATTTGCCGGGCGGCGCCATGGTACCGTCCCAGGGGAGCCGGCACCCTTAACAAAACATCAATAAAACCAGTCAGTTATAGTGAACGCTTTGTTAAGCGTCGTGGTTTATTTTGGGTTTCGGAGTGGCGTTGCGCCACGTTCGTTTTGGTTGCGTTGGCCGGCAGGAACATGATCGTTCGGCAGTTCATCAGTTGGGTCAGAACCGCGTCCGCTTGTGTGCGGGCGGACGCTACGCGGGCGCTGGCGCGAGCCTGGCTCGTGTCCGATCTCTCCGGGGAAGATCGCGCGGGCGCCGAGGGCGCGCTGTTGATGCTCCTCGACGATCCGTCTCCGCTGGTGCGTCAGGCGATGGCCGAGGTGTTCGCGCGCAGCACGGAGGCGCCCGCCGCGATCGTGCAGGCGCTGTCGCTCGACCAGCCCTCGGTCGCGCTCCCGATCCTCGAACATTCACCGCTTCTGATCGATGCCGACCTCGTCGATATCGTCGCGACCGGCAATTGCGAGACGCAGTGCGCGATCGCCCGGCGCATCGGCTTGCCCGCGTCCGTCTCTGCCGCGATCGCCGAAGTCGGCTCCGCCGCGGCGGCGCTGGAGCTGATCGAAAACGCCTATGCCGAGCTGCCGCCGTTTTCATGGGACCGCATCGTCGAGCGCCACGGCCATCTGGCCGCGATCCGGGAATCGATGCTGGTGCTTGACGATCTGCCCGCCGCGACGCGCGCGGCCCTCGTCGCCAAGCTGTCGGAGACCTTGTCGCAGTTCGTGGTCGCGAGAAACTGGCTGAGCGCCGACCGGGCAGGGCGGATCGCCGGCGAAGCGCGCGACCGCTCCACCATCAATATTGCCGCGCGGTCGCGCGGCGAGGACATGCGCGGCCTGGTCCGGCATCTGCGCGCCACCAGCCAGCTCACCGCCGGGCTGATCCTGCGCGCGCTGTTGTCGGGAAATCTGGAATTGTTCGATACGGCCTTGGCCGAGCTCGCCGATCTGCCGCGGGCCAGAGTCTCGGCGCTGTTGCACGATCGCGGCGGCGCCAGCCTGCACGCCTTGCTGCGGCGGGCCGGATTGCCGGAATCCACCTTCGCGGCGTTCGGCATCGCGCTCGAGGTCTATCATGAAAACGGCTTCGCCGACACCATCGGCGACGCCGCGCGGCTGCGGCGCAAGATGGTCGAGCGCGTGCTGACGCATTGCGAGACCGATCGCCGGGCCGCCGAACCGCTCTTGATCCTGCTGCGGCGCTTTGCGACGGAATCGGCGCGGGAAGAGGCGCGCCTGTTCTGCGACGAACTGATCTCGGAAGACGCGATCGCGCAGGATCTGATCGCGGCATAGGTTCTGACGCAACCGCTTCCATAGGATCTGACGGCCCTGCTTCAAATAAGTCCGTCATGGCCGGGCTTGTCCCGGCCATCCACGCCCTTTGTTACGACAACGCAAGCAAGAACGTGAATGCCCGGGACATAGGCGAGCGGAAGCGACGCCGTCCTTTGGACGGCTATGCCCGGGCATGACGGCATTCTTGGATGCAGGATTCTTGGATGCAGAGGGATTCTAATCTGCCGGCACGATGCTCGGCGCGAGAATCGCATCGAGATGCTCGGGCCGGTCGCGGTTGACGTGGATCAGATATTCGTCGGCGACGCCGCGCAGCTTCCGGCTCAGTTCGGCGGCGACCGTCACTGTATCGAGCTTGGTGTGGTCGTGCACGATCGCCTGGATGGCCTTGATGTGATAGTTGATCAGTTCGGGCGGCACCTTGTCGAGTTCGGGCGCGTGCTCGATGATCCGGCACAGGCTGTCGGCGGCCGCGGCTGCGGAGGGATATCCGAAGGTCGCCGCATCGCCCTTGATGTCATGGGCGGCGCGAAACAGCTCGTCGCTCGCCCGTTCGGAAAAGCCGTCCTGGATGATGGCCGCATGAGCGGCGGCGAGCCTGGAGGCTTCGATCAGCATCCAGTTCTTGAATTCGCCGGACAGGCCGGCAAGAGCCTGTTCCGCGCGCGCGACGGGGTCATCCTGATCCTTTTCGCCGACCCGGCGCAGCACCTTGCGCAGCGGATTGGGCTGCGTGATGACGTGATGGTCAGGGAAGGTCTTGACCTCGATGCTCGGGGGCTTGTCTTTCGCCATTTCGGCTTCCTTGCCTCGCTAGAGTGCGATGAGTTCAGGATGAGTCATCGTTGCGCTCCAGGCTTATTGTTTCGGACCACGCGCTAGACGGGCGTACGGGCTTTGTCGAGCAGGGAGGGCTGCTGCAGGACCTCGACCTCGCCGCCCACACGGCGCTCGGGGCCGATATAGGCGTTGTTGGTGTTGCGCCGGCGGTCTGGCCCGAAATAGGTCTTGGTCTTGATGAAGGGCCGCGGATTGGCGACCACGTTCAGGATGCGCTGATAGAGGCCCTTGGCCGAGATCGGCTTGGCGAGAAACTCGGTGACGCCGGCGTCGCGCGCGTAGGTGACGCGGCGCTTTTCGGAATGGCCGGTCAGCATGATGATCGGCGCGTAGGGATTGCCCTTGGATTCCGGCTGCCGGATCATCTGCGCCAGCTCCAGCCCGTCGAAGATCGGCATCGCCCAGTCGGTGACGACGATGTCGGGCACATAATGGGTGTACATTTCGAGCGCGGTCGCGCCGTCTTCGGCTTCATAGACCTCGCGCGCGCCGAACGAATGCAGAAGCGTCCGCAGGATGCGGCGCATGTGCGGATTGTCGTCGCACACGAGAAAACGCAGCTTGTTGAAGTCGATGCGAAACATAGCCCCGGCCCCTGGGCCCAACCGTATGACACCGGTGTGGCGGCGTTAACCTATCGTGCTCATGGTTAACGAACGGTTGCGAAAGGCTCGCGCGGCGGTGCGCGTCGAAGGAAAACCGTCTTCAATAGCTGAACTGCTCGCGCAGGATGCGCTCCTCGAGGCTGTGGCCGGGGTCGAACAGCATGCGCATGGAAATGGTCTTGTCGGACAGGACCTCGACGCGGCGGACGTCGCGCACCTCGTCATGATCGGCGGCGGCCGCGACCGGCCGCTTCTCGCCTTCCAGCACCTCGATGACCACATAGGCGGCGTTCGGAAGCAGGGCGCCCCGCCAGCGGCGCGGGCGGAACGCGCTGATCGGCGTCAGCGCCAACAGCGCAGCATTGATCGGCAGGATCGGGCCCTGCACCGAGAGATTATAGGCGGTCGATCCGGCCGGCGTCGCCACCAGAATGCCGTCGGCGATCAACTCCGGCATGCGCTCCTGTTCGTCGATCAGGATGCGCAGGCGCGCGGCCTGATTGGTCTGGCGAAACAATGCGACTTCGTTGATGGCGTGGTGAATGTGCACGCCGTCATGCACGTCGGTTGCGCGCATCAGCAATGGATTGATGAGGGATTCGCGCGCCGCCGCCAGCCGTGCGCGCAGATCGTGGGTTGAGAACTCGTTCATCAGGAAGCCGACGGTGCCGCGGTGCATGCCGTAGATCGGTTTTCCCGTGCGCATATGCTCGTGCAGGGTCTGCAGCATCAATCCGTCGCCGCCGAGCGCAACCACGACGTCGGCATCGGCGGGCGCGCAATTTCCGTACAGCTCGCCAAGCTGCGCGAGCGCCTGCTGAGCCTCCTCGCCGGCGCTCGCGACAAAGGCGATCCGGTCATATCGCTGCGGCGTGGTCATGGGATTGCGGGCTCACATTGGCGCGCAAAGGGGTCGGGGGGCGCGCAAGGGGTCGTCTATACGACCTTGCCGGGGTTTGTCGAGATGACTGAACGGTAGTTCGGAGCGTTTTCGAGCGAGGTATGTCCTCGGACTGGGGCGGCCTGGAGGCGGCGAACGCAATCGGGCGGCCGCACAACGCGACCGCCCGATGCAATTTCTCGGATCGACGCCAGCCCGATCAGCCGGAATCGGCCACCGATCAGTACCTGGCGACGACATCCCCCGGGGCGAACCGATAGTTGATTCCCACCGTCGAAATGAAACCCTTCTCGTGAACATCGACCGCAAGCGGAGGTCCGGGTATCGTGAACCGCGAAGTGCCAAAGTCAAAGTAGTTGCTTTCGGCTCGAACGGTCCAATTGCGGTCGAGCGCGAATTCGGTACCGTAACCGATGGTCCAGCCAGCCTGGTTGCGGCTATCGCTCTGCCCGCAATTTACAAAACCGGGCGGAACGATCGGAGCGTTATTGCACTCGCGCATTATCTTGGCGTCGCCGAACGCAACGCCGCCGCGGGCATACACGAGCGCGCGGTCCCATAGCGCGTAACCGACGCGGCCTGTCGCGGTCCCGATCCAGTTCACAAAGGATTCACAGGTGAAGAAAACGTTCGGAGGACAGAATTTCGCGCCATGGACATGAGCCCCGTTGATGTTGCCCTCGACACCGAGAACCCATTTTCCGGTCTGCCAGTCGTAGCCGGCCTGAACGCCGCCCAATGGACCGGCGAAGCGCGTATCAGCCGTCGCGCCGCTGGCGACGAAATCGTAGTCGCTTCGACCGTTCATGACGCCGAAGCTGCCACCAACATAGAAGCCGGTCCAGTTATACGCAGCCGGCATCACCGGGGCCTTGAGAGCGGGCGCCTTGGCGTATCTCGGTGTCGTGACGGCGAGGTCTGGCGTGAACTGATAACGGATACCGCCGTTCACGCTGTAGCCCTGGATATTATCGCCGCTACGATAGTCGCCGCGGACGTAACCCAGCCAGCCGGTATTGGCGACCTGGGCCGCCGCGCCGAGACCAAACTGTCCATAGGTACCGAGGCTGGTCGAGGAGACGCTGCCCCGGGGTGTTCCGAAAGCCCCAACAAGGGTGCTTACAGCATCGGTATTGAACGATGATGTCACCGACCCTTCGAACTCGTGATAGACGCTCGCAATCGCAAACGGCTGCCAGATGATATTGCCCGAGACGATCGAGGTGCCGCCGCGAACGCTCAGACGGCCGAGTGTGCTCTTGATGTCGTCGATTAACAGTTGGCCTGGAAAGGTGTTGCCAGTGCCCAACAGCGCGGTGCCGGTGATGTTGAGCGGATCGACCTTCACCCTCGAAACAACGATGCCGGCCGAAGGTTCGATGAACCAGTTATTCTCAAATGAATGATTGTAGCCGACGTTGCCGGTGACGGCGATACCGCGGGCGTCGAGCTTCTGATTGAAGATGCCGCTGGTGATCGGGTCGTTCAGCGAGTTCTGAAAAAAATCCGCACGAATCTGGCCGTCGACGAAGAAACCGCCTTTGGTCGCCGCGGCGTAAATGCCGGCGAACGGCACCTCAAGCTTGTTCTGGAAGGTGCCACCGAGCGGATTGAGCGGTCCCGCCGAGGAAATGTCGTTGGCATGCGCACTGAGGTAGCCGACCGTGGTGCCGACATGGAAATTCCAGCCGCTGACGTTCAGGTGCGCGAGATCCGTTCCAGCCTGTACCCCGGCAAACGTCAGCTTGGTCTGATTGTTACAGGTGATGGTTCCCGGCACTGCATTGCCAAAGGCAGAAACGTTGGATGTGGTGCTGGTGTTCTTGGTGGTGACATCCCCACCGACGGCGCGGGTCCAGACGCCGCCGCCCTCCTGATTTGGCACTGGATTGGGAGGCGCGCTGACGAACGCGGTGCCTTGAGTCAGGAATGCCGTATTGGTGGTATTGATCGCCGATACCAGCGAACTCACAGCACCGCCGGCCGAGAAGGGGAGAAAGGAAGTTATGCTACTCAACTGCCCGGTGCCGGTGCATTCCGCCATGGCGGCCGATGATGTCGACAGCGCCAGTGCGAAGGCGAGGCCCGCCAAAACCGAACCTCTGGGGCCCGGCATTCCGCGCGGTTTTGCAACGACTGCAAACGGTGTCATTTCCTCAGCCCCCAGACCTAAATGAATCAGTTCGAAATACTCGAGCAGAAAAATTCTAGGACAGCCGCGCGCAGGCCGGAAGCACAACATGGCCTCTTGCCGATTACCCAGCTGCGAATCCCGGGGCGTTGTACCAATCCGGTAACTCATCCACATGGAGGATACGCGGCTAACTCATCCAAATGGAGGACGCGCGGTTTCTATTCCGCCGCGTGCCTTGTGTGATCTGGGTCATCATCCTTGAGGATGTTTAGTTTGAGATGGATAGGATCATCTTGGGCCCGATGGCAGCTTGAATTGATTGGCGACGGCTGAGAAGATAATGCTGTGGTGCGTCGGCGTAGTTCGGGTTGGCCGCTGCGCAATTTCGGAAGAAACCTCGAACAGGATCTGTGGCGCGGATCAATGGCGCGCACGGAAATGAAAATGATCAAGCGCCTCGCCCCGATGGCGGCAGTGATCGGAGGGACCATCCTCTCGATGGTTGCTGCCCCCGATTCTGCGTGGGCCGAGAAGCGCGTCGCGCTGATCGTGGGCAATTCGAGCTACCAGACCGTTCCCCAGCTTCCCAATCCCTCGAGGGATGCCAACGCTGTGGCGAAAATGTTCCGCGATGCCGGCTTCGATTCGGTCGAGATCCAGCTCAATGTCGGCAATCTCGAGTTCAAGCGGGCGATCCGCAAGTTCGAGGTGATGGCCGACCAGGCCGATATCGCCGTCGTCTATTATGCCGGCCACGGCCTCGAAATCGGCGGCACCAATTACCTTATTCCGGTCGACGCCAGGCTCGCCAGCGACCGCGACGCCGACGACGAGGCGATCCCGCTGGAGCGGCTGGTGTCCTCGGCGGACGGCGCCAGGCGCTTGCGGCTCATCATTCTTGATGCCTGCCGCGACAATCCCTTCGTCACCACGATGCGCCGGGAGCGCAAGGTCGCGACCCGGGGAGTGACCGCCGGTCTCGGCAAGGTCGAGCCGACCAGCACCGATACCCTGATCGCCTATGCGGCGAAGGCCGGCTCGACGGCGGATGATGGCGACGGCCAGCACAGTCCGTTCACGGCGGCGGTGCTGAAGAATCTCACCGTGCCCGGTCTCGACGTGCGGCTGGCCTTCGGGCGGGTCAGGGACGATGTCCTGAAGATGACGGGAAGCCGGCAGGAGCCGTTCGTCTACGGTGCGCTCGGCGGCGGCAACGTCTCGCTGGTGCCTGCGCCGGTGGTGCCGCAGGAAGCCCCGGTGAGCGACGTCAAGGCGGATTACGAACTGGTCCAGAAGATCGGGACCAAGCGCGCCTGGGAGGTGTTCCTGGGCACCCATCCGAGCGGCTTCTACGCCGAACTGGCCAAGGCACAGATCGAGCAGCTGGCCACGCAGCCGGCCAATCAGCCCACCGCGCAGCCCAAGGTCGATCTGGCCGCGTTGTCGCCGCAGCAGGCCCCGCCGGTCCGCGAGTCCGCGTCGAAGGAAGCGATCGAGTGGGACAGGGTGAAGGACAGCACCGATCCCGCGACGCTGCAGAAATTCATCAGGCGCTTCCCGGATTCGCCGCTCGCGCTGAACGCCCAGCAGCGCCTCGATGTCTTGAAGAAGGCGGCCGAGGAACGCGAGGAGAAAGCGCGCGCCGAGCGCGACGCCGCGCGGCAGGCCGCCGAGGAGGCCCGCCGCAAGGCCGAACAGCAGAAGGCCGACTTCGCCGCGCAGAAGAAGCGCGAAGACGACGAGCGGCGCGCGCGCGAAGCGGAGGCCGCGGAGAAGGCCAGGGCCGCGGCGGCCGAACTCGCGGCGCAGAAGAAACGCGAAGAGGACGAGCGGCGTGCCGCCGCCGCCGAAGCCGAGCGGCAGGCCAAGGCCGCGGAAGCCGAACGCAAGGCAAAGGACGCCAAGCAGCAGGCCGAGCAGGCCGAGCGCGACAAGTCGGCCAGGGAGGCCGAAGCCGCGCGCGCCGCCGCCGAAAGGCAGGCGAAAGAAGCCGACGCCGCGCGCAAGAAGGCCGAGATCGCCGCCGCAAGGGAAGCGACCTGCAAGGACGAGCAGGGCAGGCTTGAAGCGCTGTTGTCCAAGGGCAGCGAAGGCACGGGCGTCGATAATCTCAAGCAGTTTTCAAGGAGCGTGACCTGCGACCGGCTCGGGCCCGTGGTGGTTGCCGCGCTCGATCGCTTTAATGCCGAGGCCGCCAAGCGTGCCGCGACCCAGCCCAATTCGCCCGAGCTGGTTCGCTCCGCTCAGAACGAACTGATCAGGCTCGGATGCCTGACCGCGAAGGCCGACGGCAAGTTCGGCGCGCCGACCACGAGCGCGCTCAGCCGTTACCTGACCATCGAAGGCCAGCCGGCCGCCAATCCAGGCGTGACCGAGGCGCTGGTCGCCGAATTGACCAAGCACACGACCCGGGTCTGCCCGCTCGAGTGCAAGGCCGGCGAGACGCTGAAGGGCGAAACCTGCGTCGCCGACCAGAAGCCGGAAGCGGCACCGGCTACCGCCTCGCGCAAGACCGATGAGGACGAAGACAACGCACGGCGGCGGCGCAAGCAGGCGGTCCGCGAGCAGGAGCAGCCGCGGCGTTCGAAGCCCGCGCCCGAGGCTCCGCATGTCCGCCAGCAGGCGCTGGCCCGGCCGAGCATCGTCAGTGGTGGTGGCGGCGGCAGCAGCGGCAGCCACACCATGATCGGCGTTGGCTTCTAAAGGCCAAATTGCTAGGGTTTAAGCGGAACCGGCCTAGCGCCACCCGCGTTACGTCAGGTTCGCGTGAGGTGGGGTTATTGTGATCATGAGGATGGACGAATGAAGAGCGATCGCCGCATGATGTCGTTGTTGACGGCTGCTGTCGCGTCAGCCGTGCTGGCTTCAGCTCTGCTGGTTTGGACCGTGCCGGCTTCGGCCGCCGAAAACGCAACCGCGGTCACCGACGTTTCCGCGAAAGCGGCATCCGCGATCGAGCGCCGTCATGGTCCCTCGCGCATCGCGCTGTCCCGTTACGTTCGCCATGTCAGCGCTGTGCCCCGCCATTTCGATTGCACAGGCGCCTGGTGTGGACGTCACTTCGTGCTGATCCTCGGCATTGGCTATTAAGGCCGCGCCTGTCGGCTATTTCTCCTGAAGGGTCCGGACCGGATCCCACTCGGCGCCGGGCGGATGGTCCGCAAGCTCTTTGGCGCGCGCGAGAAAATTCTCCGATGGCCGGTCGGCCGCCGCGGTTCGCGCGAAGCATTCGGCCGCGCTCTTGAACGCGCCGGCGCGCCAATGCGCGAGGCCTTGCGCATAATCGGTCATGATTGCGTCCGGCAGCGGCGACCCTTGTTCGGCGCGTGCCATGAGTTCAAAGATCTTCAGCGCCTGCGTGCGGCCCTTGACCCGCACCGTGTCCAATTCCCGCCAGATGAAGCCGTTGCCCGTGAGCTCAGCCGTCGTCTCCGAGGCGACGATGGTGGTGCCGTAGAACTTGTTGGCGCCTTCGAGCCGGGAGGCGAGGTTCACCGCGTCGCTCATGACCGAATAGTTGAACCGCCGCCGCGATCCGAAATTGCCGACCAGCGCGTCGCCCGAATTGATGCCGATGCGCTGCGTCAGCTGGCGGCCCTGGAACGCGGCCGAATCATAGTTGAGCTCGTCGAGACGCTTGCAGCAGTCCAGCGCGGCGCGCGCCGCATTGGCGGCGTGATCTTGGTCTTCGGCCGGCGCGCCGAAAATCGCGACGATGGAATCGCCGATATATTTGTCGACATAGCCGCCATGGCTCTCGATGATGTCGGTCATTTCAGACAAATATTCGTTCATCAGCGCCATCAGCGCATCCGGCGACATCGCTTCGGAAATCTGCGAGAAGCGCTCCAGATCGGAAAAGAAGATCGTGACGTGACGGGTCTCGCCGCCGAGTTCCGGCAGTTTGCTCGACGTCAGCATCCGGTTGATGACGTGCGGCGCCAGGTACAGCGCAAAGCTCTTCTGCAATAGCCGCCTGTCCTTGTCGGACACCATGAAGCGATAGCCGCCCATGATGGCCAAGGCCGCAGCGCCGGCCATGAAGGGCTCGCTCAGCGGCAGCGCGAACGCGTGATGGAACGCCACCGTGGCACAGGTGGCGTAGAGCGCGATCGCCGTCAGAACCAGGACGATGGCGTGGACCGGCTGCAACATCCGCGCGACGATCGCGGCAAACGCGGCGGCCAGCACCGCGATCAGCGCGATCGGCATCCGGCCTGGTTCGACGACCACGTTGCGGGCGATGAGGTTGTTGACGGCGGTGGCGTGGATGTAGACGCCCGCGATCTGGCTTCGCTGGAAGGTCTGCGCGATCGGCTTCTGCTCCAAAGCGCAACGGGGTGCTCGCGATCCCTGGAGTCCGGTGGCAAACCGTTTTGACGTTAATTTACGATCTTCCGCGTCCTGAACGGTGCCGAACAGGACGACCTTGCCCGCGAACGAACGGCGAAAATAGTCCTTGTCATTCTTGGTGGCGCATGTGCGCAGATCCGCGAAGGAAAATGTCGGGATATCGTCGGCGCCGCCCTCGAAGTTGAGCGTCATCGTATTCGGAACCGCGCTTGGAATTTGATAACCGGCCAACGTCACCGAACCGTCGGCGGCGAATTGCGGTCGGGCATTGAGCGCGCGGGAGGCGAGTTCGAGCGCCATCGATGGCGTCTGGTTTCCGTCGATCGTGAATGTCAGCGGCACGCGCCGGACGACGTCGTCGCTGTCGAGAAAGACATTCAGCGGCCGGATATTCTGCTGCTGGCGAACCGCGATCCGCTGACCAGGCGTGGGCAGGAGCGGATGATCGCCGCGCAATTGCTCGCCGAGCAGCACCTTGCCGGCGGCCGCACCCGCCACCAGCGCGCGCAGGAAATCGCGATCGAATCCCTTGACCTTGTCGCCGAAAATGCCGTCGCCAAAGGGTATTTTCGACTGCTCGATCGATGTTTCGAAAATGATGTCGAAGCCGACAGCCTTCGCGCCGCCCTCGAGGGTCGCTGTCAGCACACGGCCGACCTCGCCGGTCCAGGTCAAGAAGGGAGAACCTTCGAGCGGCGGCGTCTGGAAGCTTTCTTCGTCAAACGCGACGATGACGGCGGGCGACGCGGCGGGGTCCGCCCGCGCGCCGAACATCTGCCAGCGCAGCGCGGTCAGCATGTCGAGCGACAGGCCGTGGGCGACGTCGAACAAGGGAGAGGCGGACAACGCGCCGCAGGCGACTGCAACGAGACCGATCGCAATCAGGTCGCGCGTGGTGCGACGGATCTTCACAACACGTGACCTGACAACACCTAGTTCATTTGCAGCAGGCGACCGGCCATCGGTGTCGCGCCCGACTTGGCAAACGGGTCGATCCGGAACACGATCTTGTTCTTGCCGAAGGTCGCCAGATAGATGCCGCCGGGGGCCAGCGCCTTGTGGACGATCGCGAAATCGAAGAACCTGCCCTTGAGCTGCTTGCCGTCGAGCGCGAATTTCTGCCGATCGCCCGTCGCGTCGAGACGCTCCACGACCAGTTCGCCGCGGCCCTTGACCTCCACCAGCGGCGAAGCGCCGTAAAGCGTGGCTTGCGGTGCGTTCGAATTGTTGTCGCCCGCGATGCTCCGCACGATCGTCGCCGCCGCCTCGCTGGTCTCGCGATCGCTCGCATGCGCATGCGCCGCGTCGCAAGGCGTGGTTTCGCTCCTGATGTCGGCGAGATGAACGCTGCTTTCCTCGGTGCCGACGATCACGGTGCCGATGCCGGTGATGGTCTCGCGCCGGCAGGAGTTCAAATAGCTCAAGGTGATGACGGCGTCCTGACCGAGCTTGATCACCGCGCGCGGGGACAGATAGTCCATCAGCTCCGCGCCGGTGACTTTGCCCTGAACCTCCTCGACGATGGCAACCGGCGATTCCGCGGTCGCCGCCGTGGTCATGCCGGCGAGTGCGAAGAGCGCAACAGCAATGGCACGTGTCATGTTTCGATCCTGTCCTGGCCGATGGCGTCGTGTACCATATCCCACAACCGCAAGCGCGGTGCCCGTGACGCAAAAATACGTTTTCAACGGTAGTCGCTTCCGTCCGACGTCCGCATTATTGACATTTTGAGCGCTGCAATTTGCGCGTGTCCAAAAGGGGAAGCGTGGGCATGTCCAAATTGATCCTGGCGGTTGTCCTGATGAGCGTTGTCGCCGGTTGCGTGACGGAAGGCCCCACAAGCGAGGCGGCCCGCCTCCGGTCGGCCAAGAGCGCCCCGCCTCAGGTCATTCTGGGCACGGCCTACTGACCTTACCCAATACGCCTTTTTTTGCGGCCGGCCCCTTTTTTGAGATCAGTCTTGTTTTGAGATCAGTCTTGGTGTTCCCACGGCATTCCGAAAGCGGTCTAAGCGCTCCAAGGTCGATCCTTGTATGACGCAGATCACAGAGCACCCGATTCGGCGGCCAAGGACGCGTGGTCCGTCGCATGACGGATGCTGCCGCCGCGCCGGGCGCTTGCGTTAAATATTCGCAGGTCCGGACAAATCCCCGCGAGAAGGCGGCCCCCGCGCGTTGTGTGCCGGTCGCGCTCTGACCTAAGGGCACGTTAGGAAATAACTGGGTCAATTTTATCACGCTCTGCAAGAATTGTCGC
>Ga0137409_10003532_pt1 | contig 16490 bp, 11 predicted proteins | sample CZODoug1_16funga_FD_122059 | JGI IMG/M metagenome (GOLD analysis project Ga0137409, IMG submission 122059) | Vadose zone soil fungal communities from Angelo Coast Range Reserve, California, USA - CZODoug1_16fungal (Hybrid Assembly) | ecosystem: Environmental > Terrestrial > Soil > Vadose zone... | reverse complement strand
CTTCGGTCGCGTGACGGAACCGCTGGTGGAGTCGAGCTCCCCAGTCAAAATCTTCATAAATGTGGACTTACCGGCGCCGTTAGGCCCGGTGATGGCATAGCGGCGCCCCGCCATAAACGTGCAGGTCACGTTCTCGAAGAGGACCCGAGGGCCAAACCGCATGGTGATGTTGTTGACCGAGAGCATAACCCTCCAATTATAGCGTGAAATCGGCGTTCGCGCTTGCTCTCCTTCAATGCTCCGTCGTCTGAATTTTCAGATGGTTTCGAGACCGGCGTCTTGCGCCTCAAGGACGTCAAAGAAGTTCAATGCGTGTCTTTTCGACCGGCACTTCACGGCAGGCCAAACGCAAACAGCGCCGAACCGGCCGCAACGGCCACGTATTGTTTGCCGTCGATCGCAAACGACATTGGCGATGCAAAGACCGAAGCGCCGCACTGGAAGTGCCACAGCGCTTTGCCCGAAGCGGCATCAAGCGCGATGAAGTTCCCTTCGGCGTCTCCCGTGAACACCAGTCCCCCTGCCGTCGAAAGGACTCCTGCCCACGTGGGCGAAGCATGCTTCCATTCCCACTTGAGCTTACCCGTCGCGGGGTCGAGCGCGCGCAACGCTCCCCAAAAGGGTTGCGCTTCATCGTTGGGAAAATAGGCCGAGCCGTAATAAGCATGCCCCGCATCATAAGCTTGCGGCGCCGTTGCAAAGATGTCGCACTGTTCGCGGGCGGTCACATAAAAGAGCTTCGTCTGCGGGTCGTATGTCGGCGACATCCAATTTGTCGCGCCGGCCGCTCCCGGGCAAACGCGATTTCCTTCCAGTGTGGGCGCGCCAGCCTTATCCGGCACGGGCCGCCCCATCGCGTCTTTCGAAGTGCTCCAGGAGACTTTGGCGTAGCTCGTAGCGGAAATCAGTTTTCCATTTGTGCGATCCACAACGTAAAAAAATCCGTTGCGATTCGCCTGTGCGATCCATTTGTGGTCTCCGTCATCGATCATCACGGGAACCTGCGTCGCGTCGTAATCGTGTTCGTCGTGCTGCGTGAATTGGAAATGCCATTTCAGCTTGCCGGTGTCCGGGTCGAGAGCAAGCAAGGAGTCGCTGTAGAGATTGTCGCCCGCGCGGCCTTCGCCACGATTCGAAGGCGCGGGATTTCCGGTGGTCCAAAACGTCGTGTTCGTCGTTGGATCGTAGGTCCCGGTGATCCAGGCAGGTGAGCCGCCGATTTTCCAGGAGTCCCCTTCCCAGGTTTCGTGGCCGGGTTCTCCCGGACCGGGAATCGTGTAGAACCGCCATTTGCGCTCGCCCGTCGCCGCATCATAAGCGTCAATGAATCCTCGGATGCCGTATTCGCCGCCGGAGACACCCACGACCACGAGGTTCTTGATCACCAGCGGAGCCAGCGTGAAGCTGTAACCCTTGCCGTGCTCGGCTGCATTCACGTCCCAAACAACATTGCCGGTCTTGCTGTCCAGTGCAATGACGTGCGCATCCAGCGTCGCCACAAAAACTTTATCGCCGAGGATGCCAAGCCCGCGGTTGACTCGCCCGCAACATGGCCGAATGTCCGCCGGCAGCAGGCGTTGGTACTGCCAGATAGGGCGCCCGGAACGCGCGTCCAGGGCATAGACGCGGTCGTCTTGCCCGGTACCGTACAGAATTCCGTCCACAACGAGTGGCGTCGCTTCGAATTTTCCCCCTGCCATCGTTTGATACGCCCATTGGGGAACAAGCATCGCCGCATTCGTATTGTTGATCTGGTCCAGCGCACTGAATCGATGACCGGCATAGTCTCCGGAATACATCAGCCAGTTCTGCGGCTCCTTGGAAGAATTGAGCAGCCGCCCGAAAGTCACCTGCGCGCAGGACGATGAAGGAAGCACGCAGCAAACGATAAAGTACGGAATGGAATGGATAACGCGCATGAATTTCATTGCCCACCTCCCTTCTCGCTTGCCGCCAGCAGAAACGCGATGAGATCCTTCAAGTCTTTGTCCGGAAGAGCCTTCGCATCGTACGCCGGCATCAGCGATTCGCGCGTTTTTTCGTAGGATCGCAGCTTGGTTTTCTCGAATGCGTGCAACTGTTCGCGCGTGTCCAGCATTTGTACGGTAAAACTGTCTTCGTCGAGCACCACGCCCTGCAGCTTCGTTCCGTCGGAAGTTACCACCGTCGCGGTCTCGTATTCCTGCGCAAAATCTTTCAGCGGCTGCGAGATTCCTTTCGCCAGCCGCTTGCTCGGGCTGCGCAGCGATTCCGTCAAGTATTCAACGGACCGGGAAGCGCCCGTGGAACTGAGATCCGGACCCAAGCGCCCGCCTTTCCCGTTGATCATGTGACAGGTACCGCAAGCTGCAGAGCCGTAGAAAAGTTCCTTCCCGCGTGTGGCGTTTCCGGTCTCTGCCGCGCTGGCCTTCTTTTCCACGCTTCTGATATAAGTAATCACCTGCCAGATTTCTTCGTCTGACATGCCCACCCCGATGCCTCCCTCTGTTGCCGCGGGCATGGCCGTGCCAGGGATCCCATCGTGGACGTTGTGAAACATCTCGGCGTCCGTATTGCCGTGATGTTTCTGCGCACTCGTGAGGTCCGGGCCGCGTCCTCCGCCCCTCGCGCCCAAACCGTGGCAAAACGCGCAGTTGGCGCGGAATTGCGATTCTCCTAACTTCGCGACTTTGGCATCGCCAGAAAATGGATTCTTCCCTTGCGCGCGCAGAGCTACCGCCACGAACGCAACCTGCAACACGCACGCGAATAATAGAAGAGGCCGGCGTCTCCGCCGCGACGATGGCTTGTCTCGCAGAATATTTCCTCTAGGTATTGACATTGGTTGGCTATGCCCCCCTGGTTTGGTGATGTCGGTCTGAGCAGCGATGGCGATTCGTTCAAATGGCTATGGTTCGCCGCCAATATACCATTCGTTTCAGCCAGGCGGGTGAACCTGGACCGCTTCGAGGAGTGATCGGGGTAAGGCGCGCTCGAAGCCAAGGAGGAACCGCTGCCACGATATTGGCTTTCCGCCACCCCATTCGATAAAATCACCACGCAGCCCACTCTTCGCCTGTGATGGCGCATGGCGAGACCAGGATTTTTCATGACCAAAACTACCATCTCCAACGACCGCATGAATCGCTCCCTTGATTCCGTCGATCCGCAAATTGCCGGCCTACTTCGCGACGAAGCCCGGCGCCAAGCCACGGGGCTGGAGCTCATCCCTTCGGAAAACCTGGTCTCCGAGGCCGTCCTCGAAGCTATGGGCTCGATCTTCACGAACAAGTACGCCGAGGGCTATCCAGGCAAGCGCTACTACGGCGGCTGCGAATACGCGGACAAGGTTGAACAGCTCGCCATCGATCGCGCAAAGGAACTCTTTGGAGCTGAACACGCCAATGTGCAAGCCCATTCCGGCACATCCGCCAATGTTGCCGTCTATATGTCCACGCTACAGAAGGATGATGTAGTCCTTGGAATGAATCTTTCGCATGGCGGCCATCTGACACACGGGCATCCGCTGAATTTCTCCGGGCGAATGTACAAGTTCGTCGCCTATGGCGTAAAGAAGGAAGACGAGCGGATTGACTACGACGAGATTGAAAGGCTCGCCGCTGAGCATAAGCCCAAGATGATCGTCGCGGGCGCCAGCGCCTATTCACGCATCATCGATTTCGAGCGCATCGCCAAAGCCGCGAAGTCCGTTGGCGCGCTCTTTTTTGTGGACATGGCGCACATTGCGGGACTCGTCGCCGCTGGGGTTCATCCTAGCCCTGTCCCACACGCCGACATCGTTTCAACGACAACGCATAAGACGCTGCGCGGGCCCCGCGGCGGCTTGGTCCTCTGCAAGGCCGCATTTGCCAAGGAACTAGACAGGTTGACTTTCCCTGGGACGCAAGGCGGTCCGCTGGTACACACGATTGCAGCGAAAGCGGTGTGCTTGAAGGAAGCGATGGAGCCGTCCTTCAAGGAATACCAGAAGCAAGTCGTCGCCAATACGAAGGCCATGGCAGCAGCAGTCGCAAAGCACGGATTTCGCATTGTCACGGGTGGTACGGACAACCATCTCTTCTTAATCGAAGTCCATTCGCGCGGGATTACCGGAACGGACGCCGAAAAAGCTCTCGATCGCGCCGGGATCACCGTAAACAAAAATTCCATTCCCTTCGATCCGCTTCCACCCATGAAGGGTGGTGGAATCCGCCTCGGAGGTCCCTCGGTCACCACCCGCGGGATGCGCGAACCGGAGATGGAGCAGATTGGCGGTTGGATCGCGGAGATTCTTTCGAACATCGGCAACGCCGAAGTCGAACAGCGCGTGCGCAAACAAGTCGCTGAACTGGCCGCGAAATTCCCGATCTACGAGGCCCGCCTGCGTGGTGGCCCGGCGCGCATCGAACACGCCCACGTTTAGCTTGGCAGCCCCACAGTGTTAGCTCCATAAGCCAAAGGCCGCCCTGGCGGCCCCGGCGGGGAAGCTTGGGAAAAAGACCAGTGCCGGCCTCGTCAACGAACCTGTCCTTCTTTGTGACGCCCCAACTCCAGTGCCGCTGGCCCAAGACTGTCCTCCGGGTCAGTAGATTCCGATTTAAACTGCGCGTAGCTTCAAAAGTACTGGGATGGGAAGCCTACTCGCCACTGTGTTACTCGCTGTTCCGCTCATCGTCTGGCTGCGCGGGACATTTCGTTTTGATGATTCACTGCTGAAGTTGGCGCGACGCTCTAACGCGCCGCGGCGGGTCTTCCGAACCTCCCAGAAATCCTATTCTCCTGCGATCGCCTCGCGCCCGGTTTCTCATCGAGCTGCGCGGCGGTGGATGAGGTGAGCCGATGATGGATACGGAAGCCTTCCGTGAATTCAAGACCGGATTGACACTCCTGCGGGACAATTACGCAATGAAAGCTCTGCCGCACATGCGGCGCGCTGTGGACCTGGACAAGAACAACCCCTATTACATGTCCTACCTTGGCGTCGTGCTGGCGCGCTCCGAACGCAAATGGGGCGAAGCGGAACGGCTGTGCGATTCCGCCGTTCGCATGAAGCGCAATCAGGCTCAGCTCTACTTGAATCTCGCCGAAGTATACGCCGCCGCCGGACGGCGCGACGACGCCGTTGACGCTCTGCAGACGGGCCTCAAATACGCCCGCCGCGATATCCGCCTGACCATTGCGATGAACAAACTCACGCCTCGCCGGTCTCCCGTGCTCAGTTTCCTTGGCCGCACGAACCCGCTCAACCGGCAGCTGGGAATCCTAAGGCACCGGGCGATGCGCCTGTTCGGGCAGTCGGCTTAATCGATCTCTCCACCCCCAAACACAAGAGCGGGCGTCCCGAACTTCCGGGGCGCCCGCTCTTGCTTTTGCCGGTTTGGCGGAATGATTTGTAGGTCTGCGCGACCTATCGCGAGTTGCTGACGCCAAAGTTATACGAGTGTTGAATCCCCATTTCCATGAGGATTTTGATTCCGACGCCAAACATGCCTGTCGGGAGAACATCCCTTCGCACGACTTCCGCGAGGTACTCGCGGGCCATAGAAGCGGGATCTTTCGAATACGGCATGGTTACAAACAGCCGCATGCCAACTTCATAACCAGGTTCACTGGATTGAAAAAAGACACCGGAACGCGAGACGCTAACCGAGCCGCGCAAATCTTCAAAGTGGTCTTTGTTAGGGTCGGAAGGGCGGATGCGCATAAGCTGCGTAATCTTGCAACGGCGGCTGCCGCGGCGCTCCTTGTTGGAAATTGGCTGCTTGCTGGAACTTCCTGTTGGGTGATTTTTCGTCATCAGATCGTGCTGGGTCGCCATGGAGACAAATCATCTTTCCGGAAAAACGCTGTTTACTATCCGGGAAGATTGTATTCCGAGAGCGACGCGCAAACCTATAGTGGGAACGTACCCGGAACGAAGCAGGCCGTTCCAGGAAAATGGTAGTACGGAAGTACTATAAAAGGAAGGGAGGGAGCTGTTGAAAAGGAGCGATAACGTGTTGATTGAGAAGAAGAAGGAGAAATTCGTCCCGAATTGAAGCTGTGGAAGACGCTTGGTACCAATTCGAGACCAAGCAGAAAGAGTTATCCACAGGTGGGAACACTAAATCGTTCTCACTGTTGGGGTTTGTAGCCCAGGGCCGGAATGGGTGCGAATTCGATGGCGGCTGCAAAATTGCACTAGTGGGGGGGAACGCGTGGGGCTCCAAGAAATCGCTGATCGTGACGGCTGGCACAAGGCATGAGAGTCGAAACTCATGGAGGATGTCCCACTATGAACGCAGGAACGCGTCAGGTTTTGCAGTTGGCAGAGCAGGCCCAAAGAAGAATCCATTCGAATGGCGGTCGACGGACGAATACGCCTGTGGGAGGAATCGAGACACGCTCCAACGGCGGTGCCGCCGTGGGACACAAGCCGCGCGTCTTCGTGGCCGCCGAGAATCGCCTGCTGAGGGAGGCGCTTTCGCGGATGCTGCTCAAGAGCGGCGAGGTTGAAGTAGTCGGAACTGACCTGGCTGAGCCATTCCAGACAGACGACCTGCTCAAAGAAGAAGCGAACATCCTCTTGCTCTCGTCGCGTGGGAACAGAAACGAGGATTTGAGTGCGGTCCGAAGGGTACGCACGACCGCTCCCAATGTGCAAATCCTCCTGATTGGTGTGACGGGAGAGGAAGCGGAATTTCTCCAGTGCGTGCGCGCGGGAGTTCACGGTTATCTGCCGAAAGAAGCTTCGGCGGAGGACGTGGTGGAGGGTGTGCGGGCCCTGCAGGGAGGCGAAGCGATTTGCCCCGGCATGCTTTGCGCAACACTGTTCCGGTACTTGGAACGAGAAGCGACCTCCTTCCCTTCCGCGAGCGTGCACCAACGGCTGGGATTAACCCGCCGAGAACAGCAATTGATTCCTCTGATTGCCGAGGGCCTCACCAACAAGGAAATCGCCAATCGCTTTTGTCTCTCGGAACAAACGGTGAAAAACCACCTCTATCGAATGAAACACAAGATCGGCGCGGAAGACCGCCTGGGCATTGTGCAGGTTTGCCGGACCCAAGGATTCATGCCGTAGAGTTCAGCTTTCCAGTGGCTCAATTCCTGAAGGGACAAAGCCTCCGAGTAGAATGTCCGCTCGAGTGAAAGAACCGCGTGGCCCTGGGCTTCGAGCGTGCGAAGCACAGCAAGGATTGGGGGGCTGCGCTAGTCCTGGCGCAGCGCACGTATTGGATCTATCCGGCTGGCGCGTCGGGCTGGTCCGTAGCTGGCCAGCGTTGCAGCAAGGACCAGCACGGGAACCGTAATGATGAGCGTGGATGGTTCGGTGGACTGCATGCCGTCTACCGCGTGCATCAACAAACGCCCTGCTGCCAGGGCGGCAAGAATGCCCACAGCAACGCCGCCGAAAATCATTCCCAGACTCTGACGAAGCACAAGTCGAATGACATCACGGGCGTTCGCACCGAGCGCCATGCGCACTCCGATTTCCGGTACTCGCTGCCCGGTCAAGTAAGCCAGCACGCCGTAAATGCCGATACACGCTAACAGCAGAGCCAAACCTGCGAAAATGCCAAAGAGCAGCAACAGGAAGCGCTGCCGCGCCAGTGAATCGCTCGCGAGTTGCTCCAAAGTCCGAACCTGGTAGAGAGCTTGATCCCCGCTCGCTCCACCGGTCGCTCCGCGCAGCTCCCGCCGCAATGAGTCAACGACGTTCAATGGCGGGATGCTTGTCCGTACGGCGATGGACATCAGTTCAGACCAGCGACGCAAGGCTCCGTCCGGCACCTGGGCGAAGGGATAGTAAAACTGGGCGCGGACTGGGGCTTGATCGTCGCGTGCGAGCCCCCAATGCCGGACATGACCGACCACACCCACTACAAGTAACGAATCATTGCCTTCTGACCAGTTTGGGCCGGACATTTCGGGAATCCACAAGCGCTTCCCCACACACTCCCGTGTGCCGAAAGCTTGTTGCGCGAGAACCTCATCAATCACGATGACGGCGTCGCTCCCCCGGCGATCGTGGTCGTCAAAGAATCTGCCCTTGAGCAGCGGAATGCCCATGACCCTCAGATAGTCCGGGGTCGCGCTGGTTGCGAGCGCAAGCGGTTGTTGGTTCTCTGGCGGAACAGCCGGAGTGTTCCAGTAACCCAACTGATTCTCTCCCTGCCGCATGGGGAAGGTATCAACCGCCGCAATAGACTCGACTCCTGGAACGCGGCGCGCCCGGTCCAGGACGTCCTGCCAGGCCGCACGTATCCCCGCCGGGTGCGCGAGCGCCGCGGGCGAAAGCGCCATGCGAGTGACCAGGACGTTGCGAGTATTGACGCCCGGGTTGAGCGATGAGAGCCGCAGGAGAGTACGTCCCAGCAACCCGGCGGCGACTAACAGCACCACCGCCAGAGCGATTTCAGATACCACAAAGCCGCTGTGCAGGCGGCGTGAGCTTCCGGCCAGCGTGCGACCTCCAGCGCGAAGTGCCTGTTCCACTTCCCGCACGGGAGCGCGCAAGGCTGGGGCTAGGCCGAAGAGAAGACCGCTCACCAGGGAAGCGGTCAAAGCAAACAGCAAGACACGCCAATCGAGCTGAACCTCTTCAGCGCGCGGCAGGGTACCTGGCCAGAGCTGCACAAACGGGCGGAAGCCAACCGCAGAGACCAGAACACCGAGAACGCCTCCGGAAAGTCCCAACACCGCGCTCTCGGTCAAGCACTGGCGGACCAACCGGCCGCGGCTCGCTCCGAGCGCCACGCGCATGGCAAGTTCGCGATCTCGCGAAACGGCCCGAGCCAGAAGAAGGCTGGCGACATTGACGCACGCGATCAACAGCACCAGTCCGACCGCGCCAAGGAGCAACCAGAGCGTGGAGCGGACATCTCCCACATCGGGACGGAGCGGCACTGCAACGAAGCCGCGGCCTTTGTTGGAATCCGGATACTGCGCCGTCAACTGCCGGCCGATTAGTTCCAGCTCCGCGGATGCTTGCGGCAGCTTCGCGCCTGGCCGGAGGCGTGCCACGACACCAACTGGATGTACCCGCCGATTCCGCAGATACGCCGCGGTGTCTTGACCGAGCGGGGTAAAAACATCCCCTTCCTCTCCGTCCAGTTGGAAACCTGGGCGCGTAATGCCAACAACCGTATAACTCTTATCATCAAGAACAACCGAGAGACCAACGGTTCGCGGCTCCCCGGCGAAGCGGCGTTGCCACAAACTGTAGCTCAGGATGACTACCGGTGCGCCGCCAGGACGGTCCTCTTCCGTCAGGAAAGCGCGCCCTCGCAAGAGCAGAACGCCCAGAAGAGAAAAGAGCTCTGGTGTAATCTCGCGCCGTTCGACATACTCAGGCACTCCCGGCTCACCGAGTATGCCTCCGCTATAGACGAAGCCCGCCATCTCCAAAGAGCGGCTCGAGCGCTGGCAATCCAGAAAATCAGGATAAGCCACATTCTGTTCGCCATACACTGCAGCGTTCCACGTATCCGTGTGGCCGTGAACCGCGACCAGCCTGTCCGGCTCTGGATACGGCAATGGCTTGAGCAGAACGCCGTTGACGACGGTGAACATGACAGTCGTCGCTCCGCTTCCGAGGGCCAGCGTCAACAGGGCGACTGCCGCGAAGCCGGGTTGCTTTCGCAGCATTCGAATGGCGTAGCGAAAATCCTGCACAAGGTCCTCGAGCCAGCGTGTGCCGCGCGCATCTCGGCAGTTTTCTTTCACTTGCTCGGGACCACCGAGCGCAAGCCTCGACTGCCGCCGCGCTTCGTCCCGAGAATACCCCTGCGCGATCAGCTCGTTCGTGTGTTGTTCCAGATGGAACCGCAGTTCCTTCTCGAGCTGTTCTTCCATCTTCTTTCGGCGCCAGAGACGCTGCCACCAATTCATTCCACACCTCCCTCGGACAATTTGAGTACCAGCCCGACGGCTTCAATCAATCGCTGCCAGCTCGCCGCTTCCGTTTCGAGCTGCGTCCGCCCCTTCCGCGTCAGGCGATAGAACTTGGCCTCACGCCCGCTCTCCGTTTCCTCCCAATCCGCGGCGAGAAGTCCGCGGTTTTCGAGCCGGTGCAAAGCCGGGTAGAGCGAACCTTGTGGGACTTGGACCACGCCGCGCGAAACCTGTTCCAGGCGCTGGGCGATGGCATACCCATGCACCGGGCCAAGCGCGACTATTTTCAGAATCAACAAGTCCAGCGTGCCCTGCGGGAGATCCGATTTCTCTGCCATGTCATGCCTCCGCCTTCTACCTATCTAACACAGGATGTGTAGAAGTGCAAGATGTATCGCCGGTTCGCTCGCAACAGAACGACGCCCCTGGCAAAAAATGAGCCAGCAGCAATCGGCGGCGGAAGGTGACTTCCCTGCTCGGTTTGTGCGATTCTTTGTGCTCGCTTGAGTTTGAGGACAGGGAACGATGCTCAAAAAATTCAAGGATTTGACGGAAAAAGAGATTCTGGCGATCGCCATCGCGGCCGAAGAGGAAGACGGGCGGATTTATGGCGAGTTCGCGGACGCGCTGCGTGACGAGTATCCATCGACCGCGCAAATGTTTGAAGCGATGCGCGAAGAAGAAGTGGGACACCGCGACCGCTTGTTTGCGATGTTCCGGCAGCGTTTCGGCGACCACATTCCGCTGATCCGCCGCGAAAACGTAAAGGGATTTCTGCAAAGGAAACCGGTCTGGCTGGTTCGCCCACTGGGCGTGAAGGTAGCCCGCAAACAAGCGGAATTGATGGAGATGGAAGCGAGCCGCTTTTACGCGCGGGCAGCAAGCCGGACGACAGACGTGTCCACGCGCGAATTGCTGAACAAACTTGCCGACGAAGAGCGAAAACACGAGCACGCGGCGGGTGAGCTGGAAGCCAAGCACCTAACGGTGAGTGCGAAAGCCACTGAAGATGAATCGCACCGCAAGCTGTTCCTGTTGCAGGTAGTTCAGCCGGGTTTGGCCGGCTTGATGGATGGATCGGTTTCGACGCTGGCGCCAATTTTTGCCGCGGCATTCGCTTCGCACAAGAGCTGGGAAGCCTTCCTGGTCGGACTGGCAGCCTCGATTGGCGCAGGCATTTCGATGGCGTTTTCAGAGGGGCTTTCCGACGACGGATCTCTGACGGGACGGGGCTCGCCATGGCTGCGCGGCGGGGTGACCGGCTTGATGACCACCGCCGGCGGCATCGGGCATACTTTGCCTTTCCTGATTGGCAGTTTTCGCGTCGCGATGCTGGTAGCAGTTATCGTCGTGGCCGTGGAACTCGGGGTGATCAGTTACATTCGTCATCGCTACATGGACACGCCGTTCTTGCAGGCGTCCTTTCAGGTGATCGTAGGCGGCGTGCTCGTATTTTTGACAGGATGGCTGATCGGCAGCGCTTAGAACGAAGGTTCGAACGGCGTCACGGATCAGTCTGTCTGCGGTGCAGGAACTGGCGCGGGTGCGCGGCTAAACGTGCGGCGCAGCCAGGATTGCAGTCGATCCATGTAGATATATACAACCGGCGTGGTGAAAAGCGTGAGCATCTGGCTGAGGATGAGGCCGCCGACGATGGTGATGCCCAGCGGGCGGCGCAACTCGGAGCCGACACCCGAGCCCAAGGCCAGAGGCATGGCGCCGAGCAGCGCGGCCATCGTAGTCATCAAAATAGGCCGGAACCGCAACAGGCAAGCCTTGTAGATGGCTTCGACGGGCGACAATCCCTCTTCCCTTTCCACTTGAACCGCAAAATCAATCATCAGAATAGCGTTTTTCTTGACGATCCCAATCAGAAGAATGATGCCGATGAGCGCGATGATGTTCAGATCAGACTTGATGAGCTGAATCGCGAGGAGCGCGCCAATTCCAGCAGAAGGAATCGTGGAGAGGATGGTAATGGGATGAATGAAGCTCTCATAGAGGATGCCGAGAACGATGTAAACGGCGGCGAGAGCCGTAAGAATCAAGACCGGCTGATTGGAAAGCGAATCCTGAAAGGCCTGCGCAGTACCTTGAAATGTAGCGTGAACGGTATTCGGCACGCCGAGTTCGTGGCGGGCCTGTTCAATGTGCTGGACGGCGGGGCCGAGAGAAGCGCCGGGAGCAAGATTGAAGGAAAGAGTGATGGCCGGGAAGATGCCCTGGTGGTTGACGGAGAGCGCCGTGTTGGACGGCTCGTAGTGCGCGAAGGCGCTGAGCGGAACGAGCTTGCCGGATTTGGAAGGCACGTAAATGGATCTGAGCGCTTCGGGGCTTTGCTGAAATTCGGGAGCGACTTCCAGCACGACGTGATACTGATTCAGGCCTTTGTAAATGTTGGAGACCTGGCGCTGGCCGAAGGCGTCGCCGAGAGTGTTGTCGATGTCTTGCACGGAAATGCCGAGCCGCGAAGCGGTATCGCGATCAATGAAGAGCGAACTCTGCAAGCCATGCATCTGCTGGTCGGAGTTGACATCGCGGAGTTCGGGGATTTTTTGCAGGCGCTGCATGATGATGGGCGCCCAGTGGGTGAGGTCGTTGAGATTGTCCGCCTGCAGCGTGTACTGATATTGAGCGCCGCCAAAGCGGCCGCCAACGCTGAGATCCTGGACAGCTTGCAAGTATAGGGCAGCGCCGGGAATTCTGGCAGTTTTCGAACGAATGCGCCCGATGATCTGATCAACGGAGATCTTGCGTTCGCTGAGCGGCTTGAGCTGGCCGAACATGCGCGCTGTGCTGCCACCACTACCGCCGCCGGTAAAAGCTATGACGGTATCCACCGCTGGGTCCTGCAAGACGATGTCAGTGAATTGACGCATTTTCTGCGACATCGCCGTGAACGAAAGATCCTGATCCCCCTGGATGAGCCCGGTGAAGCGGCCGGTGTCCTGCTGCGGGAAGAATCCTTTGGGCGTCTGGACAAAGAGATACAGGTTCAGACAAACCGTGCCGAAGGTGACCAGCAGGATCAGGAACTGGTGGCGAAGCACCCAGCGAAGCGATACATCGTAGGTGCTCAGCAGACGATTGAACGCGTTCTCGGAGAAACGATAGAGCCAATTGTGCCGGCCGGTTTCGTGGCGGAGAAAGCGCGCGCACATCATGGGCGTGGTGGTGAGCGAAATCAGAAGTGAAACGCCGATGGCCACGCTGAGAACTATTGCAAATTCGCGGAAGAGGCGTCCGACGATTCCGCCCATGAGAAGAATCGGAATGAAGACGGCAACCAGCGAAGTGCTCATGGAAAGAACGGTAAAGCCAATTTCACTGGAGCCTTTCATCGCGGCTTGGTATGGCGCCATGCCATTTTCTATATGGCGAGTGATGTTTTCGATGACCACGATGGCATCATCAACGACGAAACCAGTGGAAATGGTCAGGGCCATGAGCGAGAGATTGTCCAGGCTGTAGTGGCCGAGATACATGACGCCGAAGGTGCCAATGAGCGACAGTGGAACCGCGACGCTAGGAATGATCGTGGCCCAGACATTTCGGAGAAAGGCGAAGACCACGAAAATCACCAGGACGATGGAAATCATGAGCGCGACTTCCACGTCATGGACGGAAGCGCGGATCGTGGTGGTGCGGTCGACAGCAACATTCAAATGAAGCGAAGGAGAAATAGAGGCACGCAGAAAAGGGAGGATGGCCAGGATACGGTCGACGGTCTCGATCATGTTTGCGCCGGGCTGGCGAAAGATGGCGATAATGACGCCTGGTTTTGCGTTGAACAATCCAAGATTACGCGTGTCTTCCACGGAATCGACCACTTCGGCGATGTCGCGCAAACGAACGGGAGCGCCTTGATGGCCGGCCACGATGAGGGGCTGGTATTCGAAGGCTTTGAAGAGCTGATCGGTGTCGGCAACCGCCCAAGTTTGTTTGGAGTCCGAAAGTGCGCCCTTGGCGAGGTTGGCGTTGGCCGCTTGCAGTGATCTGCGAACAGTTTCCAGGCTGATGCCGTAACTATTGAGCTGGTAGGGATTCGCCTCAACGCGCACGGCGGGACGGGCGCTACCCCAAGTGAAAACCTGGCCCACGCCTTCCACCTGAGCAATTTTCTGTGCGAGGACGGAATCGGCAGCATCGTAGATCTGCGCGGGCGGGATGTTGTCCGAGGTCAGCGAGAACATCAAGATCGGCGCGTCCGCCGGATTAGCTTTTCGATACGTGGGCTGGCCCGGGAGATCAGCGGGAAGCTGGCTGCGAGCCGCGTTGATGGCGGCTTGAACGTCGCGGGCGGCCGCGTTGATGTCGCGATTAAGATCAAACTGCAGAGTGATGCCCGTGGAGCCCAGGCCGCTCGAGGATGTCATCTGCGTGACGCCGGCGATGCGGCTGAACTGGCGCTCCAGCGGCGTGGCGACGGCGGAGGCCATGGTCTCGGGGCTTGCGCCGGGCAGCGAGGATGTCACGGCGATCGTGGGGAAATCGATGTTGGGCAGGTCCGATACCGGCAGCAAGCGGTAGCTGAAGATGCCGAAGATCAGGATGCCGAGCATGACCAGTCCGGTCATGACCGGCCGGCGCACGAAGATCTCGGCAATGCTCACGACGACTTCTCCGGCGTCTTGGCGCTGACCTTGGAGCCCGGCAGGATGCGCGAGGCACCGTCTACCACGACGGTTTCACCAGGCTTGAGTCCGCCGGCGATCACGGTCTCCGCGCCTTCGGTGCGCGCGACCTGCACCGGTCGCAGTTCCACGCTGGTGTCCTCCTTGACGACATAAACATATTGGCCGTTCGGGCCGGTCTGCAATGCCTGCGTCGGCACGACCAGTGCCTTCTCTTCGTCGCGTAGCGTGACCCAGGATTCGACGAACTGCCCCGGCCAAAGTTGCCTGTCGTCGTTGGAGAAAATGCCGCGCAGCTTGATGGTTCCGGTGCTCACATCGACCGAGTTGTCGATGAAGGAAAGCTTGCCGCTGATGGGTTTGCCTTTTTCGAGTTCGACCTCCACGCGCCACGGTGTCTTCTTCTGGCGCGCCCGGATTTCGTTCAGGTATTGCTCGGGCACCGAGACGCTGACGTAGATTGGCGTGAGCTGGTTGATCACCACCATCGCCACCGTGTCGTTGGCCTTGACCATGTTGCCCTCGGAAAGCATGACCTTGCCGGCACGGCCGTTGATTGGTGAGCGAATCGTCGTATAGCCGAGGTTGATGCGCGCGTGCTGGACTGCCGCTTCATCCGCGGTAACGCTGGCTTCCGCACCCCGGAAGTTGGCGGCAACCTGCGCGTAACCTTCCTTGGAGACGAAGTTCTGCTTCAGCAAATCCTGGTAGCGCTGTTCCTGCCCGCGCAGGTAGTCGAGTTGCGCCTGGTCATGCGCCAGGTTGGCCTGCGCCTGTTCGAGCTGCGACTGGTAGGGTTTCCTGTCGATCTGGAAGAGCGGGTCTCCTTTGACCAAGTCCTGGCCGTCGCGCACGTGGGTTTCGATGATCTGGCCGTCGACGCGGGATTTCACGGCGACGGAGGCGACCGTCTCGACATTGCCGATCGCATGCAGGCGTAGCGGCATTGATTTTTCGACCACCTGGCCGGCCAGCACTGGTACCGTCGGCACGGTCTTCTTGGCTTCGGCCTGGGCGCCGCTCCTGTCGGAACAGGCGCCGAGCAAACAGACCGCAAACAGCACGGGAACCGCAACCAAGGCGATCCTGGCCGCGCCAAAGGCCGGTCGAAAAACGGGGTAGGGCGTCACGTCGGAATTCCTCCTCACAACTTCAGCGATGCCGGCCCGGTCCGGCACGCATCCTGTCGCATTGAAATTTACAATCTTGCACCCTTTTTCCGCGCCGCGTTTGTTTGCGCCGTTCACAGGCAATTCGAGTGTCGCACTCATTGTGGTTGCGCCGCATTTTTGCGCGGATAAGGTTCGCCGCGCGCCAGTTCGTCCGGCGTCGGCAGGGCGGACGCATGCCAGCCGCCGCCCAGCGCCTTGACCAGCAGCACGCTGGCCGCCAGCCGCCGATTCAGCACATCCACCGCGGTTCTCTCGTTGTTCAGCGCCGTTGCTTGCACGACGGCCACGCCCAGATAACTGACGATGCCGGCCTTGTACTGGTTGGTGGTCAACACTACCGACTGGCGCGCGTTCTGCACTGCCTCGTCCTGAATCGCCGCTTCTTCTTCCAGTATGCGCAGCGCCACGAGGTTGTCCTCCACTTCCTTGAAGCCGGTGAGGACGGTCTGCCGGTAGCCCGCGACGTTCGCGTCGTAGGCGGCAATGGCCTGATCGGTCTGCGCGCGCCGCAGGCCGCCGTCGAACAGCGTCTGGGCAAGCGCAGGTCCGACGGACCAGAAGCGGCTGGGCACCGTCAGCCAGTTGGAGAAACTCGAACTCTGGAAGCCGCCCGACGCGGACAAAGTGAGGGACGGATAGTAGGCGGCTTCGGTGACGCCGATCTGCGCGTTCGCCGCCGCCATGCGCCGTTCGGCCGCAGCGATGTCTGGGCGCCGCTCGAGGAGGCTGGAAGGAATGCCTACCGGAATCGCCGGTGGCAATGCCGTGAGCGGCGCCACGGCCAGCGAAAAAATGGCGGCGGGCTTGCCCAGCAGCAGGGCGATGGCGT
>Ga0137409_10003531_pt1 | contig 16498 bp, 13 predicted proteins | sample CZODoug1_16funga_FD_122059 | JGI IMG/M metagenome (GOLD analysis project Ga0137409, IMG submission 122059) | Vadose zone soil fungal communities from Angelo Coast Range Reserve, California, USA - CZODoug1_16fungal (Hybrid Assembly) | ecosystem: Environmental > Terrestrial > Soil > Vadose zone... | reverse complement strand
GCCTCGGGTACACATGCTCGGAGGGTACGACACAATCGCGGACCGAGTCATTTCCTAATAGAGCCCGGAAATAAAAGTACTTGCTGGTAAGCCGCGCTCACAAGGACGATCGTTCGGAAAGGCGCGATCTCCGGGCCGCCAGGACTTCAAGCCTCGTCCCAAAAAGCATCACATCAGGGGGAGTCCAAGCGGCAATTATCGTGGCTAGAAAGGCCCGCGCAAAACCATCCAATCGCCGACCAGCCCGTGCGCTGGCGCGCGGGCAAGCCCCTTGGCCCATGGGATGGCGTCCCCATCGCCGTGAAGGATGAGGTGAACGCGGCCGGGTATCCGCCCACTTCGGTCCATCTGGGGCGAGGCGAATCCTGGGCACCCCTGTACCAGCCCTACAACCCGAACGGTTCCGCCGGGGATCACGAAGCAGCGCGCGCTGGGCTATGCGAAGGAAGTCTTCGAGCGGGCGCTGCCCGAGGCCGAGCGCTGCGGCGTGACGATGGCGATCGAGCCGCTGACGCCGCGCGAAACGGACTTCATCAACACCGCGGCGGACGGGATCGAGCTGATCGAGCTCATCAATCATCCGAACTTCCGGCTGCACCTGGACGTGAAGGCGATGACCGGATCGGAGTCGCGCCCGCTGCCGGAGGTGATCAAGGCGAGCGCGAAGTACCTGCACCACTTCCACGCGAACGACCCGAACCTCCTCGGCCCCGGCATGGGCGAGGTGGACCACCGTCCGATCATGAAGGCGCTGAAGGAGATCGGGTACAAGGGCTACATCTCGGTCGAGGTCTTCGACTACAGCCCCGGCGCCGAGACGATCGCGCGCAAAAGCATCCAGTACCTCCGCCAGGTTGCCGCCGTCGCCTGACCTGCAATAAGGGACTCCGAGTCGCTTATTGCACGAGCCAGAGATCCCGATACTTCTCCACGAACGCGTCGTCGTGGAGGCGGGGATAAGCGCGATAGACGCGGTCGATCTCCTCCTTCTGGCCCGGCGACAACTCTTCCTTCGCATCCAGGCACCATCGTCCTTCCAGCAAGCCCTGGCGGCGCAGCACTTCGTGGAGGCCGGCGATGCAGCCGCGAAAGCCGTTGGCCGCGTCGAAGAAGGCCGCGTTCGCGTCCGTGATCTGCGCCGCCCGCGTCAGCAGCTCGGTCGTCGGCCCGGTCGCGTGCTGCAGCTCGGCGAGCAGCTCGACCGCCGTCCGCGTCCAGACCGACCAGTGGCCCAGCAGGCCGCCGACGATGCGCAGGCGCTCCTCGCCGAAGCGGAACTCCGTCAGCAGGTCGAGGAGGATATTGTCGTCGTTGCCGGTATACAGCGCGATCTCCCCGGCGCGCCCGGACTCCGCGACCGCGCGCAGCACGTCGAGCGTCTGATAGCGGTTGAAGGGCGCCATCTTGATCCCGACCACCGACGGGAGTTCCACGAAGCGGCGCCAGAAGGAATAAGGCAGGAGGCGGCCGCCCACCGCCGGCTGGAGATAGAAACCGAAGAGCGGCAGCGTCCCGCCGACCGCCGCCGCGTGCGCGATCAGCGCGTCCTCGGTCGCGTCCTTGAGCGCGGCGAGACTCAGGAGGCCGATGTCATAGCCGAGCTCTCGCGCCAGCGCCGCCTCCGCCACGGCCTGCGCCGTCGGCCCGCAGATCCCCGCAATCTTCAGCGTCAGCGTCTTGTGGCGCTTCTCCTCGTCCGCGGCGATTTCGAGCACCGGGCGCAGCAGTCCCGCCTCGCGGATCGCGAACTGCGTCGTGTGGACGCCGACCGCGATCCCGCCCGCGCCGGCGGCGAGATAATAGCGGGTCAGCGCGCGCTGGCGACGCTCGTCGAGGGTGCGCGCCGACGTCAACGCGAGCGGATGCGCGGGGATGACCACGCCCTTCCGGAGCCGCGCGAGCTTGTCGGGCGTCATCAGAACTTCCCGTCCCGCGTCTCGAAATGGCTGGGCTTGTTCAGCGTGCGGCCGTTCGACTTCACCCAGTGCGCGACCCAGCCCATCACCTGGTCGACGGGCGTCGCCGGTGCCCCGAACGTCTCATGCGCGCGGGCCGCATTATTGAGCAGCGCCGACTCCGCTTCCTTCCCCTCGAGGACCGGCTTCTTTCCGAGCAGCTCCCCGAAGCGGCCGGCCAGCTCGCGGACCGACAGCACCCCGGTGCCGGTCACGTTGAAAATGCGCGGCGGCGACTGCCCGAGGGACAGCATCCGCAGGGCGATCGCGTTGGCGTCGCCCTGCCAGATGACGTTGACGTGGCCCATGCGCACGTCGAGCGGCGTCCCGCTCCAGACCTTGAGCGCGATCTCGAGCAGAATGCCGTAGCGCAGCTCGACCGCATAGTTGAGGCGGTAGACCGACGTCGGCGTGCCGTCGCGCCGGCTGAAGTATTCGAACATGCGCTCGCGGCCGAGGGCCGACTGAGCGTATTCGCCGACCGGGCCGGGCGGCGTGTCCTCGGTCGCGCCGCCGCTTGCGACGGGGACCAGGGGATACACGTTGCCCGTCGAGAACGCCATGGTCGGGACACCCTTATAGCGCTCGGCGATCAGTCCCGGGAGATACGCGTTCGTCGCCCAGGTGCCGCACTCGGCCCCGGTCGTCCCGAACTTCTGTCCGACGGCGCTGATGACGGCGCCGGCATCGGGGAGCCGGAGCACCTGGGCGCGGTCGAGGAGATCGCAGGGGACGGCGCGGACGCCGGCGGCTTCGAGCGCCTCGCGCGAGCGCGGGTCGCTGAAGCGGGCGACGCCGATCACCGCGCGCTTCAGGCCGGCCGCATCGAGGGCGCGGCAGGCCATGCGGGCGAGCGTCGGGCCCATCTTGCCGCCCACCCCGAGGATGACGAGGTCGCCGCAGAGCGACCCCAGGTCCCGCTCGACTTCCGGCGTGGGCCGGGAGAGACGCTCTTCGAGGTCGGCTTCGGTTTCGATCGGTTCGGCCATCGCGTTCTTCTATATAAGGCCCCGCGCCTCCCTCCGAGGGAAGGAAATGGTGTAACACTTCAGTCGGAATCGACGATCAGGGGCAGCCGATGAACGACCGCATGGCGTTGCTGGACGGACTGGTCCGCGCCCACCAGGCGCGGCTCCGCGCGTATCTGTTCTCGCGCACGGGCGACATCGACGCGGCCGACGACCTCGCCCAGGAAGTCTTCCTGGTCGTGTTCCGCCTGATCGATCAGTATGACGCCGCCCGGCCCGCGTGGCCCTGGCTGATGGGGATCGCGCGCAACGAACTCCGCGAGCACTGGCGCGGCGTCGCGCGCGACAAGGTCACGGACGCGATCGAGGCGCTGGCGGCCGAGCAGATGCTCGCGCGCGACGAGACGGAAAAGCCTTCGGACCGGCTGCCGATGGACGCGCTGGCCACGTGCCTGTCGAAGCTGCCGGAGCACTCGCGTGAGCTGGTGCGGATGATCTATACGGAGCGCATCAACTGCGCCGAAGCCGCGAAGCGGCTGCAGCAGAAGGCCGGCGCGGTGCGCGTCACCATCCACCGGATCCGCCGCGCCCTCGCGGCCTGCGTGCAGTCCCGGATGGCGGAGAAGCCCGCATGACCCCGAGACAGGAAGAGCTGACTGCGGGCTGGCTCGACGGGAGCCTGACGCCGGCGGAGCAGGAGGAGCTGCTGAAGGAGCTGCGCGCCGACGCGGACTTCGCGCGCTCGTTCTCGGAGGAGATCGAGATCCATCGCGGCCTGCAGTTCTCCGGGTCGATGAGCGAGGAGGGCGAGCGCCGCGCGGGCGACCGGATCCTGCATTATGTCCGCGCCTCGCAGGAGGGGACGCGGTTCGTCGAGGGCGTGAAGCTGCGCGCCCTGGCCGGCGGGCGGCGTCGCACGGGCCGGGCGCTTCGTTCGGGGACCTCGATGGTCGGGCCGGCGATCGCCGTCGCGGCCGCGGTCCTGGTCGCGGCCCTCATCGGTCTGCTCGCGCTCGCGGGCCACCTGCAGCGGAAAATCCTCCGCGAGGAGAGCGCGATCACGCGGGAGTCGACGCCGGAGAAGCCGGTCCCCGCTCCGCGCGAGACCGGTCCCGCGCCGGTCGAGCCGAAGACGCCGGCCGTCAACGACGAACGCCGCAAGGAGCAGATCGAAGATGACCTGCGCCGCGCGGCCGAGGCGCGCAAGGTGGATCCTCCGCGCAAACCTGATGGACCCCGGACGCCTGCGCCCGAGTCGCCCCTCGCCGTTCCCAGGCCTGAGGCCCCCGTCAAGCCGGCGCCGTCCGCCGTCGAGGCGCCGCCCGCGCTGGCGAAGCTGGAGAAGGTCCAGGGCGAGGCGACCGTGAACGGGGATAAGGCGGCTGCGGGCGCGGAGCTCCGGGACGGGGCTGCGCTCGAGACGACGGGCATCGCCGTCGTCCGTTTTCCGGACGGGACGGGCCTCGACCTCTCCGGCGAGGCGAAGCTGCAGGAGCGGATGACGGGCAAGCGCGCGTCGGGGAAGGGGGTGACGCTCGCGCGAGGCACCATCGTCGCGGAGGTCGCGAAGCAGCCGGCGGGATCGTCCTTCCTCTTCCTGACGCCGCACGCGGAGGTCCAGGTCGTCGGCACGCGGCTCACGATCCAGTCGGGCGCGGAGACGCGCGTCGACGTCCAGGAAGGCCAGGTCCGCGTCACCGCCCTGAAGGGCGGGCAGACGTCGATGCTCGGAGCGGGGCAGGGCCTCGAGGTCGGCGCCGGAGCGCCGCGCGGGTATCTTTCGGGCCTGCGCGCGGTCTATTACGACCAGAACACGTTCAAGGGGCCCACGATCGAGCGCGCCGACCGGGAGGTCGACCTCGCCCTCGACGCGGCCAAGAACGAACTGCCGCCCGTGGGGATGGACCGCAACTTCGGCGTCCGCTGGGAGGGCCGCTTCATGGCCGAGAAAGACGGAGAGTATGTCTTCATCCTCTCCGTCGACGGCCACGTCCGCTTCCTCCTCGAAGGACAGGAGCGGGTGGCCGACAAGAAGGACTACTTCCACGGCATCCAGCGCAGCGTCGTGCGCCGCCGGCTGGCGCCGGGCTGGCACGACCTTCTGATCGAATACTGCGACGACGACGGCAACTCCCGTTGCGGGTTGCGATACTTGCCGCCGGACGCAAAGCTCCCCGACGGGGAGAACTTCCAGCGGGACGATTCGGGCTGGGCGATTCCGCCGCGACTGCTGTCGCACCTGCGGAAATAGGGCTCCCGTTTTTTGGAGTGAGGATCCGATGCCAAAGACACTCTGTCTCGGGGTCTGCTTGCTGCTGGCCGCGGCGGGCGCGCGGGCCGACGACTGGCCCCAGCTTCAGCACGACGCCGGCCGCACCGGCCGCACGCTCGATTCGGTGCCGCCGCCGTACCGGGCCCGCTGGATCTGGATGGGCCCTGCCAGGACGCTGCGCAACAAGGACAGCCAGGCCGGATGGCCCGACGATCTCACCGCGCGCGCCGGATACTCCTATCCGATCCTCAGCTCCGTGCCCTTCACGATCTGCGACTCGGTCCAGCCCGTCCTCTCGGCGGGGCGCATCTTCGTCGGGACCATGGACGGGAACGCCTACGGCATCGACGCGAACGACGGCTCCACTTCATGGACGGCATCGATCCCGGGCGGAACGATCTCGACGGCTGCGGTTTCCGGATCGGTGGTGGTCTTCGTGACGGTGACCGGACAGGTCGTCGGGCTGAACGTGGCCGGCGGAACCCAGGCCTGGATCTATGACTCCGGCCGTTCCATCACGGGGGCGCCTTGCCTCGCGGGGTCGGCGGTCGTCGTCGCGGACCACGCCGGCTATGTCACGGCGCTCAATCCGGCGAACGGGTCGGTGAACTGGCGCACGCGCCTGGCCGCTCCGGTCCACGGCGGGATCGCGTCCGACGGGTCGAGCGTCTACGTCGGCGCGGAAAACCTGGTCTTCTACAAGCTGTCGCTGGCCACGGGGACGGTGCAGGCGTCGCACGGTCTGCGCGGCCAGAGCTTCCGCATGCTCTGGCCCACCGTGTTCGGCGGCCGTGTCTACGGCCACACGCTGACCACGCCGGTCATCGGCAGCGAATACGTCATGGAAAGCCTGATGGCCGGCTCGCCCGATCTCGCGACGGAGGAGGCCAACATCGCGCGCTGGCTGACGGGCGACACGAACGGCGGCGCCTGGCCCGACGCGGGATCCGACTGGCGCCACCTCTTCGCGATGAACACGGGCGATCTGTCCGAGCCGTTCACCGTCCTTGCCGGGCCGGCCGACGGCTGCGGCGTCCCCACGCCGGCGTCGGTCGTCGACAACTCCGACCGCGTCCTCACCTATTTCAAGACGCGGTATCCGAAGCTGACGAAGCTCGGCGCGTTCGGGACGAACTACTCGATCGACGTCGCCGGCATCGACACGGCCAACGGCAGGCGAGTCCCGATCGACAACGGCCGTCTTGCGAACCCCTGGCCCTGGGAGACGGACAACCTCTACGCCATGAGCGTCGGCGGCACGTTCCTCTGGTTGCGGCAGAACTTCCGCGGGACCCAGGTGATCAACCTGGCCGACAGCACGACGCGCGGCGTGAGCGCCGAGGTCCGCGTCCGCGACGGCGGGAACTTCCTGTTCGACGTGGTCTACAAGGACCAGATGCCGACGATCGGCGTCTCGCAGAACGCGATGCAGGGGCGCGCGGCGCCCGTCATCTCGGGCTCGCGGGTGGTTATCGCCGAGACGTTCGGCGTCACCGCCATCGAGCATCGCTAGCGAGGAAGACCATGATGAAAAGACTATCGGGGATCGTCCTCGCGCTGATCGCGGGGGCCGCGGCGGCGCAGGCGCAGACGGTCGATCCGACGCCCTATGCGTGGGAGTTCCCGCAGGTCAGCGGGATTGGCGCCGGCGCCGACCTGATGAAGGTCGAGCTGCAGGAGCAGATCCAGGCGGTGCTCCATGCCGGGCATCTCGCGCCGCTCTACATCAGCTACTCGGATCAGGGCAGCGTCGGCTACGCGGTCTATATGGAGCCCGGCCGCATCCTCACGACCCTGGCCTGGGCGTACCCGTATCTCACGGGCGCACAGCAGACCTCGGTGCGCGCCTACGTCGCCTCGGAGCTGGGCACGGCGGCGAATGCTCCGTGGGGGACGTATCCGCTCTCGACGACGTCGGGCACGCCGCGCGAGATCCATCCGAAGACGAAGTGGTGGTCCCAGAGCGCGACGTTCGGCCAGTACCGGCCGAGCGTGCACACGATCTACGGGCTCTGGCTCTACGGGTACCGGACCGGCGACTGGACGCTGATCCAGGACAACTGGGCGGGCATCAAGACGATGTATTCTGCTCGGTCGGCGCAGGCGAACCTGTACGGCACGATGAGCGCCCACATCGCGATGGCGCGGCTCGCGGACAAGTTCGCGGATCCGGCGACGAGGACGACGGCGCTCAACAACCTGCAGACGCAGCTCAACGCGGGCTTGAACTTCGGGACCATCGAATCGAACGCGGGCTCGGCGGGGACCGCGCCCTATCACGACATGTACGACTCGCGCATGAACGGGTCGACCTACCACGGCTGGATGTTCCTGAACCTGACGCCCGAGATGGGCCGTTACCTTCGCGCGAACCTGCAGAGCGCCGTGATGGCGCGCCATGACGAGGGCCGGACGACCTTTCCGTTCTGGTGGCTGGGCAAGGCGAACTATTTCAACCGGAGCTGGACCGGCGACGAAGGCACCGGCCTGCTGCCCGAGGTCATGGGCATGATGGCGCCCGTCGAGCGCTGGGTCGTGCAGGCCAGCGCGGCGACGCTGAAGGGCCAGCTGGCCAGCAGCCCCACCGGCATCGGCGACTGCTACTGGCTGGAGGCGCTGGTGCAGGCGATCGAGGCCCACGGCACGCTCGCGTGGACCGACGTGCGGACGGGAACCACGCCGCCTCCTCCCCCGCCCACGACGTATCCGCTCACGGTCAACAGTGGCAGCGGCGACGGGACCTATGCCGCCGGGACGGTCGTCACGATCACCGCCGACGCGCCCGCCGCCGGCATGGTCTTCAGCCAGTGGACCGGAGCGACGGTTGCGAATCCCGGCGTCGCCACGACCACGATCACGATGCCGGCGGCCGGCACCACGGTGACGGCGACTTACGCTGCCGCGCCGCCTCCTCCTCCAACGACGTATACGCTGACTGTGAACAGCGGGACCGGGGACGGGACCTACGCCGCGGGCACGATCGTCACGATCAGCGCCGATGCGCCGCTGGCCGGAATGATGTTCAAGGCGTGGACCGGGGCGACGGTGGCGGGCGCGACGTCGTCGACGACGACGATCACGATGCCGGCGGCGAACGCCACGGTCACGGCAACCTATGAGGCCGCGGGCGCGCCGCTTCCGCCGCCGTGGACGGACGGCGACATCGGGAGCCCCGCGATCGCGGGCGACGCCTCGGTCACCGGCAGCCAGGTCATGGTCTGCGGCGCCGGCGCGGACATCTGGAGCACGGCGGACTCCTTCCACTTCGTGTCGATGACGCTCACCGGCGACGGAACCATCTTTGCCCGCGTCGTGGAGATCGACAACACGGATCCCTGGGCGAAAGCGGGCGTCATGATCCGCGAGACGCTGAACGCCAACGCTGCGAATGCCTTCATGGCGCAGTCGCGCTCGAACGGGGCGACGTTTCAGCGCCGGGTGACGGCGGGGGGCGTGACGACATCGACGGCCGGCGCTGCGGTGGGGGCGCCGACCTGGGTGCGGCTGCAGAGAGCGGGCAACCTCTTCACGGCCTCGACGTCGCCGGACGGGATCAATTGGACCGTGGTGGGGACGGACACGGTCACCATGGCGGCGACGGTCCAGGTCGGGATCGCGGTGACGAGCCACAACGGCGCGATGCTCAACTGCGCGACGGTCGACTCGATCGGCGGCAGCGGCGGCTGGGCCGGGGCCGCGTCGCCTCCCCCACCGGCAGGCGGTGATGGGGGTGGGGGAGGCGGCGGCGGTTGCGGATTGACGGGTCTGGAATTCCCCGCGCTGCTCCTGCTCCGGCGAACCCGGCGGCAGGCTCGCCTGTCCCGAAAAGCATGAGACTGCCGCTCTTCGCCTTATTCCTCCTCGCGCTCGCTCCCCAGGAACGGGCGTTCGAGGACGGGGTCGACGGCCGCGCGTCGCTCCACTATGTCGGCCCGGTCCCGGTGCTTCAACTTTACGGCACTCCGGGCGAGATGGGCGCGCAATACGGCCGGCTGCTGAAGAAACCCATCGCCGCCCTCTACAGGGAGCTCGTCACGAAGTTCCTTGCCGGGATGGGCGGGGCGCCGGTCGAGAAGAAGCTTCGCGAGGAGACCCAGGGGATGGCCGCGGCGGTCCCGGCGTCGATCGCCGCGGAGATGAAGGCCGCGGCCCGCGAGTCCGGGCTCGCCTTCGACGACTATATGCTCTTCAACACGATGTTCGACGTCGAGCACGGCGGCAGGCGCCTCGGCGGCTGCAGCACGATGGCCGTGACCGGCGCCGCGTCCGCGTCGGGCGAGCCGATGATGGGCCGCAACTTCGACCTGCCCCAGCCGTTCTGGTCGCTGTCGCCCGTCGGCCTCGTCGTCGTCCGTCACCCCGCGAAGGGCCTGGCCTGGGCGTCGGTGACGCATCCGCTGTTCGCCGGGACGCATGCGGGGCTGAACGAGAAGGGGCTGGCGGCGGGCGCGACGGCCGGCGTGTCCGGCAGCGGCTATGCGCCGAACGGCCTCCCGAGCATGATGCTGTTCCGTCGCGTGCTCGAGGAGGCGTCGACCGCGGCCGAGGCGGAAACGATGCTGAAGGGCGCGAAGGTGACGGTGTCGACGACGCTGATGGTGCTGGACGCGAAGGGGGGGAACTTCGTCGCGGAGCTCTCGCCCGAGAAGGTGGCCTTCCGCCGGCCGGAACAGGAGACGCTGCACGAGACGAACCATTTCCGCTCGCCGGAGCTGTTCCAGAAAGTGGATTGTCCGCGCTTCCGCTGGCTCGACGAGCACTTCAAAGGGAGGACCGGGATCGACGAGGAGGGAATGAAGAAGGCGCTGGCCGGCGCCGCGCCGGGCATCAACCTCCAGTCGATGATTCTTTATCCGTCGCGCCGCTCGCTGCTGTTGTCGAGCGGCACGATCCCCGCGGCGAAGGGGGCGTTCGCCGCGCTGAGCGCCGAGGACCTCTTCGGCAACCATTGACGGGTCTCCCGTTGTTTTCTAGGGTGGGGCGAAGGGAGGGCTGTCCATGAGCGATCCGTCCCGCCGCGATGTGATCTCCGCCATCTCGACCCTCGGCGTCGCCGCCCTGCTTCCCGGCGTCTTGGACGGCTGCGGCTCCGCCGACAGCGCGGTGGACGCGCCGCCCGGGCCCGGCGGTTCGACGACGGTCATCACGAAGCGGAAATCCGACCTCATCCGCGACGAGAACGAGAAGCCCGGCGCGAAGGACTGGATGCTCTCGAAGACGGCCGTCGACATCCCCACGAAATACCGCTGCCCGTGGATCGAGGGCTATTTCTCGCGCACCAGCGTCCGCGCGGGCGAGACGATCACGCTGCACGTCAGCACGAACCCGGACTCGAAGTTCGCCGTCGACCTCTACCGCATGGGGTACTACGGGGGAGCGGGGGCGCGCCAGATCGCGAGCCTCGGCTCGTTCCCCGGCAAGGTCCAGGAGGACCCGCTCGTCGATCCGAACCGCCTCCGCGTCTGCGCGTGGGAGCCCTGCACGAAGATCACGATCCCGAACGACTGGCCGAGCGGCATCTATCTCGCGAAGCTGACCGCCGAGCGCGAGGGCGTCCAGAGCTACGCCGTCTTCATCGTGCGCGACAACTGTCGCGCGGATTTCCTGTTCCAGTGCTCCGACACGACCTGGCAGGCCTACAACCGCTGGCCCAGCCAGTATTCGCTCTACGACAACGGCGCGAATCCGTGGTACTGGGGCACCGGCATCGACATCAGCTTCGACCGCCCCTACGGGAAGTACTGTCAGATCCTCGACCAGCCGCTGTCGACGGGATCGGGCGAATGGCTGCTCTGGGAATTTCCGCTCGCGTACTGGATGGAGCAGCAGGGTTACGACGTCACGTATGTCTCCAACATCGACACGCACGCCGACCCCGCGGGCCTCAAGCGGGCGAAGGGCTTCCTCTCGGTGGGGCACGACGAGTACTACTCGCTGGCGATGTTCAACAACCTGAAGCAGGCGATCGCCGACGGTCTGAACGTCGCGTTCCTGTCGGGCAACACCTGCTGCGGCCTGATCGAGCTCGCCCCCGGCAAGGACGGGACCCCGAACCGCACCCTGCGGCGCCTGGACCGCTTCGGGCCGGCCGACGAGGTCGGCAACAAGACCTTCCCCGACATGAAGACGCTGCCGCGCACGGGGCCGAACGAGAACACGCTGATCGGCGCGCGGAGCACCGGGCCGGTGATGGGCGGCGCGCCGTGGACCTGCGCCAAGCCCGACCACTGGCTCTTCTCCGGCACGGGGATGAAAGAGGGCGACGGCATCCCCGGCCTCGTGGGCTGGGAGTGGCACGGCGATCCCGCCCAGATTCCCGGGCTTGAGATCGTCGCCAAGGGCGAGACGGACTGCAAAGAGGGCAAGGGCCTGTATACGTCGACCGTCTACCCGGGCGCGAAGGGAAACATTGTCTTCAACGCCGCCACGTGCTGGTGGGCCGACGGCTTGTCGGCGCCCCCGGGCTATCTCCACCCCAAGGCCCACGGCGCCGAGCCCAAGGGACCGGACCCGCGCGTGCAGAAGATCACGGCCAATCTCCTGGAGCGGATGAAGAACTCGTAGCGGCGAAGCGCGGATGCCCATCACTCCGAACAGCCAGAGTCTGAAGAAAGGCCGTCGCGGGCTCGGCTGCATCCTCACGTTCTTCACCCTCTTCGGCGTGGTCATGTCCGCAGTCTTCCTCTGGCCGGTCTTCGAGATCCAGGATGCGAAGAGCTGGCAGGCGGTGCCCTGCAAGATCCTCAGCAGCAAAGTGGAGAGCCACAGCAGCTCGAAGGGCGGGCCCACCTACAGCGTCGAGGTGATGTACGAGTACTATATCGACGACCACCGCTACGTCGGCACGCGCTACAAGTTCATGGGCGGCTCGTCCAGCGGGCGGGAGGGGAAGCAGGAGATCGTGGATCGGCTGGGTCCGGGCACCGAGGCCACCTGCTACGTCAACCGGCGCAACCCGACGGACTGCGTCATCGAGCGCGGCTTCACGGGGGACATCTTCTTCGGCCTGATCCCGCTGACCTTCGCCGCCTTCGGGGTGTTCGGGATTATTGCCGTCTTCTTCCGCCAGCCCAAGGTGATCCCCGGACAGCACCCGGGGCTGCCGGCGGCGGCGCGCGGGTCCGCCACGCTCAAGGCGAAGAACTCCCGCGGCTGCCTTCTGGTCTTCGCGTTGGTCTTTGCCGGGATCTGGAACACGGTCGTTTCGTTCTATGTGGCGGAGATGGTGACGGCCTGGCGCAACGGCCACGGCGAGGGCTGCGCGACGGTGTTCATGATCCCCTTCGTCCTCGTCGGCCTGGGCCTGATCGTCCTCGTGGGGTACTGCTTCCTCAGCCTCTTCAATCCCCGGCCGGTGCTGAAGCTGAGCACGACGTCCGTCGCGCTCGGCGACGAGATCGAGGTCGAGTGGAACACCCCGGGCAGCGTCGACCGCGTCCGGGCCTGCTCCATCACCCTCGAGGGCCGCGAGGAGGCGACGTACCGGCGCGGGACGTCGACCTCGACCGACAAGTCCCCGTTCGCGAGGATCGAACTGATGTCGTCCTCGAAGGGCCGCGAGCTGCGGCGGGGCAAGGCGAAGTTCACGATCCCGCGCGACTCGATGCACACGTTCAAGAGCAGCCACAACAAGTTCGTCTGGGCCATCCACGTGAAGGGCGACATCCCGATGTGGCCGGACATCGGCGAGGAGTATGAGGTCGAGGTGCTCCCGCAACGGATATCCCCGGGAGGCGCCGCATGACCCGGATCCTGCTGGAGATGGCGGACGGCAAGACGAAGTACCGTCCGGGCGAGGCGGTCGAGGGCGTCGCGTTCTGGGAACTCGACGCGGCGCCGATCGCGATCGAGTTGCGCCTCTTCTGGCGCACGCAGGGGAAGGGCACGGTCGACGTCGAGGTCGTCCAGTCGATGCCGGTGGCGAAACCCGCCGCAAAGGATCGCAAGCCGTTCCGTTTCCCGCTGCCGGCGGGTCCGTACAGCGTCTCGGGGAAGCTGGTCTCGATCGTGTGGGGCGTCGAGCTCGTGGCGGAGCCGTCGGTCGATGCGTCGAGCGTCGAGATCGTCGTGTCGCCGACCGGCGAGGAAGTCCGCCTGACGGCGCTGGAGAAAACGAAGTGAGGGCGCGCGACAATCCGTTCCGGTCGGAGCGGGTCCTGTCGGTCCGCTACCGGCCGCCCGCGGGGGGATGGGACGCGCTGCTCGCGCGCTTCGAGGCGCTGGGCCGCCGCGCGGCGATCGCGGGTCCGCATGGCTCCGGGAAGACGACCCTGCTCGAGGATCTCGCGCCGCGATTCCGCGCGCAGGGGCACGTCGTGCGGGAGCTGCGGCTCGACACCGACGCGCCCCGCTTCGATCCGGAGTTCCTCGAGACGTTCGTCGCGTTGCTCTCGCCGCGCGATCTGATCCTGCTCGACGGCGCCGAGCAGATGGGCCCGCTCGCATGGTTCGCGTTCAGGCGGCGGACCCGGACCGCGGCGGGGCTGCTGATCACGGTGCACCGTCCAGGCCGGCTCCCGACGCTGCTGGAGACGCGGACGTCGCCGGAGCTGCTGGCGTGCCTGGTCGAGGAGATCCTGGGGTCTCGCGGGAAGGATCTTCGGCCGGGGATCCCGGCGCTCTATGAGAAACACCGCGGCAATCTGCGGGAAGCGCTGCGGGAGCTCTATGAGGACTACGCGGCCGCAGTCTAGGATTTATCCCGCTCGCCGAGCTTGAAGACGAAGCGCACCCGCTTCGTCGTCAGATCGGGGCGGTGGTCGGCCGCGGCGGGCTGATACTTCCAGCGCGAGACGGTCGCCGTCACCGCGTGATCGAGCGACGAGCAGCCGGAGCTTTCGACGACACGCTGGACCGCGCACGTGCCGTCGGAGGCGATGAGGATCTCGACCAGGACGATGCCCTGGATGTTCTGCCGGCGCGCGTCGCTGGGATAGGCCGGCGCGGGGGTGTAGAGCTCGGTCGCCGCGCCGTCGCCGACGCCGGAGCCGCTGCCGTGGCCTTCACCGCCGGTGTTCCCGCCGCCGGAGCCGCCCCGCCCGCCGTCGCCGGCGGATTCGGCGCTGCCCGCGGGACCGTCCTTCTCGGTGCCGGGGCCGTCGTTCCCGTTGTCGCCGGCAGGAAGCTTCGTGCCGCGGTCGGCCGCCGGAGACCTCGACGTCAGCGGATCGGCCAGCGAGGGGGGCGTCGGCGGCGGAGGCACGTCGGAGGCGCCGACTGCGAATACGTCGAAAGGCAGGACCGGCGCGGGGAGTTCCTCCGAGCTCGCGTCGGGTGCGACGTCGTCGCTGACGCGGCCGTATTGAGCAGGATCGCCCACAAGTTCGCCGCTGACAAGCTCGTCGCTGTGGACAGTGGCTTCATGGGAGTCGGCCGCGCCGCCGCCGCCCGCGGCGCCGCCGCCGTGGCCGGCGCCGCTGCCGCCGCTGGAAGCGACGCCGAAGACGGAGAGAGCGGCGAGGGCGCCGACGAGGCCATGGAGAATGAGCGACAGCGCCCATCCGTTGAGGCGGGAGACCAGCAGTGCGAAGCCCTTCATGCCGGGAGGCTTCGGCGCAATCGGTTTGCCAGACGCCGCGGTCGGCGGGGCATTCAACTCTTTGAAATCCAGCATCTTAGAGGCATCACCGCAGGCGCGAGTTCCGCGCTGGCGGCTTTTTGAACTCCTGCTGATTATTCCTTATACAGATACGCTCGGGGAGAGCCAACAGATTTCTTTACTGCCTCCCTGAACCTTTGTCGTCCCGCCCCGTTCGTCTCCTCCAGGAATTGTTTTTTTTGGGGGCGACGATGAGCGAACAGGAACAGGTCGAAGACGTAGTCGTGACCGGACGGCCGGGCGTGCTCAGCAACGCGCCGTGGTGGATGGTGTCCGCGGGGATCCACATGGTTTTCCTGCTGGGAGCGACGCTGGTCGCGATCGAACAAAGCATCCGAATCGACGAGGAGCCCGTGCAGGTGCTGGTGTCCACGCAGCCGCCGCGGGTCCTGATCGACAAAATCGAAGACGGGCCGATGGGGAAGGTGACTCGGGACGGGCCGGCGATCAAGGATCCCGACACGAGCGCCGACAACACCCCGGACGTCTTTATTCCATTCGCCGAGATCGGCGACCATCGGGAAAGCGACGACAACGAGGACTATCACCGGATGAAGGGCGATTCGATGAAGTTCCTGTCGTACGTGCCGGGGCAGGCCGGCGGATTCCGTGGCCGCCAGCCCGGCAAGGATGCGGGCGCCTATGACACGATGGGCGTCGGGATCGGCGGCGGCGGGGGCGGCAAGCACGGCGGACCGTTCGGCGGCCGCAAGTGGATGAATCACGGAAAGCTCGGCCAGACCCGGGGGACGGAAGACGCGGTGCTGGCCGCGCTCAAGTGGCTGGCGCATCACCAGGGTCCGGACGGCGGCTGGGGCGCCGCGTCCTTCAACGGCCAGTGCGCGGGCGGGAAGTGCGGCGGCGACGGCGACGCGAGCTACGACACCGGCGTGACCGGTCTCTCGATCCTGGCCTTCCTCGGCGCGGGCTTCTCGCCGGTGTCGAGGGATGTGTTCCCCGACCCGATGGACGCGCAGCGAGTGCTCCGGTTCGGCGAGACGGTGAAGCGCGGCCTACAGTGGATGATCGCGCACCAGGACCCCGAGGGCTGCGTGGGCGAGCGCGGGACGAAGTACATGTACAACCACGCGGTCGCGGCGCTGGCGCTGTCGGAGGCGTACGGCATGACGGCGTCGAACGCGGTGCGCGAGCCGGCGCAGAAGGCGATCGACTTCCTGATCGCGGCGCAGAATCCCGGCAAGGCCTGGCGCTACAGCGCCAAGTGCGGCGACAACGACTCGTCCGTCAGCGGCTGGGCCGTGATGGCGCTCAAGTCGGCCGAGCTGTCGGAGCTGGCCTTCCCGCGCAATGCCGCCTATGAAGGCGCGCTCAACTGGTTCAACGAGGCCACGTCGACGAAGGACGGCTACTACCGCGTGGGCTACAACGCCCGGGACACGGGCAAGGTCTACGTCCCGGGTCACAACGAACTGTGGGACGACCATCCGGCGCTGTCGGCGGTGTCGGTGATGTCCCGCATCTTCATCCAGAAGAGCAAGAAGGAGCCGGCGCTGACGGCCGTTCAGCTGCTCGCGGGCGACCTTCCCGAGTGGAAGCAGTACAAGGTCGACTTCTACTACTGGTACTACGCTTCCCTGGCGCTCTTCCAGTACGACGGCCCCGAAGGCCCGATGTGGTCGAAGTGGAACGAGCCGATGAAGAATGCGATCGTCCCGCACCAGAAGGGGAAGGCGGACGGCTGCAA
>Ga0137409_10003530_pt1 | contig 16501 bp, 14 predicted proteins | sample CZODoug1_16funga_FD_122059 | JGI IMG/M metagenome (GOLD analysis project Ga0137409, IMG submission 122059) | Vadose zone soil fungal communities from Angelo Coast Range Reserve, California, USA - CZODoug1_16fungal (Hybrid Assembly) | ecosystem: Environmental > Terrestrial > Soil > Vadose zone... | reverse complement strand
CGACCTCGGCTTCTACCGGCAGCTCAAGGAGCAGTTCGAGGCGCCGGGCGATTTCGCACAGGCCTATGTGATCGCCCACGAAGTCGGCCACCACGTTCAGAATCTCCTCGGCACCTCCGAGAAGGTGCGCGCCCAGCAGGAACGCGGTTCCGAAGCCCAGGCCAATGCACTATCGGTGCGTCTCGAGTTGCAGGCGGATTGCTATGCCGGGGTCTGGGCCAATCACGCCGACAGGGCGCGGCACATCCTGGAGTCGGGCGACGTCGAGGAAGCGCTGGGCGCGGCGGCGGCGGTCGGCGATGACACGATCCAGAAGCGCGCACGCGGCTACGTGGTCCCGGATTCCTTCACGCACGGCTCGGCTGAGCAGCGCACGCACTGGTTTCAGAACGGCCTGCAAAGCGGTGCGCTGGAGAGCTGCGACACCTTTGGAGGCTGATTTCGGGGGGTCCCCTTCACGCCCTCTTGACCGAGTACGGGCCCGGCTGCGGCCACAAATTGTTGTCGCAGCTGTTAGCTACGGATCAATCAAGACGCTATTGTCGACAGTTTTGACGTCAATTGTCAGGGCGCGTGTTCGCCTCGAAGTAACAGCTCATCGACCTCGGACTCGGCGGCAATCCAGTCCTCGAGCTCGAAGCCGGCTGCGAACCTGCGCCTTTCGGCACGGTAGTAGGCGGCGGTCGCGATCATCGCCTGGCGGTCGCTGAACGTGATGCGCGTCAATTCAGCGGATGCGGGCGCATCGCGCATTGACTTGACCGGTTGCGGGTCGGGTGACGCAGCCGTTGGCGTCTTGCGACGCGCCCGTGCTGGCTTGACCGAGGCTGAAGTCTGGTTGGGATTGCGTGACTCTGGCATGGCTGGATCCTCCTGCCATCAATGATCGACATCGAAGGCGTAGGTATACCGCTGCGCGCGGTGCATCAGCCAGACGAAGTTCATCGCCGGCAGATCACTCGAATCTTGTCGGCGATCGAGCGGATAAGGGACCATGGTTCATCCCTGCACTGAACTGGATCAAATGTGCTCAGCCTGCGTGCGGTATGTCGTAGCTTTCGCGAGGGTGAACGCCTGCATCGGGTCCTGGATCGGGCCGAAGCCGACATCCGGGACGGTGAATTCGTGGTCATCGCCGGCCGCAGCGGTTCGGGCAAGTCCACGCTCCTCAACCTGATCAGCGGCATCGACAGCCCGGACTCCGGCACCATCCAGTTCGACGAGGCCGCCATTTCGCAGCTCGTCGAACCCGAGCGTACGCGCTTCCGGCGTCGCAACATCGGATTCGTCTACCAGTTCTTCAACCTGATCCCGACGCTCAACGTCGAAGAGAACGTGCGTCTCGTGCTCGAGCTCGATGGCGTGCGTGGGGCCCGCGCGCGTCGCCACGCGCAGGAGCTCCTCGAGCAGGTGGGTCTCGCATCCAGGTCCGCCAGCAGCGTCGACGTATTGTCGGGTGGCGAGCAGCAACGCGTTGCCATTGCGCGCGCGCTGGCACACCAGCCGCGCCTGCTGCTCGCGGATGAGCCCAGCGGCAATCTCGACGAGGAGAACGCGCGCCAGGTGCAGGATCTGCTGTGCGGGCTCGTGCGCAGCCGGGGCTCGACACTGATCCTGGCGACGCACGCCGAAGTGCCGCGCCGCCTTGCCGATCGTGTGCTCGAGCTCAAGGACGGTCAGCTTCACGAGATCCCAGCTTGAGCCCGATGCTCTGGCGCGCTTCCGCACGGCATCTGCTGCGCCATCCCGCGCAACTCTGGCTCGCAGTGCTCGGGTTGGCATTGGGCGTCGCCACCGTCACGGCCATCGATCTCGCGTCCAGCAGCTCGCAGCGCGCATTGCAGCTATCGGTCGAGGCGGTGAACGGCCGCGCCACGCATCAGATCGTCGGCTCTCCCTCGGGACTCGACGAGTCGCTATACACCGGGCTGCGAACCCGTGATCTCGAGGTCGATCTCGCGCCGGTGGTCGAAGGCTACGCGCAGGTATCCGGACAGAGTGTCCTGATCCTGGGCGTCGACGTCCTCGCCGATTCGCGCGTGCGCGAATTCAGCGCGCTGCCCGGTGGCGCGAGCCTTCAATCCCTGCGCCGGTGGATGAACGAGCCCGGTATGGCGCTCGCCTCACAGCCCACGGCGGCGGCACTTGGTTTGAAGGCTGGTGCATCGTTTCGCGTCGATGTCGCTGGCATCGAACGCGAGGGTCGCCTCTACGACACCATCGACGCTCGACCGGGCCTCGACAACGTCCTGGTCGTCGACATCGCCACTGCGCAGGAATGGTTCGGGGCGATTGGCCGGCTGTCGCGAATCGACGTGCGGGTTGCAGACGGCAAAATGGGCGCCCGCGAGCTGCGGGCGCTCACTGCGCGCCTCCCGCCCGGGACGCAGTTCACGACGAGCGCACAGCACAGCAGCGAGTTGGCGGGCATGACGGCCGCATTCACGACCAACTTGCAGGCGCTGAGCCTCCTCGCACTCCTGGTGAGTGCGTTCCTGATCTTCAACAGCGTCAGCTTTACCGTCGTGCAGCGACGCGAACTCCTGAGCACGTTGCGGGCACTCGGTGTCACTCGCGGCGAAGTCCTGACACTCATCGTCATCGAGGCCGCGTTGCTCGGAGTTGCCGGTGCCGCATTGGGCGCAGCGCTCGGTGTCGAACTCGCACGCGCACTTCTGGTCCTGATTTCGAACACGATCAACGATCTGTATTTCGTGATGTCGGTCCGGGACGTTTCGGTCGCGCCGCGTTCGATCGCCATCGCGATCGCGCTCGGCTGCATCGTTTCCGTTCTCGCTGCGCTCGCGCCGGCCGCAGAGGCAGCGGCTTCGCCGCCCAACCTGGGATGGCGTCGCTCAGTGCTCGAGGCGCGGGCATCGCGAGGAACGACCCTACTGGCGCTGATGAGCGGCGTCCTTCTGGTCGCGGGGAGCCTGCTCGCGTTCCTGCCCAGCCGGAGTCTGCTCGCGGGCTTTGCGGCGATGCTGTTGCTGCTGCTGAGCGTGGCGTTCCTGGCACCCGCATTGCTGCGCGCCGCGGGCACGGTTTCCGCCCGGCTCGCGGATCGCCTCAGCGCCACCTTGCGGCTCGGCCTGGCAGATGCGGCACGCTCGCTGAGTCGCACCGCGATCGCTGTCGCGGCGCTGGGCGTAGCGATCAGCGCGACGCTCGGCATCGCCATCATGGTGTCGAGCTTCCGGCACTCGCTCGATCAATGGCTGACGCGAACCCTGCGTGCCGATGTCTACGTCACCGCACCAGGACCCGGCTTCGCGCGTCCCGAACGGGCGATCGGTCACTCCGCGCTCGCGCAGCTACTCGCCGTGCCGGGGATCGCAGAGCACAGCGCCGGCCGCCGCGTGAGCGTCGATTCGGAGTACGGTCCGATTCTGCTCGATGCCCTGGAGCCGGCGACCCACAGCTTCGAAGCCATCACGCTGCCGAGCGGAAATCGCGCAGACGCGTGGGCCGCGTTCACGAGTGGCGCGCTGCTCGTGTCGGAGTCCTTCGCCTACCATCACCGCGTGAGCGTCGGTGATTCACTGGCGCTGCAAACACCGGACGGCCCGCGCCCGTTTGTCGTTGCAGGCGTGTACCGCGAATACGGCAGCGATCGCGGCACCGTGCTGATGCACCGCGCGCAGTATCGCGAGATCTGGCACGACGAGGCCGTCACCTCGCTGGGCCTGTATCTCGTGCCAGGACATTCCGACCATGAGCTGATCGCTGCGCTTCGCAGCGCCACCGCCGACCAGCAAGCGCTCCTCATCCGCTCCAACCGCGAGCTGCGTGCCCTGTCGCTGGATATTTTCGAACGCACCTTCGCGATCACGAGCGTGCTCTACTGGCTCGCCGCCGTCGTGGCGGCGGTTGGCCTGTTCGCTGCGCTGCTCGCGCACGGCATCGAACGCACGCGCCAGACGGCGCTCCTTCGCGCTCTCGGCCTGACGCCGCGCGGCGCGGCTGCTTTCACATGCGCTCAGGGGTTGTTGCTCGGAATCGTCGCGGCCGTCGCGGCAATTCCCGCCGGACTGCTCACCGCCGCGGTGTTGGTACTCGTGATCAATCGTCGCGCTTTCGGCTGGCATATCGACCTGCACGTGAGCAGCGGGCCGATCGTCAATGCACTGCTGATCGGGATTCTCGCGGCGCTCCTTGCCTGCATCTTCCCGGCGTTGCGCGCCGCGCGGCCGCAAGTTGCGGTGGCCTTGCGCGAGGAATGATGCGCACGTTCGTCTCCGCGACCGTCGCGCTGCTGATCGTGGCGTGTTCGCCCGCGCCCGATCGAACCGCACCTGCGCCCCCACCATCCGCGCTGCGTCTCCAAGCTGCGCTCGAGCCGGGTGCTGCCAATCCGTTTAAACGCGCCCTCTCGCCGCGGCCGTTCGTCTTTCCCGTGGACCACGCCCCGCACCCCGAGTTTCGCCATGAGTGGTGGTACCTCACCGGGCATCTCGACGCTGCGAGCGGCCAACGCTTCGGCTTCGAGGTCACGTTCTTTCGCCTCGCGCTGCAACCCGCTTCGCAGCCGCTCCCGGGCGAATCGCACTGGCGCACTTCACAGCTCTACGCGGCTCACTTCGCGCTGACCGATCCGGAACGGCGCATCTTCCATTCGACGCAACGCTTCGCACGCGACGCGTTGGAGCTCGCGGGTGCGCGAGGTTCGCCGTTGCGTATCTGGCTGGACGACTGGTCGCTCACCATGCCCGAGGATTCTCGCCAAGCCTGGCACCTCGCCGCCCATGACGGCGCCTATCGGCTCGAGCTCGACCTGCGGCCCCAGAGCCAGCCGATCCCGAACGGCGATCAGGGTTTGAGTCATAAATCGGCGAGCGCCGACGCCGCGAGCTACTACTACTCGATCCCACGTCTCTTGGTCACTGGGCAGCTGGTGCGCGATGGCGCGCCGCTGCGGATCACGGGCAGCGCCTGGCTCGATCGCGAGTGGGGAAGCGATGCTCTCGCCGCCGATGAAGTCGGGTGGGACTGGTTCGCGTTGCAGCTCGAGGACGGCAGCTCGCTCATGTTCTATGCCTTGCGACGCAAGGACGGTACGCGCGATGCGGCGAGCTCGGGCACCTTCGTCGATTCGTCCGGGGAGCAGCGCGCTCTGCGGGACGCCGCTGTAAAGATTTCCGCGCAGCGGCAATGGCGCAGCCCACGCGGCGGCGTCTACCCCCTCGATTGGCGCTTGCAGGTCGCGTCCCTGGGACTCGATGTGAGGTTGCGCCCCATCCTCGATGACCAGGAGCTCGACACGACGCCGCCCTACTGGGAGGGCGCGGTGGACATCGTCGGCAGCCGCGACGGCAAGCCGCTCCGTGGGCGCGGTTATGTCGAACTGACGGGTTACGCAAACACCGTGGCCGATGCCAGAATACGTGCCCGGCGGGACTCCGCCGCTGCCAACGCGGGAGATGCACATGAAATACCGGACAATCGGATTGCTGACGATCAGCGCGATCCTCGGGCTGGCAGCTTGCGAGAAGGAAGGCCCCGCTGAGCGCGCAGGAAAGGAAATCGACCAGGCGGCCGAGCAGGCACAAGACGCCGTCAACGACGCCAGCAAACAAGTGCAAGGCGCTGCCAAGGACGTTCAGGACGCCGCGACAGAGGCTGGCCAGGAGGTCAAGAAGGCGACCGAAGAAGCCAGGCAGGACGCCAAGAAAGAGATGGACAAGTGACAGCAGCGACTCCGCGCGACTCGAGGAGCGTTCGATGCGCCAGCGCCTGAAACTGTCTGCGGCACTCGCGTCGCTCCTCATCTGCACATCACTCGCTACGCCGGCGGCCCCATCCAAAACCGAGACCACCATGCGCCAGTACCGCCTCGAAAAAGCCGACAAGGGCTATCGGCTCGTGCAACAGCAAGCCGCTGTACCGAAACCCGGCACGCGCGAAGTGTTGGTGCACGTGCGCGCCACAGCGCTCAATCGGCGCGATCTGTACGTGCTCGCCGGCCAATACGGACCCGGCGACCTCACCGGCAAGGTGCCGCTGTCGGATGGCGCCGGCGAAGTCGCGGCGATCGGCGCGCAAGTGAGTCGCGTGAAAGTGGGGGACCGTGTGGCCGCGATCTTTTTTCAGCGCTGGCTGGCGGGAAAACCCGACGCTGCCTCCGTCGGCTCGGCGCTCGGAGGTGCGATCGACGGCATGCTCTCCGAGTACGTGGTGCTGAATGAAGATGGGCTGGTGCGCATTCCCGACCACCTGAGCTTCGAAGAGGCAGCGACGCTTCCGTGTGCCGGCGTGACTGCGTGGAACGGACTCTTCACGCGCGGCAACCTCCAGCCGGGTGACTATGTGCTGCTCGAAGGAACCGGCGGCGTTTCGATCTTCGGACTGCAATTCGCGGTGGCCGCAGGCGCCAAGCCGATCATCACCAGCAGCAGCGACGCGAAGCTCGAGCACGCGAAAAAGCTCGGCGCCTGGCAGACGATCAACTACAAGTCGACTGCCGACTGGGACCAGGCTGTCATGAAACTCACCGAAGGCCACGGCGCCGACCAGGTGCTGGAAGTCGGCGGAGAGCAGACGATTCCCAAGGCTCTCGGCAGCACCGCGTCGGGCGGTCACATCGCACTCATCGGCGGTCTGTCGGGATGGAATGGACAACTGCCGGCGGGACTGCTGGCGATCCGAAGCATACGGACCAGCGGCATCTACGTCGGCTCGCGCGCCGATTTCGAAGCGATGAACGCCTTCATCGCCGAGCATCAGCTGAAACCCGTCATCGACAAGGAGTTCAAGTTCGCCGACGCGCCCGCGGCATTCGCCTACATGGATTCCGCGACCCTGTTCGGCAAGGTCGTCATCCGGATGCCCTGATCTCAGGATTCTGGATCGGGAAGCGAACTCCAAATGCGTGCCTTACTCATGGGGGTGCTGTGCTGCACGGCTTGTCTGTGTGGGCCAGTACTCGGCGCCGACGTGCCCGTTGATGAGATCCAGGCGCTCGATGCCTCGGGTTCGGAACCGTCGATCGATGTCGTCACGAGCGGCTCGCTCGACTCCCGCTTCGGACCCTACGACTACCGCGAGTTGCGTCGTCATGGAGGCGCGTTCTGGCTCCGACTGCGCCTGGCCGACAGCTCGCCCGCGAGTGGTGCGCCCAGCCTGATCATCCACAAGGGCCGACATCTGCGGGTGCAGGTGTTTGCGAGGGCGGGAGGCACCACGGTGCCCCTGAGCCAGGCGACCGAGCTGCCCGCGTTCCGTGCGGTGCATGAAGCGGTGTTCCTGCTGCCACCCGCAATGACGGCCGGGCAAGCGCTGTATGCGCGCGTCGAGCCGATCGGCAACGGTTCGGAAGTGCTGAGTTTCTTCACCTCCACGCTGCAGGCAGCCCTGGCGCGAGGTGCCGAACACACGCGCATGATCGCACTCGCCTTCGGCGCGCTCATGGCACTCTCGCTCGCGGCGTTGCTGATCTGGTTCGTGCTGTCGGATCGGCTCTTCATCCTGTACGCGACGCTCTTTTTCCTGCAGGCGTTGTACGTGGCGTACCTGTCGGGCCAGGGATTCGACTGGCCACTGCTTTCGCTTGCCACGCCGCTCGCTTCGTATGCCTGGAATGTGCCGGTGGCCCTGAGCGGCGCCGTCGCGTGCCTGTTCGTGCGCGAGATTGCCGACCTCAAGCGCTTCTCGCCACGCGTGTATGCGATCTTCGGCTGGCTCGCCGTCACCTTCGTGCTGCTGTCATTCGCCAACCTCGCTCGTCTCATCGGTCTCGGCGGGCTGGTTTCCGCGATCGGCAATCTCATCTTCCTGGGCACTGCGATCTTCACGCTCGTCGTCGCGTTCCTCGCGTGGCGACGCGGCAGCCGGGCAGCCGGGTGGTTCCTCGTCGCATGGGGCCTGCTCGAGACAGCGACGATCGCTACCGCTACCCGCCTGCTGTTCGCCGACGGCGAACGCGCCGCGGGGCTGCTGTACTACGGCTTGCCGCTGTCCATGGTCATGGCCGCGATCTTTGTCGCACTCGGAGTCGCCGACCGGCTGCGCGAGCAGCGCGTCGCACTCTCCGATGCGGAGCGCCGCGCGCAGACCGATCCACTCACGGGCGTGCTGAACCGCCGTTCGATCGTCGAACGCCTCCATGCAGCTTGCTCGCGCGCACGCGCGCGCGGCCTGCCGATCACGCTGCTGTTCATCGACCTGGATCATTTCAAGGAAATCAACGATACCCGAGGGCACGCGGCGGGCGATGCCTGTCTCGCGGCGATCATCGCTCCGATGCAGGCAGAACTGCGTCAGTCGGATGTCATCGGACGCTATGGTGGCGAGGAATTCGTAGTCATCCTCAGCAGCGCCGATGCCGCGGCGGCGCTTCCCATCGCACAGCGAATCCTCGAGCGTGTCGCCAGCGTGCAGGTCGCGGGCTTCGGCGAACCGATAAGTCTCACCTGCAGCATCGGCGTCGCCGCGAGTGACACGCTCGGTGTCTGGGGCGAGCGCCTCATCGCGAGCGCGGACGCCGCGGTCTACGCGGCCAAGCGCTCGGGTCGCAACCGCGTGCAGGTAGCCGTGCCGCTGGCCGCGTAAAGCGATAGCTACGGGGCGCCCGCGACAGGGCTCGCACCTCGGCAAGCAACGGGCAGGTATTTCGGTGGCACATCGCTGTACTGGCCATGGTCTTCGAAGATCGCCTCGTATCCGGCAGGCGGAGTGCTGTAGCCGCAGGCCCATCCGAGGTCGCCTTTCTCGTTCACGGCCGGCACGAGCACCAGAACATGATTCTGCAGCGCCGGGTTGGCAGCGCCGCCGTACGTAATGACCACGGCACCCGACTGAACCTCGATGAGCTTCACGTAGGTGCCCTGCGTCGGCAGCCCTTGCGCGAGCGACTGGGAATTGATCTTGTTGAAGTCGCTGGTACCCGCCGCTCGCGCCTCTGCCACAGCCGCCTTGTAGCCCGCGGCGAGATTGAGCCCTTCGGTGACCTGTGAGCGGATCGTGTAATCCTGGTAGGCCGGTATCGCGATCGCCGCAAGGACTCCGATCATCGCGATCATCACCAGCGGACCTGCGCCCGCGCCGGCGACGCCCAAGCGCGGGACAATGGCCGCCAGCAGCCAGGCAAAGAAATTTCGTCGTGGATGTGACGCTGCGCCGCCGCTGGACGCCGCCGTAACCTCAGCCATGCGCTTCGTCAGCCACGGGTAGTCGCTGATCAGTTCGTGAAACGACATCCAGAACGAGCCCGACGCGCCGCTTTGCGCGATATAGCTGCTGACATTCGTACTCGGCAGTCTCGAGCCGGCAGTCGCTATGGCCAACAGACCGGTTTGCGCACCGCCCGGGGAAGTGCAAGCGAGACCATGCCGGTCGCATGTGTACTCCTGCGCACGCCGATAACCAGCACCCAACAGCGGCAGAAAAGTCGCCGGCAACAGCACGGCATGCCACTGCAGGTGTTTGCGCTTTAGATGTCCGAGCTCGTGACCGATGTAGAACGCGAGCGCATCAGTGCGGTCTTTCAGGGCATCGAGCACCTCGGCGTACAGCACGACGAAGCTGCGCCCGAAGAAACGGGTCGCCAGCGCGTTGAAGACGTTCATGCGCAGGACGTAGCACTCGGGTATCGAATCGAGTTGCAGCTTCTGGCACCCGTCGTGGAGCGCGGCGGACAAGTCGGGGTATTGCTCCGGAGACACTCGCACGCCGGTGCCTTTGAGATGCGATATGAAACCGGACTGTGCAAAGACGTAGACCAGCCCGAACAAGGCGACGTACAGCAGCACGAGACCCTTGGTGAACCAGAGAATCGCGGCCCATGCGGCCAGCGAGATCAGCAGTGCAATGATCTTGAGGACGTTCTCGTTCTTGTAGACCAGGTTCATGCAACTCTCCCTTTTGTTAGATTCGGTCTACGCGCAGTGACCAGCGCGCCGGCGGATATTCTCATGTCACGCCGACCGGTTTCGACCACCGCGCGCCGTCGCCTGCGGGCTCGTCAATTCCGCGTCAAGGCTGACGCTCCTGGCGAAGGGCAATTGTGAGATGATCTCGCGCCCCGCAAGCTTGCACTCCAACACACCCAGCGGATGAGTGTACGGTTCCTGATTCTCGGCCTGGATGAGCCGCTGCGACGGCAGGTCAAGGGTGACCTGCAGATCGCTTATCCCAGTGCCGAAGTGGAAATGGCGCCGCTCCCGGAAGATTCCTCGCGCAACGCCGAGTTCGCTGCGTACACCGCGCTCTTCATCGGTTATGAGCACGGGCGTGAAGACGCGGACGGAAAACTCATTGGGCCCGATACCTTGCTGCGTGAGTTCAGGGGCTGCGGCGCGCCGCTCCTGGTCCTCGCGCGCGGCGGCAACGAGATGACCGCGGTCGACGCGCTGCGCGCCGGAGCGGCCGACTACCTACCGGTGCGGCTCATTTCCCCGCCGCTGCTTGCCGCACGCGTGAAAGCCGCGTTGCAGAACCAGGGCTCGCCTCCAGTCGAGCGACGCCGCGCGCAGTTGCGCCGCACGGCGGTGCCGAGCGAATTGCCGACCTCGATTTCGGGATATCACGTGCAGCAGACGCTGGCGCGTTCAGATCGCTCGGCGGTATATCTCGCCCGCAGCGACGAGCTCGGCTTCAACGTTGCCCTCAAGGTCTTGAGACGAGCCGCAGATACCGCGAATGCGGAAAGCGATGAGTTACGTTTCGCGCGCGAGTACAAGATCATTTCCCAGATCCGCCACCGCGCCATCGTCGATGTGTACGACTTCGGTTCCGCCGCCGACGGCCTGAGCTACATCGCGACGGAATACTTTCCCGCGGGCGACCTCAAGACCCGGCTGCAGAACCCGATGTCGATGGATGAAGCGCTCGACTACGCCCGGCAGATCGCCGAAGCGCTGCGTGTGATTCACGTCGCCGGTGTCCTGCACCGCGACCTCAAGCCCGCGAATGTCATGCTGCGCACCGACAACTCACTGGTGCTGATCGACTTCGGCCTGGCCAAGGAACTCACCGGTGACAAGGCGCTCACCGGCGCGGGCGAAATCCGCGGCTCGCCGTACTACATGAGTCCCGAGCAGGCGGAAGGGCGTCCGGTCGATGAGCGTTCTGATCTGTATTCGCTCGGCGTGATCTTCTACGAGCTGCTCACCGGCACGCGTCCCTTCCAGGGTCGCACCGTCTTCGACATCCTTGCCCAGCATCAGCACGCGCCGGTGCCGCAATTGAGCGGCGCCTCGAGCCGGTTGCAATCCATGATCGAGCGGCTGCTCGCGAAGAGCCCTGCACAGCGATACCAGAGCGCCACCGACTTCATGACCGCGCTGCGCTCCTGACCGCGCTGCGCTCCTGAGAATCAGCTCGCGAGTCGTGTCACATGCGCGCGGTGCTGCGCCGTGAGCTGCGCGCTGTTGACTTGCGCGACCGCGTTCGCCACCGCGTTCCTGTAGCAACCGCTCGCCTTGGTGCGCAGTTCGCTGAACGGCCCGACGAATTCGTTGCAGACTTCAAAGGCCGCGAGCTGAATTCGCTTGTAGAGCACTTTCGCTCCAACAGACTTCGACAGGTCGAGCTCGGAGTAGCTCACCGTGATGCCGCGGACAGCTTCGGCAGAGGCTGCAAGCGCGTTCGTAGAAACAATTCCCAGCGTGAGTGCGGCGAGGCTGCCAAACACAATCCCGCGCACGCCGCCATTTGACCGAGTCGCTGTAAACTTCATCGTTACTCCTGAAAAAGTAGGCTTGGATCTCCAACCATCGCGTGGCGAAGGATAGAGATCCCGGTGCGCCGGCAAATCGGGCGGCCTCCCTAATTTGGGCCCGTAACGCCCCTAACTTGGTGTTCCGCGAGCGGCGCAAACCGACGTGAACCACGTCACTGTCGCAAACTGGCAAAAGTTTGAACTGCTTCAGCTTCCAGCCCCCAAAAGCTGACCCGCGTTCACATCCCCCGCGCGGACTATTGTCAAAGATAGCGCCCACTTGCCCTCAGGCTTGGCTGCGTAGTGCGGCCGGCTGAAGGCTGAGCGGCGCACGTGAATATGGGGAGCCGCTGCAGGGATGCGGCAACCCGTGGCCACGGCCGCAGAGTCGTTACTCGAGGTACGCAACAAATGCGGATTCTGAAGCTCGGAAAATACAAAGGCCTGGTCGCGGTGCTGGCGCTCTTCCTCGTCGGCTCCGCGGCGATGCTCGTGACCAACTACCAGTTCGCGGTACGCGCGGCGGAAAGTCTCACGGCGATTCGTGGCATCAGCGCCCAGCAGCTGCAGCCGCAGGTCATCGCCGCATCCGCGCAACTGTTGCGCGCCGACCTCGGCAATCGTCGCTATCTCGGTCGCGCACTGACCGACCTGAAGTCGACGGTCCGGTCTTTTGATGAGGCGCTGGCGGGTCTCGACCGCAGCGCCACTGCCTCGGCGGGACGCGCCGGCCCGTTCGAATTCGCGCCACTCGCTTCCGCGCCCAGCCAGCGCAGTCTCCAGGAGCTGCGCCAGGTCTGGGGCGACTATCGCGAGCGGCTCAAGCCGATCATCGATTTCACCGGCAATCCGTACGTGGAGACCGCGGATCGTGGTACGCAGCTGAGCGCGCCCGGCCTCAAGCTCAACAGTCAGCTGGATGAAGCCGTCCGCTTCGGCGTCGCCCGGCACGGTGAGATCGCGAAGCTCGTGGCGAGTCTGTCGGCCAACGTCGAATCCGAAACCCAGACGCGCGCCTCGCAGCTGCGCATGTATCTCGTCGCCGGCATGGCCGGCGCGGTGCTGCTGTTCGTCGTCGCCTTCGGCCTGCTGGGCAAGGCCGCCGCCCGCGAGCGCTCCATCGTCAAGGCCAAGAAGGAAACCGACGACATCCTGCATACCGTCAACCAGGGTCTGTTCCTGCTCGACAAGAATCTCGACATCGGCTCGGAGCGCTCCGAGGCGCTCGAGCGCATCTTCCATCGCACCGACTTCGACAAGATGAGCTTCGAGCGGCTGCTGCGCGGCATCGTGCCGGACAAGACGCTCGAGACCGCGCTCGAGTACGTGAAGCTCATGTGGGGAGAGCGCGTCAACGAGAAGCTCATCAAGACCATCAACCCGCTGGGCGAAGTGGAAGTGAGCATCGACGCCGGCAACGGCCAGATGGAAACGCAGTTCCTCGAGTTCGACTTCAACCGCGTGCACTCCGATGGGCGCATGTCGCGCCTGCTGGTGACTGTCATCGACGTCACGCGGCGCGTGGAACTCGCCCGCGAGCTGCAGGAATCGCAGGAAAAGGCGCAGGCGCAACTCGACCTGCTGCTGCACATCCTGCACGTCGAGCCGCGCCAGCTCACGGGCTTCCTCGAGGAGAGCGAGGTCGCCATGAAGATGGTGAACTCGATTCTCAAGGAGCCGGCGCGCGAGGAATCCGCGTTCCGTGCCAAGCTCGACGGCATCTTCCGCCAGATCCACAGCGTCAAGGGCGAGGCCGCGGCGCTCGGTCTCAAGACCGTTGAGTCGCGCGCACACGGGTTCGAGGAAGCGCTGCAGGAACTGCGCAACCGCCATATCCTGAGCGGCAACGACTTCCTGCCGCTGGTGGTCAAGCTCGACGACCTCTTCGGCCACCTGGCGCAGGTGCGCGAGATGGTGAGCCGCCTTGCGGACCTGCGCGTCGCGATGGCTGGCGACAGCGAAGGCGCGATGCCGGCCGATCGCGACAACAACGACTTTGGTCCCGAAGGCACGCTGGTACAGGCTGCCCCCAACCTCGCATCGCGCGGTGCTGCGAGCGTCAGCGATGGGCTGGAATCGAGTCTCAAGTCCCTTGCCCAGCGCATCGCCAGCGAGCAGGGCAAGAAGGTCAAGGTCGCGTGCGTCGGCCTCGAGCAGGTGCCAAATGACTACCGGCGCGCCATCAAGGACATCTCGATCCAGATGGTGCGCAATTGCGTGGCACACGGCATCGAGGCGCCGGCCGAGCGCGCCAGCGCAGGCAAGTCCCCGGCTGGCAGCATCACGCTCAAGTTCGAAGGCAAAGGTGCCGAAGGCTTCGAGTTCGTCTGCCAGGACGACGGCCGCGGGCTCGACGCCGAGAAGCTCAAGCAGACAGCGGTCAAGCGCGGCCTGATGACGGCCGAACAGGCCGCATCGCTCGACGATCGGCGCGCGCTGTCGCTGATCTTCATGGCCGGGTTCTCGACCCAGGAGCAGGTGACGCGCGATGCCGGTCGCGGTGTCGGCATGGACATCGTGCGCAACCTCATCCAGGAACTTGGAGGCAAGGTGGGTGTATCGACGACGGTCGGTCGCTTCTCGCGCTTCCGCATCTGGCTGCCCGCCGCCGCCAAGGCGTCGCGCGCTGCCTGACCTGACCCCTCAAGAACAACAGGAGTGGCGGATTGAACGCGGTTGCACCCCTCAAGCTGATGATCGTCGATGACTCGAACATCATGCGTCGCAAGATCGAGCGCTCGCACCAGTGTGCGCGGCTGCAATTCGTCGGCTCCGCCGGCAACGGCAAGCAGGCCGTGGAATTGTTCCGCCGCACCGAGCCGGACGTGGTGACGATGGACATCACGATGCCCGAGATGGACGGCATCGAGTGCGTGGAGCAGCTGGTCCAGATCAAGCCGGACGTGCTGATCCTGGTGGTGAGCGCGCTCGCCGACAAGGCGACCGCCATCGAGGCGATGAAACGCGGCGCCAACGGTTTTCTCTGCAAGCCCTTCTCCGACCGGCAGCTCACCGACGCTCTCGATGAGTTGCTGCGAGGTGCGAGAGCGTGAACATGACCAAGGTCGAGCTGGAAACCTTCGTCGAAGGAACGACGCACTATTTCCAGATCGCCGCCAATCAACCGGCGTCGGTCGGCTCGCCCTATCTCGTCAACGAAGGCGCGCCGGGCATCCAGGAATACACCGGCATCATCACCATCGGCGGCAAGCGCAAGGGTATTGTCTATTTCACCGCTTCGCGTCCGATGCTTACGGTGCTGCTCATGCGACTCGGCGAAACCGACATGACGCACGAGAACATGTGCGACCTCGTGGGCGAAGTCGCCAACCAGATTTCCGGTAGCGCGCGCCGCGACTTTGGCCGCGAGTTCATGATCTCGGTGCCGCGCGTCATCTCCGGCGCGCCCGAGCATGCCGTGACGCCGGCGAACGTCCGCTCTTTCGTGATCCCGATCAACTGGCGCAGCCATTCTGCCCAGCTGGTCGTCTGCCTCGAATAACTCTCGGAGTCGAGTCGTGACGCAAAGCGCTGCACGCAACTTGCAAGCTGGCCCGGTCAACACCATCGCCCCCGCTCCTTCGGGTGCGGGTATCGACGTGCTGGTCCTCACCGAGGACGACTTCTTCCTGCTCGGCGTGCGCCGCGTCGTCACGCTGCCCAATCGCGTGTGGCACGCCACCAGCGAAGCGCAAGCGGCGGACATGCTCGTGTCGACGCCTTGCGCGGTGGCGCTGCTCGACTACGCGCTGGTGCGCAAGGAACTCGAAGCGGTTGCGACGCGCCTGCGCCAGCAGTTTCCGGATCTCGGCTTCGTGGTCGCCGGCGAGCCCGATGACGAGGCGCGCGTCATGCGCTACGTCAACTCCGAGGATGTGCAGGGCTTCGTCGTCAAGGCCAGGGTTGCGGAGTTGCTGGCTTCCGCGATCGAAGTGGGAATCAACCGCCATCTCGAGCTCAAGACCGAGGCCGCGCTTGCGGCGCCGACCACCACACCGAATCGCATGCATTTGTATGCCGGCATCGCGGCCGCTGTCCTCATCATCGGCGGGGTCGTCGCCTGGCTCGCGACCCGCCATTCGGCAGGTCCGGCTGGCGCCGGGACCGCTGCTGGGCAGCAGGCCGGCAACCCGCGAGTCGAGACTGCGACTGCGGTCGAGGCGCAGCTGCAGAAGGCGCGCGAGGCCTTCGAAGCCGGCCGCTACATCGATCCGAAGAACAACAACGCCACCGACTACTATCGTGGCGCCCTCGCCCTCGATGCCAGCAGCGCGGAAGCGCGCGATGGGCTGGTGCGCGTAACCGAGGTGATGCTGGCGCGCGCCGAAGCGGCGCTGCTCGATCAGAAGCCGCGCGACGCCGCCGCGGCCATCAAGATCGCGCGTACGATCACTCCGACGCATCCGCGCATCGCGTTTCTCGATGCACAAGTGTCTCGCGAAATGGAGCGTTCGGCAGCCCAGCAGCAGGAAAGCGCCCGCGCCGATGCCAACGGCCAGAAGCTGGCGCAGCTCGTCAAGCTGGGCAACGATCGGCTGAGCCAGGATCGTCTGGTCGACCCCACCAACGACAGCGCGAAGTACTACTTCAGCAGCGCACGCGATATCGATGGCGCGAGTCTGCTGGCGCAGCAGGGGCTGCGTTCACTCGCCAACAAGATGTTGCAGAAGGGCTCACAAGCAGCGGGGCGGGGCGACAGCGACACTGCCGAGCGCTGGCTTGCGCAGGCGCGTGCATTGAACGTGAGCGGCATCGACTTCGCCAAGGCGGAGCGCGACATGAAGGGTGGCCAGCGCACCAAGGCTGCGGAAGCAGACCGGTTGCTCGGACTCGCGCGTGACCGTC
>Ga0137409_10003529_pt1 | contig 16508 bp, 13 predicted proteins | sample CZODoug1_16funga_FD_122059 | JGI IMG/M metagenome (GOLD analysis project Ga0137409, IMG submission 122059) | Vadose zone soil fungal communities from Angelo Coast Range Reserve, California, USA - CZODoug1_16fungal (Hybrid Assembly) | ecosystem: Environmental > Terrestrial > Soil > Vadose zone... | reverse complement strand
CACGCTTGGTTCCCACCATCTTGGTCTGCAACCACAGATCAAGTTCATAGTGAAGCTTCTTGTACCCGTCATAGGTCGAGCCCGCATAGATCAACTCCCTTTCCCGCCGCTCCCATTTGTCCTTTTGGTGGCAGATCAGAATGACGTTCATCGGCAAGCGTTCTAGCCAGGTCAAGAGTTTCCGCGTCGGATTGTCGGCCTCACGCGTATACTTGCAGAAATCCGAGCCAATTCTACCTTCAGCCGCCGAAGCTTCAATATTGTAGAGCTTCGAGAATGAATCGATGACCAGAGTACGGTATGAATGTTTCGTCGTAGCAAGTTCTCGTACTTGACCAAGAACTTCTTGGAAATCTTGGCTTCCTTGCTCGGGACCGAAATATAGACCGTCAGCGTCTCGCAATCGTTTGACATACTGCTCCCTTGTGGCCCCTGATTCGGTGTCGATGAAATACGGCGCGGGCCAATTCAAACTGAAATACGTCTTGCCGGTTCCTGGTTCGCCGCGGATGGCGAGTGACGAGCCGGGCTTGGCGTTGGGGTGCTGGAAGATTTTCGCGACTTGGAACTGAGTCGCGGAGGACGTAAGCAGTCGGAACGCTCGCGGTTGGGTCAAAATAAGGGCCATCAGGCCGAATGGGAAGCGTTTCTCAAAACGTTGCGGTCGGGCGGGCCACCGCCGATTCCGTTTGAAGAGATTGTCTCAGTATCGCTGGCGACTTTGCGGGCGTTACATTCGCGGCGTCTGGGCGAGGGCGCAACTGTCGATACGGCGGAATTTCTGGCCGCGTCGCTCGCCGCTGGGAGCGAACCCGCCTAGATGCTCATCTTAGGTTTGAATATGTTTCACGCGGATGCATCCGCGGCCATCGTGCGGGATGGCGAAGTTGTGTTTGCGATTGCCGAAGAGCGGTTGAACCGGCAGAAGCATTTCGGCGGCTTGCCGGCGCTGGGGATTCGGGCTTGCCTCGATCATATGGGCGCGTCGTTTTACGACGTTGATCACGTTGCCATTGGCCAGGATACAGACGCGAATTTGGCGAAGAAAGTTCAATTTGCGCTTTCCAATCCCAGCCGGATTCTGAACTTCATCAAAATGCGGCAGCGCAAGGAATCGATGCGGGATTTGCGCGCGCTTATCATTCGCGCGCTGGATGCCGATCCTGCGCGGCTGCGCTTTGCCGAGCATCATCTCGAGCATCACATCGCGCATATTGCGAGTGCGTTTTATTGTTCGCCGTGGGAGAAGGCGGCGGGCTTCAGTTACGACGGCTCCGGCGATTTTGTGTCAGCCATGACGGCGCGTTGCGAGGGCACAGAAGTTGAGATTCTGGACCGCGTCTATTTGCCGCACTCGCTTGGATCGTTCTATACGATGATTTGCGATTTTATTGGCTATCGCAAGTTCGGCGATGAAGGCAAGGTGATGGGCCTTGCGCCGTACGGCAAAGATACTTACCGCGATCAGGTGAAGCGGTTTGTTACTGCAAAGAACGGCGGCTTCCGGCTCGATCTGGACTACTTTCAGGAGCTCGGCAGCAATCAGGGGATGCAGGTAAAGGACGACGGTACGGTTGAGCTGGCTCGGCATTTTTCAGATCGGATGATTGAGTTGTTTGGCACGCCTCGCGAGCCTTATAGCCAGATCACGCAGCGGGATATGGATCTGGCGTTCGCCATGCAGCATTGTTTCGAGGAAGTATTTTTCCATTTGCTCAACGACTTGCATGGTCAGGTTCCCACCGAAAACATTGTGATGGCGGGAGGGTGCGCGCTGAACAGCGTGGCGAATGGGAAGCTGTTTGACCGCACGCCGTTCCGGCAGACTTGGATTCAGCCGGCGGCTGGGGACGAGGGGCTTGCGATTGGCGCGGCGCTGCATACGTATCACAGCGTGCTGAAGCAGCCGCGGCAGTTTGTGATGAAGGATTCGTATCTGGGGCCGGAGTATTCGAATGCTCAGATTGAAACGTGTTTAAAGACTGCTGGTTTGAAATACCGCCGTCTGGAGCGGCAGCGGCGGTGTCTTCGCGCAAAGCGGCGCAATCTTCGACAACCGAGACACCGGCACCATGACCATCCAGAACGATCAGACCTGGAACAACAACGGCGGCGCTGCGCCAGCCTTTCTCAATCACGGAACGCTCACCAAAACCGCCGGCAGCGGCACCACAACCTTCGCTGTAAACTTCACCAACTTTGGCACGCTGTCCGCATCCAGCGGCGGCCTTGCCTTCAACGCTAACCTCTTCAACAACGGCGCCTTCAACATCGGCAGCGGCACTCGCACCATCAACGTCCTGGGCAGCTTTACCAACGCTTCAGGAGCCACATTGAACGTCGAAATCGGCGGCACCGCGGCCGGGACCTTCGACAAACTGGCCGTTACCGGAACGGCGACCTTGTTTGGCGCCTTGAATATTTCGCTGGTGAACGGTTTCATCCCCACCTCGGGCAATACTTTCCAGATTCTTACCTGTAGCTCGCTTCAAAATTCCTCTTTCGAGAGCGTCGGTGGTCCGGACGCCGGCTTGTTTGCGGTGCAATATATCTCCAATAACAACGTGACGCTTCTCGCAACCTGAGGCGGTTTTCGCGGTAGATGAAGGTGTGCGAAGGATGCTGTCTTCTCAATCTTCTCTCTGCCTGCTCCTGGCCGCGTTTTTGTGCGCGCGAGTTGCCCTGGCCGACGATCAAAAAGCCCTTTTGATCATCAAAGAAAACTGCCAGTCCTGTCACAATCCTGAAAAACACAAAGGCGGGCTGCTCCTCACTTCTCGCGAGCTTGCACTCAAGGGCAGCGACGATGGGCCGGTGCTTCAACCGGGAAAGTCGTCGGCCAGCAAGATGATCGAAGTCCTTGCCGCCGCCAGCGATCCCCACATGCCGCCCAAGGGGCAGTTGACGGCGGCCGAAATCGAGATTCTGAAACAGTGGATCGATGCGGGGGCGAATTGGCCGGTGCAGGTCGCGACGACCGCGCCAACAACGCGGCCGGTCGCGCTTCAACCGATACCGCCTAGCTATCGGCCAGTGCTGGCGATCGCACTCTCGCCGGATGGAAAAAGACTGGCGGCGGGTCGCGGAGATCGCATCCTGATCTTCGACGTCTCGACGAGCGCCACATTGGGGCGGACACGGCTCGCCCGGAGACTGGCAATCCAAGCCGCGACAACGGCGACGAGCACCGCCGATGCGACGTCGCCCTCGAAGGGGAAACGTCCTGTGAGTGCGAGGAAACCGACGACGCCGAGGGAGTACTCGTCGGCGCGCCCGTCCACCGTGGCGCCCTTCGCCTGCTCGGGCGCCATGTAGTGAGGGGTGCCGATGATCATCCCGGTGCCGGTGAAGCCGCTCGCCGCCTGCAGCGCCTTCGAGATGCCGAAGTCCGTCAGCATCACTCGGCCGTCGTGGTCGAACATGATGTTGGCCGGCTTCACATCGCGATGCACGACCCCGCGCTGGTGCGCATGGCCGAGCGCGCACGCCGCTTCCCACAACACACGTTGGATGTAGTCGAAGGTCAGCGGCTGCTTCTGATCGAGCACGTCCTCGAGTGACGTGCCCGCGATGTACTTCATCACGAAGTAGTTGAGGCCGCCTTCGCTCTCGACGCGGTAGATCGGAATGATGTTGGTGTGGTCGAGCTTGGCCGCCGTCTTCGCTTCCTGCTGGAAGCGCTGAATGACTTTGGGATCCTGCGAGATGTCGGGCGGCAGGACCTTGATGGCGACTTCGCGGTCGAGGGTCAGATCCTGGGCGAGGAACACCGCGCCCATTCCGCCCTTCCCGACCATCTTCTCGATCTTGTACTTGCCCTCGACGATGCGCTGCAGCCGAACCTGGAGGCCGTGGAGCTCGGCGCTCGTGCTCGTGGCAGTGCCGCCCCCCGTCTGATCCGCCCCGCAAGCGAAACAGAACTTGCTGTTATCGGGCAGCGGGGTGTGGCACTTGAGGCATTCCATGGCCGTGGCGGACGTACGCTACCTCGGCACCGCGAACGGGAAATGGGCCGCGTTCAGACGCTGGGCGAGCGGCGGCAGCGTCGGGATCCGGGTGACCGACGGTGCCATTCGAACTGATTCCGGCGCGGGGGCCCCGGGCAGCAACGGGGGCGCACAGTTCACGCCCGCCCCACCGTGCACCATACACATCGAGTAGCGTGTCGGAGTCGCGGCGGCGTCCACGATCCCCACGTAATAGTCACCGGCGGGAAGCTTCAGCGTGATCGTTTCATTCGACCCGGCGTTGGCCACATAGCCCATCTGCGCGAACGTTCCATCTGCCTTGTGGACGTAGATGTCGATGTCGGAGAAGTCGAGAAAGCCAAACGGGATGGCTCGCGTGTGGATCGTCACCATAGTGTCCGCGGCCACGACCGGCGCCTGTACGCGGAACCGATACCAGTCGATGTCCTGCGGATTGTCGATGGTGAGGGACGAATCACGCCACGTGCGGAAGAGGCCCACGACGATGTGCTTGCCGTTGACCGAGGAATCGGTGGACGTGTTGAACGTCTGGTCGGTCCAGCGACACCATGTTTCGTTCTCCTCGAAACGATCCGGTAAGATTCGTCGGTCCTGCGTCAAGTAGCCGTTGACGACGACGATTGAGTACGGACCATCCTTGCCGTAGTTCGAAAATAGGTGCACGGCCGGCCCCGGCTGAGTGCGTAGTGCGACGATGGTCGTGGGCGAGCGCGTCTCACGCACCGTACTGAAGAATTGACCGTCGCATGTGTAGAGGCCCACGCCAGGGCCGTTCAGCCAGCCAACGGGGGGGCCATAGTTGAACCCGTTGAAAGCGAGGGTGTCTGCGATGTACGCGAACGCGGTGTCGTCGAACACCTGCGAGTTGATGATGTACGTTACGGCCGACGTGGTGTCGGCGCGGGCGAACCGATACCAGTCGATCGCGAACGGACCGTCCGTCGACGCATCGTATGGCTCGTAGTACAACGCCGGATTGTAGAACAGTGTCGGGAGTCCGGCGAACGTGCGCGGCCCGCCTGCGCCGTTGATGTCCACCATGCTGGGCAGGGCGTAGTTCGGTTCGAAGGCGTCGTAATGGCTCGGGATATCAACCGAGTCAACGGTCGATCCGAACACGCCCGGGCCGAAGTAGAACGGATGTCCCGATGTGGAAGGGAATGGTACCCAGAAATCGAGCCGCCCGAGTCCCTCGAGGCTCCCGGTGAACGAGAACTCGTCGGGGATCAGCGTGCCGAAACCCTGATCCACGAAGAAGATCTGATTCACGCGGACACCATACACCGACACCTTGTCCCCGTAGGCCACCGTCAACGGCCTGACGCTGTCGATGATGAAGCTGGGCGAGACGCGGACCGGTACTGCCGCGTCAAATGACTTGTCGAACGCCGCCGCCTTGGCCCGAATCGCCACCGTCCCCACGTTCACGCCCGTGACCTCGGCGTACCCGCCGCTCCTCCGCTCCACGCGGGCGACCGACTCGTTGTCGCTCGACCACATGTAATCGACGTTCAGGACTTCGGCAGAATCACCGTTCGGGAGGCGCCGCCAAGTCTGGGCGTAGATGAGGTCCGTCTGCCCCTGCCCGATGATTCCCCGCGCCAGCAGGGTGTCTGACGGCGTGAGGACGACGTAGACCTCGTCACTCTTGTCCGTGGGGAAGGAGCAGGTTGCAACGGCGAGCCCGGCGACGAGCCCTAAGACCCAGATGAACCTGTGGTGGCGACGCATCAGTGTGGTGGACCAGTCGAAGAGGTGCTCGAAGATACTATTTGACGCAACGGCGGGCCAGACAGCCAGTTACACCACGCCCCGTCGCTTGAGGTCGACGTACTTCGACACCACCGCCTGGGCCGCGCGCTGCGGTGTGACGTCGATCACTAACACGCCCGCTCGGCGCATGTGGCCGAGCGCTTCTTCGCGCGCGTTGAGCAGCTCCTCGGCCGCGGCCTTCCGGAACGCGTCGCGCGGACTCGCGGCCCGCAAGGCGGCCACGGCGTCGAGCTCGGGATTGCGCAGCGTGACGGCGAGCGGCACGTGACGCGGGCGGAGCGACGCGACGTTCGCCACCAGGGCGTCGGAGGCAAACCGGTCGATCACGTCCGTGAATAGCACCGTAAGCGCGCGCTTGCGATTCCGCGCCGCCAGGTACCGGAACGCCCCAGGGTAATCCGGCTCGACGAGTTTCGGCTCCACCACCGCGAGCACGTCCAACACCTGGCGCACTCCCGCCCGGCCCCGCTGTGGCGCCACGAAGTGCTGCACGCCGTCGGCGAACGTCATGATCCCCACGTCGTCGTCGTTCTGCGCGGCGGCGTACGCGAGCTCGAGGGCGGCTTGCACCACGAAATCGAGGCGCGCGACGCCCCCCGCGATGTCGGCGGTCATGAGACGGCCCAGATCGAGCACGAGCAGGACCTGCTGGCGGCGCTCGGCCTCGTACTGGCGCGTGATGACCTTGCGGCGCCGCGCCGTGGCTTTCCAATCGATGTGCCGGATGTCGTCGCCGGGCACCCACTCGCGGAGCGACTCGAAGAGGCGCCCCTCGCCGAGCTCCCGGACCGATTTCTGCCCCGCTTCGCGGCGGCGTTGCGCCTGCGCGAGCGAGGCGCGAAGACGGATCGAGACGAGCGGCGGGTAGACGATGACTTCCCACGGCAGGTCGATGCTGGCGCGACGGCGGCCCAACCCCATCGGGCCGTAACTGTCTACGACGAAGCCGCCCGATTCTTCGCGGCCGCGGCGCAACGGGACGACGGGGAGCGCCTCGCGCATGTCGCCGTCGGCCGGCACCGCGAGGGTGTGCGGCGGCTGCACGCCACCCAGCAGGTCGGGCCGGATTTCGCGCACGCGCAGCCGTGCGCGCCGCGGACCGCCGTTGCTCCAGCGGTAGGCGACCTCACCGGCATGGCCGACCGACAACGCGGGCAACGGCTCGCGCCACACGAGCAGGCCGTCTTGATCGAGGGACACCGCCAGCGCGGCGTCGAGCCACACCACGGCGACCAGCGCGGCGTCGGCGAGGAGCATCGCGTCGAGCGCCCACGGGACCCAGAAGCCCACGATCCCGAGGATGCCCAGAGCGGCCGCGACGATCAACGCCCGGCGTGTGAACAGGATGCCGGCCCACCGGCCGAGCGCGTACCAGAGCATGATGAACGCTCCGGCGACGAGGCCCACGCCCAGCAGGAGCATCACGGTCAGGCCGTCGGGGCTTCGGTCTTGTCGAGGATCGCTTTGAGCGCCTGATCGGCGGTGACGCCCTCGAGCTCCAGCTCGGGAGCGACGCTGACCCGGTGCCGCAGCACCGCGGGCGCGAGCAGCTTGACGTCGTCGGGGATGACGAAGTCGCGCTCCTCGATCAGCGCCGCGGCGCGCGCGGCCTTGAGCAACGAGACGCCGGCGCGCGGGCTCGCGCCGAGCGTGAGCGACGCCGCCTCGCGCGTGGCGCGGACGATTGCCGTGATGTAGCCGGTGATGCGCGGCTCCACACGCACGGTCTCGACTGCGGCGCGCAGCCGCTCGAGGCCGGCCGCATTGGTGACGGGCTTGACGCCGTAGGTGTCCGGGCGGTCGGCTTCGAAGCCCTCGACGTACTTGGTGAGAATCCCCTGCTCCACCGGCGCGGACGGATACCCGACGAGCGCCTTCACCATGAAGCGATCGAGCTCCGCTTCCGGCAGCGGGTAGGTCCCCTCGAACTCGATCGGATTCTGTGTCGCGAACACCGTAAACGTCGGCGGGAGCTGATGACTCTTGCCGTCCACCGTCACGGTGCGCTCCTGCATCGCCTCGAGGAGCGCCGCCTGCGTCTTGGCGGGGGCGCGGTTGATCTCGTCGGCGAGTACGAGATCGGCGAAGATCGGTCCCTGCCGGAACGTGAACTCGTGCGCGCCCGTGAGCAGCGTGATGCCGGTGATGTCCGCGGGCATCAAGTCGGGCGTGAACTGGATGCGCACGAACTTCGCCTCGAGGGCGAGCGCGAGCGCGCGCACCAGCAGCGTCTTGGCGGTCCCGGGCACGCCCTCGAGCAGGATGTGGCCGCGGGCGATCAGGCACACGAGCACTTCGCGTGTGGCCGACTCCTGCCCGAGCACCACCTGGCGCATCGCTTCTAGAATGCGTCGCGCGTCGTTCGCGGGCGTAGTTCCTCCCACACATCCTCCACGGCTTGGGCGGCGTCGAGCGCGCGCTCGGGTGCAGCGCCGCCGCGTTGAGTGATCAGGTGCCGCAACCGGCGCACGGACCCGCGCCCGCGGGCGCTCGTCGTGGCCAGCTCCAGCGTTTCGAGCCAGGCTTTCAAATCGGTATTGCCGACGTGGCCGGCCCGGCTCAGGCGGCGCCGCAGTCCGGCCACGATGCGCTGCACCGCGGTGGCGGCGTCGGCGGCGCTCTCGAGACCGGCGGCGAGCGCTTCGAGATGCTCGAGGGGCGAGCGGCGGCGCCGCTCGATCACCGCCCGCGCCGGGCCGAAGCGCACCGCGGTCACCGACAACCACACCAGCCCGACGGCCACGAGCTGGAGCAGGGCCCACCCGACAGGAGAATGAATGGCCCAGTCCCACGTGACCGCAGCCACCGTCGGCGTCGCGCGCGCGAACCCCTGGTGGTATTCATCCCACACGACGCGGCCCCGGCCCGTCGTCATCAAGATCGGCAGGACGACATACGGCACATCGGTATCGCGCCACACCCTGTTCCGGAACCACCCGGCGTCCGACGCCAGCGTGATCGACCCGCCGCTCGCGTACCGCAGCCTGAGCAGCACGGGCTGGCCTTTCATCGCGGCGACCAACGTGTCCTGCGCCACCGGGGTGAGCGTGTCGCAGGCTGCGTTCGACGTAGCGACGCTGCGCTTGACGAGCGCCGAGAGCCGCCCGTCGCGCTGCCGCGGCACGAGCACGCGAGCCGCGCGCGGCAGCCGCAGGCGCGCCCCGTTCTGCTCGATCGGCCGGACCGTGCTGCTATCGTCGACGTAGCCCTCGGGCTCCCGCCGCCAACCCGCGCAGCTCGTGATGCCCCCGCCGTGTCCCGCGGCGAGCACCGCGCCGCCGTGCGCCACGAACGTCACGACCTCGTCGAGCTCGACATCGTCGAGGGAGATCGGCGGATTCAGCACGACGAGGAGTGCCGCCCGCGTCCGGTGCGTCGTGGTATCGGCCGAAAGGCCGAAGAGGGCCGTCCGTCGGCGTTCCATGGGGCGGCCCAGGCGCACCATGACTCGATACAACGCCTGGCTTCCGTCGGGACCGCTCAGGTACGTCGACGCGCGGCGGTCCGGCTCGGCGGGCTTGGGCGTGCGGTTCGCGGCGAACACCGCGACGCCGATCGCCGTCGCCAGCAGCAGGACGAGCCCGATCTCAAGCCGGTACGACATGCTGCGTCAGCTGATCCGCCGTGTCGCCGAACGAGCGATACTCGAGCTCGTCGCACGGCACGGCGCCGAAGAGGTGGCGGTACAACGACGCCACCAGGCTCGCGAAGGTCGCGCGTCCGGTGTCGTCGAGGTGCGCTTCGCCCACGTACTCGGCGGGAGTCTTGGAGGCGTGGAAGCGGACGGCGTTGGCGCGCTCCAGGTCGAGCAACACCGCCAGAAACCGGTGCCCCAGGGCTTCAGCGAAACGGCCCGCGCGCGCCAGCTCCTCGGCTCGGGCCCGGTGCGACCGCGCGTCCAGCACCACGGCAGCCGCCGACGGCGACGCCGCAGAGCCGGCGGCCCTCGGCTGCAACACGCGCCACACCACGTACCCGACATGCACCAGCAGGACGACGAGCGCGATGACCAGCACGACGACGAGCAGCCCGAACAGCGTCGGGTGAGTGCCCGACAGGCCGTTGATCCAGTCGATGGCGCGATACCACAGGTCGCTGAGCCATTGCAGCGGGTGGCGGCGCTCCACCCATTGGAATTCGGGACGCGCGAATACTTCGCTCACGGCGCGCCGCACCGAGTCCGCGGGAACGGCCGCGCCCTGCCCGAGCGGGAGCCAGGATGCGATCAGGTGATCCCCAGCTGCTGCCCGAGGATCTGCAGGTCGAACGCTTCCCGCCGCACGCGCAGATCATAGTAGATCAGGGTCAGGATGCAGGAAAAGATCGGATACATGACGATCGGCAGGGCCGCGGAGACAACCTGGATTACGTGACCGATGATCGGGAACGTGATGCTGAAGTACCCTCCCAATACCCCGAGGGCGATGATCGGCAGGTAGATCATGAGGAACGCGACGAACCAGATCGCGAAGATCTTGAACTTGAACTTGCGCGTCAGATCCCAGGAGCGGCCAAAGGCGTCGAACGAGCTCGCCAGGGTTTCCAGCACGACGACCGGGGTCGTCACGGCGTAGCCGCACATCACGAACAGGAGGAGCCAGCAGCCACCGAGGAACGCGAGGAAGAGGAAGATCGCTGCCGTTCCGCCGCCGGAGACGAGCGCCGGAATGGTCAGGCTGGCCCCCACGCCCAGCACCAGCCCCAAGAGGAACAGAATGATGAACTTGCCCAGGCCGACGACCAACAGGGGCCAGATCTTGGATGCACCGAGCGACAGGGCCTCGCCCAACTCCGCCGTGCGTCCCAGATAGGAGTCGGAGATGATGCGGACGGCGGCGGCCGTGAGGAACAAGCCGGCAAATTGTCCGATCACCCAGGCGACGAAAAACAGGAAGAGGTGCTGCTCGGTGCCTCCGGCCAGCTGAACGTAGATCAGCATCGCGGTCGGAAGCCACATCGCCACGATGCCCACCTTCGCGAAGAGGCCAAAGTGGCGGCGGTACATCGTGAGCGCGCCGTCCAGGATCTCGCCTACCCCCATCGGGTGCAAGTCGGCCATGCGGTCTCGCTCCGTGCGCGGGATGGCGATAAGATGAGGACGTGATGCCTTCCGCGCGAGACCCGGCACCGATCGACCTGCGCCAGCACCACGGCGTGGAGACGCCGGAGCACGTCGAGGTCCGTCTGGAGCTGGCGGGCGTCGGCTCCCGCATGGCCGCCGCCGTCCTCGACTCGATCATCATCTATCTCTCGCTGCTGGCCATCACGCTGGTTGCGGGCCAGGTGTGGGGCGGCGGCTTCGGCTCCGCGGGGTCCTGGTTCCTGGCCCTCCTCATCCTGCTCGTGTACGGGGTCATCTGGGGGTACTTCGCGGCGTTCGAGGCGTGGAACGGGGGCCGCACGCTGGGCAAACAGGCACTTGGCATCCGCGTCGTCATGGACACGGGCCAACGGGTGACCACCGGCGCCGCCGTCGTCCGCAACCTGGTCCGGATGCTCGATTGCTATTTCCCGTTCCTGCCGATCGTACCGGCGATGCTCTTGATGTTCGTCAACAAGAGCAACAAACGGCTGGGCGACATGGCCGCCGGGACAATCGTCGTGCGCGACCGGCCCACCGACTGGGCGCTGGGCGCCGTGCCAGCTCCGGTAGATAAGGAGGAGCCCGTCGAGACGGGCCCCCCGGAGCTCAGCGACGATGAATTCCGGCTCCTCGACCGCTTCCTGGGGAGGCTGAACGACCTCGATGCGGTCGTGCAGGTGCGTATCACGCAGGAGTTGGCGAAGCGCTTCGAGGGCCGGATCCCGCGACGCACGCACGACGCCCAGGCGTACCTCGTTCAGGTCTTCGCGGAGGAGCAGCAGAAACGGCGCGGCCGGTTTGCGACCCGCGCTCGCACGGGCGTCGGCGCTGGGACCGCCGGACGGACCACCGTCACGGCCGAGCGCTTCCTCGCCAAGAAGCGCGAGGGGTGGGAGGCGTTTCGGACCCTGGCGTCGCGCATGGAGCGTTCCGGCATCGGCGCGCTGCGGGGTGACGAGATTCCCACATTCGCGGCGCGGTACCGGGAGGTCGCGGCGGACCTCGCCCGCGCGCACACCTACGGCCTCGACCAGCGCGTCATCGAGTACCTGGAACGCGTGGTGAGCGCCGGGCACAACGCCCTGTATCGCGCTCGCGGCAAGCAAGTCTCGCACCTCGGGCGCTACGTGATGCGCGACTTTCCCGCCGCCGTGGTGCAATCATGGGCCTACGTGCTGCTCGCGTTCACCATCTTCATCGTCCCGGCGGGGGTCGGGTATGTGCTGATCCGCGAGCGTCCGGCACTCGCGGAAGAGATCGTGAATCCGGTGTTTGTGGAACGCGCGGAACAGGCCGCCGCGAGCCAGGCCGAGGGACGGACCTACGCGCAGGCCGACGAAGAAGTCCGCCCCGTGGCCGCCGCGCGTATCATGACCAACAACATCCAGATTTCGTTTTTTGCGTTCTTGGGGGGACTCACGTGCGGTCTGGTCACGATCTGGCTGTTGTTCTCGAACGGGATGATGATGGGCACTGTGTTCGGGGTGTTCAAGAACTACAATGCGCTCAGCTTTCTCACGACCTTCGTGGCGCCCCACGGCGTGCTCGAGCTGACGGCGATCTTCATCTCGGCGGGGGCGGGGTTCCGCCTTGCGCACGCGATCATCGCTCCGGGAGACCGGATGCGGCGCGACGCGCTCGTCGTCGAAGGTCGAATCGCCGTGCTGATGATTGGGGCGGTGGTGACCCTACTCTTGATCGCGGGGGCGATCGAAGGCCTGTTCTCGACCAGCGATGCCCCCGCGGCGATCAAGTACGTCGTCAGCGCGTTGACGGCGGTGTTCCTCGCGCTCTACCTCGTCAGTGGGTGGATCGGTCTCCGCGAGGCGCGCGCCGCCGGCCGCTAGGGAACGACCTGAACGCTCCCCGTCATGCTCGGGTGAATCGCGCAGTGATAGGTGAACGTGCCGGTGTTGGTGAACTGCCGTCCAACGCTCCCCGAATTCCGCTGCGGAATGTCCGCGGGCGCCCCCGAAACGGCGTCAAACGTCACGGTGTGTTGCGCCGTCGGGCCCGTACCCCAATCCCACGTAATCGTCGTATTCACGGGAATGTTGGTCAGCGTCGCCGGCGTAAAGTTGAAGTCTCGAACTTGCACCGTCGTCACAATCGCCGACGTGGTCGTGAACGTCTGGAAGGGCGAGCCCGCCAACCCTGACGCGGTCGCCGTCGCGGTCTGAGCGCCGAGGCCACCGCCGAGGGTCCGCACGGCGCTTGCGTTGCCGTTCGCCAGTGTGGTGTTCTGCGGGGGAGTGATCGACCCGCCGCCCGTCCCAACCGCCCAATCGACAGTGACTCCGGCCTTCGGATTGCCGTGTGTGTCACGCCCCTGCACGATGTACGTGGCCTGACCACCGGGCGTCGTCGTACCGTTGTCGCCAGAGGTCTTCGCGATCGTCACGGCGGTCCCGGCGGTCGCGGTAAACGTGATCGTCACCGGCGAACCCACCAGGCCCGTCACCGTCGCGGTCGCCGACTGATTCCCCGCCGCGGTCCCGTACGTGAATCGCACTTTCGACAACCCGGCGGCGCCCGTCGGGACCGACGCCGACGAGACGCCGCCGCCCGTCGACGCCCAGGCCACCGCCACGCCTGGCACCGGCGTGGCGTTTTGATCCGTCACGAGTACGGTGAGCGACTCGGCCTTGATCGCGTCCACGCTGTCGGTCAGGGGTCCCGTGGTGCTGTTAGAGATGTTCACAGCGCCGTTGATCTGCGACACCGCGCTGAACTGCACCGGCGCCAAGCTCCCCGTCGTGGCGGTGACGAGCTGCGCGCCCGCATTGGGGCCGAGGGTGCGGCGCGTCTTCGCGATCCCCGCGGCACTCGTCACGCGCGCCCCGGGCGACACCGTGCCACCCCCCGATAAGACCGCGAAGTTGACGCTGACGCCCGCGAGGGGCGCGTTGTTCTGATCGAGGACGGTCACGGCCAGCGACTCGGCCAGCGCCGTGCCCGCGGCACCCACCTGGGCATCGCCCCCGGTCTTGGAAATCGAACCTGGGGTCGGGCCGGTTCCACCATTACTACCACCGCATTGGAGTGTTACGAAGACGCACGAGACGACCAGACCGAAACGCTTCATGACGGCACTCCGGGGAAGGGGTTCACCAGTAGGATGGGATACCCCGGAACGCCTGTCTAGATGTGGTGCGGGTGCTACGGGGTTACGACGACGGTGCCGGTCATGCCGGCGTGGATGGCGCAGTGATACGTGAACGTCCCCGGGGTGGAGAAGGACCTCTGGAACGACGCGTCGGGGGCCAACGCGCCGCTGTTCCAGGTGGGGCCCGTGTCTTCGGTCGTCGTGTGGTTCGTTGCGTCGTCATTTCGCCAGGTGACGTACTGTCCGGCCTTGATGGTCACCGAGCCCGGGGCGAAGGTCTGCGGCGAAACCATCCGGACCAGCGCGCCATTCGTCACGGTGTTCGCGTTCCCCGACGTGAAACCAGGACTACCGGCGGTGATTGTGTAGCTCCCCGCGGTATCAAACATGACGGCGGTCGACGCGTAGTAGACGTTCGTTGGAATCCGGATCGTAGCCGAGTCGAACGTCGTATGACCCGGCACGCTCGACGCCAGCGTGACCGCGAGCTGCGCCGCGGGGTTGCGCGTCGTCCCGGTGGAGTCCTCGGAGTACACCGTGACCGTCGTCTTTTGCCCGGCGATCGTTGAGATGCCCAAGAAGACCTGGAACTTGGGCGTGCTGATCCGAACCGGCACGGGCGCCGCCGGCTTCGCGGTGGCGGCGGTCGCGGTCACGTTGGCACTACCGACCCCCGTGCCCGTGACCGGGAAGTACGCGTAGTACGTGCCTTTCGGGATCACGACCTGTGTGGGCACGGTGAGAATCGCTGGATCGCTTGACGCCAGATTGACGGTCGTGCTGTCAAACACGTTACTGGGCATGCTGACGTACATCTGATTAGGCGCCACCTGCCCCGCGCCGAGGCCGTTCGGCGAGCTGTTGAGCACCAACTGCGCTGTGTCGACCTGCACCCCTAACGTATCGGGGACGTAGCCCGCGGCTGAGAACACGATCTGCGTGGCGCCCTTGACGAAGCCGCGCACGCCGACGGACGCGGAGTACTGACGCGCCGGGATCTGCAGCAGCAGCGAGTCGGCGTTGGCGACGGCCGGACTGGCGGACGTGTCGCCGACGACGAGCGCCGACGCGACGTAGCGCGTCGCGCCGCTCTGATCCTCGGCGTAGGCGGTTGCCACCGAGGGCGCCTGACCCACCGAAACGTTCATCGACTGCGGGCCGAGCACGAGCTTCGGCTGCCCGACGCTGATGGTTGATATGGCCTGGCTGTACCCTGACGCTCGCGCGACGAGTTGTGCCGCGCCGATGCTGTTCCCCTGCACCTCGAACGAGTTACTGGTCGTGGCGCCGACCGGAATCGTCACCGACGCCGGCGAGACCGTGAACGCCTGGCTGGGTGCGGCGGTGTCGCTCCTCAGAAGCTGTACGACGAGCGGCGTGCCCGTGACGGGGTTCGAGACGTAGACGTATTGGCTCGCCGTCGGGTTGAACAACTGGCCCACACCCAGCGTCTGGCTGGTACCCAGGCTGAGGTTCAGGGTCGGACCGGTCACCGTCACGAGCGGCGTGGAATCGGACTTGAAGCCGGGCGCCGTGTAGCGCAGCCGCGCCGTCCCGCTGCCGACGAACACGACGCGAACGTATGCGTAGGTGCGGCTCGTGTCGACGACGGTCTGGGCCGTGTCGTAGCGCGCGTTGACGCTCGCTGCCGAGTCGATCTGCATCACGTTCGGGTCGGTCGAGACGACGGTCACGCTGACCGGCACGACGGGATTGAGCGCCCAACCCGACCGCGTCGCCGTGTACACGGTCGGCCGATAGGGCGGGTCCGTGGTGAAGCGTGTTGCCGGCAGGCCCGCTTGGACCAGGCTCACCGGCTCGGGCGTGATGTTGAGCTTGGCCGGCACGTAGCCTGGTGCCGTGGCGACGATGGAGTCGGTGCGACTCGAGTCGAGCGCCCAAATCTCGAAGGACTGGCTCGAGTTCTGGCCCTTCAGAATCCGCACCGTGTCCGCGGGCAAGGTGTCGAGGGTCGCGTCGAAGCGGCGCAGCGCGACCTTCACCGTATCGGGCACGTTGCCGCCGACCACGTACACATAATTGTTCTTCGAACGCAGACCGCGGCCGACGACGTACGGGTATCCGAGCTGAATCGCGAGCGGCGTCGGGAAGACCTTGATCAGGTTGGACGAGTCCGGGGTCGAACCGGGAGCGCTCGAGAGGATACGCGCACCCACGGTATCGACCCCGACAAACCGCAGCGTGTCGGGATGGTTGAAGCTGTAGTACTGGCCCGAGTCGATCGTCACCGCGGCCGAGTCAAGCGTGAACGTCGCGGGACTACTGGAGGCGAGGTTCACGCGCAGCGGCGCGACGAGCGGGCGCGCCTGCCCGTCCACCGAGTCATAGGCGTATGCGTTCACCGCGAACGGCGCCCCGATCGTGTAATTCGTGACCGGCGGATAGTTGAAAGGCCGGACGTGCAGCGGGTCGACTGTGTAGACGATGGCGCTCCCCGAGACCACGTACCCCGGGGTCGCGACCGTGTCGATCGACAGCGTATCCACACCCAACGTGTCGCCGACGAGGTTGTAGTACGCGTAGGTCTGGTTCGCCG
>Ga0137409_10003527_pt1 | contig 16511 bp, 11 predicted proteins | sample CZODoug1_16funga_FD_122059 | JGI IMG/M metagenome (GOLD analysis project Ga0137409, IMG submission 122059) | Vadose zone soil fungal communities from Angelo Coast Range Reserve, California, USA - CZODoug1_16fungal (Hybrid Assembly) | ecosystem: Environmental > Terrestrial > Soil > Vadose zone... | reverse complement strand
ATGATATACAGGACCGAATCGTGGTCGAGGATCGCCAGGTGCACGGTCTCGCCGGTCTTCTCCATGAGCGTACGCAGATACGGCCTCGCCTCCGTGGTGAAATCCATCTTGCGTCGCACCAGCGTTCCCAGCTCGAACAGCGCGAGCCCGAGACGGTATTTTCCGTCGCCCGCGTTCTGCTCGAGCATGCCCTGGTCGAGCAACGTCGAGGCCAGGCGGTGCACCGTGCTCTTCGCGAGGCCCAGGCGCTTGGCGAGATCGCTGATGCCGATCTCGTAGTGGTCCTCGGAGAACACTCTGATGAGCCGTAGCGAATTCGCGACCGACGAGAGCCGGGTCCGCCCTTTCGCGCGGCCTACTTGGTCGATACCAGCTCGTTCCAGTACTTGAGCCATTTTTCGTCCTCGTCGATCAGCGCCACCGGATCGAGCATCAAGTAGGGAAAGGCAACCAGCCGGCTTTTCACCTTGGCGCTCGCGGGAAACCGCCCCATGGAATCGAACAGCTGCTGGCCTTCTGGCGACAGCACGAAATCGGCGAAGAGCAGCGCGGCGTTCGGGTGGGGCGCGGCCGCGGCGAGCCCTATGGCCTGCGGCCTGCCGATCACCGGCTCCACCGGCTTCCAGTCGATCGGCTTGTCCCTGCGCTTCATGGAATCGGCGTTCGAAGCGTAGTTGGTCAGACTCACCGGCACCTCGCCGGCGGAAACCATCTCCGAGAGCAGCACGTGGCCGCGGCGCACGTCGGGACGCATCGCCGCGAGAGCCCGGAAGAACGCGAGCGCGCGCGGCTCGCCCCAGTGCCTCGCCAGCCCCGCGAGCCACTCCTGGTCGGTGGCTTCCAGCCCGATCCGTCCCCTCCATTTCGGATCGAGAAAGCCCTCGTAGGTCGCGGGCAGCTCGTCGCGCCGCACCTTTCCGGTGTTGAAGGCGACGACGAAGAAATCGACGCGGTCGGCGACCCACATCCGGTGGGCGGGCACGCCCCACGCCGGGATGTCGGCTATGTAGGGACTCTCGAAGCGCGCCGTGACGCGCTCGCGCGCAAGCGCCTCGAGCTCGGGAGCGTTGGTCTCGATCACGTCCACGCTGTGGCGGTGCGCCCCGGCTTCGCTCAAGGCACGCCGCAGGACCTGGTCGCTCAGCGAGCGCCACAGCCGGACCTTCACGCCGTATTTCTTCTCGAACGCCTGGGTGAGCGGAACCGATTCCGAGGTCGCGAGCGAGGTATACACGACCAGTGTTCCTTCCTTGCGCGCGCCCTCGGCGAGGCGCTCCGTCCGGTCGGACCCGCCGTAGAGATACACCGCCGCGTTCTTCCCGGACGATTGTGCGCCCGCCTGGGAGACCCAGGCGGCGAGAATCAGGATACACAGACGGACCATCGAAGCCCTCGATTGGCGCTCCCAGGAATTATATAATTGCGGAACCCCGTTCTGTATACCGGAATCGACATGCCGCACGAAAAAGACCAGACCCACTGGCACGAGCCGACCGGCAGCCGCCGGGCGGGCTTCGGCGAGTTCGAGAAGCAGCCGACGCCTTACGACGCCTTCATGGAATCGGAGGGCATACCGGTGTTCCGCGGCATCGGCATCCGCAAGGTGCAGGACCTCGCGCTCGCTCCCTGGAAGCGCACCGGAGGCCGCGGCCATTACATCCAGCTGCACGGCACCGAGACCAAGTGGGGCTGCTACGTGATCGAGGTGCCTCCCGCCGGAGCGCTGAATCCCGAGAAGCACATGTACGAGGAGATCTTCCTCGTCGTCGAGGGCCGCGGCACCACCGAAGTGTGGCTCGAGGGCGACCGCAAAAAGCACGTTTTCGAGTGGCAGAAGGGATCGATGTTCTCCATCCCGATGAACGCCTGGCACCGCCTGGTCAACGCCACCTCGGGCGGCGCGCTGCTCCTCGCCGGCACCACGGCGCCCAACGTGCTCAACATGATCAACAGCGTCGACGCCGTGTTCGACAACCCATTCGTGTTTCGCGACCGCTTCAGCGGTGCGGATGACTTTTTCAAGCCGAAGGACGACATCGAGCCCGATCCGGTGCGGGGGCTGGCGATGCGTCGCACGAACTTCATCCCCGACATCGTCAACTGCGACCTGCCGCTCGACAATCGGCGCTCGCCGGGATGGCGGCGGGTCGAGCCCTTCATGACGAATAACGCCTTCTACTTCTGGATCGGCCAGCACGAGCAGGGCCGGTACTCGAAGGCGCACGCGCACACCTCGGCGGCGGTGCTGATCTGCGTCAAGGGCAAGGGCTACACCTACAGCTGGCCCGAGCGCCTCGGCGTCACACCCTGGAAGGACGGCCGCGCCGAGGAAGTGAAACGCGTCGACTACGAGCCCGTCGGCATGGTGAGCGCGGCGCCCGGCGGCGCGCGCTGGTATCACCAGCACTTCGCCGCGTCGAAGGATCCGTTCCGCCTCACCGCCTGGTTCGGCCCGCATAACCCGGGGCGCGATCCGGGCGCACCCGGAGAGAAAGCGATCGACTATACCGGGATGGACATCCCCGAGGGCGGCACGTCGATCCCCTACTGGATGGAAGACCCGTACATCCGCCGGGAGTACGAAGACACCCTCCTGAAAAATGGAGTGCCGGGCCGGATGGATCCGGGTTGGTACGTTCAACCCAAGAAGTAGGCACCTCGATGGCTGAAGAAGCCGGGGGCCGGGTGTTTTTCAGCAGCACAGGCCGGAGCCTGGAAGTCGAGGACGAGATCCGGCTCACGAGCGTCGGAGTGGATATCGGCTCTTCCACCTCGCATCTCGTGTTCTCGCGCCTGGTGCTCGAGCGGCTGGACAACCGCTACATCGTCGCCGAGCGCAAGGTGCTGCACCAGTCCGAGGTCCTGCTCACCCCCTATTCCGCCGCCGACGCGACAATCGACGCCACCGCGCTCGGTGATTTCATTGAAAAACAATATCGACTCGCCGGCATCGATCCCGGCACAATCGACACCGGCGCGCTGATCCTGACCGGGGTCGCGGTGCGGCGCGCCAACGCGCGGGCGATCGGCGAGCTGTTCGCCGCGCAGGCGGGCAAATTCGTATCGGTGAGCGCCGGCGATGCGCTCGAGGCCACGCTTGCGGCGTACGGCTCGGGAGCGGTCGCGCGCTCGATCCGCGACTCGGCACGGGTGATGAACATCGACATCGGCGGCGGCACCTCGAAGATCGCAGTGTGCGAAAGGGGCGAGATCGTCGAGCTGACCGCGCTCGATATCGGTGCCCGCATCGTGTCTTTCGACGCCGACGGGCGCGTGAACCGGATCGAGGAGTCGGCCCGCCTGTTCTGCAAAGAAACGGACGTTTCCCTGGAGCTCGGGCGTACTCCCGACGCGGCAGGCATGAAGCGGATGGTCGAGCGCATGGCCGAGTGCCTGTTCGAGGCGATGAGCCGCTCCCCTCTCGAAGCACGCACCGCGGCCCTGGTGCGCCTCGGTCCGCTGCGCAACCAGCGCAAGCCGGACCGGGTCACGTTCTCGGGCGGCGTCTCCGAATACCTGTACCGGCGCGAGGACCGGGGTTTCGGCGACCTCGGCGTGCCGCTCGCGCGCGCGCTTCTTTCGCGCGTGCAGGGCTGGGGCCCGCGCATCGAGCGTTCCGACGAAGGGATTCGCGCCACCGTGATCGGCGCTTCGCAGTACGCCGTCCAGGTGAGCGGCAGCACCATCTTCGTCGCCCCCCAGAGCGCTCTCCCCTTGAGGAACCTGCCGGTCGTGACGCCGGACTTGCCGCTCGACGAGGAGACTCTGGCCGTGGGGCGGATAGCCGAATCGGTCCGGGCCGCGCTGCGGAGGCTCGATCTCGACGACGGCGAGCGTGCCGTCGCCCTGTGCTATCGCTGGAAAGGCGCGGCGACGTTTGGGCGGCTGGACGCCTTCTGCCGGGGAATCATCGCGGGCCTTGCGCGCGCGCTCGGGCGCGGCCTGCCCCTCGTCCTGGTCGGGGACGGCGACATCGGGGGCCTGATCGGCATCCACTGTCGGGAAGAAAACCGCCTTTCCAACCCGATCGCGTCGATCGACGGGATCGTCCTCAAGGAATTCGACTTCATCGACATCGGCGAGCTGCTCCCGGCCTCAGGCGCCGTGCCGGTGGTGATCAAATCGCTGGTGTTTCCCGGTTCGTGAGAACATGCCTGACATGGACAGCGCTGGCACGATAAGTGGCGCGCACGCCCTCCTCCGCACCCTCCGCAGGATGGGGGTGGAGAAGATCTTCGCTTCCCCGGGATCGGACTGGGCGCCGCTGTGGGAGGCGCTCGCGATGCCCTCCGCGCGCGAGGAATTTCCGGAATACCTCTCCTCGCGCCACGAGGAGACCGCGCTCGCCATGGCGAGCGGCTACGCCAAGAGCACCGGCAAGCTCCCGGCCGTAGTGCTCCACACGACCGTGGGCGCTTTGCACGCGACCATGGGCATGCGCGCGGCGCTGCACGAGCGCATCCCCATGGTGCTGCTCGCCGGGGAGTCGATTACTTTCGGCGAGCGTCCCGGATACGGAATCGGCCCGCAGTGGCTGCGCCTGCTCGCCGACGTCGGCGGTCCCGCGCGCCTGGTCTCGCCCTGCGTGAAATGGAGCTTCGGCCTGAACGACAGCGCGCTTCTCGCCGCGACCGTCGAGCGGGCCTGCCGCATCGCGACGTCCGCCCCGGGCGGCCCGGCTTTCGTCTCGATTCCAACCGAGTTCCTGATGGATTCGCATCCGGAGGAAGCCGCGCGCTCGAGCGCGCCCGTGCGCAATCCCGCGGCTGATCCCGCCGCGCTCGACGAGCTCGCTCAAATGCTGTGTGCGGCGAAGCGGCCGGTGATCCTCACCGAGGAGCTAGGCAAAGATCCGGCCGCCGTGGAACGCCTAGTCGAATTGGCAGAGACGCTGGGCGCACCGGTGTTCGACGCCTGGCAGCCGGGCTATATGAATTTTCCAAGAGGGCACTCCCTCTACGGTGGCGTCGCACCAGACATGAAAGCGCTACTCGAGGAAAGCGACCTGCTGTTCTGCGTCGAGACGGTCGTCCCCGCGCATCCGCCCGCGCTGCTCTCCGGCTCCAGGACGCGCGTCGCGTTTCTCGGCGAGGACCCGCTGCACACCCACCTGCCCTACTGGGGTTTTCGCAATGACCTGTCGATCGCCGGGGCGCTCGAGCCCTCGCTCGCGCTGCTGTGCGAGCGAATCGCCCGCGCCCTCCCCAAGGGATCGCGCTCCGCCATCGCCAGGGAATGGACGGAACGCAACGCGAAGTCGAACGAGCAATGGCGCGAGAAAGGTCGCGCCGGCGGCACCGCGGCGCGCATCGAGTCCGCCTGGATCGGCCACGAGCTGAACGCGGTCCTTCCCGAGGGCGCGATCGTGGTCGACGAGACCATAACCCATCGCCACGACGTTCTTCGCCAGCTCGAGCGCCTCGCGCCCGGCGGCTTCATCTCGGCGAGCTATGGCGGCCTGGGAATGGGAATCGGCACCGCGCTCGGTGCCAAGGTTGCGCGCCCAGCCCGAACAGTCGTCGCCACCATCGGCGACGGCGCGTTCTTCTACAACCCGGTCATCGCCTCGTTCGGCGCAGCGCAGGAGCTGAAACTTCCCCTGCTCGTGGTGTTGTTCAACAACGCCGGCTACCTATCGCAGAAGCTCGACGTCGTGCGCGAGTACCCGGACGGCTGGGCGGTCCGGTCGAAACAGTTCGCCGGGCTATCGATCGCGCCGCGCCCGGACTATCCGGCGCTCGCCCGCGCTTTCGGCGGCTACGGAGAGACCGTCGAACGGCCTGCGGACGCGCGGCCGGCGCTGCTTCGAGGGCTCGACGCCGTCTCGAAAGGAAATCTGGCGCTGATCGAAATGGTTCTCGCGCCGGCCGTGGGCTGATTCAAACGCTGAAGAACCAGGGGAGATTTTCGATGCAGCTTCCCTCTCTGTACCAGAGTGTTCGTCCGTACCTCTCCGCGGTCGCGGCGATCGTGGCCACGAGCCTGCTCGTGTTCATGATCGTCTTCACCGAATTCGACGTCCACTGGGTGACCTTTCTCGCGGGGGTTCTCATGGCGGCTACGCTATCGCTCGCGTCGAAGGCGGCGAGAGCCGTCCGCGCCGCGGCGGAGGGATCGGTAAAGGCGGCGGAACTGCAGGAAAAGCTCGCCCAGGAAGTGAAGCGCCGCGAGGCTGCAGAAGGGCTCCTCGCGGGCAGCAACGCGCGCTTGCAGCTCCTGGACAGCGACCTGCCGGTCATGATCGCCTTCGTCGACCGGGAAGGCGTGTATCGCTATCACAACCGCGCATTTCGTGACGGGATGCGCTTGAAGCCCGAGCAGCTGACCGGCGCCTTGATGAGGGACGTCCTGGGCGGAAAGCTCTACGGCGAGATCGCCGCGAACGTGCGCAGGGCTTATTCGGGCGAAGTGGTCCATTTCTTGCGACGTCCGGACAGTGCCCAGGACGCAGGCCTCGAGTCCTGGTTCTTGCCGACCTTTTCCAAGAAGGGCGTCGTCGAGGGATTTTTCGAGGTCTCGTACAACGCACCCGGCCCGGTCGCTTCGGCCGAAGCGACCGCCGATTCGCGCGCGACGGCCCTCCCCGAACCCGCCGACGAGGGCGGCCCCGAGCAAGGCATGTATGTCGACACCTTCTCCGAGGCGGTCACCGGCCGGGCGGATGCTTCCGAACGCATCATCGCCGCGCTGGAGAAAGACGAATTCGCCCTCCTTTGCCAGATCATCGCCCCTCTCGCCACGCGCACTCCGGTCAACCATTTCGAAATCTTCATCCGTTTGCTCGAAGAGGAAGACAAGCTGATGCCGCCCGGGGCGTTCTTTCCGTTGGCGGAAAAAGTCGGCCTGCTGCCGCGTCTGGACCGATGGGTCATCCAGCACGTCGTCGAGTGGGCTTCGCACCGCGCTCCCACGTCCGCGTGGTCGAAAGACTCGATCTTCTTCATCAACGTGGCCAGGGCCACATTGTGCGACCCTGCGTTTCCCGAGTTCGTCGAGAAACAGCTGCGCGCCTGCGACGTGCCGGGAAAGAACTTCTGCTTCGAGATCTCGGAGCTCGATGCGGCCGCCGAGCGCGTAAACCTGGTGCGGTTCGCCGCAGCTATCAGAAAGCAAGGCTCCCTGCTCGCGCTCAGCGGGTTCGGCAGGGAGAACGTCTCCTTCGACAGCCTGCGGGAATTCAAGGCGGATTTCGTAAAGATCGACGGCATGGTCGTACTCGGACTGCTCCGCAACAACGTCTACCTTGCAAGGGTGGCCGCAATGGCCCGAGTCGCGAGAGCGATCGGCATCCGATCGGTCGCAGAGCTCGTCGAAAGCCGCGACATCATCGAGAAACTGCGGGAGGTCGGCGTCGACTTCGCGCAGGGAATGGGCATCGCGAAGCCCATCAGCCTGCGCGAGCTGGAGTCGCGCAAGGCCTGATTGAGGTAGAGAATACTCTGGCGGTGGACGCAGTCACATGCGAACCCTGCTCTGGGCTCGATTCTGCCGGGGTCAACTTTCCAGCGGGGTTACCGTGACGTGCACGTCCAGCTCCTGCTCGCCGCCGCCGAGGATTACGCCGCGCATCGGCGTCACGTCGCCGAAATCGCGGCCCCAGCCCAGCGTGACGTGCTCGTCGTCCACCACGCAGTTGTTGGTCGGATCGAGGTCCACCCAGCCCGCCGCCTCGCCGCAGTACACCGCGCCCCACGCATGCGAGGCGTCGGCGCCGACCAGCCGCGGCCGGCCTGGGGGCGGCTCGGTCAGCAGGTAGCCGCTCACGTAGCGCGCCGGCAGCCCGAGCGAGCGCAGGCTCCCGATCAACAGGTGGGCGAAGTCCTGGCACACGCCGCGGCGGCGCTTCATGACCTCGCGCAAAGGAGTCGAAACGCTGGTGGCGGTCTTGTCGAACTTGAAGTCAGCGTAAATGCGGCGCGTCAGGTCGAGCGACGCTTCGAGCGCCCCGCGACCGCGTGCGAAGCTCTGCGCTGCATAGCCAGCCAGCTCGCGCGAGGTCTCGACGTGCGGCGATTCGTAGAGAAAGCTGGCGGCCTCCGCGAGCGCCCCGTCCCGGGGCTCGCGTACCCGGTCGCGTACCTCCTCCCAGGCGGTTTGCGGCAACGCGAGGGCCCGCTGCTCGCGCGGCGCGACGCTGACGGAGGACACCGCGCGCACCAGCAGATCTCCGTGCGGGGCCGCGATCAGCATGCGCGCGGTGCGGTTGCCGAAGAAATCCACGCCTTCGCCGAGCTCGCCTGGTTCCGGCTCGATGCTGAGGCGGTGCTCGTGGCAGTTCTGCCAGTCGAGCGCGCGCGGCGCAAGATGCATCATCTGCTGCGACAGCACCACCGGGCTGGAGTAGCTGTAGTGCGTTTCATGGACTACGTTGAGGAGCATCGGGCGGTTGCTACGTCGCAAAGGTTTGCTGCGTGAACTCGCCGACGTGGCTGAAGAAGCGGTGCCCGAGCTGCTCGCCGAGCCGGTAGCCGGCCGCGTGGCATTCGTCGAGGAGCGATCCAAGCCGTTCGCTGCCATGGGTCAGGTCGGCACCCGGGTCGAGCGCGCGCAAGGCTGCCAGCGCCGCTTCGAGTTTCTCCTCGCCGATGTCGCCGAACATCTCGCTCAGGCGCCGCGCGTAATCGTGCAGGCCGTACACCTGAAACGCGATCGAGCGCGGGTTGGCGTCGTCGCACACCAGCAGGTCGAGCACCGGCAGCCATTCGGGGCGCGCCGAGTAGCGCGCCCGGTAGGTGATGATCGAATCGGCGAGGCGCAGCAGCCAGCTCAGCTCGGCGTCGGCCGGACCGGCCAGCGCGTACTTGAGCGTCGTGGACAGGGTCTGCATGCGCTCGATGCGCCGGCCGACCGACAGGAACCGCCAGCCGGGGTCGCGCGTCATGCCATCGAGCGCGAAGCCCGACAGCGTGGTGAATGCGGCGATCGTCGCATCGAGCTCGACCAGTACGTCAGGCAGCGTCGCAGTGCGCGTGTTGCTGCGGCCGCGCCCGATGCGGTTGAGCGCCCGCCAGTTGTCGAGAGACAGGCGCTCGCGCAGGTGCGAAGCGACGCGCCCCAGCTCGCGCAGCCCGCTGGCGAGCCCGGGCCGCTCATCATCCGCGATCGCGGCGCGCAGCTCCGACACCAGCTCGGCGTCGTCCGGATCGCGTTCGCCCGGCCCGAGAATCTCGGCCCGGCGCAGCAGCGCAACGATCACCGGCCGCGCGCTTGCGTCGTCGCCCGGCGTGTCATCCACAAGGCGCACCAGTGCCACGCGTAGCAGCCGCGCGGTCGCGTCGCAGCGCTCGCAGTAGCGCCCGAACCAGTACAGGTTCTCGACCACGCGGCTCGACAGGTTGGTGCCGGCTCGCACCAGCTCCTGCGGGCCGAGCGCGCGCCTGAGCATACTGAACGTATTGACGTGCCCGGCTGCGAGCACCCAGGTGTCCTTGCTCGAGCCACCCCGCTGCATAGAGATCACGCGCGCGTCCGCACTCGCAACCCGGGTCAGGCCCCCAGGCATTACTACGTAGCCGTTCGGGCTGGCGCACGCATATACCCGCAGGCCGATGGCGCGCGCCTGCATGCGCCGCGGATGCGCCTGGCCCCACACCGGCGCCTGGGACAGGCGCACGATCTCGTGCGCCACGTAGTCGTTCGGGCGCGCGCGCAGCATCGCGACGACGCGCTTCCTGCCGCGCTCGCCGAGGTCTTCACCGAACATCGGCTCGCCGCGCAACTGTGGAAACGCCGGCTTAATGACCAGCCGTTCGAGTTTGGCGATCACGTCTTCGAGCGCGGCCGGCTCCCCGCACCACCACGTCGCGACCGAGGGCATCCTGAGCGGCTCGCCCAGCAGCTCCTTCGACAGGCGCGGCAGGAAGCCGAGCAGCGTGCTCGATTCGAGCAGGTTGGAGCCGAGCGCGTTCGCCACCAATACATTGCCGCGGCGCATCGCGTCAACCAGGCCCGGAATGCCGAGCGCCGAGTCACCGCGCAGCTCGAGCGGGTCGCAGAAATCGTCGTCCAGGCGCCGCAGCATGGCATGCACGCGTTTTAGGCCCGACAGTGTCTTCAGCCATACGCAGCCTTCGCGCACGGTGAGGTCGGAGCCCTCGACCAGCGGCAGGCCCAGGTAGCGCGCGAGGTAGGCATGCTCGAAGTAGGTTTCGTTGTGCGGGCCAGGGGTGAGCAGCACCGTGAGCACGGACCCGGTCGCGCCGGGCCCGCCCTGCGGCGCCCAGTGCGCGAGGCTGTCGCGCAGCGTTGCGAAGAAGCTCGCCAGGTGCTGCACTTTCATGTCGTGGAACAGCTCCGGAAACGCACGCGAGATGACGATGCGGTTCTCGAGCGCATAGCCGGCGCCCGAGGGCGCCTGCGTGCGGTCGTCGAGCACCCACCACTGCCCGTCGGGCGACCGCGCGAGGTCGGCGGCGTAAAGGTGCAGCATCACGCCGCCCGGCGCTCTTGCGCCGTGGCATGGCCGCAGGAAACCGGCGTGACCGTGAATCAGCGCGGGCGGCAGCAGCCCTTGCTTCAGCAGCCGCTGCTCGCCGTACACGTCGACCAAGATCCGGTTGAGCAGCGTCGCGCGCTGCGCGATCGCCGCCTCGATGCCGCTCCATTCTTCCTGCGGCAGGATCAGCGGCAGCAGATCGAGTTCCCACGGACGGTACGCGCCCTGCGGATCGGCGTACACGTTGTAGGTCACGCCGTTCTCGCGCATCTGGCGCTGCACCGACTGCAGGCGCTCGCGCATCCGCTCGACAGGCTCGGCGGCGATCTGCTCAAGCATCGGCTGCCAGTGCGGGCGCGGCTCGAGCGGCGCCGCGAACATCTCGTCGAAACGCTCGGCGCTTTGCGGGTACTCGGCGAGCGGCTCGCCGGAGGCGGCGTCAGCGCGCGGCATCGCCCGTGTGGTATTCGTTGGAGAGTCCGTCAAGCATTAACGACACCAGCATGCGGCCCTCAAACCTCGCGCCGCAGGTCGAGCGTGAGCGGAAAGCTCGGATTGCGCTCTTCAGTACGCACCTCCATCCGGCCCGGAGTATGCCCCATGCGCACGAACCGCGCCAATCTCCGCCCTTCCGCTTCGAAAGCGTTGACCGGAAAGGTGTCGTGGCTGCGCCCGCCGGGATGAGCCACGTGGTACTGGCAGCCGCCGAGCGAACGGTTGTTCCAGGTGTCCACCAGGTCGAAGACCAGCGGCGCGTGTATGCCGATCGTCGGGTGCAGCGCCGAGGGCGGCGCCCACGCGCGGTAGCGCACGCCCGCAACGTATTCGCCGGCGTTGCCGGTAGGTGTGAGCGGCACCGCGCGTCCGTTGCAGGTGAGAACAAAACGTTCGCCGATGAAGCCGACCGCTTTCACCTGCAGTCGCTCGAGTGACGAATCCACGTAGCGCGCCATCGCGCCCTGCGCTCCTTCCTCGCCCATCACGTGCCAGGGCTCGAGCGCTGCGCGCAGCTCAAAATGCGCGCCCTGCGCCGCGAACTCGCCGTAGCGCGGGAAGCGGAATTCGACGAACGGGTCGAGCCAGCGCTCTTCGAACGCGAACCCCGAGCGCTGCAGATCGCGCGCGACGTCGCGGATGTCCTCAGCGACGAAGTGCGGGAGCATCCAGCGATCGTGCAGTTGCGTGCCCCAGGCTACCAGCTTTCCCCGGTAGGGCTCGACCCAGAAGCGCGCGACCAGCGCGCGCAAGAGTAGCATCTGGCACAGGCTCATGTGCGCATGCGGCGGCATCTCGAACGCGCGGAATTCCACCAGGCCCAGTCGGCCGGTCGGCGCATCGGGTGAATAGAGCTTGTCGATGCAGAACTCGGCCCGATGGGTGTTCCCGGTCAGGTCCGTGAGCAGGTTCCTCAGCAGCCGGTCGACGAGCCAGGGCCGCTTGCTTTCTTCCGCACCGGGCAGCACTTTCTCCATCTGCTGGAACGCGATGCCCAGTTCGTAGAGTTTGTCGTCGCGGGCCTCATCGACGCGCGGCGCCTGGCTGGTCGGTCCGATGAAGGTGCCGGAAAAAAGATAGGACAGTGCCGGGCGGTTCTGCCAGTAGGTGACGAGGCTCTTCAGCAGGTCGGGGCGGCGCAGCCAGGGGCTGTCGGCGGGCGTCGCCGCGCCGAGCGTCACGTGGTTGCCGCCACCCGTGCCCGTGTGGCGGCCGTCGAGCATGAATTTCTCCGTGCCGAGCCGGGACTGCCGCGCTTCCTCGTAAAGGATCTGGGTGTTCTCCACCAGTTCGCGCCAGCCCGACGCCGGATGGATGTTGACTTCGATGACGCCCGGGTCGGGTGTCAGCGCGAGCAGTTTCACGCGGTGGTCCCGCGGCGGAGGATAGCCTTCGAGCCGCAGCGGCATCTGCAGATCAGCCGTGGTTCTCTCGATGGCCGCGACCAGGGCGAGGTAGTCCTCGATGCGGGTGATGGGCGGAAGGAAGACGTAGAGTCGCCCCTCGCGCACCTCGACGCACAGCGCCGTATGCACGACCTCGCGCGGCTTGGGTTCTTCCTTCGGTTTCGCGACCCTCCTTCGCGCGACCGACTTGACCGCGTGCGGATCGTCAATCCGCAGCCGGACTTCGAACGGATCGACCGGAAATTCCCGCTCCCTGTTCTCGGGCAGTACCCAGGGCAGGGTCGAAAGCGGCAGCCGCAGGCCGATCGGCGAATCGCCGGCCACCAGATACAGATGTTCGCGCTTGAGCGGCCACAGGCTGGCGCTCCAGCCGACGGCGTTGATGCTCCAGGTTTCGTCGCCGGTCTTGGGTTCTGCCCGGTCGGTCGGTTTCAACGGCAGCACGTAGCCGGCGGGCTCCCCCAAGCCGCGTTCCAGGGCGCGCGCAAGCCGCCTCCGCTCATTCGGATCCTCCAAATCGGCCTTGCGCGGATCGATGTTGACCGGCAGGGCCTGTTCCAGATACAGCATCTGCCAGATGTCTTCGTAGGCGGGAATGACATGCCCCGGATGCAACGCCAGGTGCCCGGCCAGCGCCTCGATGAAGTTCTTTGCATCCGCGGAGGTGTAACCGTAGTCCTTGTCATCCTGCGCAATCAGGGACGGATCTCGCCAGATGGGCGTGCCGTCCACGCGCCAGTGGATGCCGAGCGCCCAGCGCGGCAGCGCTTCGCCGGGATACCACTTGCCCTGCCCGTAATGCAGCATGCCGCCGGGGGCAAAGCGCGTCTTCAGCCGGTGCATGAGCTTTTCCGCGAGTTCGAACTTCTTCGGCGACAGCGCGGCGATGTTCCATTCCGGCCCGTCCATGTCGTCGATCGACACGAAGGTCGGCTCGCCGCCCTGCGTGAGCCGCACGTCGCGGGCTGCGAGGTCGGCATCCACCCGGTCGCCGAGCGCTTGCATCGCCAGCCACTCCGCGTCGGTGTAAGGCTTGGTGACGCGCGGTGCTTCCCATATCCGCGCCACCGTCATCACGTGCGAGAACTCCGCCTCGCAGGGTTCGGTGAGACCGGTGACCGGCGACGCGCTTGCCGGCTCGGGCGTGCATGCAAGCGGGATATGTCCTTCGCCGGCGAACAGTCCCGAGGTCGCATCGAGCCCCACCCAGCCCGCGCCGGGAAGAAAGGCCTCGCACCAGGCGTGCAGGTCGGTGAAATCGACTTCGGTGCCGGAAGGGCCGTCGAGGGCTTTCTGGTCGGCCTTGAGCTGGATCAGGTAGCCCGAGACGAAGCGCGCAGCGAGCCCGAGGTGGCGCAGCAGTTGCACCATCAGCCAGCCGGAATCGCGGCAGGATCCGCTCGCCTTGGCGAGGGTTTCCTCCGGCGTCTGGATACCGGGTTCCAGGCGGATCACGTAGCGCACGTCGCGCTGTACGCGTTGGTTCAGTTCGACCAGGAACCGGTTCATCTGCGCGCCCGCGCGCGGGATTTCGGCGAGATACGCCTTGAACAGCGGCGTCGCCGGCAGCTTTGCCATGTACGGCGACAGTTCGTGCAACTGGGTATCTTCGTATCTGAACGGGAACTGCTCGGCGTGCGGTTCGAGGAAGAAGTCGAACGGGTTGATGACCGACATCTCGGCCACCAGGTCCACCTCGATCCGGAATTCCCGCGTGCGCTCGGGGAACACCAGCCGTGCGAGATAATTGGACTGCGGGTCCTGCTGCCAGTTGATAAAGTGCTTTGCGGGGACGACTTTCAGAGAATAGGACAGCACCGGCGTGCGCGCATGCGGCGCCGGGCGCAGCCGCACCACCTGCGGGCCGAGCAGGACCGCCCGGTCGTAGCGGTAGTGCGTGACGTGGTTGAGGGCGACATGGATGGACACGGCCGACTCTGCTCCCTATGAGCGCGATCCCGTCATCGACCGGGATTGGCAACCACCTCGTCGGTCCACACCTTGAAGCTCTCGAGCGTGTTCGGACCGAAGGTGGTTGTGATGGCGACGTCGGCCGCGTCGCGGCCGCGGGCGATCAGCACGCGGCCGATGCGCGGAACGTTGTTGCGCGCGTCGAAAGTGTACCAGTTGCCGCCAAGATAGACTTCGAACCAGCCGGCGAAGTCCGGCACCCCGTAGGGCGGCGGCATGCCGATTTCGCCGAGGTAGCCGCTGCAGTAGCGCGCGGGGATGTTGAGGCAGCGGCACAGCGCGATCGCTAGGTGCGCGAAGTCGCGGCACACGCCCTGGCGGTCGTTGAACGCCTGCCATGCGGTCTTGGTGAAATCGGCGTGCTCGTAGCCGAACCTGATATGACGGTGTACGAAATCGCAGACCGCCTGGACCCGTCCCCAGCCGCTCGGCCCTTTTCCGAACAGGTCCCACGCAGTTTTAACAAGGCGGTCAGTTTCGCAGTAGCGGCTGCCAAGCAGAAACAGCAGCGTCTCCTGCGGCAGATCCTCGACGGCCTGCTGGCCGGCCTGCGGCGCCACCGTATCGGGCAGGCCGCTGTCGTTCACCAGAGCGCTGGCTGCGAGCCGGAACCGGCCCCGCGGCGCGAGTACGCGGCTGCACCAGTTGCCGAAACTGTCGCGGTAGCCGTGGACCGGAACCGGGGGCGAGGTGGTGAGATGATCCGGCTCGATCACGTCGGAGGCTCGCGTGTAGTGCACGCTCAGCGTCGCGATCATCGGTGTGGGCTGCGGGAGCTGATAGATCAATTCGTAACCGACGCGAATCTGCACGTTTGAATCTCCTGTAACGCGCCGGACGCGTTGTTCCTTAGGCAGGCAGTTTCGCCAGCGCCTGCTCGAGCAGCGGCGCAAGCCGCGCGGCCCAGGCGCCCTGCCCGTCCGCGTCGGCGATCAGGTCCTGGCGGATCTCCAGCCCGGCGTTGGGAACGCAGCGCCGCTCGCCGTGCACCGGAATGGAGTAGTCGGTGAGGTCGCTCACGGCATAAGGTTCGTTGTCGCCGATGTTGAGACCCGGTTCCGCGCGCAACAGTTCCAGCAGCACGCGGCCCAGCCGGCTGTCGCCGCCGTAGAGCAGGCTCGCGTGCCAGGGCCTTTCGACCCCATCGTATACCGGCGTGAAGCTGTGCAGCGCGAGCAACACCGCCGACCGCTTGCGCTCGCGGCGCGCGTCGAGTTCGGCCCGAATGCGGTCGTGATACGGATGGAACAGCGCTATTGCGCGTGCTTCTGCCTCCTCGCCCGAAACATCGCGGTTGCCGGGGATCCCGGTGCGCTCACTGCGCGCGACGATGGAATCGGCCGACCCCGGTGGGCGGTTGCAGTCGATCGCCAGGCGCGAGTAGTTCGTCATGATCAGGAACGCGTCGAGCGTATCGGCCAGCCGGTGCGCCACGCCCGCCGCGCCGATATCCCAAGCGATGTGGGTTTCGAGCGCTTCTTCGCTCAATCCGAGGCGGTCCAGCCTCGACGGCAGCCGGCGGCTGGCGTGGTCGCAGGTCAGCACGTAAGGCGAGCTGCCATTCGGGTGTTCGACCGTAAACGGCGGCGCGTCGTTGGCGTGGAGCCAGCTCATTGCGGGCCGGGCGCCAGCAGTTCCGCCCGACTGGTCATCGTTTCCGCGCCCCCGCCGAGGCGCATGCCGCGGATGGTTCTGTCAACTTAACACCAAGCTAGCGGCCAAGGCCCTTGGCGCGGCGTTGCAGTCATTCATTGGGCGCGTCGTTGCAGCGGGTGGCCTTCCCCTTGGCCGTACTCACGGTGAAGCAGCGCCGCTCCGGGGAAGCGGATTCCTCGGCGGCGGCCGGTGCGTCCGGCGTCCGTACCTCCGGAGCCGGAGCGGGAGCGGACGGGGGGCGCGGTCTCTCGTCCCGGGTTCGGCCTGACGGCTGGTACGCCGGGTTTATGTTGAGCCGGTCTTTCACTTCGCCGGCGTCTTTCAGCCCCAACTCACGGCACGCCTTGCCCGAGTAGGTGATCTTCCCGGCCGCGTCGGTGCACTTGAACGTCTGCGCCGCGAGCTCGCCGCACAGAAGCAGTGCGCAGGCCGCCAAAGTCAGGTTTGCGATCTCTTTCATAGTGGCTTGTCTGGCGGAGAGAGTGGGATTCGAACCCACGGTACGCTATTAACGTACACACGCTTTCCAAGCGTGCGCCTTAAACCGC
>Ga0137409_10003526_pt1 | contig 16516 bp, 9 predicted proteins | sample CZODoug1_16funga_FD_122059 | JGI IMG/M metagenome (GOLD analysis project Ga0137409, IMG submission 122059) | Vadose zone soil fungal communities from Angelo Coast Range Reserve, California, USA - CZODoug1_16fungal (Hybrid Assembly) | ecosystem: Environmental > Terrestrial > Soil > Vadose zone... | reverse complement strand
ACCATCGCCCGCTGGTACACCGAACAGTGGTTCAATCTTGGCATGGTCCACGCGCACGTCGCGGAAGCCGATCGCGCCGCCGAGCTCGCCAAATGCGATCTGGCCACGGAGATGGTTCGCGAGTTCACCGAACTGCAGGGTATTGTCGGGGGGTTATACGCGCGGGCTCAGGGTGAATCCGATGAGATCGCCGATGCCGTCTACGATCACTACCGCCCCGTCGCGCTGGAAGATTCCATCCCGCGCAATCTGACCGGCTGCGCCGTCGCGCTCGCTGATAAACTCGATTCCGTAGTCGGCTGTTTTGCAGTAGGACTAGTGCCCACCGGCTCGAGCGATCCGTACGCTTTGCGCCGCGCCGCGCTCGGAATCGTCAAGATCATCCTGGAAAAGAAGTTGCCCGTCTCGCTCTCTCTGGCCGTCGGCGCAGCGGCAAAGACACTTTTGACGCACAAACCCAAGCGTGGTGTAAGCCCGGACCAAGAAACTCAAATCTTCGACTTCTTATTGGATCGCGCCAAGTTTGTCTTCCGCGAACGGGAAGGCTTCGGCTACGATGAGGTCAGCGCTGTCTTTCGCGCTGGCGCCGACGATCTGGTGGACGCTCAGAAGCGACTCGCGGCTCTAAAGGCTATTCGCAGGTCAAAGAACTTCGAGCCGCTGGCGGTTTCCTTTAAGCGCATTCGCAAAATCCTTGAAAAGGCCAACGTTGCTCAAGGCGATGCTCACCAGGTGAGTCCCGATCTCTTCGAGCACGCCGCGGAGCGCGAACTGCACGCTGCGGTTCGCGGCGCGGCTGCAAAAGTGCAAACCCAGAAACGGGCGGGGAAGTACCAGGAGGCTTTGGAGACGATTGCCGGCCTACGAAAAGCGGTCGATCATTTCTTTGACGCCGTCATGGTGATGGCGGAAAACGAAGCAGTCCGCAATAATCGTCTGGCGTTGCTCGCGGAGTTGCTCCGCGAGTTCACAACGGTTGCCGATTTTTCAGAAATTGGCGGTGAAGAGCGGCGCTAGTAATCTCAAGTATTACTTGAATTATTTTGAAGTCGGCGAGCCGACAATTTTCCCGGCCGCCGCTGCGGAATCGCGACAGCAACAAGCGTTCCACAACTCCAAAAAGACAAGCGAGGCGTACAGTGAAAAAATGGGTGTATTTTTTCGGGGCCGGCAATGCGGAAGGCGATGGAACCTGGCGCGAGCTTCTCGGCGGCAAAGGCGCCGGCCTTGCCGAGATGACCAAGATCGGCCTGCCTGTGCCGGCGGGGTTCACCATCTCCACGGAAGCGTGCGATTACTTTTACAAGAACGCCAAGAAGCATCCCTCGGAACTCAAGAAGCAGGTCGCTGATAACCTCGCGAAGCTCGAACGTGCCACCAAGAAGAAGCTTGGCGATCCGAAAAATCCTCTCCTCGTCAGCGTGCGTTCCGGTTCCGCGCGCTCCATGCCGGGAATGATGGAGACCATTCTCAATCTCGGCCTGAATGACCGCTCCGTACAAGGCCTCACCGCTGTAACCAGAAATGAACGCTTTGCCTACGACGCCTATCGTCGCTTTGTGCAGATGTATTCCACGGTTGTCATGGGCCTGTCGAAGGAGGACCTTGAGCATCGCCTTCGCGCCATGAAAGATCGCCACGGCGTCAAGGAAGATACGGCCATCCCCGCCAGCGGCTGGAAGGAATTGGTGGCGGAGTATAAGGCGTACTTCCGCATGGAATCGGGTAAGGAGTTTCCAAGCGACCCAGTCGACCAGCTTTGGGGGGCGATCGGCGCGGTGTTCGGTTCCTGGATGGCGGAAAAGGCCGTCACCTATCGGCGCGTCGAAAAAATCACGGGCCTGCTGGGCACTGCTGTCAACGTCGTCCAAATGGTCTTCGGGAATACTGGTGATACTTCCGGCACGGGCGTCTGCTTCACGCGGGATCCGAGCACGGGCGAAAAAATCTTCTACGGCGACTATTTGGTGAACGCCCAGGGAGAAGACGTCGTCGCCGGCATTCGGACGCCGATGCCTCTGCGCGAAATGCAAAAGACCATGACCAAGGTCTACGGGCAGCTTGAAAAAGTTCGAGTAAAGCTTGAGAAACACTATCGCGACATGCAGGACATGGAGTTCACCGTGGAGGACGGCAAGCTCTACATGCTGCAAACACGCACGGGGAAGCGCACGCCTGCCGCCACGTTTCGCGTCGCTGTCGACATGGCCAACGAAAAACTCATCACCAAAGAAGAGGCCCTTCTCCGCGTGAAGTCCGAAGACATCGAGCGTCTCTTCTATCCCGTCATTGATGTCAAGGTCGACAGAAAGTCTCTGGCTTCGAAAATTCTGGCTACGGGCATCAACGCCGTCCCCGGCGCCGCTGTTGGCAAGGTTGTGTTCTCCGCGCAGAAAGCAGAGGAGTGGGCCGAGCGCGGCGAAAAGGTCATCTTGGTTCGCCGCGAAACTAGTCCAGAGGATGTCGGAGGCATGGCCGTTGCTCAGGGCATCTTAACGGCCACCGGCGGCAAGACCAGCCATGCCGCCGTTGTCGCGCGAGGCTGGGGCAAGTGCTGCGTAGTCGGCGCAGAAAAATTGAACATCGATTACAAAGCGCTGGCGATGTCCACCAACGGTAAAGTCGTGAAGGAAGGCGATTGGATCACGCTCGACGGCAGCGAAGGTGTGGTTTACACCGAAGCAATGCCCTTGGTCGTGCCCCAGCTTCCCAAATCCTACGAAACACTGATGAAGTGGGCGGACGAAACGCGTCGTCTAAGAGTACGCACGAACGTCGACACTCCTCAAGACGCTCGCAAAGCCATCGAGTTCGGCGCGGAGGGTATTGGCCTTTGCCGTACGGAGCACATGTTCTTTACGGACTTCGAGCAGCCAGAAAGAAGTCATGAGCGGCAGCGGGCTATTCAGGAAATGATCCTCGCTGACAACAGGGAAGCTCGAATTAAAGCGCTCGACAAATTGCTGCCGTTCCAGCGCCGCGATTTCATGGGGATCTTCAAGGCCATGGACGGCTTGCCGGTCACCATACGCTTGATTGACCCGCCGCTCCACGAGTTCGTGCCCCATGAGCGCGCCAAGCAGGAAGAGTTGGCGCGTGATTTGAAGATCGATGTCGAAACCGTCGCGCGCCGCGTTGAGCAGTTGCACGAAGCCAACCCCATGCTCGGACATCGCGGCTGCCGTCTTTGCATCACCTATCCGGAAATTCTCGAGATGCAAGTGCGCGCGATCATTGAAGCAGCCATCGAATGTCAAAAAGAGGGAGTTAAAGTATTACCTGAGATCATGCATCCGCTCACTCTCGACCGTAAGGAACTCTCGATCCTTGAGCAAGCCACGCGCCGTGTTGCAGAAGACTTGATCAAGAAATCCGGGGTGAAGTTGAATTATCTTGTCGGGACGATGATCGAACTGCCGCGGGCCGCGTTGATGGCGGGAGAGATTGCCGAAGTCGCGGAATTCTTCTCTTTCGGAACCAATGATCTCACCCAAACCACCATGGGCCTTTCGCGGGATGATGCCGGGCGCTTCCTGCCGGACTATGTGGATGAGAAGAAAGCCGGTGTCTTTGCGGCGGATCCATTCCAGTCGCTCGACATCAAAGGTGTAGGCATGTTGATGCGTTGGGGCATCGAGCAGGGCCGCAAGACGCGCGGGAAGTTGAAGATCGGCATTTGCGGCGAACATGGTGGCGATGCAGACAGCGTGAAGTTTTGCCACGAGGTCGGCATGGATTACGTCAGCGCTTCTCCGTTCCGTGTTCCGATTGCGCGTTTGGCTGCAGCTCAAGTAGTAGTTGAGGAAAAACAAGCGAAGAAAAAGAAAGGGAAATAGCAAAAGAAAACGCTTTGAACGAATCTAAAGTAATACTTGAGCTGTCGGCGGGCAGACATTTCGACGTGATCACCTGCGCGCCGGCAACTTCTTTTCCTCTTACGTGGGCATCTTAAAGAAGAAATACAAACCAAGGAAAAAGAAAATTATGTCTGGCGACCATCCTGCCAGAAAGGGTGGAAGCTGGCCAACTCCTCCCAGGGCTTCCAGGAGCTTGGCTATCGACCAATAAGCGATTCCGAATCCCACTCCAAGAGCCACGCCACCCAGCGCGCCGCGCGTGCCTACCAGGAACGCAAACGGGATCGCGAGTAGCATGCTGACAGGCGCTAGCAGCGGGAAGGCAATCTTTTCATGCCATTGCACCGTGAGAGTTGAGACGTCAAAGCCAGCACGCTGCAAACCGGCGATGTAACTCCCCAGTTCGCGCCAGCTCATCTGGAACGCCTGCCGCACCTCGCGGTTGAAGTAACTGGGTGGTTCGGTAAGCTCTGGCAACGAGGCGACCGCAGGAAGCCGCTCGTAACGCACAATCGCCCCATCTGAGAAATCGCGCACCCAACCGCCTTCGAGAACCCAGACCTTTTGCGTCTCCGACCACCGCGCGCGTGATGCAAAGACGCGCCGCTGAACCTGAAACGTCGCCGGATCGATTTCCAGCACCGTGAGCCCACCAAAAAGATTCTGCGTGGGGTCGAAAAGATCGTAATTGTAGATCTTTGAGCCTTCTCCAAAGATCCAGCGCTGCGGATGGGTGTAGGTCTGCGGTGGGCGCCCTTTAATCAGGCTGTGGAGCGCGTCCTGGCGCTGGTTCGCGTAGGGCAGGTAAGTGTCGTCGAGCACGATCATGGTTGCGGCCAGCGCCAGTCCTGCGAGAAGCAACGGCACGGTCAGCCGGTACATGCTGATGCCGCTGGCTTTGATGGCTACGATTTCGTTGTTCTTGCTCATGATCCCCAGGGTCACGAGTACGGCGACCAGCGCCCCCAGGGGCGCGAGTTGGTACAGCAGATACGGAGCAAGGTAGCGGAAATAATCAACCACGATGAGAAAGGGAACGCGGTGGCGCGCAATGTCGTCGAGCAGCTCGAAGAACGTAAAGGTCTCAAAAAGAAAGACGAATGCACCCATCAAAATCGCAAAATAATAGAGGAAACGCCGCAAGACATAGATGTCTATCAATTGCGGGAAGCTTCCGCTGGAGCGCGACAGGATCTCTTGTGATACAGGGTCGCCATTCGTCCCGTTTGCCAGTGCCGCCCTAGCGCGAGCCTGGGCTCTCCGTCGGCGCAATAGACGTCTTCTGGATTTCAAATAAATCATTGGGCGGAGCAGCCGGTTTTCACCGCGGAACTGTTCCATCCGGGGCAGGAGCGCCAATCCCAGCGCGAAAAGAACGGCATTGGCGATCCAGATTCCCGCGGCCGGCGTCAGCGTACCTTGCCGCGCAAGTCCCGCCCCCATCACAGAGAGCAAGTAATAGGAAGAAATGAGAATTACTGCGAGTAGCGCCGCCGCTGCCCGGCCACCGCGGCGCGGCTGCGCCCCCAGAGGAACGGCAACCAACGCTAAGGCAAAGCACGCAATCGGAAACGCAAAGCGGCGGTGAAGCTCCACGCGGGCCTCACGCCAACCAGGACCGTGATCGTTCCATAGCTCGCGAATCGAACGCTCGAGATTGTTCAATTGCCGGGGTTGGACGGCTGCCAAGCCGCTGAATTCGATGGGCCAATCACTCTGGCCGAATGCCGTGACGGAGTAGTGGTCCGCATCCTGGCGAGAGAATTCGTGTGTCGTGCCTCCCCGCAGATGCAATTCCAACTTGCCCTGCTTCGGTTCGGCAATGACAATCGCGTTCTCTGCCACTGTCAATCTTGAACCGCCTTCTCCGCCAGTTTCGGCCAGAAATACGCCATGCCATTGCGTGCCGGCGGCGGTCACGTCATTCACGTAAAGAACCTTACTTGGGAAGCGCTCGTCGAATACTCGTGGCTGCAACGTGAAGGAGACCTGCGAAGTAATCAAGTCAGCCTGCAGGGAGCGGAAGGTTCGCAGCGCCAACGGTCCAAGCCACGTTGTCATCCCCAGAGTCACCACCGCACCCGTGAGCGCGAGGACTCCAACCGGGAGCAAGATCCGGCGGCGGCCGATTCCCAAAGCCGTCAGCGCAATGATCTCGCTATCGGCCGACATTCGCCCGAGCCCCAGCAGCACACCGATCAGTGTGGCCATGGGCACGGTAAATACAAATACAGCAGGGAATATGCAGAGAAAAAGTTTCAGCACCTGCGCGCCGGAACCGCTGTGACGCACAAAGAGCTCCATCAAGCGCACCAGTTGTGGCACGAAAAAGACAAATGTGAAGACGACTAGTCCCAGCAGTGCGTGGCGAAAGACTTCGCGGACGATATAGCGGTCCAGGATGCGCATGACGCGAACGGCGAGTGTAACACGGTCGCGACAGCCTTCCCCGGTCGCGTTCTCAGTATTTCTTCTCTAGCCGGCGAACTTCCATTTGATTTGCCAAGTTTAGCCTCGCGCGGGGTGGGGACTCTCCAGGTAGGCCCAGCGCTCGGCGATCTGCCGGTTGGCGATCCTCCAAATCACGATTCCGGAAAATTCCAGCCGCTGCTTCGACGCGGAGTCAGTGCCTGCCCAATGGTTGCGCACCACCACTTTGTCGTCCTCGGCGATCATGTCTTCGATGGTCACTCTCAAGTCGGGAACCTTCTTTAGCGCAGCGGCCACATATTGAATCGCTCCCGCCGGCCTGAATTTGTGGATTACGGAGTGGACGTTCCACTGGGAATGCCCCCGGGGTTCCGATGCTCCCACAGCTGCATTCATCCGATATCTCCCTCTTCAGGCGGACGCGGCTTGATCGTGAAATTCCTTGGCATTGGCTGTCAGGTATTGATCAAGCGTAACGGGCGCGCGTTCGATCAATGACTGTAGCAAGCCGTCCGTTTTTGCGCCGCCACCTTGCTTGTAATACTGCTGAAGCTCCAGAAGCGCTGTCACCTGCCACTCCGGCATTCCCATGCCCAGCATAGATTCACGTTGCGCCGATTCCGGAATGTCCACGTAATTCACCGTGCGGCCAGTGACCCGGGAGATTCGTTTTGCCAAATCCTGATTCGAGATCGCTTCGGGACCATTCAACTCGTAGGTCTTCCCAGCGTGCGCCCCTCCCTGAAGCGCCTTCACCGCGACAACTGCGATGTCGCCAACGTCCAGATAGCTGACCTTCGCGTCACCCATGGCCGCATAAAACGCGCCTTGCGCCCGAATGCTCGGAGCATTGTAGGTCACGATATTTTGAAGAAATCCGTTGGGTCGCAGAATTGTGTAGCTCAATCCCATCCGCTTAAGCTTGTCTTCCACCTTGCGATGCCAGCTCGGGAATGACTTCGGGTAATCTCCCGCACCGAGCGCCGAATTCAGCACCACGTGTTTCACCCCGGCTTCCTTGCACGCGTCCAGCATATTGCTTTCGAGTTCCGCGAGTTGCGGAATCGGAGAGCACACCACATACACGGAGCGCACTCCGTCTAGGGCTTTGCCCAGACTCTGCTTGTCCGCGTAATCCGCCAGCACCGCCTCGCATCCCGAAGGCGCTTTGGCGGCCTCCTCCTTGGATCTGTACATCGGGCGGACCTTGGACTCTTTCCGAATCGCTTCCTGCAAAACCGCTTTGCCAACGCTCCCGCTGGCGCCAGTGATAAGAATCATTTTCTTGCCCCCACTTTATGAAGCTGGCGGCCGCCAGCCAGTTTCAGGTTGGCGCGAGCCGGATGCTTCGAGACTCATGGTATAACGGCTCTTGACAGCGGTGAAGTACGCACAAATTTGTAAGCCCAGAGCGCTCCATGAAGGTCCACCATGGCTGTCCCGTTCAGGCGACCATCAACGTGCTAAGCGGCAAGTGGAAAGTCCAGGCGGTCTGGCGACTATCGTTTGGTCCGTTGCGCTTCGCGGAGCTCCGCGATCTTCTGCAGGGCGTCAGCGAAAAGGTCCTCACCGCGCAGCTCCGTGAATTGGAAAAGGATGGGGTCGTGAGCAGAAGGGAAGTACGTTCGTCACCGCCGAAGGTCACCTACTCGCTCAGCGGCTCCGGCGAGACATTGATCCCGCTGCTCGAAGGCCTCTGCGACTGGGGCTCCAAACAGTTTGGCATTAAGCCCAATCTGCCCCACCATCCCCAAGTAGCCTCAAATCCCTAGACTCATACCCTCTTGCTGGCGCTCCGCTTCCTTTATCTTCCGCTTGCGGCCTTGGCCGCCAGTTTCCGCTTTCCATGCATTTCAAAGAATCTACTGGTAAACCGATTCTCCGGATCGACGGCATGTTTCTTCTCAAAAAAGGCGTCCATCCCCGGGTAGGCTCGCTTCAGGATGTCCGCGTCCAGATCTCGCGCGTAGGTGAGATAAAACGTTCCTTCACTGCGCAGGGCAAGGCGGTTCAGTCGTTTGACCAGTTCATCTCCCTTGGCGCGGCCCTCTGCCGAACGCAGTTCGTTGAAATAGAATATCACCGCAAAAGCATCTTCCCTGGGCGCGTATGAAAGGGTCGTATCGGTATTGGCCTTCACATACCGGAGTGTCACTCCGAGCAGATTGGTCCCATCATCCTGAACAATCTGCCGCATGCCCTCCATGAAGGCCATGAATCGGGGAATGGGGACGAAAAACTCCTGTATCACATCCGCATCTTTCGCCGAATCATGCTCCAGCATTTTTACCGATGAAACCGGCGGCCGCATGGCATTGTTCCTCGACACCAACGTTTTCCGCGACGGGTCGCCCGCAATGAATTTTTCCGCCCGCCATCGGAGCTTTTTCCCCCAGTCGTAACGACGCGACAATCCAAACAAGAACTTGTCGCGCGCTACGTGGCGTTCGTGGTCAAGCCGGAACACTCCCTCGTGAGTACCATTCGTCTTTCGCCAAACGGTGACGATCGTGTCATCCAGCAGGCATCCTGGCGAAATCGACGGCCGCGCCAGAAAAAGTTCGGTGAGTGGATTCGCGCGAACCTCTCTCTCGAAATATTCAATCAATGCGCTTAACGGGATGACTTCGGAACTCTGCTCGTAAACGCAATCATCCACCAGCTTCAAATCCACTTCGAGCATCACTCCAAACAACCCATAGCCACCGATGGCATTCCGGAACAAATCAGGATTTTCCGTCCTGCTTACGGACTTCATCGAACCATCCGCAAGCAAAATGCGAAATCCAACGACACTCTCGACCAGCGTGGGGAACCGCGTGTCGCGGCCGTGCGCGTTTGCCGCCAGCGAACCTGCCACAGTAAAGATGTTGTCGGACTGCATGGACTTTAGCGCCAAGCCCGCCGGACTCGCCGCCTCTTGAATCTTGTCCCACGTGATTCCGCTCTCCACTGTGATACGTTTTCGCTCCTTGTCGAGCAAAAGCACGCGGCTGAATTGCCTCATGTCCAGGACCATCGCGCCATTCACAAAGGCGTGGCCGCCCAGGTTGTGCCCGGTTCCCATCATGCAAATGGGTACGCCGTCCTTGCGCGCGCGCGCGAGGGCGTTTCGAATATCCGCAACGCTCTTCGGCGTTTCAACCGTATGAGCCACGGCCGAATACACGCCGCGCGCATCCGTGACATGCAGATGCGGCGCCTTCTCAAAAATTTCGCCAATCGCAGCACTTAATCGGACGCGTTCCCGTAGCGGAACATTTGGATATACGGGAAGATGGAGCAGTTTTCGATAGAGCCCTCGCGTCTCTGCCGGTTCCTGGCTCTTTCGTGCTGCCGGCGGCTCAATCACCGCGAGCGCCGACCCCGCCGCTGTGCCATCAAATCCGTGCCGGCGAAGCTCCTCCACAAATCGTTCTCGTGCTTCCACCAGAATCGGAAATACCCAGAAGCTGTGGAACTCCGCACGATCCCCGGGATAGGAAATCTCCCGCGGCAGCGATTTTCCGAACTCCTCTCCTACGGAGATTCGTTGCTTCAGCCGTTCCGCGTCAAACGTCCGCAGCCTATGTGCCAGCAAAGCCAGAAGCGGGTACGAGCACTGCCATTGGATTTCCTTCAGCCAATCCTCTTCATCCAATCCCCGCATTTTTGCGATCACACCCTCGAAATCCGCCCCAAAGAGTTTGCATCCCCGGTAGAACATGCCGAACAGCAGCGGCAACGTAAACAGTTTCAGGATCACGTGTGTCAGCACGATTCCAGCAAATTCCTTCCGCGTCTGCGCCGGATGCATTTTCTGGAGCAGTCTCATCTTCTGCAGCAGGTTCGCATCTTTCACACGCAGGAGCGCCCCTCCCAGCGCGGTCATGGTCTTGATCGATCCGAAACTGAACATCGCCACGTCCGTTTCCGCATGCCCCGTGTAGTCCGGTCCGGTAAACGCCTGCGCGCAGTCCTCGATCACCAGGATGCCGTACTTCTTCGCGAGCTCGATCACCGGCCCCATCGGCACACGCGTACCAAAGAGGTGCGCCACCACGATCGCTCGCGTCCGTTCCGTCATAGCCGCTTCGATCGTTGAAATGTCGGGCGCCATCGTTCCGCTCTCGATATCCAGGGGAATCGGAACCAATCCATGGCGCTTCGCGATGTTCACCATTTCGGGGATCGTTAGCGCCGTCATCAGAATCTCGCTACCCGCGGGTAGTCCCAGCGCCCCCAGGCACAGATCAAACCCCGTCCGCACTGTAAACGCCGAAAGCACGGGATAACCAGGCGCAAACATGCCTTCAAGCTCCGCTTCTTTTTCGCGAATACTTCTGCGAAATACGCAATAGAACCCCGCGCAGGCAAGATCACCCCACCTGATATCCAATTGTTTCCGGGGGTACATTCTGAGCCGCGGTGGCAATGTCATCGGGGAGGCTCGTTTCTGCCGGCAAATGTCTGGTTCGCTGCCGGCGTAGGCAATGGGTGGTAAACTCGGTCCAAGTTCGCTTCCTTCTTTCGCGAGAAACTCTGCTTGCCGACGCGGATTCTATACCAGCCCTCGGTCGTACACTAGTATCCGTTCAGCGTGGCCGCTTCGTTTCTCTTAGCGCCGATTACGTGATAGTTTTTCTTAGAGCGGTTCTTAACTCTAAGACGGAATTGGGGGTCTCAAATCCTTCGAATCGGGCCTGTATTGCTGCTCAACCTTCTACTGTCAGCCGGACTGCCTCCGGTCACGTTGCCGCCACGGGAGAAACGCCAGCGATGAAGCGGGTCCATCTGGTTGTCTTGTGGCATATGCATCAGCCGCAGTACCGCGACCCCGAGTCCGGCCGGTACGTCCTCCCTTGGACCCGCCTGCACGCCTTGAAAGATTACTGGGGCATGGTCGAAGTGCTCCGCGAATTTCCCGACTTCCATGCGACCTTCAACGTCGTGCCTTCCCTGGGCATGCAGCTCGAAGAGTACGCCAGTTGCAGTTTCAAGGAGCCCTGGTTTTCGCTGGCGTTCAAGTATGCGGACGAACTAACCCGCGAGGACAAAGCGGAAATCATCGCCCGCGCATTTCAGGTAAACCACGAACGGCTAATGTCGCGCTGGCCACGGTTCGTCGAGTTATTCGAATGGTCGCGTCCCGCCGGCGGCGCGCAGGCGCTGGTCTCCTTCACCCCGCGCGATTGGCGTGACTTGCAACTCCTCTCGCAATTGGCCTGGATGGAAGAGTCCTGGTTCGAATCGGATGATGTCGTCAGCCGCCTGGCCACGAAAGGGAAGGACTTCACCGAGCAAGACAAATCCGCGCTGCGGAAAAAGCAGCTCGAATTCCTGGGCCTGGTGCTCCCCGCGTATCGTGATGCGGCGCAGCGCGGCCAGATCGAGCTCAGCACCACTCCGTTCTATCACCCCATCCTTCCCCTGATCTGCGATTCCGATATCGCGCGCGTCGCCAATCCCGGCACACCCCTCCCGCGGCGGGCTTACCGGCGCCCGGAAGACGCCCGCACACAACTGCAGCTTGCCCGCGAATATCACGAACGAGTTTTTGGAGCGAGGCCCGCCGGACTGTGGCCTTCAGAAGGCTCAGTGTCAGATCAGGCCCTGACCATTGCCTCCGAAGAGGGATTTAAGTGGTTTGGCACCGACGAAGGAGTCCTTGGCCGCACGCTGAATGTTGCATTCTTCCGCGACGGAAACGGCATTCCCGCAAATGCCGAGCGCCTCTACAAACCCTGGCAAGTGCAAGTTGGGCCCAACGGTATCACCGGCTTGTTTCGCGATCACCACTTGTCCGATCTCGTCGGTTTCGTGTACAGCCGCATGGATGCCAAAGCTGCCGCCGCCGATCTCCACAACCGAATGCGCCACCTTGGCGGAGCTGTGCAGGGCGATCAGCCGCTCACGATTTGTCTTTTCCTCGACGGCGAAAACGCCTGGGAGTATTACCCGGGCAACGGGCGCGCTTTCCTCCGCGAGTTTTACGGTCGCATCCAGGGCGACCAGGATTTCCGCGCACTAACCGCCAGCGAGGCTATTGCCGCTGCCGGCCAAATTCCCGCCACCACCGGAATTTTCCCCGCGTCCTGGATCAACGCCAATTTCGACGTGTGGATCGGCCACGCCGAGGACGTCTCCGCCTGGGAATTGCTCTGGGACGCGCGCGAAGCCTATGCTCGCGCGTTAGAATCCCGAAGCAAGGGTAGGCCGGACGCCCCCACCGAAACCGCGCTCAAGGAAGCGCGCGAATCGCTTCTGGCAGCGGAAGGCAGCGACTGGTGTTGGTGGTTCGGCCCGGAGCACAGCACCGCAAACGACGCGGAATTTGATGCTCTCTATCGCAAACATCTGACGGCCATTTATCTCGCGCTGGGCCAGGTGGCGCCGGAAGAATTGGCCAAGCCTATTAAGCGCAGGCCGGAGCACGCGTTGCAGTTGGCTCCATCCGGTTGGCTGAGCATCAAGATCGACGGCCGGGAGACATCGTATTTCGAATGGCTGGGGGCTGGGTTGTATTCTCCGGAGCGCCGCGGCGGCTCCATGCATGGCCGCGTCTTCTATCTCCACGAGCTGCGCTACGGCTTTGAGCAAGGACGCTTCTGCGTCCGCATCGACCCATTCCCTGAAGCGCTCGGCGAGCTGGAAGATCCTGAGTTTCGCATCACCATCGGCGGCGCTGAAGAAGTCACCATCGTCGTGAAGCTGGAGCGCGGCCACCTCCAGGAATTCTCTGTCGAAAAGGCTCTTGTCTGCCTGTTGAATCCCAAGCTCGTCGCGGAAGCCGCCTTCGAGCGCGTCCTCGAAGTCGCGATCAACAAGGACCAGCTCAACCTCAAAGGCCAGACCAAACTGCGCCTCGGCGTCGCTCTGTGGCATGGCGGATTGCCTGTCGATGTCTTGCCTGCCGAAGGATTCCTTGACGTAAATCTTGGGGAAGACCATTCCGCATGGCCGACAGAATAGTGGATAGTCGTTGCGCGGTAGTTAAAGTCTTTCTTGAGGGGTCTCTGGGACAGTTTTCGTCTCACCACGACCGCCCCCATCTACCTATTAGTGTTACTTTAAGCCGTTCTCTCCGTCCCGGCTTCGGCTTGAGTCCTTTTCTGCCGGCAAAAGGATCACCCGAACTAGTTGCGTCGCTTGCGCGGATGTCTTCCTAAAACAACTTCACTGCAAGCTCCTGCGGATGATCGCCAACGGGAATCATTGTCAGTAGAAAATTCGTCCGCACTCGGATCACCGCTAGGTCTCCCGAACCTTGGCTCACAACCAGTAATAAATTCTCAGCCGGATCGAACCGCAACACCGAAGGCGCGTCGCCTGCCGGAACAGGGAAGCCTTTTCCTGGATCGCGCACGATGCGGCGATTGAAAATATCCACCGGCGTGACGCGCCCGGCCGCCGTGTCTGAAACATACAGCAGGCTCGCATCGCTGCTTAGCACACCACGTGTCGGCGCTGATCCGAGCACCATGTAGTCGCCCACTTCATGCGTCCAGGTGTTGATGGCCTGGAGCCCGTGAGCCTCCGGCGAAATCACGTAGAGCTCGCCGCCATCAGGCTTCAGCAGCATATCTGTTGGCTTACCCGCAAGCTCCAAATGGGTCACCAAAACGCCTCGCCGTAGGTCCACCACGGAAATCCGGCGCTCCGACCGGCTCAGCACAAACGCCATCGAACCATCGGGCAGCACGGCGACATCTTCCGGCTGCGGGACAACGGAAACGCTCCCGCGCAGCGCCAGCGTCGCCGCGTCGTGAATGCCAAGCGTCCCATCGCGGCGGTTCACCACCAGCACGGTTTTGCCATCCGGCGTGACGCGCGCCAGGACAGGCTCGCTCCCAGTCGCCGCCCGCCCCACGACGCCACGCGATCTAGCGTCAAGCGCGACGAGCGTATTGTTTCCGGACGTCGTCGTGTACACACGGTTGCCGTCCGGCGAAAAATCCAAAGCGTAGGGAAGCGGCCCCACGGCAATTCGCGCCGTCACCTGCCCCGAGAAGTGATTGGCGCGCGGATCGAGGATCCAAAGGTAGCCGCCCGCCGTACTAACTCCAAAAATCTCCGGCCGCGTCGGATGCTCCCTCATTCCACTAAGCCCCGCCCCAACCGGAATGCGGGCGACAGCTTTTAGCTTCACCAGATCAACAACGGTGACGTTACCGTCCGCAGTTGTGACGTACGCGCAAAGATGCAAGTCCGGCCGCAGGAACGAAGGACGGTGCTCGCGCAGCAACACGATCAGCCCGGAGATACCCAGCGCGGCAGCCAGGAAATAGGCGCGAAAGTTCTTAGGACGATCCATGTTGGAGATGGAATTCTCCCATGGTTCGACGAAAGGTCAAACGCCGCACGCTTAAACCGAAACGTGGCGTACCATCTATGATGGCGCCGACAGGATGCTGGCGGGACTTCCTTCTAAGTGACTACGGCTTTGGTTCTGGATCTGACTTCGCTGCTACGGCATTGGCAGCTTCTGTCGATGAGTGCTCTCCTTGGCGGGTGAGGTACAGAACAAATGGAGTGACCTCGAATGGCACTTTCTCGGATTCAGACACCGTGCCTACTGGTTTGGACTTGAGCATCCGTAACTGATCATTCCACGGGTCGACCTTGATGCGTCCGCCGAGCGGCAGCGCCGCAATGACGTTCGCAGCTGGCTTCGCATCCCCATTGGAAGGCTGCGCGGAGAAAACCGCCGCGACGATGGTCCAGCTTGTTGAGACCCTGTCGCCCAGGTGCGGACTAATGAGATTAGGGATTTCCTTCGATCGGTTCTTGAGCGCTTCGAGGAAGAGTTGCGCAGTGCCGGACTGCTCCTTGTAGGGCGAGTTGCTCAGCAGTTCGATCCCTTTCTGCTTCGCTGCCAGTTCCTCTTGCGGGGTACGCGCAAAATCAAAGTGACGAAAGGTCTCCCTTTCGTCAAATCGAACGCGGTTGAAGAAAGCAAATTGCGCGTCCATGCGATGTCCCAGCACCACGTGACCGAGTTCGTGCGCCAGGATGGAAGCCAGGCTAGCCTCGTCAGGAAGCACGTCAATCAATCCGCGGCTCACGACGATGGTGTGGCCCATGGTGAACGACTCAAGCGTTGAGGTCATCAGCACGCGGCAGCGGACTTCCGGCTGGACGTCCAAATTATTGGTCACCTCTAAGTTGTTAACCACGGTTTCCAGCACCTTATCCACTTCTCCACGCGGCGCTATCAAGCCCTGCCGCTCCAGCCGCTCGGTGACGTTGTCTTCGGCCTGCCGGTCCCAGGAACGCTCCGCTTGAAATGGTGAGTAGTCGTTGGCCGCTTCGGACTGATCATTTACGGGGGTCTGTGCTTCCACGAGAACTTTGTTCAGCTCTTGCTCTTCGCGAACGTTGCCGAGGTCGTAGCCCCACAGGCGCGTCTGCGCTCGGAAGGCCTTGAACCCCAGGCTCCGCGTCTTCGCATCTCGCACGCTACCTTGTTCGCTGTAAATGAAGGCCGGGAGCCACAGGTTCTTTCCAGAATTCATGCGCCAACTGTCGAAATTGAAGTAGTGGCTCGTCAAGGACGAGCCGCCGTATGCGCCGTTGAAGCGCACGATGTGGAAATCCTGATCTTCCACCCAGATTCGCCCGACGAAACGCCCTTTGCCTGTCTTCGGCAAAGGATCGACGTCAAAGACCAGGCAACGCACCTCGCCCAGAAACTCGCGCCGGATATACTCAATCTTGTAATGCTGGCGGTCGAACCCGTTCATATCCAGGTAGATCATCTGCAGGAAGCCGCGGGGGACAAATTCCGTGGAGAAAAAGCTGGCCCAGCTCCCAAAAACCTTGTGTTTCATTCCGGAGTCATGCTCCAGCGGTTCGAGCTCCACGCCCTTGCCCAGCTCGGCCCGCCCAAGAAAGTATTTGTCGCCGTCCGGTACTGTCCCCAATTGCTTATCCGGGCGGACATTCTGGATGTAGGTTTCCACGAGCGGTGAATATTGGCGAAGCAACTGCATTTCCGCCTGCTCTTGCGCCACGATTTTGTCCACCACTTCGCTCAGCGTCGTCGGCTGCTGGGCAGTTGCGGCTATCGGCATCGCACTAAGCACCATAATCGCAGGCAGGATCTTGAGACTGCGCATTGTGTCTCCAAACTTGGACCTTATTAGGGGCTGTCTCTCCCACACTAAACCGCGGAGCGGGAACTGCCACCTGTACGGAGGGCCAGTTTAGGGCCAGCTGTATTGTCGTTTGCTGGCGCGGACGAAATGGCC
>Ga0137409_10003525_pt1 | contig 16531 bp, 9 predicted proteins | sample CZODoug1_16funga_FD_122059 | JGI IMG/M metagenome (GOLD analysis project Ga0137409, IMG submission 122059) | Vadose zone soil fungal communities from Angelo Coast Range Reserve, California, USA - CZODoug1_16fungal (Hybrid Assembly) | ecosystem: Environmental > Terrestrial > Soil > Vadose zone... | reverse complement strand
TCGTTGTGCGAGCGTTCATACACACGAAACGTGACACTGAATTCCCCTCCTAGAGATCGATCCGGAAAGCCGGTTTTTGGCGACTTTTGTCATCGGAAGTCCTTTGTTTCCGACGCGGAAATTTTGAAAATAGGCCTTTCCGGATCGATCTCTAGGAGGGGAGTTCTTGCTCCAAGCCCCGCACAAATGGCCAATCTCCGGTCGGCGGTCATAGACCGCCGCTACAGTTATCTCGCCGTGGGTGCGAGACGCGGAGAAAATTTAAAGCGCTTCAACCAGAGCCGCAGCCGATCGAGGTAGAGATAGACAACCGGCGTCGTGTAAAGCGTCAGAAGCTGGCTCACCATCAATCCACCCACAATCGTTATTCCGAGAGGCTGCCGCATCTCCGATCCCGTTCCTTTCCCTAATGCAAGCGGCAAACCGCCGAGCAGCGCTGCCATCGTCGTCATCATGATCGGACGGAACCGCAGCAGGCAAGCCCGGTAGATGGATTCGAGGGGGCTTTTGCCGGTCCTTTCTTCGACAAGAGCAAAGTCAATCATCATGATCGCGTTTTTCTTCACGATGCCGATCAGCAGAATGATGCCGATCATGCCGATCACATTGAGTTCGGACTTCGTGATCAGCAATGCCAGCAGCGCGCCGACGCCGGCCGAGGGCAGCGTGGACAGAATCGTGATCGGGTGGATGAAACTCTCATACAGTACACCGAGTACGATGTACACCGTGACGAGCGCCGCAAGAATCAGCCACGGTTGATTCGACAGCGATGCCTGGAATGCCTGGGCCGTTCCCTGAAAACTGCCGTGGACGTTCGCCGGCATCCGGACTTCGCGTTCGACTTCTTTGACCGCATCGACTGCCTCTCCCAGCGACACGTCCGGTGCGAGGTTGAACGACAACGTCACAGACGGGAACTGCCCCTGGTGATTGATGCTCTGCGCCGTCAAGCCGGATCGGTAATGGATGAAGCTGCTCAACGGAACTTCGACGCCGGCCGATGATCGAACGTACATGTCTTTGAGCGAGTCCGGACTCTGCTGGAAGGGCAGTTCGGCTTCCATGACCACGTGATACTGGTTCAGAGGTTTATACATCGTCGAAACCTGCCGCTGTCCGAAGGCCGAGTACAGGGCGTTATCGATTTGCTGCGGCGTCACGCCCAGGCGCGCCGCAGTGTCGCGGTCGATCACCAGCGTCGCTTCCAGTCCTCGATTTTGCAGGTCCGTATTCGAGTCACGAACCTGAGGAATTGCCTTGATCCTCTCGAGCATGATCGAAGCCCACTTCTGGATGTCGTCGATCGTGTCGCCCTGAATCGTGTATTGAAATTGAGAATTGCTGCCCCTGCCGCCGATTCGAATTTCCTGCGCGGACTGAAGAAACAGCGATGCACCCGGGAGGTTGAGCCTGGGACGCAGACGATTGATGACCTGATCGGCACTGACCTTGCGTTCCGCGAGCGGCTTCAGCTGGATATTGATTTGTCCGTAACCCCTGGTGCCGTTCATCGATCCCGCCACGCTTTGCACGGCAGGGTCGGTCCTCAGAATGTCCATGAACTGGACAAGATGCGGACTCGAGAGCGTGAATGAAAGGTTCGGCGCCGACTGAAGGTTGCCTTGCAATCGGCCTGTGTCCTGCTGAGGGAAAAATCCCTTCGGCACGATGATGTAGAGATAGATGCTGAGGCTTGCGGTGCCGATGGTCACGAGCAGCATCAAAGCCGGATGACGCAGGACCCAGTGTAACGACCTTTGATATCCACCGAACAGCAGGTCGAACCCCGCCTCGCACCAACGGTGGAAACGGCCGTGCTGCCGCTCATGTTCGGGCCGCAGAAACTTTGCGCACATCGACGGCGTCGTTGTCAGAGAAACGACAAGCGATATCGCGATCGCCACAGCGAGCGTAACCGAGAACTCACGGAACAACCGGCCGAGTATTCCGCCCATCAGGAGGATCGGGATAAAGACGGCGATGAGTGAAGTACTCATCGAAAGCACGGTGAAACCGATCTCCTTTGCCCCGGTCAAGGCCGCCCTTGCCGGGCTCAACCCCATTTCGAGATAGCGGCTGATGTTTTCAATGACCACGATGGCGTCATCCACCACGAAGCCCGTGGAGATCGCCAGGGCCATCAAAGAGAGATTGTCCACACTGTAGCCCAGCAGGTACATCACTCCGAACGTACCGAGCAGTGAAAGAGGAACCGAGATGCTGGGGATGATGGTGGCCCAGGCATTTCTCAGAAAGAGAAAGACGACAAGGATTACCAGGGCTACCGAGATCAGGATTGTGTATTCGATGTCGGCGATCGAAGCGCGGATCGTCGTGGTGCGGTCGACGATCACTGACAGGTTAATCGTCGGAGGAATCGATACCCGTAAGAGCGGGAGCAGTCCATAGATGCGGTCCACGGTATCGATGATGTTCGCCGAGGGCTGCTTGAATACCTGCACCAATACGGCAGGCTTCCCATCCGCGTAACCGGTGTTGCGGCGGTCCTCCAGCGAATCTTCCACCGTTGCAATGTCCGATAGCCGGACCGGAGCGCCTTTGTTGTAGCTGACGATCAGCGGCCGATACTCCGCCGCTTTGAACAATTGGTCCGATGTAGCCAACTGCCACGAGTGCTGCCCATCCGACAACATCCCCTTCGGACGATTCGCGTTGGCGGAGGTCAGCGCGGCCTGGATCCGTTCCCAACCGATGTCGAACTTGGTCAGAGAAGTGGGATTGATCTGGACTCGTACGGCTGGCCGCGAACTGCCCTGGATCTGTACCTGCCCGACGCCGGGGATCTGCGCGATCTTCTGACTGAGGATAGAGTCGGTGACGTCGTAGATCTTGCTGCGCTCTTCGACGTCCGAAGTCAGAGCCAGAATCAGAATGGGCTGATCCGACGGGTTGTTCTTGCGGTAACCGGGATTGTTCGGCAGATTCGCAGGCAGCTGGCCCCGCGCCGCGTTGATCGCCGCCTGGACATCACGAGCGGCAGCGTCAATGTTGCGGTCCAGATCGAACTGCATCGTGATCTGCGACTGGCCCGTGTTGCTGCTGGAGGTCATTTCGGTTATGCCCGCAATGCGCCCGAAACTGCGCTCGAGCGGAGTTGTGACAGCGGATGCCATCGTATCGGGGCTCGCGCCGGGCAGTTGGGAATTCACGTTAAGCGTCGGATATTCGACCTGTGGAAGAGGCGCGACGGGCAAAAAGTAAAATGCGAGAGCTCCGGCCATTGCCAGAGCCAGGGTCAACAGCGATGTTGCGATAGGCCGCTTGATGAATGGTGTGGAGATGCTCATGGGTTTATTTTGAAATTGGACGAATCCTGCATCTCAAATCCGAAATCCGAAATCTCCAATTGGACCGGGCCCAGGCAGTCCAATTCGATATTTCGGATTTCGGATTTGAGATGCAGGATTCGTCCAATTTCAAAATTTCCTCCTGATTCATACCTACTCCGCCAGGATCTCTTCTTCGATCCGGTTACCCACGCGCAGGTTCCGTAACCGGTACGCGATCCGGTCAAACGTGAGATAGACAACAGGAACGGTATAAAGCGTGAGGAGCTGGCTGACGGTGAGGCCGCCGACAATCGTAATGCCGAGCGGATGACGCAATTCCGATCCGACGCCGGTGCCCAATGCCAATGGAACACCGCCAAGGAGGGCGGCCATCGTGGTCATCAGGATCGGCCGGAATCGCAACAGGCACGCCTGATAGATCGCTTCAATGGGCGCTTTGCCTTCCTTGCGCTGCGCTTCGAGCGCGAAGTCGATCATCATGATCGCGTTCTTTTGGACGATACCGATCAGCAGGATGATGCCGATCAGCGCGATCACGCTCAAATCGACGTTAGTGATCTGCAATGCGAGAAGTGCCCCGAGGCCGGCTGAAGGCAGAGTGGACAAAATCGTGATGGGATGGATGTAACTCTCATAGAGCACGCCCAGCACGATGTAGACGGTGATCAGCGCCGCCACAATCAGCCAGGATTCGTTCGCCAGCGACGATTGAAACGCCAGCGCCGTTCCCTGGAAACTGGCTCGTACACTTGTCGGAATCCCGATCTCACGTTCAGCGTCTTCAATCGCCTTGACGGCACTTCCCAGGGAGGCGCCCGGAGCCAGATTGAAAGATAACGTGACCGCAGGGAACTGCCCCTGGTGGTTGACAGCAAGCGGCGTCGTGTTCGTTTCCAGGCGCGTGAACGAACTCAGCGGCACCTGCGTTCCGCTTGGCGATCGGACATAGATTTCTTTCAGCGAATCGGGATTTTGCTGGAACCTGGGCTCCACTTCCAGTATCACGTGGTACTGGTTCAACTGGGTGAACATCGTCGAGACGAGCCGCTGTCCGAAAGCATCGTACAAAGTATCGTCGATCATCTGCGGAGTGATGCCGAAACGGGCGGCACTGTCCCGGTCGATGACGAGACTCGCCTGCAGTCCCTGGTTCTGCTGGTCGCTGGCCACATCGCGCAGTTCCGGCAGCGTCTGAAGCTTTTCGACCAATAGCGGTGCCCACGTGCCCAGTTCACTGGCATCCGCGTCTTCGAGGCTGTACTGGAATTGAGTGCGGCTGACGCGATCGTCAACCGAGAGATCCTGGATCGGCTGCATGAAGAGCGTAATGCCGTCGACTTTCTCCAGCTCCGGTTGCAGTCTCCGGATGACGTCTGAAGCAGTCAACTTTCTTTCGTCATGCGGCTTCAGATTGATCTGCATGCGGCCGCTGTTGATAGTCGTGTTAGTCCCGTCCACTCCAATGAACGACGACAGGCTTTCGACATCGGGATCCTCGAGAATCACCTTCGCCAGCCGCTGCTGCCGCGCGGCCATTGCAGGAAACGAGATGCTTTGCTCGGACTCGGATACACCGAGAATTGCGCCCGTGTCCTGCACGGGAAAGAATCCTTTCGGGACGTAAATGTAGAGCAACAGCGTTGCGGCAAGCGTGCAGAACGTGACGAACTGCGTGAGTGACTGGTGCCGCAGGACCCATCGCAGCGTCTTTCCATAAGCGGCAATGACGCCATCAAAACCTCGTTCGGAAAGACGATAGAGCCGACCCTGCTGGGCTGCGGATCGATGCTTCAGCAGCTTCGCGCACATCATCGGTGTGAGCGTCAGTGAAACCACCGCAGAAACCAGGATCGTGAGGCTCAGCGTGACCGCGAATTCCCGGAAAAGGCGGCCGACCACATCACCCATGAACAGTAACGGAATGAGGACGGCAATCAGAGAAACAGTCAGCGACAGAATGGTGAATCCGATTTGACTGGACCCCTTTAATGCAGCCTCCAGCGGAGTCGCGCCTTCTTCCATGAATCGCGAGATGTTTTCGATCATGACGACCGCGTCGTCCACGACGAACCCGGTCGAGATCGTCAGGGCCATGAGCGTGAGGTTGTTCAGGCTGAAGCCCATCAGATACATCAAACCGAACGCTCCCACCAGCGAGAGTGGAACCGCGATGCTGGGAATGATCGTCGCCGCAAGATTGCGAAGAAATACGAACATCACCATCACGACCAGCGCGATCGTGAGCATGAGTTCGAATTGCACGTCTGCGACTGAGGCGCGAATCGTGGTGGTCCGATCAGTCAAAATGGAGAGATCCACCGATGAAGGCAGGGACGCCTTGAGCTGCGGCAGAAGCTCCTTCACCCGATCCACCACAGAAATGATGTTCGCTCCGGGCTGCCGCTGGATGTTCACGATGACCGCCGGTTGCTCATTCATCCATGCGGCCTGCCTGGTATTTTCGACGTCGTCGGCAACAGTCGCGACATCCGACAGCCGGACAGGCGCTCCCTTCCGATATGCGACGATGATCTTCGCGTAATCCCCGCTGGCCAGAATCTGGTCATTCGCTCCGATCGTGAATATCTGTTGCGACCCTTCGAAGTTTCCCTTCGCCTGATCGACATTTGCCGCGGCCAGAGCCGTCCGAACGTCTTCAAGGCCCAGGCCGTATGCTGCGAGAGACGTGGGGTTCACGCGAATCCGCACTCCGGGCTTTTGTCCGCCGCTGATCCGCACCAGTCCGACTCCGGGCAATTGCGAGATCTTTTGCGCGAGCGTCGTGTCCGCCAGGTCTTCGATCTTCGGCAGCGGGAGCGTCTTTGAAGTCAGGGCAAGCGTCAGGATAGGTGTGTCTGCAGGATTGACCTTGCTGTAGATCGGAGGATTCGGCAGGTCACGTGGAAGGAACGTGCCGCCTGCATTAATAGCGGCCTGTATTTCCTGCTCCGCGATATCGATACTGAGGTCGAGCGAGAACTGAAGCGTGATGACGGAGCATCCGAACGAGCTCGTGGAGGTCATCTGCTTCAGTCCGGGAACTTGTCCGAACTGGCGCTCGAGCGGCGCCGTCACGGAAGAGGACATCACGTCCGGGCTCGCGCCCGGATAAAAGGTAACGACCTGGATCGTCGGGTAGTCTACCTGGGGCAGCGCCGAGACCGGCAACTGCCTGTAGGCGACTGCTCCCGCAAGCAGAACTCCTGCCATCAGCAGTGATGTCGCAACCGGTCGAAGGATAAACGGCCTCGATATGTTCATGAGCCGTTTCTCCGGCCTTTGCCGCGGCCGCCGCCACCGCCGCCACGGCCGCCCCCGCCACTGCCGCCGGCACCGGCGCTGTCGGTCTGTCCGGGCGTTTGCACATCCACGCGTGCTCCATCCTGGACCTTATCCATGCCCTCGAGTACGACCATCTCACCGGCCTGGAGTCCTGAAGAGATGGAAACATCGCTGCCTTCCGTGTTCTGAATCGTGACAGGACGCAATTGCGCCGTCTGCTTGTCATCGACAACATAAACGAACATACCCTGAGATCCGCGCTGGACCGTTGCCGCGGGGACCACGATGGCGCCTTTCAACACGTCGATCAGCAGCTTGACGTTGACGAATTGATTCGGAAAGAGCGCGTTGTTGTTGTTGTCGAAAATTGCTTTGAGGCGTGACGTGCCGGTGCTCTGGTCAATCTGATTATCGGCCGTGAGAAGAGTTCCGTCCGCGATCTTCTTCGAATCGTCGTGATCCCATGCTTCGACCCGCAGTTGCTGGCCCGCTCGGATCTTCTTCAGCACGGCTCCAAGGTTATCTTCCGGAATGCTGAAGAGTACCGAGATCGGTTGAAGCTGAGTGATGACAACGAGCCCGCCGGGATCGGCGGCGCGAACAATGTTGCCTTCATCCACCAGACGGAGACCGACTTGTCCGCTGATCGGGGCTGTGATTCGCGAGTACGTCAGGTTCAGGTTCGCGCTTGCAATCTGCGCCTCGTCGGCGTTGATGGAGCCCTGAAATTGCCCGACCTGCGCGCCCTGGCTGTCAAGATCCTGCTTCGCAATCAGACCCTTCGAGTCGAGCAGGTGGTCACGCTCGAGCTTGACCTCAGCGTCCTTCAGCTGCGCCTGATCTCTTTGCAACTGGGCCTGTGCCTGCGCGAGCTGTACCTCGAAGGGACGGCGATCGATTTCCGCCAGCAAGTCGCCCTTATTTACAAACTGACCCTCCCTGAACGCCGCGCGAACAAGCTGGCCGTCCACCCGGCTTCGGACGGTGACGGTAGTTGACGCAGCCACGGACCCCAGTCCGCGCAGGTATACCGGCATGTCCATCTTCCGCGCCGCCATTGTGACGACAGCCGCGCCACGCGGTCCGACGCCGCGTCCACCGCCGCCCCCTCGTCCTCCGCGTCCTCTTCCGCCTCCGCCACCGGCATCAGCTTGTGGAACGTCGGCTGCCTGTGGCTTGAATGACGTACCCCACAGCCGGTAAGCGCCATAGCTCAGGCCTGCAAGAATAAGCAGAAGGAGAATCCGTCGGGGTTTTCCGGGCTTCCTTGCCGCTTTCTGTTCCGCGATTTTGCGTAGTTCTGCCGCTTCTTCTTCGAACGACTTCAGATTCATATGTCACACCTGTGTGGAAATGGAAAATCGACTTAGCCGCGAAATCGCAGCCAAATCCGGCGCTCTGTGACGGGACTAAAGAATCGTCGGGGGAGCTCGGGAAGAAATACTGCGGCCGTTCTGGGTTGCAACGGTCTGGGATAGCCGGTGATGAAGATCGCTTTCAGAATCCGGAGGATGAAAGAAACGGACGAACAGGGAAACCAGGACAGACCCGTCCTCTACCAGCTTCGTTTGGGATTGATGCGGAGAATGCTTTCGGGATGCGGAAGCGTGCAGGCCAGGCTTGGAGCTAAAGTGTTTAAACTCCTGCTTCCGCTCTGCAGCCCAGTTCGCTGTCCGCTCCGCAGGGGCACCAAGGGCGAAGAATGTGTAGAACAGCAGAAATATGGCGGGCGCCAGCCTCTTCATCACTACCTATAATGCTCTTACGCTGGGGAGTAATTCAAGGTTACGAAGCGGAAAATGGGGTCGTAAAAGAATTAGCCGCGAATTACGCGGATTACGCGAATGGGGCGCAAGACAGAATTCTTGATGCGCCCCATTTCGCGTAATCCGCGTAATTCGCGGCTAATTCTTTTACGACCCTGCTTTCCGCCTACCTACTGCTGGCGGTCTCGACGCGTTCCAGGGTATGGGCCGAACCGGTTATCCCTGTCGGAGGATTCCGGCGGCGCCTCGAGCCTTCTCGGACCGGACGAGAAATCCTGGCCCGTCGTAGCAGAGGAGGCAGGATTGTTGGGCACAGTGACTTCAAGCGGTTTCGACAAACTGAAAACCAACCGAGTCTCAGACGGAACGCGAACCTGTTCGCCTTTTGTCAGTACCGACACGCCGACGCCTCCGCCCGCCCCAACGCCTGCGCCGATGGCTGCACCTTTGCCGCCGCCGGCAATTGCACCAATGGCTGCGCCAATGGCGGCGCCGATGGCACCATTCCGTACGGTTTTCTTCCCCTGCGACGCGCCCGTTTGTTCGTACACGTTGCTTTCAACCGTATAGGATTTCCTTCCCACGAGAATGCGATCGAGTTCCAGTTGCAGTTCGCTTTGTCCGCGCAAATCGCCAGCGGAGCTGACCTGCGTCAGCTTCAGGTAGACATCGCTGTTTTTCGGCAGCGCGACTTGATTGTCCACCATCACGGGCGAGTCAATCGAGGCATGAAACGTCTGGCCGACATGGTCACTGCTCGAGTCCACCGAATCGATCATTCGCACCGCAATCTGGGTGCCCGACGGAATCGCCACTTGCCGCGTCTCCGGGACACGAACCGGTGGCGGCGGAGGCAGCACAGGCTCAGGAGCCGGTACCGGAATCGGTTCCGACCGAACGGTTGGAGTAGCCGGTGCCGGAGGTGGTACAGGTACCGGAGCTGGGGCCTGATGCGTTGGCGTCACCGGTTTGAGCGTTTCGGCTTTGCGCGGCTTTGGCGCCGGCGCAGTGCGAACCGGTGCGGGCTCGGCTGGAGCGGCCGGTGGCGCCGGTTGGGCTTCTGCTGTCTTTTGATCGGCCGGTGTGCTTTTCGACTCGACGGGAGCAGGAGCGTTACTCGAGCAGCCCGCAAGCAGCAAGCCGGCTAACAGGATAGCGTAAATAGAACTGCGCATTTGATTTTGCATAAGGTTCCGACTTTCTAGTGATTTAATGTGATCTCACTGGCTTCCAGATCAGAGCCGCCGCCCTTCGGCAGGCCTTTAATCGTAATGTGATCACCGACATTTAAGTTGAGAAACGAGATACTGTTCTCGCCCTCTTTGATCGCTGTCGTATCTGATACGACTACTTTGAATTCTTTGCCCTGATCTTTGGGTGTGGAACTTGGCCTGCCCCCGCCGCCGCCTCCCGGAAATGGGATACCGCCGCCCGGGAAACCGCCGCCATTGCGCCGGCGTCCGGCTCCGCCCCTCCCGCTCCTGCGGCCAGAACCCTGCGGCTCTCCGGCTGGAATGGAACTAGAGCTGGAGTGATCATTTTCCGTGCGGGCTGTGAGGATCTTTTTCTTGGTATCGATTTTTGTAATTCGAGCGGTTGTAAGCAGTTGCGCGCGGTTTGCAGTCTTGTCCTGCGGGGTGGCAGTTTTGTCCTCCTGGCTGCGGGCATAGACGGCCGCCGTTTGCAGGAACAGGCAGATTACGACGATTGTAAGCGTTCGCTTCACCTGTCTTTCGACGTGGATTTGGATCGATGGTTAGAACTATAAAGCTTTCTTTACAAACGGGCAAAGGCCGTGCAGAAAGTCAAGTCATTGTGCATCATTTCAGTTTATGATTCGCGGACAAGTGAAGATCGTGACGCTGCGGTTTGCCGCAATATTTCTAATCTTCGTTTACACGGCGTCGTGCCACACGATCGATCTCCGCTCGGACTCGTCCGTTCCTCCGATTGTTCAGCCTGGCGCACCGGGATCGCCGAGCCGGGTTATTGCTCCCGATAAGGCCCTTGATCTGTCGCATGTCCAATACACCAGTGCGGACGTGCAATTCATGCAGGGCATGATCGGCCATCATGCACAGGCTCTCGATATGACCACCCTGCTGTCCACGCGGACCTCGAGCGAGGACATGCGTAAGCTTGCCCTTCGGATCGAGCTATCACAGGCGGATGAAATCAAGATGATGCAACGCTGGCTGCGCGTCCGCGGCCAGGACGTGCCGGACGAGCATGCGCACCACATGCCCGGCGCCGCCCTGATGCCGGGCATGCTGACGCCGGAGGAAATGGACCGGCTTGCAGAAGCCAGGGGTACAGCGTTCGATCAGCTTTTCCTCCAGTTCATGATCAAACATCACGCAGGCGCCCTGATCATGGTAGATGAGCTTTTTTCCAATGCCGGCGCCGGTCAGGATTCGGAGATCTTCGCGTTCGCGTCCGACGTGGATGCCGACCAGCGCGCAGAGATTGATCGCATGAGCATAATGCTCAAGGAGCTTCAGAAATGAAATCCGCCGCCACCTGGTTTCTGTGTTTCTCCACCATCCTGCTCGTCCTCGTTTCCCAGGGAGGCGCGCAGCAGCGACCCGCGACAGCGGCCGATCCCCGCGTCGGACTCAAGCCGGGCTTTCAGGATGCCGGGACCGCCATCCGAAACATGGAGCTCGTCCGGAGCCTGCCCAAGCCGGATGGTTTCTTCGATCCCAAGGCGCCGGCCGGCAGTCCAACGCCGCCAGAGCCCCCACCCAACTCGCAAAATAATCAGGGACAGGCCGCCGCGGAGCCTCCGGCCCCGCCCGAAGGAACGCCTCCGCAACCGCAGCCGTCAGGCCTGAACTTCGCGAACTCGGATATCGCGTTCAGTCGAGAGCATCTCGTGATGGGCAATTTCCACGGCTTCAACTTCTACAGCATCGAGGACCCCGACAGAGCGAGGCTTCTGGCTTCTGTGGTGTGTCCCGGCGGGCAGGGTGATGTGTCGATCCACGGCAATCTGCTCGTCATGTCGGTGGAACAGACCCTCGGCCGCATCGACTGCGGCACGCAGGGCGTTCAGGCGCCGGTCAGCGCGGAGCGTTTTCGTGGCGTGCGTATCTTCGATATCAGCGATCTCAGGAATCCCAAACAAGTGGCCGCCGTGCAAACCTGCCGCGGGTCGCATACGCACACGCTGGTGACTGATGCGAAGGACAAGGCGAACCTTTACATCTATGGATCCGGCACGGGCGCAGTCCGTTCCGGCGAGGAGCTTGCAGGCTGCTCCGCCAAGGACCCCAAAGAGGATCCCAACACGGCGCTCTTCAGCATCGATGTCATCCAGGTGCCCCTCGCCGCGCCTCAGAACGCGCGCATCGTCAACCGCCCGCGGATCTTTGCCGATCCGGCAACCGGTGTGATAGCGGGACTCTGGCCGGGAGGCAACTTCGGACCGGGGACGCAGACGTCTCGCCTAACCAATCAGTGCCATGACATCACGGTCTTTCCCGAGATCGGCCTGGCTGCGGGCGCGTGTTCGGGAAACGGCATTCTGATGAACATCTCCGATCCGGTGCATCCGGTGAGGCTCGACCAGGTGACCGACAAAAACTTCGCGTACTGGCACTCGGCCACGTTCAACAACGACGGCACGAAGGTGATCTTCACTGACGAATGGGGCGGCGGTACGCGTCCCCGCTGCCGGGCAACTGATCCGCCGACCTGGGGAGCGGATGCGATCTTCGACATCGTCGATCGTAAGATGCACTTCGCGGGCTATTACAAGATGCCGGCCCCGCAAACCGAGCAGGAGAATTGCGTGGCCCACAACGGCTCACTCATCCCGGTGCCGGGACGCGACATCATGGTTCAAGCCTGGTACCAGGGCGGCGTTTCGGTGTTCGACTTCACGGACGGGGCGCACCCCTTCGAAATCGCATTCTTTGATCGCGGTCCGATCGATGCGAAGGACCTGATCACGGGTGGGTATTGGTCGACCTACTGGTATAACGGTTACATTTACGGGTCCGAGATCTCCCGCGGGATCGATGTGTTCAAATTGATACCCAGCCAGTACTTGTCGCAGAACGAAATCGACGCCGCGAATCTCGTCCGATCCGACGAGCTCAATGCGCAGGAACAGCAGCGGAATATCTGGCCGGCAAGCTCCGTCGTGGCGCGCGCCTACCTCGATCAGCTCGTTCGCAGCAAGGGCATCCAGCCCGAGCGCGCCCACACCGTGACGGACGCTCTTGCCCGAGCCGACAAACTCCGGAACAGCCGCGACAAAGGCGCAGCCGCCATCATCCGTCAACTTGATGCGCTGGTGAACCAGTTGCAGCGTGATGCCGGTACGGCCGCTGGACCTGATGCGGTTCACCTGCGGTTGCTCGCGGCTACCATCAAAGGACGCACCGCGAATCTGCATTGATGAAGCCTTAAACACAAAGAATTAGCCGCGAATTACGCCGATTACGCGAATGGGGCGCAAAAAAACGATTCTTGATGCGCCCCATTCGCGTAATCGGCGTAATTCGCGGCTAATTCTTTGTGTTTAAGGCCTAAGACAGCCTATCTGTTGTATCTGCGCGATCGCCGGAGGTCAACCCGGTCTCTGGCAATTTCGTTCCCGTTCTGGTCTCTCAACATGAAGAGGTACGTGTGACCATCCATAATCCAGGGCGCTGCCTGAGTTCCCGACTGCCCATCAGCGAAGAGCTGTTCCGGATCATTGTCTGCTCGAACGTAAACGCGGGCCGCTGCAGGCGCCTGCCAGGTAACGTTGTTGTCCGATCCAACATGGATACTGCCGGTACCGTTGCTATTGCTGCTGCTGTTGTTGTTAATTGAGGTATCGTTGGCTGTGCCGTCATAACCGCGGTCGTATCCGGTCTGATAATCACGGCGATCCTGCGCGCTCGTCCAGCGAGAAGTTCGCGAATTCCGAGCCAGATTGCGGTCCGAATCCGAGCGGCCGGCCGCGAGGCCTGCGCGATAAGCTGCGCTGTTGTTGTAGTCATTGTTGTTGTAGCCTGGCTTATAACGCCGCGCATCGCTGCTGGCGGCGAATCCTGTTTGCAGCGGTTGCTGCAAACGGAACGTCAACAAGGATTCGGCTGGAACATTTACGCTCTTGCCCCGAGTCAGAACCTGAGTTCCGGCTCCTGCTCCGGCGCCAACACCCGCGCCGATCGCTGCTCCTTTTCCGCCTCCGGCGATGGCGCCAATTATTGCGCCGAGCACTGCGCCGCCGCCGACATATTTGCCGGTGCGCTTGTTCGCTCCGATACCTTCCTTGCGTTCAGAGGTGATGACGTTATCCTGAGTGTCAACCGTGTAACGTTGCCCGTTGACCGTAATGGCATTCACATCCAGCGCCATCTCGTTGTTCGAGACGTTCCTGACGACCAGTTCGACGTTCGATCCACGAGGAATGGCAACTGTGCCCTGCCTGTTCATCACATCCTGGTCGACGACTCCGGTAAAGGTCTGTCCGTTGTTTTCCTTGACGTCGATTGTTTGATTAGTTCGCACATTTAGCGTGGTGCCAGCATCAATTGTTCCGACCTGTGCGCTGGCGCCGGTGGTAATGCATAAGCTCAAAATCATCGCTCCAATCAGCAGACGTGCAACTGAAATGAAAGCGAAGCTTGATTTGGTGCTTGTCATATTTTTCTTCTCCTTTGAAGCCTGCGCTGAATCGTGGCAAGGCGCGTGCACGAAGCAGGCACACACTTCTCGATACTTATTAGATGGGCAATCTTCTTGCCAGATAGGGAAACCCTTTCCTTCCAAGGATGAGACTTTCAGTTTTAGAGCTTTTGTCGCTGGAGAGCGGAAGCTTTGCCGGAAGTTTTACCCGGCTTGAGCATCTGATAAGATGCCGGCAATAAGTCACGTGAAATAGCGGGAGGAAGGTATGAAAAGAACCTTGATCATCGCGCTTGCAGTGATCGGCCTCTGGGATGTGACGGCCCGCGCGCAAGACGTCAAGACAACACTCGACGCCGCCGCGACAGCGCTTGGCGCCACAAGCCTCAGGTCGATTGAGTTTTCCGGAAGGGGATCCGATTTCATGTTTGGTCAGGCCTATGACGGAAACAATGCCTGGCCGAGGTTCAGCTTGCCCGGCTACACGATGACGATCGATTACACGATCCCAGCGATGCGCGACGATCGGAGGCGCCAGCAGGCGGAGAATCCTCCGCGCGGCGGAGGCTTTCAGCCGCTCGTCGGTGAATTGCGGCAGATTTGGGTTCTGAGCGGCAACTACGCGTGGGACGTTTCCGGGGAGAACGCAACGCCCGCAGCGGCTGAACGTGATATGCGGACAGCTGTTGACGGAAGGCTGGCGCAAATCCGCTTGACCCCTCACGGTTTCATCAAGGCAGCCATCGCCAGCGGCGCAACCGTGAAAACCGAGACGGTCCGTGGCGCAAAGAAAACAGCGATTTCCTTCACTGCTCCGAATAAGGCAAGGTTTGAAGGACTGCTGAATGAGCAGAACCTCGTCGAACGGATCGTGACGTGGTTGGATAATCCGGTTCTTGGCGACACGGCATTCGAAGCCGTCTTTAGAGATTACAAAGATTTCGGTGGTGTGAAATTCCCGACCCACATTGTCCAGCGAGAGGGCGGATATCCGGTACTCGACGTGACGATTACCAGCGTGAAGCCGAACGTCGCCGCTGCATTCGACGTGCCGGCAAGCATCAGGCAAACGGCCTCGCCGGTGTCGCAGGCCGTCCAGACGGAGAAGATCTCGGATGGCGTCTGGATCGCGCCGGGCGGTGCCAGGAGTGTCGCGGTGGAATTTCGGGATCATGTTGTCGTCGTAGAGGCTCCGGAAACCGAGGCGCGATCGATCGCGGTGATGGAAGCCTTCAAGAAGGTGATTCCGGGGAAGCCCATCAGGTACGTCGTCAACACGCATTCACACTTCGATCATGTCGGCGGACTGCGCACCTACGCTGCGGAAGGCGCGACGATCATTACACACGCCGGCAATGTTCCTTATTACGAACAAGTGTGGGCAAACCCGCGCACGATCAATCCCGACCGCCTGGCCAGGTCGGGCCGCAAGCCGGTGTTGGAAGGATTAGTGGGCAGCCGGACGCTGACGGATGGCTCGCGCGAGTTGATCATGTATCACTATGCCGGAAACATGCACAACGCCGGGATGCTCATGGTGTTCCTTCCAAAGGAAAAGATCTTGATCGAGGCCGATTCCTATACATCGCCGAACAACCCAAACGACCCGCCGGGCGGCCTGTCCTTTCTCCTGCACTTCTACGAAGCGGTGCAGCAGCTGGGGCTTGATGTCGAGCAGATCATTCCGATACACGGGAATCTGGTTACGTTTGACGATGTACGCCGGGCGGTCGAAACCTATGGAAACACTAACTTGTGGGCGAAGTAGAATGGGGGACAACATGAACACCGTGACTCGTCGCGAACATATGAAAAGTCTGCTCGGTCTGGCAGCGCTGTCGTACTTGCCTCAGGCAGAGCGCGCCGCGCCGGAGACTCCGGTTCCGGCGCAGGGCATAGGCCGCCGCATCCGTCATCTGGCGTACAGCGATCTTGGCGGCCGTCCCGACAGCGTCCAGATTATGCTCAACCGCCGCCATCTTTACGTCGGCCACATGTTCAGCAACGGCCTGACCATCCTCGATGCCGCGGATCCGCGCCGGTTGAAGCCCGTAGGATTCTTCACAGGAGGCGACTTCACACGTACCCATCACCTCCAGGTTGCGGAAGATATGCTCCTGCTCGCCAATGGCGCGAACATTGTGGCGATGCAGTCCTATGACAACATTCGGGGTTATTTCGAGAACGCGCTTGCAGACAGCATTACCAATCGCAAGAAATTCCGTTCAGGCCTGAGCATTCACGACATTTCCCATCCCCCGGAGATGAAGGAGATTGCCTTTCTCGAAATGCCGGGCCTGGGCATCAATCGCCTGTGGTGGCCGGGCGGACGATACGCCTACGTTGCCGCGCATTTCGACGGCTTCACCGACCATATTCTCTGCATTGTCGATCTCAAGAACATCACGAAGCCCGAGGTTGTGTCGCGGTGGTGGCTGCCCGGCATGAATCGCGCGGCGGGCGAGACGTCAACGTTGCCTGCGGGCCGCCGCGTGGCCCTGCATCACATGCTCACGGCCGGCGATCGCGGCTACGGGGCCTGGC
>Ga0137409_10003523_pt1 | contig 16543 bp, 16 predicted proteins | sample CZODoug1_16funga_FD_122059 | JGI IMG/M metagenome (GOLD analysis project Ga0137409, IMG submission 122059) | Vadose zone soil fungal communities from Angelo Coast Range Reserve, California, USA - CZODoug1_16fungal (Hybrid Assembly) | ecosystem: Environmental > Terrestrial > Soil > Vadose zone... | reverse complement strand
CCGTCTAATTTTGGTGCAGGGCGACACCTACAATGCTCTTGCGGCCGCCGACGCCGCGGTGATTTGTAGCGGTACAGCTACGGTTGAAGCCGCGCTGCTTGATGTGCCGATGGTTGTTGTCTATAGGGTCTCGAATCTGACCGCGCTGCTCGCCAAGCCACTAATTCGTACGAAATACTTCGGGATGGTGAACCTGATTGCCGAGCGTGAAGTTGCGCCGGAACTGATCCAGGACAATTTCCAATCCGAAAAGATTGCGCGTGAAATTCAACAGCTTTTGGAACCGGCTCGTTCCGCAAAAGCTCACGCGGATTTGGCGGAAGTTCGGCGGCGTTTGGGCCCGCCCGGAGCCGTGGAACGCGCCGCGGAGGCGATTCTCGCTCTCCTGGCCGGCGAGGCTAAGGGTTCTGGCAACGCTTCCTGAGGCGCTGCTATCCTATTATACGGTACCTGTGTGATGAAACTCTTCGAAAGGCATCTGGTGGCCCAGTTGCGAAATGCCCCCCGTTTGTGCGGTCTCTTCGTACTGGCAGCAGCCGCTCTGGCTCTGCCCATCGTGTCGCAAGCGCAAGTTCAAGCAGCCGCCCGGCCGAGTTTTCTGGCGGAGCATTATGACGTCGCCGCGACCCTCGACCCCAATGGTCAGTCGATTTTTGCAACCGCAAAAGTACGATTTCGCGTACTGGAATCGTCCGGCGTGGTACATGTTGAATTGCATCCCAACCTGACCGTCACGGACGTGAAGTCGGAGCAGGGTGCTTCTCTGAAATTCGACCGCGACGGCACAAGTCCACTCGCGGTTCGCGTGAATCTGCCTGCGGCCGTCGCTGCAAACAGCAAAGTGACGCTCACGTTTACCTACTCGGGGATTCTAGCGAACGAGGAAAACAGTCCTTTGCCCGGTGTGCGCCTCGCTTCTATTTACAAAGACGGCGCCTACCTGCTGCTGCCTGCTCGGTGGTTTCCACTCACGGGATATCCGACGAACCGCTTCACAGGAACATTTCGCCTGAACGTGCCTGACACGTTCGCGATGGCAGGCACGGGAAAGGCGCTTGCACCGGCGCCGGTCGCCGGAAAAACCGCGACAGAAGGCTCACGTCTGCAATATATCTTTGAATGCACGCGCCAGGCACCGAATGGGACGTTTGTCGCGGGCAATCTCGAGTTAAATACGAAACAGGCCGAAGGCATCAATGTTGCCGTCTACGCCCCGCACTCGGCTTCAGCCAAAGTCGGCGATTTCGCGGCGGACGTAGCGCGCGCCGTCATCACCTTCAGCGATATGTTCGGCCCGATTCCCGACGCAAACATGACGCTGATCCAGATTCCGGACAACACTCTGCGCGAATATGCCGCGCCGGGTGCGCTGCTTCTAAGCCAGCGTGCGTGGGATCCGAAAGTGAACGAGCGGACCATCGCGCGGCTCGTCGCGTCGCAATGGTGGGCGAATCAGGTGCTCCCCGCTTCGACCGGCGATGAATGGATTAGCGACGGCCTATCGCGTTATTCCGAAGCGCTCTACGCCGAACAAACGACTGGCAAAGAGGCAGGACTCAAAGCAGTGGACGATTTCGCGGTCGGCGCGTTGATGTATGACGACGCAGCTCCCGTGGGGCAGGCAGCGCGCTTGACGCAGTATTCCAGCGACTATCGCTCGGTGGTGATGAACAAAGGCGCGATGATTTTTCACATGCTGCGCGCGCAGCTCGGCGACGTGGCATTCAAATCGTTACTTCACGATTTTTACACGCGCTATGCCGAAAAAAGCGCATCTATCGCGGACTTCACAGCCCTGGCCGAACAGCACGGCAAGAATCCGGTGAAACCTGGGCAGGCGCCGCCGAATCTGCGCGGCTTCTTTGCGCAATGGCTGAATTCCACGGGTATCCCCGACTTCAAAATTGAATACGTCATTTACCGCACGCCAAAAGGCTTCCGCGTCGTCGGAAAACTTTCCCAACCGCTCGATACGTTTGCGATGCCGGTGGATTTGCGGATTGACACCGAAGGAAATCCTGAAACCAAGACTGTTGAAGTCACAGGCACCGAAACGCCGTTCTCCGTGGAAACATTTGGCCGTCCGAAACCCGGCGGAATTCGCATTGACCCAAGCAATGTAATTTTGAAGGGCAACAATTCCCTGCGCTCGCGTGCCGCGATTGCGCGTGGCGAAGAACTCGCCGAGACCGGCCGGTACTTCGACGCAATCAAGGAATACCAGAGGGCGCTTTCCATTCAGCCGGGACGACCGCTAGCGAACTTCCGAATGGGCGAGGCGTTTTTCTATCAACGGAACTATCAGGCGGCGGCCAACGCCTTTCGCGAAGCGCTGCAAGCCGTGCCGGAGCCTTCCGAAAAGTGGACCGAAGTATGGGGCCACATTTATCTGGGCATGATTTTTGATTCGCTGGGCCAGCGCGAACGCGCTGTAAATGAATACAGCCGCGCAAAACAGACCAACGACAATACCGGCAGCGCGCAGGATGCTGCCGACCGTTATTTGAAGAAGCCGTACAGCGACAATCCGCAAACTGCGGACGCTGCGAAACCAAGCGGAGAGGCGAAGCCAGTCGAGCCCACTGACGATCGCCCCAAACTCAAAAAGCCTCAATAAACAAAAGACGCAGAAAAAACGGCGCGGCTCCAAGATGAGCCGCGCCGTTTTGATTTTCCGTTTTTGTCTTCTCGTTTAGCGCAAACCACCGGCGATCACGAGTGTTTCGCCAGTAATCCACGCCGAGTCCTGTGAAGCAAAGAATACAGCCGCCGGTGCGATGTCTTCCGGTCGTCCGATGCGTCCAAGTGGAGTGCGCGATTCGATGTCTTTCTGGAAATCGCTGCCTTCGAATCCCGCGGTCTTCACACCCTCGGTGATAACCATTCCGGGATTGATGGAATTCACCCGGATTTTATTGGGACCAAGTTCCTTCGCAAGCACTCTCGTAATGGAATCCACCGCGCCCTTGGTGCCGCTGTAAGCAGAGGCAGTGGGCACGCCCATCACGCTCACCAGCGAGCTGATGTTGATGATGCTCCCACCTTCCTTGCCAAAGTATTTGGTAGCTTCCCGAGAAGCGGATAGCAAACCAAGGACATTGGTGTCGTACAACCTCCGGAATTGCTCCGTCGTGATTTCGCCCAGAGGTGAAAATTCGTAAATGCCGGCGTTGTTCACCAGGATGTCGAGCTTGCCAAAAGCCTTTTTTGTTTCTGCGAGAAGCCTTTCAACATCAGCCTGCTTGGCCACGTCGCCTTGAACTGCGACCGCTTTGCCGCCTTTCTTCGCAATATCATTCACTACAGCATCCGCGCCGCTTTTGCTGGAGGCGTAATTAATGACTACCGACGCTCCTTCCGCTGCAAAGTGCTTGGCGATCTCCGCTCCAATGCCTTTCGAAGCGCCAGTGACTACCGCTACTTTCCCTTCGAGTTTCTTTGCCATGTTAAACCCCTTTAAAATCTCGCTTTATTTTTGTACCAATCGGTACGAAACACACGGTAAGATGCTGAAGTATGGGAAAGGTTACAAAGGCCAAAAAGAAACCTCTCCCGCCTGGACGCCCTCGGGCCTTCGACCCAGACAGGGCCCTGAATGCCGCTCTACGGGTGTTTTGGGAGAAGGGCTATGACGGAGCTTCCCTTTCGGATCTCACTGCAGCCATGGGGATTAACAAACCCAGCCTCTACGCCACGTTTGGCGACAAACAGGAGCTTTTTCGCAAAGTCGTGGAACGTTATGTCCAGACTCAGACGCCATTTATGCAAGAGGCGCTCGAGGATCCTTCCGCTCGAAATGGCATCCGGCGAGTTCTAAATGGCACGGCCGATAGCCTCACGCATCCTCTAAATCCCCATGGCTGTCTGTTGGTGCAAGGAGCGCTCGCCTGCGGCGGCGAAACGGACCGTATCAAGCGTGACCTTGCGGAGAAGCGCTCTGGGAGTGAAAATTTGTTACGCAATAGACTGCTCCGCGCGCAAACAGGAGGCGAACTTCCGCCAGAAGCCGACCCCGAGGCGTTGTCACGTTTCTACAGTACCGTCTTGCGCGGCATGAGTGTCGAAGCGTCCGGCGGCGCAACACGCAAGGATCTGCAGAGCGTGATTGATTTGGCGATGAAAGCTTGGCCGGCGTGAGCCAGCGCAAAAAAGCGGCCTAGAGTCCGAAGTTCGAAAAATCCGTCTTCGTCATGTACGTCGAGTCCACTTTCTCGACGATCTTTCCATTCGCTTCCGATTTGTCGCGTACATCCTTCCATTCCGGATCGTCCTGAAACGCCTTCCAGTTTGCGGCGGCCGCTTCCCGGCTGGGGTGCGCAATGATGTAAATCAACATGTTCGATTTCGCAGGCTCATCCAACGGCGTCCAGTACGCGATATTCTTGATGCCGTGCTTTTCGAACAGCTTCGTCGTGTGCTCGCGAAAGCGTTTGAGCAAATCGGGCAGCTTGCCTTCATAGCAGTGATACACGCGCAGCTCGAACACGGTTGGAGCAGGCAGTTCCGAGGCAGCCTCGGATTTCGGAGCCGCCCATTCAGTAGCCGGTAGCAAACTCGCCGCCGAAAGCGTTTGTAAAAGGTTTCGCCTGTTCATGCCGGCATTCTATCAGAACTATGCCGCCGTTCTCACCTATGCGAAAGTGACTGGATAAACTGGGGCGACTTTCGGCTCTTTCTCATATTTCCCGTTCAAGTTCTTTGGCTTGTATCCCACGTCCGAGCCGAGCCTTTCGTGAACCGTTTCATGCAATACCGAACCGTCCGGAACTTCCCGGCTTGCGCCAAATGGAAAGCGCCATTTTTCTTTTCGCTTCGCTTCATCAAAACACCGGTGAGGCAGTAATTCCGCGATCCACCACTGTCTAGTGAGCGAGTTATGTATTTTCCCTTTTGCGTTTGGAATGAGTCGATAAGAGGGCTGCGGATCACCCAATACAGCCTTCCCTTTCGTTTCGTCTACTTTCAAATCGCACTTAAGCGCCTCTGCGATCATCCATTCCAGCGTGATCTTGGAGAGCCCGCTCTCAGTTTCAGAATACGAACCGCCCACGTCCGAATGCACACCTGCGAACCATACCTGCTTAATTGATTGGTTCTCAAATGGCTCCCCCCAAACATTCTTCTGAAAAAAACAGCGGCGTTCGTCGATCGAGATTGCGTGGCGGCCATTTTTCATGTCAGGATTTCGAGCAGTATAGGGCAGGCGAACGGGGTTATAAATCCACCCATACGAACTAACCGTGTCCCAGACTCCCACAAAGTGCAGCGGGCAGGGGCGGCTAAACGTAGCCTTAAATTCGTCGGCCGCATGAAATGTACTTGTCATCCGTTCCGCATCGCGAGTTCGCTTCGCATACATTCTCAAAATGTACCGGACTAAATCGTTGTTGCCCGAATTGAGCACTCCAAACATATGCAGGACACCTGCCAGGGCGCGGACCGTATAAGCGCCGCGGCTAAAACCAAACAAAAATACTTTGTCGCCTTCCTCGTACGCGTTCATCAGATAGCGATAGGCGTCTCCTACGTTGTCGAGGAGTACTCCGCCGAATGCTAATCCGACAATCTTGGACCATGCTCTGCTGATGCGGTTTCGGGCCATGGGATCGCCCAAGGTTCCCACGCCCGGATGGTAATACCCGACCTGATCCTTTCCATTGAAAATGAGCGTGCTGTAGAGCTTGATGACGTTCGAATCGTTCTCCGGCGTCTCAAAACTGTTTCCCGTCCCATCGCAACAGATGACTATATTCTTGGGCATGAGTGCTCCTGTGGCACAGAACCTGGCAAAGCATCTCGTATTGAGGTGTGACTAATAGTGAAGGGAATGATGTTTTCGTTACGAAAATAGCGGGAAGCCGAAACACAGAAAGAATGCGCTCAAGTACTAGACGTTCTTTGGGAAAGCAAATGGTTGAAGGCGGCTGAGAAAATGTCATGTGCCGCTTTGTCATAAAGGATAAAGTAAACGGACTCGAGTGACGTCTCTTTCGACAGATGCTGAGCGGCTTCGCGCAGCATGATTTCCGCGCACTGATCCACGGGGAATCCGGAAACACCCGTGCCGATTGCTGGGAACGCGATTGTCTTCAATCCTCGCTCGGCTGCAAGCCGCAGCGAATGCGCGGTGGAAGTCTGCAACGATTTCACCGTGGTCCGAACACCGCCAAGCCCCATGCTCGCCGCGTGAATTACATACTTCGCTTTAAGCTTCCCTGCTGCGGTAATCGCCGCAAAGCCCACCGGTATGCTGCCAATTTCGTTGCATTCCTGCTGGATGGATTCGCCGCCCTTGCGCGCGATGGCTCCCGCAACTCCCGCGCCGAGCAGCAAATCGTTGTTTGCCGCATTTACGATGGCATCCACCGCCATTTCCGTAATATCGCCTTGTTGGATGAGAATGCGCTCGCGAAGAGACTTTTTGTCCGCCACGCGCGGCAGATTCTCACAGGAATCCGCGGCGCGCAAGCGCCTGCCTATCACCCGCGAACAAAAATCCTGTAACGATACGTAATTACGCGCTCTTCGCCGGCTTTCAACGTGATGTCCCACGTAAGCCGTGAAAGCGGATTATCCATCTGGATCGCTTCGCCCAGCTTCACGGCTTTGCCAGTGTCGGATTGCGTCTCCACATCGCCACGCAGCGTCTTACCGATGTTCAGCTTCACGTCCTTTGACTTATAGTTCTTCAGTTTCATCGAGCCTTCCACGGTGACCAGATCAAATTCATAGCCGTGGCGCCGCTGAACGTTCTGTTGGCGCGCGACTTCACGTTCTTCATGGCTGGAACGAATATCCGTCGCGATTGTAATCTTCAAATTGGAAGAAGCCGCTTTCGGTGTGTAAGGCAGCGTGTCCTGCGACACCGGCTTTGTGCCGGAGATGACCATAGTAGGCGCGCTCGTCCACGGAAATTTGGTCGTATTCTTCAGGCGAATCGAATGCCAAATGCTGTTGCGCGTCGCGGCTTCCGGCGAGTTCGGGTTGTACTGGACCACATTGCCAAAGCCGTCCACGCGCTGCGGATCCACGACTTCCCACTCATAGATATGCTCATAGCCGACCGTGCTGGAAAACACGTTGTATGTGGCGCGCTCTCCTCGAGCCAGCGTCACCCCAGACCTCGTGTATAGAAAAAGATCTTCTTCCGGAGCGCCGGACAGTTCGGAAACAGTTTGCGAGAATGACGGTTCGTTCCGCGCGTCCAGCTCCTTCATTTCGCTTGCCACCAATTGCCCCGAGATGGCATTCGAATACATTCTGAAGTTCGCTTCGTCCTTCCTGCCTGCATCTCTCATGAACGAAAGTAGATTTTGCTGCAAACTCATGGGAGAAGGCGTTTCGGAGTAAACGAAATTTGGGACGCCCACAACAAAGAAAACGTCCGAATTGTTCAAGTCCTCGGCATCATCCACCACAACGGACTGCATGGTAATCTGCGCCGTTTTGTCGTCGGTCAGCGAAATCATGTATGACGGCGTCCATCCTAGCCCGTGCTCCAGGTATCCCATCGTCAAATCGGTTTTTTCGCCGGCTCCTTTGATTTTGAAACGCAGAGCCGAATGTGGCTGCTCGATTTTTTCGTGAAAAATTGTGTCATCCGGAAGAACGGCGTTTGCGATGGAACCAAGGGGCAAAGCCAGCAACTTTTTGTCCACGCGAAGCAGCAAGTATTGTGGTTTTGTTGGCACGGCAGCGATTTCTGCGGCGCCTTCGGGATTGGCCTCGCTCGCCGCTAGCTTCGATTCACGCACTCCAACGATTTCGCCCGTGTAATCCTTCATATTCATGCTGTACGTGACGGTGACCGTTTTCCCGGTATTCGCTTGCAGCACTTCCGCGAGCGACTGCAATTGACGCTCGGAGGAGACGTTGTAGCGATAAGCGACAACTTCATCGAGCGAGGTATTTGGTTCACCGGGCGCAAGCCAAAGCGTGCCCAGCGTGGCGTTCGGAATCGGCGTGATTCTTCCCGTTCCGGATTGAAGTTGCACGTTTCCCTGCCGCACGACGAATGCCAGGCCATTCTTGAACGCCGCAACGGCTACAGTTCTTGGCAAAGGCTGAGGAAGAGGTGCCTGCTCTGCCGGGATTGCAAGACTCGGAACTGCCATCGAGACACAAACGACCCATGCAAGTGCGCGAGAAAGCCACATAAAACGGCCTCCAAAATCGAAATTGGCCTGCGGGAATGCGAGCGCGGATGCAGATTCACCGAGCTCACTGCCTATGGTCAGAACGATGGAGTTTGCATTTCTTGCGCAGTGAACCGGCTACTTCTTCGGAGCCAAAGGCGAAGAATAATCGTAAACGCCACGGCCTGATTTCCGCCCCAGTCTGCCTTCCGTGACCAATTTCTTGAGCAAAGGATTCGGCCGATACTTTTCGCCAAGTGTCGAATGAAGATATTCCAGAATGCTCAGTCGCACGTCGAGCCCAACCAGGTCCACCAGCTCAAACGGCCCCATCGGATGATTCAGCCCCAGTTTCAGCGCCTTATCAATGTCCTCCGCCGATGCAATTCCCGCCTCAAGCATCGCAAATGCCTCATTTCCAATCAGCGCATTCACTCGCGTGGTGATGAATCCCGGCGACTCTTTCACCACGACAACTTCTTTGCCCATACGGCGACCTAGTTCACGGCAGATTTCAATCGTTTCGTCGGAAGTTTTCGGCGCTTTCACGATTTCAATCAGCCGCATCTTCGGCACGGGATTAAAGAAGTGCATACCCACGCAGAGCTCGGGCCGGTACGTCATCTCCGCCATCTCCGCGACGGATAGCGAAGATGTATTGCTGGCGAGAACTGCTTTGGGTTTGGCGAATTTGTCGAACAACGTAAAAAGTTCGAGCTTCAACTCCATCTCTTCCGGCACCGCTTCAATCAAGAAATCCGCCTCGCGGCAAACGTCTTCCACCGAAGAAGACGTCTCAAGTAATGCCAGTGCCGCGTCACGCGCGTCCGCCTCCACTTTGCCTCGCTGCACTCCTTCGTCGAGCGATTGCCGGATCCACGCCGTCCCTTTCGCCAGCGTCTCTGGCATCACATCCTCAAGAATGGTTCTGTAGCCGCCAAGCGCGGCGGCATACGCGACGCCGCGCCCCATGGTTCCGGCGCCAATGACGCCCACGGTTTTCACGTCCATGCAAGACTCTCCAGTTGTTTTATTGCAGCGAGAAAAAAGTACGTTGGAAGTCTACTGTAGCAGTTTACGGTAAGCATCTTCATCAAAGCCCAAAAGAATCTGTCCGCCACGCAGCAAAATCGGCCGCTTGATCAGATTCGGATTCTTGGACATGAGCGCAATCGCATCCTTGCGCGAAGGAGGGTTTTCTCCCATGTTGCGCTCGCGGTAGAGTTCATTCCGCGTACTCAGGAAGATCCTGTAGTCACGCTCACCGATTAGGGCCTGTAGTTCCGAAATCGAAAGCGGCTCTTTATCCAAATCACGGGATTCGATCTCGGCGCCAAGCTGGAGCAAGAGACCTCTTGCTTTGCGGCACGTGGTTCAAGTTAGCTTCTGAAAGAATAAAACCTTCGGTTTCGGCACGCGGGGCAGTCCTGGTCTGCTTGCCCTGATTTTACACGATTGGCCGAGATCGCGACGCAACGGCGGTAAGCTTTTGCGGGGACTAGTAGCGCGGAACTTTCGGATCGATTTCTGCCGCCCATTTATCAATTCCACCAGCCAGAGACTTAGCCGATTCGACGCCCTGGCGCTGCAGCCACACCGCAACGTCCAGGCTACGCATTCCGTGATGGCAATAACAAATAACGGCTTCTTCTACGTCGAGCGATTGCAAATTCGCGGGAATTGTATTCATCGGAATCAGCTTCGCGCCTTCAATGCGGCAAATTTCGTGCTCCCACGGTTCACGTACGTCAATCAACAAAAGCTTTTCTCCCGCGTCCAGGCGCTTCTTCAGTTCAGCGGGAGTGATTTCAAGCTCATTCATGGGGAGAGATTTCCTGTGGCTTCAGCGGCCGCGGAATTGAGGTACGCGCTTTTCGAAAAATGCGTGAACGCCTTCGAGGCAATCCTCGGAAGCAAAACATTTCATCTGATGTTCCACTTCAAGCTCAAGCGCGCGCTCTAAAGCTTCCTTCTGGCTCGCAAACAATATTTTCTTCACGGCGCGAATCGCCAGCGGCGGCCCGGAAGCGATTTTCTGCGCTAACACCTTCGCTTCCGCTTCGAGCTGCGCCGCGGGAACCACGCGACTCACAAGGCCCAGCCGTAGAGCAGTTTGCGCGTCAATCATGTCGCCTGTATAAAACATTTCCGCGGCTTTCGAAGGGCCGACCAATTCCGGCACGAAATACGTTCCACCGTAATCCGGAAACATTCCCACCTTCGCAAAATTTTGCCCAAACGCCGCTTCCTCCGCCGAAATACGGATGTCTGCAGCGAGCGCCACGTTCATCCCCGCTCCCGCAGCGGCTCCATTCACCGCGGCGATCACCGGCTGCGGCATCGTCCTCATCGTAAGCACCGATGCCATTCCCGCGCGCAGAAGCGGTTCCAGTTGTTTTGAGTTGTTGGCTTCCCTGCCCTTGCCGATAACGCCCAAATCTCCACCCGCGCAAAATGCGCGCCCTGCTCCGGTCAACACAACCACGCGAATCGCTTCGTCTTTCGCAATCCGCTGCAGCGAACCGTGCAACGCCGTGGCAAGTTCATTGTTCAGCGCGTTCATACGATCCGGCCGGTTCATCACCAGCACGGCAATGCCGTCATGCACGGACTCCAGCAGCACGGACGCAGGCGCGGACGCAGCTTCACTCATGAATGTTTCCCCTCAGACCTGCACGGCATCGCGCGCTCTTTCCGTCTTGCGAACAAGCTGCGCAAGCTTTCGAAAATGCTGAAGCCGTTCTTTCTGCGCGTTGGCATTCGCGCCGCTGCTACTGGGCAGCACGTAAACGCGTGCGCCATAAAGCAACTCTTTCTGCAGGCCAAACTTGCATTTGCGCTGCGCGAACTGTTCGTACACGACTTTTCCGTTGAAAGCGATCACGCGCGGCCCAAATTCCTCCAGCTTTTGTGAAAGCACGATGCGGCCCTCCGCGAAGTCTTCCCTTGTGAGCTCTTCCACACCGTGCGTCGGGCGCTTAACAAGGTCCGTCAGCCCAATTCCAAACTCGATGATGCGCCGGTCGTCCCCGTATTCGAGTGGCTCGGGAATTACGTTGCTCTTGTGCAGCGTCGGCCAGAAAACATTATTCCGGCCGGAATAATAATGACCGGTAGGAACGGAAGATTCGCTCGGATTGCAGCCAACAATCACGAGCTTCATGCCTTTGCGTAAGTAATCGGGCAGGGTCTTCATGAGGAGCTTCAGCGCCTCTTAGAATAACGCAGGTTACCGCGTGGAAAGGATATGTGTTCTAAGAGGTAGGCTGCCAAAGCGGCAAGGGGCGGCCTATCTTGCGTTTTGTCACTTCCGTGTAAATGCGCGCAGCCGCTGCAAGGTCCCACGCGGCAATTCCGTTGGATTTGAACAGAGTCGCTTGCCCATCCGAACTTCGCGCGGGAATTTTCCCCGCAACGATTTGCGAAAGTTCAACGACCCGATCCCACCGCGAAGCATCGGATGCAAACCCCAGAACCAGGTCGCCCGCTTCCTGGCGCGACTGTTCGATGGAATCCACCACCACCAAGTCCGCCTTCAACACGGCAGCTTCGTCTAGTTCGCGTTTTCGCATGTGGTTCGCGCCGATCGCATTGATGTGCACACCGGAGGCTAAGTCCGCGCCAAAAAGAACCGGCTGGCTGGAAGTGGTCGCAGTGCAAACAATACTCGCGCCGCGCACCGCTTCCGCGGAACTCGCCGCAGCCTTCAAGCGGATTTTCAACCGTTCAGACATCTCACCGGCAAACGCTTCGCGCCGCCCAGGGTCACGTCCATACACTGCGACGGACTCCAGCCTTCGAACCAACGCAATCGCTTCAAGCTGCGTGCGCGCCTGCCCTCCGGTACCGATAATCGCCGCAACATTCGCGTCCGCGCGCGCAAGATACTTCGTCGCCACACCGGATGCCGCGCCCGTGCGTCGCTGGCCCAAATAATCTCCTTCAATAAACGCCAGCAATTCGCCCGTTTCCATTGAATACAGCGAAACAACAAAAATTAGCCTGCCATTCACATACGTATATTGCTTCGTCGCAACCAGATTCGACGCGTAGTCCGCCGCGGCCATGTGGTGAAAAAATCGCCCGCCCGGAAATTCGAACCTCCTGCGCGCATGCACAATCACTTCGCCGGACGCCTGTTTGCGCGAAATCTCTTCCACGACCTCAATCGCCATCGGCATCGTGAAAACTGCGCGAACATCGTTCTCGCTGATGTGAAGCGTCATTCGAAAAACCTCGGCAGGCTCTTCTTCACTTTACTTTCTTCGAAGCGGAAGCCGCTCCAGGAGGCTTCGCGCCAGCTTCGGGTTTGCGCACTCGACGCACAACCGTCTGTATCAGCCGGTACCCCCGCTCGCCACGGTCGCCATCCATCACCTTGAAACGAAACTCAGGCTCGCCCTTCGGCCCTTGCATCAAAAGAATCGGAAGCGCGCCGCACAAATTGTTTTCAATAAACGCTGTCTCATAGCGCGTCTTTTTCTTGTTCCAAGTAAACACGCGCAAGTTCGTAAAATCGCACGCTTGTCCTTCCGGCCCTCGCGCTCCTGCCAGCAAATACTGCGGCTTTTCGCCGGATTCATCCGGTACGCGATTCAACTCAAACCAGGCCACGGGCCGAACGTTTGCCGAACTCGCTCCTTCGCGCACCGCGTCGGGAACTTCAAACTCCACGAATCGCGCCACAACCCAGCCCGCGATCGGAACTGACCCATCGCCCGGCGCCGTTGTCGTGGAAGGAATCGCGCTCCCAGTCCGGGCCGTCGTCTCTCCCGGTGGCCGCGTGGCCTCACCGCGCACGAGAAACCAATCTTCCTTTTTTGTTTCCTGTGGAGTTGCCGTGTCTTTCTCGTCCGAAACCTGCACCCAATCCGCCGTCGCGCGTCCCACCACTTCGACCGGAATCCCCCTCCCAAATTGATAGAGCCGCGCTTCGCTCCGCCCTGGCTCCACGCGAAGATTCGTCGCAACTTTTGTCCGCCCGCGCGCCTGCGGTGGCAAACCCTGCGCGTTTTTCAAAAGAAGAATGCTGCGCTGCCAAAGCTGTGGGTCCATCAATTGATGCGCGTCCACCCAGCCGATCGTCCCCGCCGTCGTGCGAATTTTCACGAACTCATTCCGCTTCGCCAGCATTTCCACGTGCTCGCCGTAGTGCAGCTCGCCGACCTCCTGCCGCACTTGCGCCACGCTACTCAGCAACGCAGTGCTGCGTGTGCTGACGTACGCTTCCCCGATGTACTCGTGCTTCGGCCGCACAATCCATGCCGCAATCACAACTAAAATTAATAATGGAATGGCAACCAGCAGCTTGCGCTTCATTCGAACTCACCGTTTTTTTCGTGCAAAGACCCGGCGCTGCGTCCAAAAGCGGAGCTGAAGTAGTTTCGGCTAGGATTCATCTTTCTCCACAGGGCATTGAATAGTGAATACAAGATTGTACCCGAATCCCGAGGGTCGCGGCCTGGTGCGGACGCGCGGTCTGGTAAAATACCGGATGTTCTGAATCGTTGGCCTTGCAAGGACCAATCAAAAATGAATTTCCTGAATCGTTTGCAACCGCTCGGACTTCTGCTTCTGCGTATCGCGTTAGGCGTGATCTTTATCACCCACGGATACCCCAAGCTGGTAAAGTCCAGCACAGACATGCAGCACGTGTTCGTGCAGCACGGCCTACCTGCGCAGTTTGTCTATATCGCCGGTGTGCTCGAAGCGTTCGGTGGCGGATTGTTGATGCTGGGCCTTTTCACACGTCCAGCCGCGCTGCTGCTCGCTATCGAAATGGGAGTGGCCATCTGGAAGGTTCATAGCAGCGGCGGAATCCTGGCCGTGCACCTGTATGAATTTCCGCTCGCCCTCGCAGCGGCGTGCTTCGCTTTGACTACGGTTGGGGCCGGCGTGCTTTCCGTTGACGAAGGTCTGCTGGGCTCCGGCGGGAAGAAATTCCGCGCGGCGAAAAAGCCTAAAGACTAACGCGCCCCTAATTTCAGGGCGCCGCCGTCGTTTGCGTTACCACCTGCACGTATTGCGGCTCAAGCGGCAAAACAATCCACAAAATCAGGTAAACCAGCAATCCAGTTCCCGCGCAGAAAAAGGCCAGCAGCCAGAGCACGCGCACCAGCGTCACATCCACTTCAAAGTATTCTCCCAAGCCGGCACAAACACCGCCTATTTTCTTGTCCCTGCTCGAGCGCATCAGTTTCTTGTTCTGCCCGCGCGGAGCAGGCGCCGCCTGAGCGGGTCCTGCATTGGGCTGCCTTGCGCCGCAGTTGTAGCAAAAGTTGGAGCCGTCCGCGATAACTCTCTGACAAGCCGTGCAGATCATGGTGTCACTCCTCGTCGGGCGAACCTCGCCCGTCTCCAATAATAGATACGTGGGAATGGAAAGAAAAGTTTCCTGTTTTTGGGAGCGATTCAGGATTAGTAGTCGAGCAGCTTCTTCACCGTAGTAACCACGGCTTCCGACTGCGGCAAAATCGCGTCTTCCAGCTTCGGCTGGTACGCACAGAACGTATCCGTCGCCGCAATGCGCTTCACCGGCGCATCCAACTCCTCAAAAAGCTCGTCCGCAATCCGCGCCGCGATTTCCGCGCCATAGCCCCAGCTTTGCATGTCTTCATAAGCCACGATGACGCGATGCGTTTTGCGCACGGTCGCCGCAATGGCTTCCCAGTCGTATGGTGAAAGCGACCGCAAATCAATAATCTCTACCGAAATGCCTTCGCGTTCGAGTTGCGCCGCCGCTACTTCGGCTCGGTGCACAAACGCCCCGTATGTAATGATGCTGATTTCCTCGCCTTCTTTCACCAACCGCGCTTTGCCAAACGGAATCGTGAAATCCGGTCCAGGATATTCCGAGCGATTGTACGGCTGGCGGTAAAGGTGCTTGTGCTCGAGGAACATCACCGGATCGTCGCAGTGAATCGCCGTACGCAGCAATCCCGCTACATCCAGAGCCGTCGAAGGCATCACCACGCGCAATCCGGGGCAGTGCGCGAAAATCGATTCGCCGCTCTGGCTGTGGTACACCGCGCCGCCCGTCAAATATCCGCCAATCGCAACGCGCAAAACCGCCGGCGCCTTGAACGCTCCATTCGACCGCCACCGCATCACGCAAAGTTCATCGCGAATTTGCATCATCGCCGGCCAGATGTAGTCGAAAAATTGAATCTCCGCCACCGGCTTCAATCCCCGCGTCGCCATTCCAATCGCGCGGCCTACAATCGCCGCTTCGGCCAATGAAGTGTTGAACACGCGTGACGACCCGTACTTCCGCTGTAATCCTGCCGTCGCCTTGAAAACTCCGCCTTTGCCTTTCACTTCCTTTAAATTTTCTTCGCGGCTGCAATCGGCAACGTCTTCGCCAAACACCGTAATCCGCTCGTCGCGCGACATTTCATCGTTCAGCGTCGCGGAGACCATCTCCACCATCGTTTTCTGCGCGCCATGCAATTGCGGCTGCGCTTCAAACGCGCTCGATGTGGGATCTACATCCGGCGAATAAACGTTCACGTAAATCGAATCAACGGAAGGAACTTCCGCCGCAAGCGCTTCATCCGCCGCATGGCGAATCTCGTGGTCAACTTGCGATTCCAGCGCTTCAATTTGCTTTTGATCCAGAATTCCTTCGCGAACCAAAAACAAAGAAAATTTGGAGACTGGATCGCGGTGCGCTTCTTCTTCCCGCTCTTCCGGAACCTTGTAAAGCTTTTCGTCGTCGGAAAGTGAATGCGAATACGGCCGCGTCACATGCGCGTGGATGAACGCCGGCCCCTTGCGTTCGCGAACATATTCCACCGCTTCCTTGCAAACGCTGTAGCTCTCGATCGGGTCCGTGCCATCGCACTCCGCAACATGCAAGCCGGGAAAACTTTGCACGAGCTTTGAAATGTTCCCGCCCGCCGTCTGCACTTCAATCGGAACAGAAATCGCATAACCGTTGTCTTCCACGAGATAAACAATCGGCAGCTTTTTCGCACAAGCAACGTTCAGCGACTCCCAAAACTCGCCTTCGCTCGTCGCGCCATCGCCCGCGGACACGTAAACAATTTCATCGCTCTCGTGCCGCGCCAGTTCTCCGAGCGGCGCTTTTTTCGCCTGCGCCACCGCCTTCGGATGCGCCTCGTAATACTGCGTCGCTTCCGCCGCGCCCACCGCCTGCACAAACTGCGTCCCGGTACACGAAGACTTGCTCACAATGTTGAATTTTGGATGTCCCCAGTGGCTCGGCATCTGCCGCCCACCGGAGCTCGGATCGTCTTTCGCGCCCACTGCCTGCAGCAGCATTTCCAGCGGCGTCACGCCCACCATCAGGCAAAACGCGCGGTCACGATAGTACGGATAAAGCCAATCCACGCCGGGACGAAGAAGAAACCCCATAACCGCCGTGACCGCTTCATGCCCGGCGCTGG
>Ga0137409_10003522_pt1 | contig 16545 bp, 17 predicted proteins | sample CZODoug1_16funga_FD_122059 | JGI IMG/M metagenome (GOLD analysis project Ga0137409, IMG submission 122059) | Vadose zone soil fungal communities from Angelo Coast Range Reserve, California, USA - CZODoug1_16fungal (Hybrid Assembly) | ecosystem: Environmental > Terrestrial > Soil > Vadose zone... | reverse complement strand
ATCAACGTCCTCCTCGCCCGTCCAATCAAGCACCTCCACCTGCTTCCGGAATTGCTTGATCTGATCCGGAGACAATGTAGCCAGTACTGGATCATATCCTGCTGCACCGACAATCTTCTTCTCATCATCAACCCCATGCTCCGACAAAGCGACAAGAGACTGACCCGGTTTGAACAATGGCGAGTCCCTACCACAGATCAACAAGAACCGAATAGCCGGATTCGCGGTAATATTCACAACGATCCTCGTAATCCCAAGATTGGCCGTGTAGACCATGCCAGCAATGGCCACCCCTGGAAGACCGACAAGTGGATTAACCAAGCGTTCCGATGTAAGGGCGCAAACTGCGACTGGTCCCGCTGGATCACCCACCTTGTAAGACCCGGCGATCACCGGCCACGAAGCAGCCACATTGCTCACAAACAGATAATCTCCAAAGTCAATATATGAATGGGAAAGATACCAGTAGTATACTAGGAGCGGAAGACAGTCTTGACCAGCGATCAGATCAAGTACAAAACGGCAGCCGAGAAGAGATCCCTGAAAGCCTGCCAGGTCGGCCTAGACCTCGCGGCAATCGGAAAGAAATGGACCTTTCACATATTGAGAAACATCGGAGTATTACACATCGACCGATTCAACCAGATCCTACGATCCCTCCCCGGACTCACCCCCCGCGTCCTAATCATGCGCCTGAACGAGCTCGAAGATCGAGGCCTAATCAGATCAGTCATGATCAAGCAAAAGCCCAGACTTGTGCGCTGGGAACTCACCGAGAAAGGAGAAGACACAGTCCCAATAGTTCAGGGCTATCTATCATTCGCCAGCAAATGGTATCCTGGCGCTTCGTTGAAGAATCATCGTGCAGAAAAAGCGAAACAGCCGGACCTCCTCGGATTAATTGAGCTAGCAACTAAGGACCGCACCGCGAACACCCTATCGACCGATTGATTACACTAAGCGTCAATCCTGTTCCATTGTACCGATCCTGATGTGATCCTGACAATCCCATATTAGGTACAATCCGAGAATACTGATCCCAGCAGGGTCAACTCTTAATGTCCTCAACGGCCACGCATGACACGTTCAAGGCGCCTTGTAATTGGCGGTCGTCCACCCCGGGTCCGACACTTCATGGAAAAGACTACTCTGGTACGTCCTCGCAGGATCCCGTGGCGGACCAAACCGTGGAAGAATCATCAACCTCATCCGCACCGAACCACGAAACATCAACCAATTGGCCGAAGCCCTCGACGTCCACTACCGCGTCGCCGAGCATCATATTCGAGCTCTCGAAAAGAACCATATCATCGTCCCCTCCGGCGAACGCTACGGACGCCTATACTTCCTCTCCCCAGAAATGGAAGCTCACATGAACATCTTCGACGACATCTGGAACAAGATACAACCAACAAAAGTTGCGATGAGGAGGCAAGAGTAAATGGTTTCACTAATGGACCTAAGCATGTACACCGCCACTATCAGTGCCATCCTCCTATTCGGATTAATACTAATCTACGCACGAATCTATCGCGAGACCCGAGCCCAGTTCAGTCTCGGTCTCCTTGTATTCGCAATGATCCTATTCGCCCAGAACGTACTAGCCGCCTACTCTTTCCTCACAATGAGCCCATTCATAGGAGAACCATTCCTACCCTACTTGTTAGCAGTAAACACTTCGCAAGTCCTAGGAATCCTCGTCCTACTTCGGACCACAGTCCATTAAGCAGCAGATCTAGACCAGAACCCCACCAATTCTCGCAATTCCGGATTGAGCTCATCGTACACACCAAGCTGACCGGCATTGACGATGCCCATGGTCATGCCGGCGCGGATTGCGTGGTAGAGAAACACCGAATGCATGGCTTCGCGCACCGGGTCGTTGCCGCGAAACGAAAACGACACGTTGCTCACGCCGCCGCTGACATGCACCGATGGCATGCGCTGCTTGATGGCGGCGGTGGCCTCGATGAAATCGAGACTGTAGCGATTGTGCTCCTCGATTCCGGTGGCCACCGCAAAGATGTTCGGATCGAAAATGATGTCCTCGGGAGCAAAGCCGATGCGCTCCGTCAACAATCCATAGGCACGCTCGCAGATCCTCACCTTGCGCTCGAGCGTGTCGGCCTGGCCGCGCTCGTCGAAGGCCATGACGACCACGGCGGCGCCGTAGCGCATGCACAACCGCGCATGCGCCAGGAATGCTTCCTCGCCTTCCTTCAAGCTGATCGAATTGACGATGGGCCTGCCCTGCACGCATTTGAGTCCCGCCTCGATCACCGACCATTTCGAGGAATCGATCATGACGGGAACGCGCGCGATGTCGGGTTCGCCGGCGATGAGGCTGAGCAGTTTGGTCATGGCCGCCGGCGAATCGAGCATGCCTTCATCCATGTTCACATCGATCATCTGCGCGCCGTTCGCGACTTGTTGACGGGCGATGTCGACCGCGGCCGTGTAGTCGCCGGCTTCGATGAGTTTGCGAAATTTGGCGGAGCCCGTCACGTTGGTGCGCTCGCCCACATTGACGAACAAGCTGTCGGCATCGATGTTGAGCGGCTCGAGACCGCTCAAGCGGCACGCTCGCGGGATGATGGGTACCACCCGCGGCGCGAGGCCCGCCACGGCGCCGGCGATTGCCCGGATATGATCCGGCGTGGTGCCGCAGCAGCCACCCACCATGTTGACGAAGCCGCTGGCGGCGAATTCAGCCAGGATGGCCGCCGTTTGCTCGGGCGTTTCGTCATAGCCGCCGAAGGCATTCGGCAACCCCGCGTTGGGGTAGGCGCAGACATAGGTGTCGGCGACCCGCGCCATTTCCTCGATATAGGGACGGAGCTGCTTGCCGCCGAGCGCGCAATTCAAACCGACCACGGCGGGCCGCGCGTGCCGCACGGAATTCCAAAAAGCCTCGGTGGTTTGGCCCGACAGGGTCCTGCCCGAGGCGTCGGTGATCGTGCCCGAGACGATGATGGGCAGATCGACGCCTGCCTGGTCCAGCGCCTCCCGCACGGCAAATAGCGCGGCCTTGGCGTTCAAGGTATCGAACACCGTCTCGATGAGAATGATGTCGACGCCGCCCTCGACGAGCGCGCGCACGGCCATGGTGTAGCCGGCCACCAATTCGTCGAAGCTGATGTTGCGGAATCCCGGATCGTTGACATCGGGGGACAGTGACGCGGTACGGCTGGTCGGACCGAGCGCACCCGCCACGAAGTACTGCGCGCCGGTTTCGGCACTGGCCTCATCGGCCGCCTGGCGCGCCAGCCGGGCGGCCGCGAGATTGAATTCGCCCACCAAGGATTCCATTCCATAGTCCGCCTGCGAGACGGGACTGGAATTGAAGGTGTTGGTGGAAATGACATCCGCCCCCGCCTTGAGATACTGGCGATGAATGGTGCTGATGATGGTCGGCTGCGTGAGGACCAGCAGATCGTTGTTGCCGCGCAAATCGCTGCGCCAGGCGGCAAATCGCTCGCCGCGAAATTGTGCCTCGCTCAAGGCATGGCCTTGAATCATGGTTCCCATGCCGCCGTCGAATATCACCAAGCGCTCCCTGAGAAGCGCGAGGAACGCTTGGGCACGTGCGCTTAGCCGGGTGTCATGCACTACGCCACCTGCGCTTCGAGCGCGCGAGGACGCAGACCCAGCGCATGACAAATGGCGTAAGTCAGCTCGGCTCGATTCAAGGTGTAGAAATGGAACTCGTCAACGCCGTGCTCGCGCAGCCGTTGCACCTGTTCGATCGCCACGTTCGCGGCAATCATGCGGCGGGTTTCCGGATCGTCATCCAATCCGTCGAAGCGCTCGCGCAGCCAGCGCGGCACGGATGCGCCGCAGCGTTCGGCAAAGCGCAACAGCTGCGGAAAGCGCGTGATCGGCAAAATGCCGGGAACGAGATCCGCGCGAATGCCCGCGGCAACGCACCGATCGCGGTAGCGCAGGAAGATGTCCGGGTCGAAAAAGAATTGGGTGATGGCGCGGCGCGCGCCCGCATCCACCTTGCGTTGCAGATTTTCCAAATCGGCGTCGACGCTGCCGGACTCCGGATGCCCTTCCGGGTACGCAGCGACCGACATCTCGAATCTTCCCACGGTGGCAAGCCCTGCCACGAGATCAGAGGCGTAGGCGAAGCCGCCGGAATCGGGACGGTAACGCCCCCCGGGTGACAGGTGGGTTGTGGGCGGATCGCCGCGCAACGCAACCAAGTGCCGTACCCCCTGTTGCCAGTAGTCTTGGGCGATTCGCAGCACCTCGGCGCGCGAGGCAGCGACGCAGGTCAGGTGCGGCGCGACCGTGAGGTTCGTCTCACGCAGGATCCGCAGCACGCAGTCGTGAGTGCGGGAGCGCGTCGATCCGTCCGCACCATAGGTCACGGACACGAAATTCGGCTGCAACGGCGCCAGGCGTTGTACGGATTCCCAGAGCTGCCGCCCCATGGGCTCATCGCTGGGTGGGAAAAACTCGAACGAAACGGCCACTGGATTTGACACGGCACACTCCCAACCGACGGGTCTCGACTAACAGCATGCAAGCGCTTAGGCTATGATTCAAACTCATTATCTTCATACAGAGGATGAAACTGGCTCATGTCATCGGCATTGGAGCTCCGGCACCTGGAGACCTTACTGGCGCTGGCCGAGTGCGGCAGCCTGTCAAAGGCCGCGGCGCGGCTATTCCTGACCCAATCCGCCCTGTCTCACCAACTGAAAGCGCTGGAAAGCCACTATGGGGCGGCACTGGTCGAGAAGAACGTGCGGCCACTGCGATTTACCGCCATTGGCCAGCGTCTGCTCACCCTCGCCCGTGCGGTACTGCCGCAGGTGGCGGAGGCGGGGCGGGATGTTGCGCGTTTGGCGCAAGGTCACGCGGGACCTCTTCGCGTTGCAGTGCAATGTCATAACTGCTTTGACTGGCTGATGCCGGCCATGGATGTCTATCGGTCGCTATGGCCGGAGGTGGAGCTGGACATCATTTCCGGATTCGTCGTTGATCCGCTGCCGCTGCTGGATCGCGGCGAGGCGGAACTCGCCGTCATCCATGATCCGCGGGAAGCCCACCCGAACGTCGTCTTCAGTCCGCTGTTTCGATACGAAAGTGTGGCCTTGATGAGTCCGCGCCACCGCTTGGCGGCCAAGCCCTGGGTGAGTGCCGCGGACTTCGCCGAGGAAACGCTGATCACCTATCCCGTGCCGGATGAAATGCTCGACGTGATGAAGCACTGTTTGATGCCGGCGGGAATCAATCCCAAACGGCGTACCGCCGAATTGACGGTGGCCATCCTACAGTTGGTGGCCAGTGGCCGCGGCATTGCGGCCCTGCCGTCCTGGACCGTGGGTAACTACATTGAGCGCGGCTACGTCGTCTCGCGGCCTATCGGGCCTGAGGGGTTGCGCTGCGAATTGTATGCGGCCACCACCGGCGCCGGCGCCGAGGCGTCCTATATTAAAGAATTCATTGCGCTCACGCGCAGCCAGAGCCTCACCGAATTGGCGGGCGTTTCGGCCTTGTAGGAGGATTTGGATGCGGATGGTCACGCGAACCTGGGTGCGCAGTGGGGCGCTGTTGATATTCGGCGCCGCGCAAGCCGCGGCGGGCTCGCCCGCCGCCGTCGACGCCGCGAGACTGGCGCATGCCGCTCATGAGCCCGATCAATGGTTCGCACCGGGACGCGACACCCAGGGTACTTACTACTCGCCGCTGGCCGCGATCAACGCTCGAAACGTCGCACGCCTGGGGTTCGCTTGGGATTACCACCTGGGGACCCGCCGCGGGCTCGAAGGCACCCCGGTCGTGGTCGACGGTGTGATGTACGCGCCGGGCAACTGGGGCCGCGTCTACGCCCTCGATGCCGTCAGCGGCAAAGAGCTCTGGACCTACGATCCGGGCGTAGACGGACAGTGGGGGCGCTACGCGATGTCGGTACCTCGGTGATGGCATCGCCGATGACCTACCGAGTGGCTGGCGTTCAGTTCCTATCGGTGATGGCGGGCAGCGGCGGAGGAATGATGGCACTGCCCTTCCCCAAGGACAGCGCGGCCTATCGATATGGCAACGAAGGCCGCATCGTCACTTTTCGGCTGGACGGAGGCGCGACCCCGAAGCCGCCGCCGCTCAGCGAGCCACCCTTGACGCCACCCCCGCCACGCGAGGGTAGCGCGGCGCAAATCGCGCAGGGCGAGGTGCTGTACACCCGCTACTGCGGGCGCTGCCACGCGTTTGGCCGCGGCTTGCTCCCCGACCTGCGGCGAATGTCGCCGGCGACCCAGCAAATTTTCTATGAAATCGTGCTCAACGGCGCTTACTCCGCCAAGGGGATGGCGCGATGGGACGATGTGATTTCACACGGCGATGCGCAAGCCATCCACGCCTACCTCGTCGATCAAATCTGGCAGCTCAATTAGCCGGCGGCCGGCGGCCCTGAACCCAATCGGGCTTGAAGGATGAGTCCGCCAGCCAGCGAATGGGGGCCAGCATTGACTGGATCGCCTCGGTCATATGGCCGAAATCGATGTGCGCGATGTCGTCCGACGGTTGGTGATAATCCGCATGCAGTCCGAAGCTCGACACCGTCTGTGCGACCACCCCGCGGCGCGCCAGGGTGATGTTGTCGGATCGCATGAAAAAATTCTCCGCGGGATGCGGATCTGCAACCAGCCTCGCGCCATGCGCGGCCAATTGTGGACCGAGGTTGGTTCGTTCCCAACCCGTCAGCCACAGTGTGTGCGCCGCGATGCCGGCATCCGGCCGTCCAATCATTTCGAACTCTAGATTCGCCACTATGCTTGGCACTGGGACGACGGGTTTTTCAACGAAATACCGCGCTCCGTAGCCGCCGACCTCCTCACTGCCGAACCACGCGAACACCACCGACCGATGCAGGGGTTTTCCCCTGGCCAGTGCCTCCGCCAGCGCCAACACCGCGATTGATCCCGAGGCATCGTCGTCGGCGCCGTTGTAGATACGATCGACGCCGGTGTCGCGCGCGCCCAGGTGATCCAGATGCGCGCTCAGCAAAATGACATCGTTTTTCTCAGGGTTGCCGCTGCCGGCCAGGGTTCCCACCGCATTCCAGGTATGGCTGGATATCTCGCGCGCATCCGCGGTCAAGGTCGCAATCGAACCTTCCGCAAGTTTGGCCACCGCCGCGTAGGCGTCGGCCGCAAGCATGATTTGCGATGGCGCGCCTGGCGCGGCGATTGGCGGCACGGCGAGCCCGACGATTCTGGCGCGCCCGACAGGGATCGCACGTGCCGATAGATCGCTCCAATGCGCGCGCCGCGCCGGGGTTTCGTGCCATAGCACGAGGCCCGCGGACTGTATCTCCGGCGGGTTGCCGGGCACCGCCTCTTCAGGCATGAGCAGTGCGGCCCCCGGTTGCACCGTCGCACCGGCGCCGTATTTCTGCAGCGGGCCGTGAAAGGCGACCGCATTCAATCGCATCACCAACATTTGCGTGCCCTGAATGTCCGCGGCCGCGGCAATGTGCAGGACAGGCGCACCGACGACTTCAGTGCGGTCGATCTGGATGGTTTGCACGAAGTCGCCGTGGTCGCCGAGCGGCTGCAAGCCGCTGCGCCGCAGCTGGGCCGCGATGTAGGTTGCCGTGATCCATTCATCGCGCGTGCCGCTGCCGCGACCGTTCAGCGCATCGCTCGCGAGAAACTCCATGTGCGCACGCACCGTCGCTTCGTCGATGAGATCCGTGGAATCGCGCTCGCCCTTGCCGGCGGCGGCAACCGCCAGTTGCATGGCCGCGGCGGCCAGCAGCGCCAAGGCAGAATTGCGCGCCATTCTCATGGGGTCCCCTGAAACTTTGCTGTTGATCTGTGCAAGAGGGTAACATTTAGACCCCCGGGGAATACGCCAAGGGAGCAACTCCATGCGAGCGACAATGGGTGAGACCATGTATTGCCGGTCCGACCTCGCGACTGCTTCGCACATCCAGAAGAACACCGTGTGCCTCACCGCAAAGCAGCTCGATGACTTGGATCAGCGCAATCAGCGCGAACTAGATTCCCCGGCCCGGTCGCCAAACACCACCTTCGGGCCGACCGGCCCGAGCCGCTAATCCCACGCAATGAGTGCGACCGCCGAGCAATGCGATGTCGCTGTGATCGGCGGCGGTCCCGCCGGCAGCACCGCTGCGGCATTGCTGGCCCGGCGCGGCCACAAGGTCATCGCCCTCGAGAAGGCGCATCACCCGCGCTTTCATACCGGCGAGTCGCTATTGCCCATGAATCTTCCGCTGTTCGAGCGGCTCGGCGTGCTCGACAAGGTGCGCGCCATGGGGGTGTTCAAAGCGGGCGCGGATTTCGAGGCCGCGAACGAACGCGGCTACAACACCTTTTTGTTTGCCCGCGCGCTCGGTGGCAGCCCGCCGCACTCCTATCAGGTGTGGCGCCAGGACTTCGACCGGATGTTGTACGACCATGCTCGCGAATGTGGCGCCGATGCGCGCGAGGGCCACGAAGTGGTCGCGGCGGCACAGACGGGGCCGCGTGACTCGCAACTCGACGTGCGCACCGATACCGCGGGCAGCTATCGCATCCAGGCGCGCTACGTGGTGGATGCCAGCGGCCGCGATGCCTTTCTCGCCGCGAAAAAGAAGCTGCGCCGCAAGAACGATGAACATCAAAGTGCGGCCATTTTTGCTCATTTCCGCGGCGCCGAGCGGCGCCCGGGCGAGGATGCGGGCAACATCAGCATCTATGCTTTTGAGCATGGCTGGATGTGGATGATTCCCCTGCCCGACGACGTGATGAGCGTCGGCGCGGTATGCTGGCCGGAGTATCTCAAGCAGCGCAAAGGGAGCACTGCAGAGTTCCTGATCGAAACCCTGCAGTCCAATCGCGCGCTGTGGCGGCGAGTCGAGGGCGCTGAACTGATCGGCAACGAGGTGCGCGTCACCGGCAACTACTCGTACGATTCGACGCGGATGGGAGCCCCGGGCTGGGTGCTGGTCGGCGATGCCTTCGCCTTCCTCGATCCGGTGTTCTCCTCCGGCGTATATCTGGCCATGAGCGGTGCCGAGCAGGCGGCGGCGGCGGTCGACGTTGCTTTGCGCCACCCGTCGCAGGAGGCGTCGCTGCTGCGCAAGCTGGAGAAGCGTCAACGCGCCGGCATGGCGCGTTTTTCATTCTTCATTTACCGATTCAACGGTCCGGTCATGCGGCAGTTGTTCCGCTCGCCGCGCAATACCTGGCAGCTGGAGCAGGGCCTGATTTCGATGCTCGCGGGCGATTTGTTCGACTCGCCGAAGGTGCTGTGGCGTCTGCGTCTGTTCAAGTTGGTGTACGCGATTTGCGGGCTGCGCAACTTCAGGCGCTGGCGTGCCGAACACAAGTACCGCCTGGCACAGGCCCATGCCGAGTTCACCGGCGGCAACACGCCGTTGGACAAGATCTAGGCGAGGTCCTCTAGTGCACCGAGCTGCCGCGGTCGCTCGCCACGCCGGCATTGAACAATTGCGCGATGTCGACGGCGTCGAACACATAGCCGCGATTGCAAAAGTCGCAATGCACTTCGACGCTTCCCCGTTCGGCCAAAACCGAACGGCTTTCCGCCTCACCCAGGCTCTGCAGCATGCTGCCGACCCGTTCTCGCGAGCATCGGCATCGAAAGTACACCGGCGCCGGCTCGAACAGCCGCAGATCGTCTTCATGGAACAAGCGATGCAGGATTTCTACATCGGCCAGCGTGCTCAATTCCGCCGGAGTGAGCGTCTCGCCGATCAATTGCACCCGCCGCCATGCATCCTCGACCGCGGCCGCATCGGCAGCGGCGCCCGTGGGCGATCCCGCACTGGGGAGTTTTTGCAGCAGCATTCCCGAGGCGCCGAGGGAATCTGCATGCAGCCAAAGCCGGGTCGGCAATTGTTCGGAGTTCTCGAAATACACCTGCAGCGATTCGGCCAGGCGTTGACCCGACAGCGGCACGATTCCCTGATAGCGCTGCGCGCCATCGTCGGTCTCCAAGGTCACGGTCAAATTGCCGGTGCCGATCAAGTCGCCGATGCGCGCGGACTCAGGCAGGCGGCCCGACTCGCGGTAGCGCGCCAGCCCGCGGACTCCGAGGCCGCCGGTGCATTGCGCCAGCAAGAGGTGCACCGGCCCGTCGCCCTGCATTTGCAAGGATAGGACGCCTTCGAATTTGACGGTCGCGGCCAACAGCAGCGAGGCGGCCACCGTTTCTCCCAAGGCATCGCGAATCGGCATGGGATAGTCGCGATGTTCGATCAGCGCGCGCCACGCCGCATCCAGATGTACCAAGTGTCCGCGAATCGGGTATCGCTCGAAGATGAAGCGATGCAGGCAGTCGCGGTCATGCATCTACTTGCCTTTGAGCTTGGCCTGGAGCAATTCGTTGAGTTGCGCCGGATTGGCCTTGCCGCCCGTCGCCTTCATCACCTGGCCGACGAAGAAGCCGAACAATTTGTCCTTGCCGGCGCGGTAGTCCGCCAGCTGTTTGGGATTGGCGGCGATCACCGCGTCGATCACCCCTTCTATGGCGCCTGCGTCGGTAATTTGCTTAAGGCCCGACGCCTCGATGATGGCATCCGCGGGCTTGCCCTCGGACCACATCGTCTCGAAGACCTCCTTGGCGATTTTGCCCGAAATGGTCTGATCGACGATGCGCGCCAACAGACCGCTCAACTGCAGCGGCGAAACCCGCGAAGCGGCGATGTCGAGATTGTCGCGATTCAGTGCGCTGGACAATTCGCCCATGACCCAATTCGCGGCCAGCTTGGCGTGCGCCGGGCTCAATTCATTGCGCTCCGCAGTCCCTGCTTCGCGCAAGCCCTGGGTGGCCATCCCTGGCCCCCCGTGCGATGCATGCATCGCACCCACCACCGATTCGAAGTAGGCGCCGAGCTCGCGGCTCGCACTCAAAACCCCGGCATCGTACGCAGACAGATTGAAGTCGCGCGCAAAGCGTGCCGCCTTGTCGTCGGGCAGCTCCGGCAACGTCGCGCGCACGGCACTGATGAAGGATTCGTCGATCTGCACCGGCAAGAGATCGGGGTCGGGGAAGTATCGATAGTCGTTGGCCTCCTCCTTGGAGCGCATCGACCGGGTCTCGTCCTTGTCCGAATCGTAGAGACGGGTTTCCTGCAGCACGCTGCCGCCGCTCTCGAGCAATTCGATCTGCCGTGCGACTTCGTAATGAATCGCCTTCTCGACGAACCGAAAGGAATTCAAATTCTTGATTTCGGCGCGTGTGCCGAATTTCTCGCGGCCGCGCGGCCGCACCGATACGTTGGCGTCGCAGCGAAACGACCCCTCTTGCATGTTGCCGTCGCAGATCTCGAGATAGCGCACCAGGGTGTGAATCTTCTTCATGTACGCGACCGCCTCCTTGGCCGACCGCATGTCGGGCTCGGAGACGATCTCGAGCAGCGGGGTGCCGGCGCGATTCAAATCGATGCCGCTGGCAGCGCCCAAGCCCTCGTGCAGAGACTTGCCCGCGTCTTCCTCGAGATGCGCGCGGGTGATGCCGACGGTCTTGACCGCCCCGTCGTCCACCAGGATTTGCAGCTTGCCCTGCTTGACCACCGGCAATTCGTACTGACTGATCTGATAGCCCTTCGGCAAATCGGGATAGAAGTAATTCTTGCGCGCGAACACCGAACGGCGCGCCACCTCGGCGCCGATGCTCAGGCCGAATTTGACCGCCATGCGCACGGCTTCGGCGTTCAACACCGGCAGCACGCCGGGATACGCCAAATCCACCAGGTTGGCCTGGGTGTTCGGGGGCGCACCGTAGGCCGTCGCCGATCCGGAGAATATTTTCGATTTCGTCGCGAGCTGCGCGTGGATCTCAAGCCCGATGACTACTTCCCAGTCGCTCATTGCTCGTACCCACGCGGCGAGCGCTGATGCCAATCGGTGGCGGTTTGAAATCGATGCGCCGCATTCAGGAGCTTGCTTTCCGAGAAGTGCGGTCCGATGAGCTGCAGGCCCATGGGCAATCCATCGACGAAGCCGCAGGGCAGCGACAGCCCCGGCAATCCCGCCAGGTTGGCGCCGATGGTGTAGATATCGTTCAGATACATGGTGATCGGGTCGTCGATCTTGGCGCCGATCGCGAAGGCCGGCGTCGGCGTCGTCGGCCCGATCAGAAGATCCGCTTGTTCGAAGGCGGCGCGAAAATCATCGGTGATCAAGCGCCGCACCTTCTGCGCCTTCAAATAATAGGCATCGAAGTACCCGGCCGACAGGACGTACGTGCCGGTCATGATGCGGCGCTTCACTTCCGCGCCGAATCCCTCGCCCCGCGATCGTTTGTACAAATCCAGCAAGTCCCTCGGCTGCTTGCAGCGATAACCGAAGCGCACGCCGTCGAAGCGCGACAGATTGGAGGAGCATTCCGCCGGCGCGACCACATAGTAAGTCGGCACGGATAACGGCAGATGCGGCAGGCTGACGTCCACGGTTTGCGCCCCGAGGCTTCTATAGATCTTCAATGCATCATGGATCAGCGCGGCGTTGCGGGCCTCCAAGCCTTCGAAGAACTCCCGCAGCAAGCCGATTTTCAGGCCCGCGAGAGGTTGATCCAGCGCTGCGGGATAATCGGGGACCGGGGTATCGATACTGGTCGAATCCTGAGGATCGAATCCGGCCATGGCTTGTAGGACGACGGCCGCATCCGCGGCCGAGCGGGCCAGGACCCCCGCCTGGTCGAGACTGGACGCGAACGCAATCATGCCGAACCGCGACACGCGACCATAGGTCGGTTTGACGCCGGTGACTCCGGTCAATGCCGCCGGCTGGCGAATCGAGCCGCCGGTATCGGTGCCGGTGGTAAAGACTGCCAGACGCGCCGCGGCCGCGGCCGCCGAACCCCCGGAAGAGCCGCCGGGGACCTTGCTCAGGTCCCAGGGATTTTTGACGGGTCCGTAAAAACTGGTCTCGTTGGAGGAGCCCATGGCGAACTCGTCCATATTGGCCTTGCCCAACATGACGGCGCCGGCGGTCTTGAGCCGCGTCACCACCGTCGCATCGTAAGGCGCAATGAAATTGTCCAACATCCGCGAACCGCAGCTGGTGCGCACCCCGTCGGTGCAGAAAATATCTTTATGAATGAGGGGGATGCCGAGCAATGGTGCCTGCTCGCCCGCGGCTCGCCGGCGATCGGCCGCCGCCGCTTCCGCCAGCGCTTGCTCGGCGGTGAGGGTGATCACGGCGTTGAGAGCCGGGTTCAGCCGCTCGATCCGGCCCAAGAAGTGACGCGTGAGTTCGACACTCGAAATCTGGCCTGCAGTCAAGCTGCGGCCTAGCTCGCCGATAGAAAGGTTATGAAGCATCGTCACTCAAGAATAGCAGGCCACAGCCCCTACTCGATCACTCGCGGCACCACATACAAACCGGCCTGCACCGCCGGCGCATTGACCTGGTATTTCTCGTGATGGTCGCTCTCCGAGACTGCATCGGCGCGCAGACGCTGATGCTGGCCATCGAGAGGATGCGCCATGGGCTGCACCGCATCGGTTTGCGCACGCGACAAGTCCGCGACGAAATTGACGATGCTCGACAAGCTGGTCACGTAGACCGGCATTTCTTGCTCGGTGATCGAGAGCCGCGCGAGGTGCGCAATTTTCTCGACGTCTTGACGGGTCAAGTTCATAGGATTGGCCAAAAGTGCGTGCCATCTCACGCAAAATAAGCGTTCCGAATGATACACGTTGCCTTGTGATATGTCGTGTCGGTTGTTACATTAGCCGATCTTTTTTTAACCCCATTTAGTCGCGAAAAATACCCCATGTTCAAACGCCTTAGAGGTTATTTCTCCAATGACCTCTCAATCGATCTTGGAACCGCCAACACGCTGATTTACGTTCGCGAGCGCGGTATTGTGCTCAACGAGCCGTCGGTCGTCGCGGTGCAGGACGAGCCGACCCGAGGCGGCAAGATCATCGTCGCGGTCGGCGTGGAAGCCAAAAACATGCTTGGAAGGACCCCGGGCCATATCACGGCGGTTCGACCGATGAAGGACGGGGTCATTGCGGATTTCACCTATACGGAGAAGATGCTGCAGTACTTCATCAAGAAGGTACACGGCAATCGATTCCTGAGCCCCAGCCCGCGGGTTCTGGTCTGCGTCCCCTTCGGCTCCACCCAGGTGGAGCGACGCGCCATCAAAGAATCGGCCGAGGGTGCCGGCGCGCGCAGCGTGGATATCGTCCCTGAACCCATGGCCGCGGCGGTCGGCGCCGGTCTTCCGGTTCAGGAGGCGCGCGGCTCGATGGTGCTCGACATCGGCGGCGGCACCTCCGAAGTGGCGGTCATTTCGCTGAACGGCATCGTCTATGCGGCGAGCGTTCGTATCGGCGGCGACAAGTTCGACGAAGCGATCACCAACTACGTGCGGCGCAACTACGGCATCTTGATCGGTGAAGCCACGGCGGAACGCATCAAGTTGGAAATCGGCTCGGCCTATCCGGGCCAAACGGTGCGCGAAATTTCGGTCAAGGGTCGCAATTTGTCGGAAGGCGTACCCCGCAGCTTCACCTTGAACTCCAATGAAATATTGGAGGCCCTGCAGGAACCGCTGCAAGGCATCGTGGGCGCGGTCAAACAAGCGCTCGAACAAACTCCGCCCGAGCTCGGTGCGGACGTCGCCGAGCGCGGCATCGTGCTCACCGGCGGCGGCGCCTTGCTGCGCGACGTCGATAAATTGCTGATGGAAGAAACCGGCCTTCCTGTGGTGGTTGCGGATGATCCGCTGACCTGCGTCGCGCGGGGCGGCGGCCGGATCCTCGAACTCACCGAGGAACATGGTCCGGGCATATTCGGACTGGAGTAATGAAAGCGACTGCCTATGGTCGCCTTTCGTAACACCGACACATCCGGTCGAACGACGGGACTTCTGCTCCGCTGCGTGCTGTATTCCCTGGTGGCCTTGGCGCTCATCATCGTGGACAAACGCTACGACCATCTCGGCAGGATTCGCCGGATGCTCTCGATCGTGGCCTACCCCGTGCAAATCGCCGTCGCCAGTCCCTTCGAGGGGTGGGACTGGTTTCGCGAAAGCGTGTCGTCCCGTGGAGCCCTCCGCGCCGACAAGGCTAAGCTCGAGGCGGAGCTGCGCCTGGCGCAGTTCCGACTGCAGCGCTATGAGGCGCTGGAGGCCGAGAGTCAGCGCCTGCGTGCGCTGCGGAACAGCACCGCGGGACTCACGAACCGCTTCGTCATCGGCGACGTCATGGACGTCGATTTGGACGCGTTCCGCGAGCGTGTGCTGGTCGACAAGGGCGCGCAAGACGGGGTTTTCGTAGGGCAGGCCGTATTGGACGCCGGCGGGGTATTCGGGCAGGTCGCGCGCGTCGGTCAACTGACGGCGGAGGTCATTCTGGTCAGCGACGCGACGCACGCGATACCGGTGCAAATTAATCGCAACGGATTGCGCACGATCGCCGTGGGCACGGGCGACATGGGCCGGCTCAAGCTGCCCTACTTGTCGACCAGCGCCGACGTGGTCGTCGGGGACCTGTTGGTGACCTCCGGTCTCGGCGGTGGATTTCCGGCCGGCTACCCGGTCGGCACCGTCGCCGAGGTCAAGCGAGATCCCGCCCAATCCCTTGCGGACGTCGACGTAAAACCCGCTGCCGCGCTCGATCGCTCGCGCGAACTCATGTTCGTCTGGTTGAAGCCGCAGGCGACGACGCCCGTGCCCGCCGCGGCCGCCACATCGGCCACATCGGCCACCTCCGCCGCACCCGCCGCTTCCGCCGGACACGTCGCGCCGATGCCAGCGCCGGCGCAGTCGCAAAGCGCGGCCGCGATGCCCACCAAGACTCCGCCGCCCGCGAAAAATCCGCCACCTGCAAAGACGCCGCCACCTGCGGGAGCGAATGACGAATGATGCGCGACACTCGCATTCGCCGGTTGCCCATGGCCCTGTCGGCGCTCGTGGCGTTGGCGCTGGCGGTACTACCCCTGCCCTCGGTGCTCGAAACACTTCGTCCGGACTTTTTGGTGTTGGTGGTCTTTTACTGGTCCATCGAGTCGCCCCGGGCCGGAGGCCTCACGCTGGCGTTCATGGCGGGCCTCGCGCTCGATGTGATCCAGGGTGTGGTACTCGGACAGCACGCGCTCGCGCTCACGTTGATGGCCGCGTGGGCGACGCACCTGCGGCTGCGGCTGCGGGTATTCTCAATTCTTTCGCAATGCCTGACCATATTCGCCTTGTTGACCGGCTACCAGTTCATCCTGTTCTGGGTCGACGGCGCCACCGGCAATCCGGTGACGGCGTTCGGCCGCTGGCTCGCACCCGTCATCGGCGCATTCCTGTGGCCGTTGCTGGTCGGCACATTGAGCCGTCTACATGAACGCTGACACCGTTCGGAGCAGCTAGCGTGGTTCGCCGCGTTCGCATCAAGGACCACTGGGGTGAACAGCGGATTTTCACGATCCGCAGCATCGTCGCCGCCGTCTGCGTGAGCGTGCTGCTGCTGACCGTCGCGTCGCGCCTCTTCTATCTGCAGGTCTTGAGGCACGACTACTACGCGGAACTTTCGCAGGGCAATCGCGTGCGCACCGATCC
>Ga0137409_10003521_pt1 | contig 16548 bp, 17 predicted proteins | sample CZODoug1_16funga_FD_122059 | JGI IMG/M metagenome (GOLD analysis project Ga0137409, IMG submission 122059) | Vadose zone soil fungal communities from Angelo Coast Range Reserve, California, USA - CZODoug1_16fungal (Hybrid Assembly) | ecosystem: Environmental > Terrestrial > Soil > Vadose zone... | reverse complement strand
CCGATGCGGAGCGCGTCGAAATCGCAGTCCACCAGATTGGTCATCATGGTGGGGCCCTCGTCCAGCGTGACGTAGGCGATGACGTAGGGCGGGGTCGCGCGCCGCATCACGCTGTAGGAGTAGATGACGCCGCGGCCCGCGGACTCCTTCCACTCGGTGCGGTCGCTGCCGCAGAACGGGCAGTTCGGACGCGGGTAGTGATGCGCGCGCCCGCAGGCGGTGCAGCGCTTCACGAGGAGCTTGCCCTTGGCCGCCGCCTCCCAGAAGGGCGCGGTCTCGGGGGTCGAGGTCGGAGCCGGGATCTTCGGCGCGCTCGCGGCCATGGCTACTTCGCCTCCAGGATCAGCGTCGCGCTGGCGTGCCGCGTGGCGAGCGAGCCGCCGGTGCCGTGGGCCAGGGCCAGGTCGCAGTTCTTCACCTGCACCTTCGGATGCGCCTCGCCGCGAAGCTGGCGCACCGCCTCGATGACCTTGGTCATGCCGCCGCGGTTGGCGGGGTGGTTGTTGCAGAGCCCGCCGCCGTCGGTATTGAAGGGCAGCTTGCCCACCCCCGCGATCAGGTTGCCGTCGGAGACGAAGCGCCCGCCCTGCCCCTTGGGGCAGAACCCCAGGTCCTCGAGCGTGATCAGCACCGTGATCGTGAAGCTGTCGTAGATCGAGGCGTACTTGATGTCGGCCGGGGAAACCCCCGCGCTCTCGAAGGCGGCCGGGCCCGACCACCGCGCGCCGCTGTAGGTGAGATCCACCTGGCCGCCCATCTGGTGCTTCACCGCCTCGCCCGCTCCGCGCACCGTCACCGGCGGGCGCTTGAGCCGCTTCGCCACCTCGGGCCGCGCCACGATCACCGCCCCGCCGCCGTCGCTGATCACGCAGCAGTCCAGGCGATGGAGCGGATCCGAGATCATGGGCGAGCCGACCACGTCCGCCACCGTCACCACCTCGCGCAGCATCGCGTGGGGATTGTGCTGGGCGTGCTGGGAGGCCGCGACCTTGATCCACGCGAGCTGCTCGCTGGTGGTCCCGAACTCGTGCATGTGGCGCATCGCGGCCATCGCGTACTGATTGACCACCGTCGGCCCGAACGGGGCCTCGAACGCGACGTCCGGCGCGGTCGACCCGTAGTTGCGCGGGGCGGTGCCGGTGGCCATGCCCTCCGCGCGCGGCCGCCCGGCCAGCGTGATCAGGGCCACGTCGCAGCGCCCGGCCGCGATGGCCTCCGCGGCGTGGGCCACGTGGACCACGTAGGACGAGCCCCCGGTCTCGGTGGTGTCGATGTGCCGCAGGCGCAGGCCCATGTAGTCGGCCATCGAGAGGCCGCCCAGGCCGGGCGCGTCGCCCGCGCAGAAGTAGCCGTCCACGTCGTCCTTGGTCAGCCCGGCGTCGGCGAGCGCGCCGTGCGCCACCTCCGCGTGCAGCTGGGCCAATGAGATACCGTCCGCCTTGCGGGTCGGATGCTCGAAGACGCCGACGACGTACGCCTTGTCCCGGATGCTCATGACTGCACGGCCGCCAGGGCCTCCGGGTTCAGCACGTTGATCGGCTTGCCCCCCGCGTACGCCAGCACCTGCTCGAAGATCGTGTCGTACATCTGCTCGAGGCTGTCGCGCTCCACGTAGCCGAGATGCGGCACGCAGATCGCATTGTCCATGGCGAGCAGCGGATGCGCGGCCCCGAACACCGGCTCCTCCTCGTACACGTCCACCGCGGCCACGCCCGGCCGGCCCTTGGCGAGCGCGGCCTCCAGCGCGCCCGGCACCACCAGCCCGGCGCGGCTCGTGTTGACGAACATCGCCGACGGCTTCATGCGCGCGAGGTCCTCCGCGGTCACCATGCCGCGGGTCGCGTCGATCAGCCGCACGTGGATGGAGACCACGTCGCTCTCGGCGAAAAACGCCTCGCGACTCGCCGCCGCGGTGTAGCCATCGGTCTTCGCCTTCTCGAGCGTGCTGTCGCGTCCCCACGCGACCACGTTCATGCCGAAGGCGCGCCCGTAGCCCGCCACCACCGCGCCGATCTTGCCGTAACCCAGGATCCCGAGAGTCTTGCCGCGCAGCCCAAGGCCGATGGGGTAGGCCTGCCACTTCCCCGCGCGCATCGCGATCATCTCCTGGGGGATGCGCCGCATCGCCGCGATGACGAGGCCCCACGTCAGCTCGGCGGTCCCGGACGAGGGCCGGCCGGGCAGTTGGCTCGACGAGACGATGACGCCGCGCCGGGTGCACGCGGGCACGTCGATGTGGGGCACCACGCCGACCTGGGTGATCATCCGCAGCCGATCGAGACGATCGAGGAGCGGGGCCTTGATCGGCGTGCGCTCGCGCAGCAGCACGAGCACCTCGGTGTCCTTCAGCCGGCCGGCCAGCGTCTCGACATCCTTGGTGTGGTCCTTCCAGATTGTGACGTCGTGCCCCGCGATCTTCGGGAAGGCGCGGAGCGTCCGGATCGTGTCCTGGTAGTCGTCGAGAATCGCAATCTTCATGGCTTGGCCCTCCCGGGCGCCACGTAGCCTACCATGCTAGACTCCGCCCGTCGTCCATCATCTGAGGAGGGGCTCATGGCGGAATCGGCACGGATGGCGGTGTTCCACGGCGCGGGCAAACCCTTCGAGATCCGCGAGTACCCGGTGCCCGATCCCGAGCCCGGCGCAATCCTGGTCAAGGTGGCGATGGCGAACGTGTGCGGCTCCGACCTGCACTACTGGCGGGGCGAGCTCGACTACGTGAAGATGGGCCGGCCCCTGCCCCTCAACACCGGGCACGAGCACGTGGGGCGCGTGGCCAAGCTCGGCCCCGGCGTCACCACCGACTCGGCGGGCCAGCCGCTCGCGGTGGGCGATCGCGTGGCCTACCGCTTCTTCTTCCCGTGCGGGCGCTGCCGCATGTGCCTCAAGGGCAAGACCAAGTCCTGCCCGGTGCGCCAGGCCAACTTCCTCGTCTCCTGTGAAGTCTGGCCGCACTTCCAGGGCGGCTTCGGTGAGTACTTCTACCTGCGGCCCAATCACGCGGTCTTCAAGCTGGCCGACGACATCACCGACGACATGGCGGCGGGCGTCAACTGCGCCTTCTCCCAGGTCTACGCGGGCCTCGACATCGCGGCGGTGCGCGCGGGACAGACCGTGGTGATCCAGGGCGCGGGCGGTCTCGGGGTGTACGCGTGCGCGGTCGCGAAGGAGATGGGGGCGGCGCGCGTCGTCGTCATCGACGGGGTGGAGGAGCGCCTGACCCTGGCGCGTTCGTTCGGGGCCACCGATGTGGTGGACATGCGCGAGCACAAGACGCCGGACGACCGCATCAAGGCGGTCCGGAAGCTCACCGACGACTGGGGCGGCGACGTGGTCATGGAGCTGGTGGGCAACCCCAAGGTGGTGGACGAGGGGCTGCGGATGACCGCGCCCGAAGGCACGTATCTCGAGATCGGCAACATCAACGTGGGCTGGAAAGCCGAATTCGATCCGGCCTGGATCATCTTCGGCAACCGCCGCATCATCGGCCTCTCCCACTACGAGGCCGAGCACCTGCGCGGCGCGCTCGACATGATGACGCGCACCCGCACGCGCTACCCGTGGAACAAGATCATCTCGCACAAGTTCCCGCTCGAAGCGATCGAGGAAGCCTTCGTCCAGCAGGACAAGGGCCACGTCACCCGCGCCGCGATCGTTCCCAACTGAGACCCCGACCAGGAGAGATCCCGCAATGGCCGAGCAGAGCTGGGCCAAGCACGTCGCGGACGTGCTGCGCCGCAACGATATCCGGTTGTACGCGACCGTGCCCGACTACATCGTGAGCCACGTGCTCGACGTGCTGTGGGCCGACCCCGGGGTCCGCGTGGTCACTACTACCAGAGAAGAAGAAGCGGTTGGTTTGCTCTCCGGCGCGTGGCTCGCCGGGCACCGCGGGGCGCTGCTGATGCAGAACAGCGGCCTCGGCAACTGCACCAACGCGCTCGCCTCGCTCAACATGGCGAGCATGATCCCGATGGTCCTGGTGATGAGCCACCGCGGGGACCTGGGGGAGTTCAACCCGGCCCAGGTGCCGATGGGCCGCGCGGTCACCCACATCCTGGACGCGCTCGGCATCCGCTGGATCCGGCCGACGTCGATCGCGGAGCTCGAGCAGCAGACCGACGGGCTGGTCAAGCTCTGCTACGTGAGCGCGCAGCCGGTGGCCATCGTGCTGCCCTCCGAGCTGACCGGAGGCAAGCGCGGATGAGCCCGCTCACCCGCGCCGGCGCCACCAAGTATCTCGCCTCCCGCCTGAAGAACGAGGTCGTGGTCTCGAACCTGGGCCAGGCCTCGCTCGACCTGCTCGCCATCGCCGACCGCCCGCTCAACTGCTACACCTTCGGGGCGATGGGCCAGTGCTCCTCGATCGGCCTCGGCATCGCGATCGGCCGGCCCGACGTCCGGGTGATCTGCCTGGACGGCGACGGCTCGCTGCTCATGAACCTGGGCTCCCTCTGCACGATCGCCGCGGAGGCACCGAAGAATTACGTGTTGATGGTCTGGGACAACGAGGTGCACCAGACGACCGGCGGCCAGGCCACCGCGACCGCCCGGAAGGCGAGCCTGGTCGGCATCGCGCGCGGCGCCGGCATCGAGAAGGGCGTCGAGGTACGCACCCAGGAGGAGCTCGAGCGCGCGGTGGACCGCATCCTGAAGGAAGACGGCCCCTTCATCGTGGTGGTGAAGATCGACAAGGGCCCCTCCACCGCCCCCTTCGACCAGGACCTGATCGGCCAGGCCTCCCGCTTCCGCAAAGCCCTCGCGGCGCTGCCGGCCGCCTGACGACAAGGAGCACGACATGGCCGGGATCTACGACTTCACCGTGAAGACGATCGATGGGAAGGAGCAGCCGCTGGCGGACTATCGCGGCAAGGCGCTGCTGGTGGTGAACGTGGCCTCGAAGTGCGGCCTCACCCCGCAATACGAAGCCCTCCAGGCGCTGCAGGCCGAGTACGGTCCGCGGGGCTTCGCGGTGCTGGGCTTCCCGTGCAACCAGTTCGCGGGGCAGGAGCCGGGCAGCGACGCCGACGTCAAGGCCTTCTGCTCGACCAACTACGGTGTCACGTTCCCGATGTTCTCCAAGATCGACGTGAACGGCAGCGGCCGCGCCCCGCTCTACACCTGGCTCACCGGCCAGGCGACCAAGCCCGACGGGCCCGGCGACATCAAGTGGAACTTCGCCAAGTTCCTGGTGGACAAGACCGGCCAGGTCGCGGCGCGCTTCGAGCCCAAGACCGCGCCCACCGCGCCCGAGATCAAGCAGGCCGTCGAGAAGGCCGTCACCGCCTGAGGGCGGAGTCAGGTCTTACATTCCGACGTTGCCCGGAACGGGGATGCGTCTCCACAGCGTCGAGGCGATCGCGATCGATATCCCGCTCGCGCGGAACTTCGGCGGGAGCACCTACGCGGTCCTCAAGCGCTCCACCGTGGTCACGCGCCTGCGCACCGACGACGGGCTCGTCAGTGAAGTCTACAACGGCGACAACCGCGAGCACGGCCCCGAGATCGTCCGGCTGATCCTCGACGAGCTGGCCCCGCTCCTGGGCGGCCAGGACCTCTTCGAGGGCGAAGCCATCTGGGATCGCCTCTTCGCCCTCACCCACAGCAGCCGCGATCGCAAGACCCTGATGGAAGCCATCGCGTGCGTGGACTGCGCGATCTGGGACCTGGTCGGCAAGGCGCGGGGCCAGAGCGTCTGCGCGCTGCTCGGCGGCCGGCCGCCCCGGCGGCTACCCATCATCTCGATCGGCGGCTACTACCGTGAGGGCAAGACCCTCGCCGACATCGGCCGCGAGATGGAGAGCTACCGCGAGGCCGGCATGGCGGGCTGCAAGTTCAAGGTGGGTGGCCTCACTCCGGAAGCCGACGCGGAGCGGGTCGCGGCGGCCCGCCGCGCCGCGGGCCGCGACTTCGTTCTCGCGGTGGACGCGAACCGTGGTTTCACGGTGGAGGACGCGGTGCGCTTCGCGCGACTCGTCGAGCCCCTCGATATCCGGTGGTTCGAGGAGCCCTGCCACTGGCACGACGACGCCCGCATGATGGCGGAGGTGCGGCGGGCGACGCGCATCCCGGTCACCGCCGGCCAGTCCGAGATCACCAGCCACGCGGTGCGGCGGCTCCTCGACGCCGGCGCGGTGGACCTGGTGAACTTCGACGCCTCCGAGGGCGGCGGCGTGACCGAGTGGCGTCGAGCCGCCGCGCTCTGCGAGGCCGCCGGCGTGAAGATGGCGCACCACGAGGAGCCCCAGATCGCCGGCCACCTGCTCGCCGCCGTGCCGCACGGCACCTACGTGGAATGCTTCGCTGACCCGGAGCGCGACCCCGCCTGGCAGACCCTCTGGGCCAACCGCCCCGTCATCAAAGGCGGCGTCTTCGAGGTCCCCGACGCGCCAGGCTTCGGCCTCATCCTCGACGAGGGGCTGATCCGCCGCTACCGCGTTTAGATCTACATCGAGATGGCGGCGCGGGAGACGCCGGCGGGGTCGCCGCCGCGCTGGGCCCAGTCGCCCTGGGCGAAGGCTTCGGAGATGCGCTCGAGCGGGAACACGTGGGAGATCACCTTGTCGAACGGGAAGCGCGTGAGGTTGCGCTTCATGAACGAGAGCGACTCCTCGAGCGCCCACGGCGAGTAGTTCGACGTGGCCACCAGCCGCGCGTTGGCGCGCACCAGCGCGGTGGCGTCGTAGGAGAAGACGTTGCCGGGCGAGATGCTGCCCACCTCGAGATAGCAGCCGCCGCCCCGCAGCATGCGCAGGCCCTCCGGGATCACGTCCGCGTAGCCCACGAAATCGGCCACCACGTTGGCGCCGAACCCGCCGGTCAGCGCCTTGACCGCCTCGACCCGCTTGTCCGCGCTGGTGATCTCGCTCGCGTTCACGGTGTGATCGGCCCCGAACGCCCGCGCGAGGGCCAGCCGCTCGGCGAGTCGATCCACCACGATCACGGTGTCGGCGCCCATGTCCCGCGCCACCGCCACCGCGTTGATGCCGAGGCCGCCCGCTCCCTGCACCACCAGCGACTGGCCCGCCCGGAAGCCCGCCTGCCGCAGGCCGTAGAGCACCTGGGAGAGCGCGCAGTTGATCGGAGTCGCCACGTCTTCGGGGATCTCGTCGGGCACCTTGAAGATGAAGTGGCCCGGCCGGAGATAGTAGTAGTCGCCGTAGGCGTTGTTGAAGTAGGGCGCGGTGCCGGCCACCCGGTTCGGCCGCCCCTTGCGCGGGCAGCTCCCCATCTCGTCGTGGAGGCACACCGGGCACCGGCCACACGGGAAGAAGTAGCAGTACGTCACCCGGTCGCCCTCGCGCAGCGACCGGCCCATCGAGTCGGTGGTGACGCCGACGCCGAGGCGCTCCACCTTGCCGCACATCTCGTGGCCGAAGGTGAGGTCCTTGGGCAGGGCGCCGTACGTCTCCTTCATCTCTCCCCGCCAGATGTGCAGATCGGAGCCGCACACCCCCGCGCGCGTGAGCTTGATGAGGATCGCGCCGGGCTCCGGATCCGGCACCGGGTACTCGCGCAGCTCGAACTCGCCGCCGTAGGCCTTGAGCACCGCCACCCGTCCCTTCATTGGGGCTCCTCCCTGGAATGGATTCAGCGTGAGGGTCGCCGCGGCGGGGCGCGTTGTCAACCTCGGGGGCCGGGGGTACCATGGGCCCGCCTTGCGCACTGCCCGGCTTCCGATGGAGGTGGCCATGCGTCGATCACTACTCGCGCTCCTCGCCGCGCTGCTGACGCTTCCATCTGCCGTCTGGGCTCCCGCGGCCTCGGCAGAGGTCGCGGTGCAGGCTTACGCCCTTCCGCCAGGGGGTGGCCCTCATGACGTGGCGGTCGGCGCCGACGGCATCGTCTGGTATACGGCCCAGCGCACCGGCCAGCTCGGACGCCTCGACCCCGCCACCGGCCAGGTCGATCTCATCCCGCTCGGCCCGGCGGCCGCGCCGCACGGCGTGATCATCGGACCGGACGCCGCGCCGTGGGTCACGGAGGGCGGCACCAATTCCATCGTCCGCGTGGATCCGCGCACGCGGGAGGTGAAGCGGTGGCCCCTGCCCGAGGCACGTGGCTACGTGAACCTGAACACCGCGACCTTCGACAAGCGGGGCCGCATCTGGTTCACCGGCCAGAACGGCGTCTACGGCCGCCTCGACCCCGCGACCGGCGCGATGCAGGTCTGGGACGCGCCGAAGGGACGCGGCGCCTACGGGATCGCCACCACGCCGGACGGCGAGGTCTACTACGCCTCGCTCGCCGGCAGCCACATCGCTCGTGTGGATCTCGACACCGGCGCGGCCACGGTCATCGAGCCGCCCACCAAGGGCCAGGGCGCGCGCCGGGTCTGGTCCGACTCCCGGGGCCGGATCTGGGTGAGCGAGTGGAACTCCGGCAATGTGAGCCGCTACGACCCGAAGGCGAAGGACTGGAAGACCTGGAAACTGCCCGGCGACAGTCCGCGCGCCTACGCGGTGTACGTCGACGACAAGGACAAGGTGTGGCTGAGCGAGTGGAGCGCGAACGCCATGATCCGCTTCGATCCGGAGACCGAGAAATTCGAGGCGTTCCCGAGCGATCGGCGCGGCGCCAACGTGCGCCAGATTCTCGGCCGACCGGGAGAGGTGTGGGCGCCCGAATCCGGAGTGGATCGCCTCGTCGTGTACCGGACGAAGTGAGGGGCTGGGTGATGTGGCTCCTCGCCGGCGGCGCGGTGACGGTGTGGTGCTCCCCGGCGGGCGCCGATCCCGCGCAGGGCGAGCGCGTCTTCCAGCGTTGCTTCGCCTGCCACTCGGTCGTGGCCGGCGAGGACAAGCTCCCGGGTCCGAACCTGCGCGGCGTGGTCGGCCGGCGGGCGGGGACGCAGCCCGGCTTCCGCTTCTCCCCGGTGCTGATCGAGGCGGGCGCGCGCGGGCTCGTGTGGACGCGGGCCACGCTGGACGCCTACCTGGCCGACCCGGAGCGATTCCTCCCGGGCACCGAGATGGGGCTGCCGGGGCTGCGCGATGCGGTTGAACGGAGAAACGTGATCGACTATCTGGAGAAGTCGGGCCCAACTCTCAGGAGGACACCGTGAAGCTCCTACTCTTCGACGACTTCAAGCTGGGCGTGCTCCGTGGCGATGGCGTGGTGGACGTCTCGGACACCGTGAAGGACATCCCGCACACCGGGCCCGGGGACCTGATGAGCGGCCTGATCGCCCGCTTCGCGGACTACCGCAAGAAGATCGAGGACGCGGCCGGCCGCGGCAAGCCGGTCCCGGTCGCCCAGGTCCGGATCCGGCCGCCCCTGCCCAAGCCGACCAATATCGTCTGCATGGCGGTGAACTACATGGAGGACGGCACCCGCACCGAGCCGGCGCCGATCAACGCCTTCATGAAGTCGCCCGGCGCGGTGATCGGCCCCAACGAGACCATGGTGCTGCCCGACGTGCCCGCCACCATCTTCGAGGGCGAGGCCGAGATGGCGCTGGTGATCGGCAAGCGGGCCACCACGGTGCCGGCGGCGCGCGCGATGGAATACGTCTTCGGCTACTGCAACTTCATCGACGGCTCGGCGCGCGGCCTCCTGCCGACGGGCAACACGTTCTACCAGATGAAGTCGCGCGACACCTTCGCCCCGATGGGGCCGTATCTCGTGACCGCCGATGAGATCACGGATCCGCACAAGCTGGCGATCCGGCTCTCGGTGAACGGCACCGTCAAGCAGGCGTTCAACACGAGCGACATGGCGCACAAGATCCCGCGCTGCATCGAGTGGGTGACGAGCATCCACACGCTCGAGCCGGGCGACGTGCTCGCGACCGGCACGAATCATCGCGGCCTGTCCGGGTTCCAGGACGGCGACCGCATCGAGCTCGAGACCGAAGGGCTTGGGCAGCTCCGATTCAATATCCGGGACGACCTGAAGCGCACGTGGTCGCGCGAGACGCGGCTCGACCGCCAGGAGAAGGGGCAGGAGGGCACCACGCCCCAGCTCACCGGCAAGCACAAGAAATGAAGATCACCCACGTCACCACCCGCGCGCTCTCCACGCCCGCGGGCAATCCCCTGGTGGTCGGCCTGCCCGAGCCCACCGACAAGCGCGAGTTCGTGCTGCTCGAGCTGGGCACCGACCAGGGGCTGGTCGGCATCGGCCTCACCTTCTTCGGCGGCGCGCTGACCCCCGCGCTCCGGGCCGCGGTGGACGGCCTCGCCCGGCTCACCATCGGCATGGACCCGAGCCAGGTCGAGGCCATCGCGGCGAAGTGCCGGCGCATGGCGGGCAGCTCGGGGCCGGGCGGCATCTTCGCGCTCGCGCTCTCCGCGGTGGACATGGCCTGCTGGGACCTCATGGGCAAGGCGGCGGGCCGCTCGGTCTGCGCGTTGCTCGGCGGCCTGCGCGACCGCGCGCCCACGTACGCGAGCGGCGCGCTGATGCGCCAGCACCCGGTGGACTACCTGGCGAAGGCCGGCCCCCGTCTGCGGGACATGGGCTTCCGCCAGATGAAGATGCAGTGCGGGAGCGAGCCGACCATCGCCGCCTCCGTCGAGCGCGTCCGGGTCATGCGCGAGTCCATCGGCGCCGACGTGGATCTCATGTGCGACATCAACCAGCTCTGGAGCGTCCACCACGCGATCGACGTCGGCCGGCGCATCGAAGACCAGCACCTCTTCTGGCTGGAGGATCCCACCGTCCACGACGACTACCCGGGCCTGGCCCGCATCGCGGACGCGCTCACCACCCCGATCGCGGCGGGCGAGTACCACTACGGCATCGTACCGTTCCGCCACCTGCTCGAGGCGCGCTCGATCGACATCGTGATGATCGATCTCCTGCGCGTGGGCGGCATCACCCAGTGGATGAAGGTGGCGGGCATGGCCGAGGCCTTCAACCTGCCGGTGGTGAGCCACCTGGTCCCGGAGATCCACGTGCACCTGATCGCGGCGATCCCCAACGGGCTCACCGTCGAGTACATGCCGTGGACGCTCATGCTCTACGAGGAGACCCCGAAGATCGAGGCCGGCCAGCTCGTCGTGCCGGACAAGCCTGGGCTCGGCCTCGCCTTCGATCAGGCCGCGATCAAGCGCTACCAGATCGGCTGAGCGCGGCGGCCTCGTCGCGCTCCATCCGCGCCCGCATCCGCGCGCGCAGGCTCTCCACGATGTGTGCCGGCGCGGTCTGCGGCGACCCGGCCGAGAACGGCGGCTGCGGATCGTATTCGATGCCGAGCTGGATGGCCTGGGCCACGTCGTCACCCGCGATGCGGGCGGCGAGGGTGAGGGCCATGTCGATCCCCGACGACACGCCCGCCGCGGTGATGACCTTGCCCTGCTCCACCACGCGCTTGAGGGTGGGGCGCGCGCCGTACGCCGGGAGGCGGTCGAGCGACATCCAATGCGTGGTGGCCTCGAGCCCCTTCAGGATGCCGGCGGCGGCCAGCAGCATCGAGCCGGTGCAGACCGACGTGGTCCACTGGCTCGTCTCGTGAGCCGCGCGGATCCAGTCCAGCAGCGGATTCGGCGGCGCCTCGAGCGCGCGCGTGCCGAAGCCGCCCGGCACCATCAGCACCTCCGGATGCGGCACCGCCACCAGCGGCTCGTCCGCCATCAGGGTGAGCTGACGGTTGTCGGTGCGGTAGGGGCCAGGCGTGACCGCGACGAAGCGCACGCGGGCGCCGGGCAGGCGCGAGAGCACCTCGTAGGGGCCGATGGCGTCGAGCGCGGTGATGCCCTCGAAGAGCGGGATGGCGATGTCCATGGGGTCGTCTCCTTTGGTGGCGGCCGTCACGAGACGGCGCGGAAATGGCGGCGATACTGGCCCGGGGTCACCCGGACCCCGCGGCGGACCCGCAATGACAATGAAGTGACGAATCCGGCCAGGGACACGACCCGGGCGGGACTGGCCTAGAGAGCGCGGGCCGCGGCCACGATCTCCTCGTCGCTCGGGAACTTGGAGAGGTCCCCGATCCGCTCCAGGGCCTCGATCTGCAGCCAGCGGATGATCCCGTCCCGGTCGATCAGGAAGTGCCCGGCCAGCTGGGTGCCGTGCGCGGCCGCGATCTGCCCATCGATCTCGGTCACCTCGAACCCGTCCCGCTGGTTCAGGATCTCCATCGCCACGAAGGGATTCTGCGGCGTCGGGAGCTCGCCGGTAGGATTGATCCGTGCTGCCTGAAACTGACCCATCGTGACCGTCCCCTGGGCCCACGAGGCCTCCGATTCGTTCTCGACGAGCACGCCCGCGGGCACCCCGAACAACCGGTGCGTCGCCGCCTCCGGGTCCGCAGTGAGCAGCACCCGCGCGGGGCGATACTTGAAGTAGAGCCGCGCGCGCGCCAGGGGGGTATTGACCACTGCCATCGTCTCCACCCCCACCGCCTTGAGCTTCTCCTGCGTGGTGCCCAGCTGCACGAGCTGGCGTCGGCAGAAGGGTCAGTGCAGGCCGCGGAACAGGGCGATCAGGACCGGACGACCACGATAGTCGTCGAGCGAGACCTGGCCCTCTCGATTGACCGCGGGCAGCGCGAAGGGAGGGGCGGGATCACCGGGGCGAAGAAACATGGACGCCATGAGCAGCGTACCTTTCTATTCGAGTTGTATTCGCGTCAATCCAGGAACGGCAGCACCACCAGCGCGTCGGGCTCGAGGCCAGCCCGCTCGCAGACCGCCTGGGCCTTCTGCATGAACTCTTCCGCCTGCCCCTCGTCGCCCAGATCCAGATGGACGGTGGCGAGTCCATCGTAGCAGGGAAACAGCAGCTGCGGCTCGTCGGCCGCCTCGGCGAGCTCGAGCGCTTCCCGGTAGTGCGCGATCGCGCGGGTCGGATCGCCGTGACACTGGTAGATCTGCCCGAGCACGATCAGCGGCACCGCCAGGTGGTCGAGCTGCCCGAGGCGCCGATCGAGATCGATGGCGGCGTGCGCGGCGCCGACGCCCTGCTCGTCGCAGCGGTTGGTGAGCGCGCAGTAGGCCACCGCGAGATTCGCGTAGAGGCGCGACTGGAACCCGAGGTCGCCGATCTTCTTGGCCATCTCGAGGCCCGCCGCACAGGTCTCGATCGCCCGCGCCGGATCGAGCGTGCTGTAGAGCACGCTCAGGTTCGCGAGCCCGCGACAGGCGGCCTGGAGCTGCCCCGTCTCCCGGGCGAGGGCCACGCTGCGCTCGATGTGCCCGACCGCCTCCTCCAGCCGGCCCAGGCGGGCAAACGCGACACCGAGCGTGTTGTGACTCTGCGCGGCGGCGGTCAGCGCTTCCACGCGCCCGTCCGCGTCGAGCGCGGAGTCGGCGGCGAGCCGCTCGGCGTGGAGCCGGGCCTGCTCCGCCCACTCGACGGCCCGCTGGCTGTCGCCGCTGCGGAAGGCCTGCCGGCCCATCTCCTGGTAGAGGTGCGCCTGCTCGATGTGCTCTCGATGGTCACCGAGCAGGGCGAGCCCGGCCTCGAAGCACTGGAGCGCCCGGGCCCGCGCGCCGGCATCCCAGTGGAGGCCCCCCATCTTGCGAAGGATCCGCGCCTGGGCCGCCGCGTCCCCCGCCGCGCGGTATCCGGCCTCGACGATCTCGTACTCGCCGAGCGCGGACGCCCGCCGTCCGGTGGGCCCGAGCAGGTCGGCCATCCGCTCCCGAGCCACGAGCCGCTCCGTCTCGATCTGGGCGGCCGCGGCCGCCACGTCGCAATGCTCGAGCGCGTCGAGGGACCGCTGATAGTGCAGGATCGCGTCCGCGTTGGCATACATGCCGCGCGCCCAGTCACCCGCCGACATCAGGTACCGCGCGCCCCGACGCTTGTCGGCGCCGAGAGCCCAATGGTGGCCGAGGACCACCAGTCGCTCGAGACTCTCCGGGCCGTCCACACCCTGGGCCTCGAGGGCGGCGCCCACGCGCGTGTGCAGCTCGGTGCGACGCGCCACGAGGATGTTCTGGTACACGATCTCCTGGAGGAGGCCGTGGAGAAACTGGTGATCCGGCCCTGGCGTCACCAGATCGGCGCCGGCGAGCGCGGCGAGCGCCTCGTCCACCGCGGCGGGCTCCGCCGAGGCCGCCTTCAGCAGCGACACCTCGAAGTGGGGTCCGATCACCGCCGCTTCCTGGATGACCCGTCGCTCCACGGCGTCGAGCCGGTCCAGGCGCGCGAGCAGCAGCCCGTGCAGGGTGGCGGGCACCTGCGCGGTCGCGGCCTCCGCGGTGCAGCGCCACTCCAGGCCGTCGCGGACCAGCACCCCCGCCACGAGTAGAGCGCGCACCACCTCCTCGAGGTACAGCGGGTTGCCGCCGGCCCGCTCCAGGATCTGGGCCCGCAGGTGCTCCGGGAAGAGGTGCGTCGAGTCCCCGAACCACGCGGCCAGGAGGTCCTCGCTGCCTGACCGCGACAGCGGCGTGACCTCGATCGCGGTGTGCGGGGTCCGGCTCGTGCCCAGCGCGTCCGGCTCGAGCGTGGGGCGGTACATCAGGAGGACCAGGAGCGGGCGATCGGCGAGCCGGTCCGCGACCGCGCCGATCAGCTCGATGGAGGCGGCGTCGGCCCAGTGCAGGTCCTCGACGACCAGCACCAGCGGACCGGCGGCCAGCCGCCGCTCCACGAGGGCGTAGGTGGCCATGAAGATCTGGCGCTTGAGCTGCTCGGGCTCCAGATGGCGGATGCGCGCGTCGTCCTGCCCGAGCCCGAACACCCGGGCGAGCGCGGCCACCATCGCGGCCCGCTCCTCCACGTCGACCCCGAGCGTTTCCAGGCCCGCCGCGAGCTTGCGCCGCGCGTCCTCGACGGAATCGCCGTGCGCCACCCCGTAGGCGTCGCGCAGGAGCGCGGCCACCGCCCCGTAGGTCTGCTCGCCCAGCGCGGAGCACGCCGCGCGCCGGATCGTGATGCCCTCGAGGCGCCCGGCTACCTCGAGGTGCGCGAAGAACTCCCGCTGCAGCCGCGACTTCCCGGCCCCGGGCTCCCCGATGAGGCTCAGCACCTGGGCGCGCCCCGCCCGCATGTCCGCGAAGGCCGCCTCCATCCGGGTGAGCTCGCGCTCGCGGCCCACGAGGGGCGCGGCCAGCCCGAGGCCCTCGAGGCCGCGCGCCGAGCGGGGCGCCGCGAGCGGGCCCAGCAGGCGATGCACCCCCACCGGCTCGCTCTTGCCCTTGAGCGCCACCTCCTCGCGCGGGGCGAAGGAGAAGGCGTGGTGGGTGAGCTGATACGTCGCGTCGCCGATCAGGATCTCGCCCGAGGGCGCCGCGCTCTGCAGGCGCGCGGCGGTGTTGACGGTGTCGCCGGTCACCGCGTAGGCGGCGTCGGCGGTCGAGCCGATCCGCCCCGCCACCACCGGACCGGTGTTGACCCCGATGTGCAGGGCGAGCGGCCTGCCCACCCGCCGCTCCCAGCGGCGGTTGAGCGTCTCCATCCGATCGCGCATCATGAGGGCCGCGCGCAGGCCGCGCTCGGGATCGTCCTCGTGCGCGGTGGGAGCGCCGAAGACGGCCATCACCGCGTCGCCGACGAACTTCTCGACGAACCCCTCGTACTGCTCGATCGACGCGGACATCTCGCGGAACAGGTCGGCCTGGATCCCGCGCACGTCCTCGGGGTCGAGTCCCTCGCTCAGCGCGGTGAAGCCGGCCAGGTCCGCGAAGAGCACGGTGACCGGGCGCCGGTCGCTGTCGGGCGCGGAGGGCGGCGAAGGCGGAGGCGCCGGCGCGGTCGCCAGCTTCGCTCCGCACTTCGGACAGAATGCGAAGTCGGGAGGCGCGTCGAAGCGGCAGCCGCTACACGTCATGTGGACGGAGCGACGTCGATCTCCTGGGGCATCGGGATGCCGCGTCGGGACAACTCACCTTGCAGATCGAGGGCGCGGGTGCCCACCGGACGGCCACCCGGCACCGTCCAGAACACCTCGAACTCGAGGCCGTCCGGATCCTTGGCGTAGAGCGACAGGCTCACCCCGTGATCGGAGGAGCCGACGAGCGAGCGCGCCTCGATGAGGCGCCGGCGGGCCCGCACCAGGTCGGTCAGCTCGCCCACTTCCCAGGCCGAGTGGTACATGCGCACCGCCCCCTCGTCGGGGCCGGTCACTCCCGGCTGCTCGAAGAGCCCCAGGTGGTGATCCTCCGTGCTGCCCGCGATGCGCAGGAAGGCCGCGTTCGGATAGCGTGTCTTCACCTCGAACCCGAGGACGTCGCAGTAGAAACGCACGCTGCGATCGACGTTCGACACCCAAAGCACCAGGTGCTGCAGCCGCTTGAGCCCGATGCCGCTGTTCATTGCGCGACCTCCACCGGTAATGCGCCCGGTTCCCGGGCGCTCATTGCGCGACCTCCACCGGTAATGCGCCCGGTTCCCGGGCGCTCATCGGCCCGGGTACTCCACGCTGACCGTGATGGCCGCGCACGCGATGATGGTGTCGGCTCCCGGCACCTTGAGGCCGCCCGCGACCGGGCGCACCGTCACCTCGCCGTGGGGCAGCTCCTTCTTCACGCGCTCCACGTCGACCTTGCCGGGATCGGGCACGCCCACCGTGACGTCGACCAGCATGCGCCCGCCCTTGGCGCGCACCTCGGTGAAGAGCGGCAGGCTCGAGTGCCGGATCGCGTCCGACACCGC
>Ga0137409_10003520_pt1 | contig 16549 bp, 17 predicted proteins | sample CZODoug1_16funga_FD_122059 | JGI IMG/M metagenome (GOLD analysis project Ga0137409, IMG submission 122059) | Vadose zone soil fungal communities from Angelo Coast Range Reserve, California, USA - CZODoug1_16fungal (Hybrid Assembly) | ecosystem: Environmental > Terrestrial > Soil > Vadose zone... | reverse complement strand
AGGCTCGTCGGGCGCAAGCGGCTCAACTCGACCACCTACGCGAAAGTGATGCGCTGGAACAGCAAGTGGGGCATCACGCGCGCCCTCTCGCGATTGAGCGGCAAACACCCCGAGTCCGTCATCCAGGACGTGGACATTCCCATCGCGCGGGCGCCCGAGTTTCTTGCGTTCTTCCTCAAGGAAGTCGGCATCCTCCCGGTCTGGGTCTGCCCCATCGGCGGCTACGATACGCAGGAGAGATTCCCGCTCTATCCGGTCGATCCCAAGATCCTGTACGTGAATTTCGGCTTCTGGGACGTGGTGCAGGACACGGCGAGGCGCGAGCCGGGCCACTACAACCGCAAGATCGAGCGCAAGGTCGCCGAGCTGGGCGGGGTGAAATCGCTCTACTCCGATTCCTACTACCCGGAGGAGGAGTTCTGGCGCCTTTACAACCAGCCGGCGTACGGAGCGCTGAAGGCCCGTTATGATCCGCAGCGGGGATTCAGGAACCTGTACGAGAAGTGCGTGTTGCGCCGCTAGCCGCCGCGCCCGTGAGCTGCTGCCACACCTACGCGATTTCCGAGGGCCACGAGTCCGCTTTCTCGGTGGACATCTCGAGCATCGTGTTCGGCCCGGGGGTGCTTTCGGAAGCGGGCGAGCACGCGCGCACCCTCGGCGTGAAGCGCGCGGCGCTGTTCACCGACAAGCGGGTCGGAGCGCTCCAGCACGTCGCCGATGCCCTCGCCTCCCTGCGCTCTGCCGGCGTCGACGTCGTCGTCTACGACGAGGTCAAGGTCGAGCCGACCGACGAATCGTTTCGTGCGGCCGCCCGCTTTGCCGCCGAGGGCCGCTTCGACGGCTACGTCTCGGTCGGCGGCGGCTCGGTCATCGACACCTGCAAGGCGGCGAACCTCTACGCCACCCATCCCGCCGAGTTCCTCGACTATGTCAACGCTCCGATCGGCGCGGGCAGGCCCGTTCCCGGTGCGCTGAAAGCCCATATCGCCTGCCCCACCACCTGCGGCACCGGCTCCGAATGCACCGGCATCGCGGTCTTCGATCTCGTGGCGAAGCAGGTCAAGACAGGGATCGCCTCGAAGCGCCTCAAGCCCTCCCTCGCTCTCGTCGATCCGACCACCACCTATTCCCTGCCGAAAAGCGTAGTCGCGGCGAGCGGCTTCGACGTGCTCTCGCACGCGCTCGAGTCCTACACCGCCCGGCCGTACACCCGACGCGCCAAGGCCGCGGCGCGGCCGATGAGCCAGGGCGCCAACCCCTGGAGCGACGTCGGCTGCGAAGCGGCGATGCGGAAGCTCGGGACCTACCTCGTGCGCGCGGTGAACGACGCCTCCGATCGCGAAGCGCGCGACAGCCTGATGTTCGCGGCGACCCTCGCCGGCATCGCGTTCGGGAATTCCGGCGTGCACGTGCCGCACGGCATGTCGTACTCCGTGGCCGGCCTTGTCCGAGACTTCCACCCGGAAGGCTATCCGCGAAACGAACCTATGGTCCCGCACGGGATGTCGGTGATCGTCAATGCGCCTTCGGTATTCCGTTTCACGGCGGAGGCCTGTCCAGAGCGGCACCTGGAAGGCGCTGCGTGGCTGGGCGCGGATGTCCGCGGCGCCGAACCCAAAGATGCAGGCGAAGTCCTGGCGAAACATCTCATCGGCCTGATGCGCTCGACCGGAATTCCGAACGGCATCTCGGGCGTGGGCTACGGCGAGCGCGACATCGACGCGCTGTCCGAAGGCGCGTTCGCGCAGCAACGTCTGCTCACCAACGCACCGCGCGAGGTCGGACGAGATGATCTCGCGCGCCTATTCCAAGGCGCGATGAGGTATTGGTAGCGGGAATAGAGCCTTGGGGTCTTCCGTACTATGCTTACGTTTGTCAGCGAAATGGGTTTAGGTGACATTCTGTCAACTAAAAAGTCAAGCAATTCACGTTAGGCATCAGGATTTCGTGACTGGTCGGGACGTGGGCCGATTCATATCGCAAAGCAGAGATTGAATATCGCGCGTGCTGCGCCTCAGCACATCTGGATGCGTTAGGAGACGACCATGTCTAGTGAACCAATCCGCGATCCCGTCACGGATCATCTGCTCACACCGCAGAACGCGGCCTTCATTGTCATCGATTACCAGCCGGTGCAAGTGAACTCTATCGCTTCGATGGAACGGCAGCGCCTGGTCAGCAATATCATCCGCGCGTCGAAGGCGGCTGTGATCTACGGATTGCCGATCGTGCACTCCACCGTCAACGTTCAAACTGGCATCAACAAGCCGCCGATTGCGCCATTGCGCAAGGTACTCGACAAAGTCCCCACCTACGATCGCACGTCGATCAACGCGTGGGAGGACGTCGAGTTCCGCAAAGCGGTCCAAGCGACCGGCCGCAAGAAGCTGATCATGGCCGCGCTGTGGACCGAAGCTTGCCTCGCTTTCCCTGCGCTCGACGCGCTGCGGGAAGGCTACGAGGTTTACGTGGTCGTCGACGCGGTCGGCGGTACCTCGGCCACGGCGCACGAAATGGCCCTGCGCCGCGTCGAGCAGGCCGGCGGCAAGATGATCAGCGTCACGCAACTGTTCTGCGAGCTGCAGCGCGACTGGCGGCGCAAGGAAACCGTGCCGAGCTTCATGACGCTATTCTTCGATATGGGCGGCAGCGCCGGCGTCGCGGCGGCAGAGGATTGACGGGACATTGCGCCATTTTTTTCTGATGCCTAACGCTTTGTTGCTGCGGACGGACCATCAGCACCTCGCGAGTGCTAGCATCGTCCCGGCCCGCCGCAGAACAACACGTTAGGCGGCTCATCTAGATGATGGACACGAAGACTCTCATACTGGTTGCGTCGGCGGTGCTTGTCGGAAGCTGTGCATCGACGCCCACCTACCCCCTCGCATGGGGCAAACCGATCCTGGGACCCTCCGGAGGGTGCCCGGATGTGAACGGAACCTTCCAAAACCAAGGCGAATACCAGGATCAGTCAGGCCAGATTCACCCCTTGGCGTATGAGCTCTTTTCGCGCAGAGTTCCCCTGTTTCAGACTCTTGTTGCGGAGCGCGTGGATATACGAATGCCGGACTCCAACACCCTGTCGATCCGGACATCAAGGGGCCAAGATGTATTGAACGACTTCACGTTCGTTCGTGACAAGAAAGAGTTTTCCTGCGAAGACGGGTTTCTTGCGATACGTCCGAATCTATCCGCTCTCGGTGACGGAGGCGGCGGACTCGGTCCCGTCAACGACGTTCTTTTCCTTGCCCTCTCTAATGAAGGCTTTCTGATGGTGAGGCACGTTGCCTTTACACCCTACGGACCCGCGTCGTTGACCCCGGGAGCCAATTGGCTCTCAAAGTGGTCGCGGTACGCACCCGCAAAATGATCCGCCTAACTTCTAGCTGGTGCGGACGGGCCAGAGGCGATGTACCACCTTTCGACATCGTACGGGCCCGCCGCACAGCAAAACGTTAGATTGCACAGATGAACGCAGCGCAGATTCGACTTGTGTTCTCTTGGATAATGTGGACCCTGGTCCTTACGCTCTTTCTATTGAGTGCACGTTGGTTGTACGAGGCCAAATGGCCCGCCTTTTTACTGCTTCTCGTAGTGGTGTTTAGCCCCCGTCTCACTTGGCTATATAGAGGCGAGTGGATCATTTCCGACATGGTTCGGAAGCACCCGTTTATTGGCGTATGGCTGGTGATTTATGTGCTATCGCTTTCTGCCGCCATATTCTGGGTACTCAAGACGGGCTTTGATGTAGACAAGCAGTTGGGACCGGCAGGAGTTCTTCTTCCCATTCTTGGTTTGGCAGCTCCAACTGTAATTGCGGGGCAATTCGATAAGTACAAAGAGCTCGGTGCGCAATCTAACCCCACGGTGGAATCCGACGCGCGCAAGAACGGCGCGCGCGGTTCACCGTGAACGTTAGACAGCACTATGGAGATACCGCGCGACGGTGACTACGAGGAGTTTCAAAACTTCCCGGATCGCGGGCCTGCCGAGGCACTGTGCTCCCGGCTCGAGTTCGAAGGCGTGCCTTCCTACATCGAGTCGCGCGCCCTATCGAGCGGCTTGGAGGCGACATTTGTCGTTTTCGTCCTGAAGAAACTGGCTCATCGCGCGCGCTGGATCGTTGCCCAGTTACCACCGAGTGATGCAGAGCTCGATTTTCTCGCAACGGGCAAGTTGCCCGGGCAGCTGGAGGACAAGTAGTGCTGTCTAACCGCGCGGCCCACCCGGAGCCTCTGAAGCGGCGTGCCCTGTCGCACAGTTCGTCTCGTCGGCCCGGTGGCCGCGACCGTTAGGCACCACTAGATCCTCGCAATCGATGCTTAGCGCTACTTGTCACTGTGGGTCCGTCCGCATTCACGTTCGGCAAGCACCGCGTGCCGTGACAAGCTGCAACTGCTCGATCTGCCGCCGATACGGCGCGCTTTGGGCATACTACCGGGCCAGCTCGATTCAAATCGAAGCACCGAAAGGTGGTCTGTCCAGTTACTCGTGGCGTCGCAAAATTCGCGCGTACTTTCGTTGCAATACTTGCGGTTGCGTCACGCACTATAAGTACAGAAAGAAATGGCGTAGCCGCGCGGTAGCAATAAATGCGAGAAACTTTGAACCGAACGTGCTGCAAGGGGTCCGCGTTCGCAAGTTCGATGGTGCCTAACATGGCGTTGGTGCGGACGCGCCGCGAGCCGCGGCGCCAATTCAAGCGGCGTGCATCGGCGCGCCGCACAACTCCACGTTAGGCGTCACATGAAGCTGAACCATATGTTCGCCGCTTGGTTGTCATTGCTGGTTTCGGTTTCTGCTCTTGGACAGCTGCCTCCCGGGGTAAGCAAGTCGCGCGAGAACCTAATGGTCGTTGTTCGCGAGTCGATTAGTGCCAACCGATCAGACGATTCTTTTACTCCTACCGGAAAGGTGAAGGCCAGACTGCAGGATGGCCGCGAAATCGAGTTCGAGATGGCCTCGTGGGAATTCATTGGCGATCTCCATATTCGGTTTGTATTCGATAGCCCTCATATGATGATTAACGCAACACCCCCGGACCTAGCGCGACTTGGTGTTGGTGCAGTCGATGACGCCCTAGCGCTCGCGCTGGCAAACATCAAGCGGGTATATGGCGCGCCTTCCGCAAAACCCTGGGAAGGCGGCATCATGCAAGTCAAAGGCAAATCGCCCGACCTTGATAGTTCCTATTTTCTCGATCGTTCGTACTGGCAGACGCTGTTTCAAGCGCATCCGGAAGGCTTGGTCGTGGCGGTCCCCAAGAAGGGCGGGTTGCTTTATGCATCGGCGTCAGACAACAAGGCCGTCGAACGGCTTAAGGGTGGCATCGCTTATCTTCACTCAAGCAGCGAGAAGTTACGGGTGTCCTCCGCTCTATTCTTATTCAAGGACGGCAAATGGTCAGTCTTTCAGGCGCCGGTCAAACAATGACGCCTAACAGCGCGGCTCACCCGGAGCCTCTGAAGCATCACGCCTTGTCGCAATCACTGTCCCGTCGGCCCGGTGGCCGCGAACGTTAGATGGCATGTGGCCCAAGTGGAAATGTCCATGGTGCGAGAAGGATACGCCGCGACTGCGTGTTCGAGTGGCCAAGGGTAGGCAAGCGTGGTACCTCAGCCGCACCGTGTTGATTTGCCCGCATTGCGAGCGTGCGGTAAAACACCCTAAGAAGGCCGAAGCCTGGTTCCTTTTACTGCTGCCGCTCCTGTTGGCGTGGATTATCGAAGGGACTACGGACAGCGTGCGCATCTCGTCACTCGCGTACGCGGTGTTGACTCTACTGGGGCTTGGTGGAGTTGTATTGTTTCGAGTAACGACGCGACTGGAGAAGGACAATGCCATCTAACCGCGCGGCCCACCCGGAGCCTCTGAAGCAGCGCGCCTTGTGGCATCCTTCGTCCCGTCGGCCCGGTGGCCGCGAACGTTAGACGTTATGGAACCGATGGCAATCGTCTTGCACGGCCCTACAAGCGCGGGAAAGTCACATCTCGCCAAGGCACTGCAGGCTAGCGCGCCGCTACCGGCATTCCACGTATCTCTGGATGCGTTCGTGACCATGTCCAACCGTCGCGATATGCGGAGCGAGGATGAGCGAACACAGGCGTACCACATCCACTGTGAAAACCTGCGCTCTACTCTAGCTCGCGTCGCCGACACCCAATTCGACATCATTCTCGACCTCGTTTTGAGAGACGAAGTGGAACTAGAGGCTTGCTTGCGAGTGCTTTCCCGCCGCCCCACGTACCTTGTGCGAGTGTGGGCGCCGTTGCATGTTCTCGAGGAGCGAGAGCGCGCTCGCGACGATCGAGCCACCGGGATGGCGCGCGAGCAAGCGGGCCACCCGGCATACGATCGGGCTTACGATATGGCGATCGACACCTCGACCTGCAGCCCTGAAAAGGCGGCGGCTGCCATTCGAAGCTTCATCCGCGAGCGGCCGCGTCTAACAGGTCAATCCAGCGGACCGCCTGCGGCGTCCGCTGATTTCGAAGGTTAGGTGGCACTAGCGCGCTAAGGGAGAGAGCGATGGGTTGGTCGTTGTCGTGGGTCGCGGTGTCCTCCGGGCCCCGCGACGTCCTCATGAAGGAGCTCGGTTTCGAGGATACTGCCGAGGCAGCCCAGCCGGGGACCTCCGAGTTCGTCGGCGGGCAGCTGCCCAACGGTTGGTACGTCGTCGTTCTCAATGGATTCGGGCATCCGATCGTCGAGCCAGCGTCCCTGAAATCCCTATCGCGCAAAGCGAGCGTCGTCGCCTGCTCCGAGTCTGAGCAGACGAACACCTCTTTCGCGCTCTCCTACCGTGACGGCGAGCCCGTATGGGAGCTGATGCACCAGCTCGGTAGGAGCGGAAACGAACTGGAAGTGGAAGGAAGTGCCCCCAAAGTGCTCAAGGAAATAAGAGAAGCAGCTAACCAGGCGCACGCTAGGGAGGGCTACGACGCTGCGTTCAGCATCCCTGGTCGTGTCGCGGGGTCCGTTTGCGGCTACGAGTTCGGCGGAGAGAGCGGCCAGGACGTGCGATTCACCAGATTGAAGCTTTCTGAATCCCCGCCGGCGCCTTTCCTCGAGTTTGAAAGCCTGTGGCGCTCCTACGAGCAGCGGGCCAAGGCGAGAGAGTGGTTGGAGCAGTGGGGCGATGCCTCCAAGATCCGTGAGGCCATAGTCAAGCGCCTGCAGGATGTGCTGGTGCCGCTTGGTTTCGAGACGCAAAGTAATTCTGTAACGCTCGTCAGAAACTGTGGTGCAGTATCGCAAACGGTCGGGCCAATCGTTAGCGACTGCCTGGTCAATATTGGCTTTCGCATGCGCCACGCGAAGATTCAAAGCATAGTAAAGACGTGGGGGAAGGTGGCGGGACTCGACGATTTCTCATACGCCTTCTATCTACCGGGATTGGAATACCGCCGCGCGAACTTCCTCGTGGGCTCGCCCGCCGCGCTCGACGCCCTGCTTGCTCTCCTGGAGGCGCGCGCGCCATATTGGGTCGAACGGATGAAGCAGCTCAAGGATTTAGACGAGCTCAATCGGCAAACGCGAGATTGCGAATGGTTCACGGCGAGTTTGCCGAAAAGGCGTTGCTCGTTCGTCGTCGGTGCGCACCTCGCGTCCACCGAGCTCGATAGCCTTGTTACAGCCCTTGGTTCTCCCGAGGTGACTTTGGTGCGGTTGAACGACCTGGTGAGCTATCTAAAGGCGCACGTTCAGCCCGGAGAGGAAAACTTCTAGTGTGTCTGACTGTACTCTGGCCACCTAACCTAGCGGCGGTGCCGGACGCGCCGCAAGCGAGTAGCGGCGCGTCTTCACCCACCGCGCGCGCGGCGCGCCGCACACCTTCACGTTAGAAGGCACCAATACGAGACCGAGACCAAAGCGCATGATCTTCCGTTCTCTTTATCGTTTGAAAATGCGCGCTATCCTAGGTCTTTTCACCTCGGGCGCAGAGTTGGACGACTTACTTGCCCCAATCTCTCAGATGTCTGAGCGCGAAGCGTTCGAAAGCCTATTCTTTCCCGCACGCGCTATCGCGCGCGCGGACCGGAATAACGTCATAGGTCTGAAGAACCTTATTGGACGAGCATTGAAGGAGGCACCGTCTTCCGCAACTGCTGAATCTCCTGTGCCTGGAGAAGCTGACCGCAAAACGGCGCCTTCTAACCCCACGGTCGAGAGGGATGCGCGCAAGAGCGGCGCGCGCCCCTCACCGTGAACGTTAGATGGCAGTGGTTGCCATCGAACAAATCGCTGAACCTATACGTTAGGTCTATGACCTCCCCTGGCGACTGCGTCGGCAGCTCGCAAAATCCGGAGAAGCCCCAGTAAGCCTCGGTGCTAGATCGTGTCGTAGCTTCCGAACAGCTGCAGGCTGCTGAGAGCGACGACCGTCAGCGTGAATCCGACACGTCTACGGAACGTCGGGGCTCCAGGTCGAATACGGAGTTGATCGTAAACCAGAAAAAAGACCTGGAAATCCGTATCCTCATGAGACCCGGAGCACCGTTGCCGTCCGAGCCGTTGTTGGTTACGCGGTACAACCGGTTGTAGACCGACAGCGCGATGGTCTGGGTGATCCCGTTGTCGGTCCCGTCGCCCGCGTTGAGCAGATGAATCTTTCCCGGCTCCATCTTTCGCTCCTTTCAATTTGACGTCGAGGTAGATCATGATATACGCGGTTCCAGTGCGCGCTGCGCGAACGCAGGTGCCTCTGAGCGACAAAGGCTGAACGCATTTGAGTATGAGAGTCCTCGCCATCTCCGGCAGCCTGCGGGCCGCTTCGATCAACTCCGCGCTGCTTCGCGCGGCAGCACGTCTGTCTCCGCCGGAAGTGGACACGGACCCAGCGGTCTCGCGGGCCATCAGCAGCTCGCTTCGGGCACTCCACTCCGCCGTTGTCCTCCACCGGTCTTCGCAGGGCCCGTCTTTCCCGTTGGCGTAGCTCGCCCAGAATCCATGGCTATTCGAATAGTCCGGCTAGGGTCCGCGAGAGCTCCGAACGAAGGCTTGCGAATCGGTACTGTAAGGCGCCCGCCACGCGGCGTCGCGAAGTCCAGGTTCTCATCGGGCAATTGGTACGACGTCTGGTTGCCGAACCTGGCGCCTTCGACAAAGACGGTCAAACTGGCCCTGGACTCCGCGACGCAACGTCAGTGGGACGGCTTCGTGAAGCGCTATCGCGCCGAGATGGCGAGCCCTGAAAACAGCCGGGTCCTCGATGTGCTGGCTGCCCTTTCACGCGAGGCGAATTTCTCGATGGGCTGCTACTGCGAAGACGAGCAGCGCTGCCATCGGTCCGTTCTCCGGCAGCTGCTGCTCGATCGGGGAGCGAAGGTGGTATAAATTCATTACTTGGGGAATAGACTCGTGATCTATCGGGGTAGCTGTCATTGCGGAAAAATCGCCTTCGAGGCAGAGGGCGAGGTCAAAAAAGTCATCGAGTGCAATTGCTCGATCTGCAGCAAGCGCGGAACCCTTCATTGGTTCATTCCGCGCGAAAAATTTCGCCTGCTGACGCCCGAAGGGGATTTCGCCACCTACACGTTCAACAAACACAAGATCAAGCACCGCTTCTGCACAAACTGCGGGTGTGCGCCTTTCGGCGAAGGCGTAGCCCCATCAGGCAACCACATGGTCGCCATCAACGCCCGTTGCCTGGATGGGATCGACCCGACCACTCTCGACAGGGGGCACTTCGACGGCCGCAGCCTTTGATCATTAGGAACCCGCAAATGGCGATCGAGCTCGATCACGTCATCGTGTCCGCAAAGAACCAACGGGCGTCGGCCAAGCTTCTCGCGGATCTTCTCGGCGTACGCTGGGCGGAAACCGGAGCCGGGCCGTTCTCTCCCGTGTACGTCAACGACGGCCTGACCCTCGACTTCATCGATGACGACGGACCGTTTCCCGTCGAACATTTCTGCTTCCGCGTCAGGGAGGAAGAGTTTGATTCGATTCTCCGGCGCATCAAGGCGGCCGGAATCAAGTACCGCAGTTCGGTGCGCGGCCCCGAGGACATGCGAGTCAGCACGGACTACGGCGGCCGCATGGTCTACTGGAACGAGCCCGACGGGCATCAGTGGGAGATGCTGACGGTGAGTTACGCGCGGCCGGCGCGTCAGGGTTCAACCGGCTAGGAACACACCCGACCTCCCGAAACCTCCGCCGCGACAGAGTGTCGCGGCGCGGTCGGTTGCTTGCGCCGGTCGGCGTACGGACCAAACGTGCCCGGCTCTCCTATCTGTCATAGACCGAGCGCACTCTGGAAACCGCGGTTCCGATCGGAACGATTTTAAGGGGCATTCCTATGCATGCTGCAAAAAGCCGTCTTGTATCCACCCTCGCGCTTGCCGGCGCGTTCACGCTTCTCAGTTCCTTCGTCCGCGCCGCCGACTGGACTCTCGTCGACATAGGCGCCATCGTTGGGGGGTCGACCGACGCAATCTCGATCAACGAGCTCGGCCAGGTCGTGGGGATTCGACTGGGCAGCGGCTACAGCGCCCCAACCCGCGCCTTCCTCTACGACAATGGAGCCGTGACTGACCTGGGGAGCCTTGGGGGAGGCTATGCCTATCCGTACGCGATCAACAACGCCGGCCAGATCGTGGGACTGTCATCCACGAGCGACCGCTCTCACCACGCCTTCCTCTACGAGAAGGGCAGCATGACCGATCTGGGGACCTTCGGTGGCAGTTCGAGCTACGCAGTCGGGATCAACAACACCGGTCAAATCGCGATAAACGTAGACAGCCGCGCGATCCTCTACGACCACGGCAAGGTCATCGCCTTGGGGTCTCTGGGAGGCACCACCACCACCGCTCGCGCCATCAACGATGCCGGACAGGTCGCAGGCTATTCACAGACGAACGGGGCTCGCCCGATGGACGCCTTCATCTTCAGCCAGGGCAACATGATCGACGCGGGTGCGCGCATCGGGGGAGACAGCAACTACGCCTATGGCATGAACAACGCCGGACAGATCGTCGGCTGGGCGCTCGTCAAGAACAATCAGCAGGCTTTCCTGTACGGCGGCGCCGGCAAGCCCGTGCTCGGCGCGGCGGGGAGCGTCGCCTACGCCCTTAACGACCAGGGACAGGTGGTGGGTTATGCGAGCGGCACCGGCGGATTCCTGTACGCGAACGGCAAGATGATCCGTCTGAGCACCCTGCCGGAGGTCGTCGCCGGCGGATGGGATTCGGTCAATCCTCTGCACATCAACAACCGCGGACAGATCGTGGGAGAGGCTTACATCGGCGGCATCGCGCACGCGATTCTGCTGTCGCCCGCCCAGACCGCCGCCCCGTCTCCGTAGATCGCGGCGCGGCGGGCTAGAAATACACCCGCGTCCTCCCCGGCTCGCGCGACACCTCGTACAGCGCCGTGCGGCCGACGTTCGCCACCTTGCGCACGCCCGCGAGCGACAGCAGGGTCTCGCTCGCGTAGTCGCTTTCCTCGTCGCACACGAACCGCAGGTCGACGACCGACAGGTTTGCCGCGACCGCCTGCCGCAGGACGCGGTCGTTGAAGATCGCCAGGGCCGTGGCGGCGGCGCGCTGGTGCGATGGCTCCTGATGACGCGCGGGAACGAGCGTGCACACCACCGTCGGCAGTCCGGTCTCGAGCGCGGCCGCGACGAGCTTGGTGAAGATGTCCTCGAACTTATCGGCGGCCGTCGCGAGCGCTTGCAGCGCGTCGCTCACCGACTGCGCGCCTTGCCGCAACAGACCGCTCGCCTCGATCGCCCAGCCGCCGTCCACGCAGATGCCGATGTGGGTCGCGTCGAGCGGAATCACGCGCGCCCATCCCCGCTCGAGCACCTGCGGCGGCTCGAGCACGGTGAGCTTCCAGGGATTGCGCGGCCGGGGAACGAGCACGGCCTCGGCCTGCTCGACCCCTATGTCGATGTTCTCGAGCGCGTCCCCGAGCAGCACCAAATGGCGGATGACGTCGGGCGCGCTCCCGCCTTCCTCAACGGAATCGGGTTGCACTGGAGCCTCCTTGTCGCGACCGGGGTTTCTGGACTGCAAGCGCTGCCGGGAAGCCTCCCTGTCGGAGGCTCAGTGCGCCTTTTCCCAATTCTGTCCCGAACCGACGTCCACCACAAGGGGGACCTTGAGCTCCGCCACGCCGCTCATCAGCAAGGGCACTTCGGCTTTGACGTGCGCCAGCTCGGCGTCGGGCACCTCGAGCACCAGCTCGTCGTGCACCTGCATGATGAGCTTGGAGGCGAGCTTCTCGCGCTCCAGCCATCCCTGCACCGCGATCATCGCGAGCTTGATCAGGTCCGCCGCCGTACCCTGCATCGGCGCGTTGATCGCCGCGCGCTCCGCGCCGCTGCGCCGCGCCGGGTTCGCGCTCCTGATCTCCGGGAGCCACAGGCGCCGGCCGAGGACCGTCTCGACGTAACCCCGGTCGCGCGCGGACTTCCTCGTGTCCTCCATGTATTTCGCCACCCCCGGATAGCGGGTGAAGTAGCTCGCTATGTAGGCCTGCGCGGTGGCGCGCTCCAGGCCCAGCTGCTGCGCCAGGCCGAAAGCCGACATACCGTAGATGAGGCCGAAGTTGATGACCTTGGCGTAGCGCCGCTCCTCCGAGGACACGTCGGCGAGCGAGCGGCCGAAGACTTCGGCGGCGGTGGCGCGGTGGATGTCCTCGCCCGCCGCAAACGCGCGCAGCAGGTTCGCGTCCCCCGAGATGTGCGCCATGATGCGCAGCTCCACCTGCGAGTAGTCGGCGCTGACGATCGCGCGGCCCTGCGGCGCGACAAAGGCCTCCCGGATACGCCGCCCCTCGGGCGTTCTCACCGGGATGTTCTGCAGATTGGGATCGTTCGAGGCGAGCCGCCCGGTGACCGCGACCGCCTGGCCGTAGGTGGTGTGCACCCGGCCGGTCCGCGGGTTCACCATCCGCGGCAGCTTGTCCGTGTAGGTCGACTTGAGCTTCGAGATCTCGCGGTGATCGAGCAGCATGCGCGCGAGCGGGTGATCGAGCGCGAGCTTCTCCAGAACCTCCTCGTCGGTCGAGGGCGCGCCCGAGGGCGTCTTCCGCACCACGGGGATGCCCTTTCGCTCGAAGAGAATCTCGGCGATCTGCTTGGGCGAGCCGAGGTTGAACGGCTGCCCCGCTTCCTTGTGCGCCTTGCTCTCGAGCTCCAGTATCTTCTGGCCCAGCTCGTGGCTCATCGCCTCGAGCTGGCGCGCGTCGATCAGCACGCCCGCCCTTTCCATCTTGAAAAGGACCTCGCGCACCGGCATCTCGATCTCGCCGTAGATGCGCGCGAGCCTCTCCTCGGCGGCGAGCTTCGGCTGCAGCACCGCGTGCAGCTGCAGCGTCACGTCCGCGTCCCCGGCCGAATACTCCGCCGCGCGAGCCACGTCCACCTGCTCGAAAGGAATGCGCTGCACGCCGGTGCCCGTCACCTCGTCGATCGAAAGGGGTTTCGTGCCGAGATGGCGCGAGGCGAGGCTTTCCACGTCGTGGCGGGCGCTGCTCTCGAGCACGTAGGACTCGAGCAGGGCATCGTGCGCGATGCCGCGCAGGTCGATGCCGTGGTTGGCGAGCACGTGCTGGTCGTACTTGAGGTTGTAGCCGAGCTTCCTGCGTTTGTCGCTTTCGAGCCACGGCCGGAGCACCGCGAGCGCCTTATCCAGCTCGATCTGGCCCGGCGCGCCGGCGTAGCGGTGGGCGAGCGGCAGATACGCCGCGCGGCCCGCCGACGTCGCGAAAGAGAAACCCACCAGCCGGGCATGCAGCGGTTCCTCGCTCGTCGTCTCGGTTCCGAGGGACACGAGTCCGGCCGTCTCGAGCTCCTTCAGCCAGCGCGAGAGGTCGGCTTCATTGGACAGCATTTCGTAACGCCGCTCGATTTCGGCACGCGCGGGCGTGGGGTCCGCGGAAGCTGCCGGCGCTTCGCCGGCGGCGGGCGGTGACTCCTTCAGCCACGACTTGAATCCGAAGCGCGACAACAAATCGGAAAGGCGCTGGTCGTCGCGCGGCGCGAGCTTGAGCTCCTCCAGATCTAAAGGCAGCTTCACGTCGCATTTCACGGCGAGCAGCTGCCGACCCTTGGGGAGCCAGTCGAGCGCCTTGCGTAGATTCTCGCCGACGGCTCCGCCGATCTCGCCCGCGTGCCGCATCACCTCCTCGAGCGAGCCGTATTGCAGAACCCACTTCGCCGCGGTCTTCGGTCCGACCTTCTCGACGCCGGGCACGTTGTCCACCGAGTCGCCGACGAGCGTCATGTAATCGAGTATGCGCTCGGGCGGAACGCCGAACTTCGCTTTCACGCCTCCGGGGTCGAGGCGCTCGTTCGACATGGTGTTCACCAATGTCACGCGGTCGGTGACGAGCTGCGCGAGATCCTTGTCGCCGGTCGAGATCACGCAGCGCATGCCGCGCCGGTCGGCCTCGCGCGCGAGCGTGCCGATGACGTCGTCCGCCTCGACGCCTTCGATCTGCAGGAGCGGCCAGCCCCAGGCACGGATCGCCTCGAGCAGCGGCCCGACCTGCGAGCCGAGATCGTCGGGCATGGGCGGACGGTTCGCCTTGTACTTGTCGTACAGGTCGTCGCGAAAGGTCTTGCCTCGCGCGTCGAACACGCAGGCAGCGTAGTCGGCCTTGTGGTCGGCGAGGAGCCGCCGCAGCATGTTCAGCACGCCGTAGATCGCGCCGGTGGGCTCGCCCGCGGCGTTGCGCAGATCGGGCAACGCATGAAAGGCGCGGTACAGGTACGACGACCCGTCAACCAACAGCAGCGTTTTTTCCAAGGGGACTGTTAGGGGACTATTCGAAGAGAGCCCGGCGCCTCATTATGTCAGAATTCGTCTTCGGTTCTGATAGACTCGCCCTGATGCGTAATCGCCTCATGTTGCGACGAATTCTCGCTGCCGCGCTGCTCGCCCTCGCGCTGCCGCTCGCCGCGCAGCAGCAGCCCAAGCTCGAGCCGCTCCCGGAACCTCCGCCTCCTCCGCCCGGCGCCGCGGACCAGCCCGAAGAGACTCCGGTGCGCATCCGCTCCGGGCAAGACCAGGTCGAGGAGCAGCTCATCGACGGGCGCCACGTGGTGCGCGTGACGACTCCGGCGGGCCAGGAGTATTGGCTGGTCGAGGACTTGAACGACGGCCCCGGATTGAAGAACGAGAGCCTCGATCACGGCGTGCGCGCGCCGCTTTGGGTGATCCGCCGGTTCTGACGCTCGCGCGGGCGTCATGTCGGTCTTCACGCGCGTCACTCCCGAAGAGCTCTCCGTCTGGCTGAAGCGCTACGCGATCGGCGCGCTCACCGATCTGCAGGGCATCGCGGCGGGCATCGAGAACACCAATTACTTCGTCACGACTTCGCACGGCCGCTTCGTGCTGACGCTGTTCGAAAGGCTCTCCGCGGCGGAGCTCCCGTTCTACCTGAATCTCATGGCGCACCTCGCGCGCCACGGCATACCCTGCCCCGCGCCGATCGCCGATCGCGGCGACAAGTACCTGGGGACCCTGAACGGCAGGCCCGCCACTATCGTCACCTGCCTGCCGGGCACGCCGCTCGCCATGCCCCGCGCGGCACACTGCGAGCAGGTCGGCGCCATCCTCGCCGACATGCATCTCGCCGGAAAGAGCTACGGCGGCAAGCTGGAGAATCCGCGCGGACCGAGGTGGTGGCGCGAGGCCGCGCGCGAAGTGACCCCGTTTCTCGACGGGGTGCGCCGCGAGCTGCTCGCCTCCGAACTCGAATTCCAGGCCCTGCATCGCGGGCTGGACCTGCCGCGCGGCCCGGTGCACGCCGACTTGTTCCGCGACAATGTTCTGTTCGAGGGAGAGCGCATCGGCGGGGTAATCGATTTCTATTTCGCCGGGATCGACGCATTCCTGTTCGACGTCGCAGTGACCGTGAACGACTGGTGCGTCGATCCCTCGGGAGAGATCGACGTGGAGCGCGCCAAGGCGCTGCTCGCCGCGTACCGCCGCGCCCGCGAGTTCACGCCCGCGGAACTGGAAGCCTGGCCGGTGCTGCTGCGCGCAGCGGCCCTGAGATTCTGGCTGTCGCGGCTCTACGACTTCTACCTGCCGCGTCCGGGCGAGCTCACCCACGCGCACGATCCCGAGCATTTTCGCCGCGTGCTCGAGGCGAGGCGCGCCCGCCCATTCCCCCTTGTATGAAATCCTGCGCCGTCCCACACTATCCCCTCATGAACCCGATCAGGCAGCGGGCCTGAGATGCGCATCGTCCCGGCGAAGAACGGCTGGACCTGGCTGGTGCGGGGGTTTGCGCTGTTCCGCAAGAACCCTCCGATGTGGCTGTTCCTGGTGTTTACCTACTGGATCGCGGTGGCGCTCCTCGGCCAGATCCGCTACCTCGGCCCCGCCGCGTCCACCGTGCTGCTCCCCGCGTTTTCGGTGAGCTTCATGTTCATGTGCGCAGTCCTCGAGCACGGCGGCATGCTGCGTCCCGCTTTGCTCATCTCGGGCTTCCGCAGCGGACCTGCAACGCTGATCCTGCTCGGCGTGCTCTACCTCCTCTCCATCGTCGCAGTGCTCGGCCTCGCCTCGATCGCCGACGCCGGCGCGCT
>Ga0137409_10003519_pt1 | contig 16549 bp, 18 predicted proteins | sample CZODoug1_16funga_FD_122059 | JGI IMG/M metagenome (GOLD analysis project Ga0137409, IMG submission 122059) | Vadose zone soil fungal communities from Angelo Coast Range Reserve, California, USA - CZODoug1_16fungal (Hybrid Assembly) | ecosystem: Environmental > Terrestrial > Soil > Vadose zone... | reverse complement strand
GACGCGAGATCGCGCCCGAAAGGTTTCTCGACGATGACCCGGGCATTGTCCGCGCACCCCGACTTGGCGAGGCCTTGCACGACGCTCGCAAACATGCTTGGGGGAATCGCGAGATAGTGGATCGGCCGGGTCGCGAGGCCCAGTGCCTGTTTCAATTTCGTGTAAGTCGCGGGATCCGTGTAGTCGCCGCCCACATAGCGCAATTGCGCGGCGAGTTTGTCGAAGCAGCCGGGCTCGAAGTCGCCGCTGTGTTCGATGCTGTCGCGGGCGCGTGCCCGGAGCTTGTCCAGCGTCCAGCCCGCGCGCGCCATGCCGATGATCGGAATGTCGAGACCGCTTCGCTGCACCATGGCGTAGAGAGCAGGGAAGATTTTCTTGTAGGCCAGGTCGCCCGTGGCACCGAAGAAAACGAAGGCATCGGAATTGAGTTGGGTCATTTAGCGTCTCGCCTGAAGTTCGCGCCGTAAGCGCTCTACCTCTTCCATCAGTTCAAGCGCCAGTGCGATGCCCGCGAGATTGATTTCAAGATCCCGCTCGAGACGCAGCGCGCGGCGCGCGCGGCGCAGGGCCGCGCCGGTAAAATGCCACTCAACCGCGTTGACTTCGACGACGTTGAGCACGCCTTCTTCGACAAATTCCACGATATGCCGTTCGTCGACGGCGCACATGCGGCTCAAGTCCTTGACGGTAAGGAGCGCGGATTCCTCGAATATGGCGCCGGACAGCGCCTGATCTTCGGATGAAGTCATGATGGCTACACTCCCAGATTTGCGCGGGGATTGAAGGGCAGCGCCGCAGCCATGGCCGCATAGGCGGCCTTGGCCTTGTCGTCGTCGGCGGGGGGCAGGGCAATTTGCAGGATGACGTAGAAGTCGCCGGGCGGGGAAGCCGGAATGCCTCGGCCCTTCAGCCGCAGCTTGGTCCCTGCGTGCGAGCCCGGGGGAATCTTCAAGTCCACCGTTCCGTTCGGCGTCGGCGTTTTCACCGTAGCACCCAGCGCCGCCTCCCACGGGGCGACCGGCAGTTCGAGATACAAATCGCGTCCATCGATTCTATACAGGGGATGCGGCTGAAATTCGACCTCGATGAACAAGTCGCCGGGCGTTCCCTCGCCGGGAGGGCGCGCGCCCTGGCCGGCCAGGCGGATATGCTGGCCCGGCAGAATGCCCTTGGGCACCTGAACATTGAGCACTCGCTCTTTCGAGACCAGCCGGCCTTCGGCATCGATCTCCGGGACCCGCAGGCTGAGCTGCCGGGTGCCGCCGTGCAGCGTGGCATCGAGATCGAGCAGCACTTTCGCATGATGATCTTCACCCCGTCCGGGATGAAATCCGCCGCGCCGATTGTCGGCTCCCGCCCGTGCGCGTGCGCCGAACAGCGCCTCGAAAAAGTCGCTGTAGTCCGAATCGCGGGCGCCCGCTCCGCTGAACTCAAAACCGGCGCCCCAATCCGGAGGCGGGCGAAAATCCTCGCCCGGCCGAGGCCCCTTTCCCAGCTGATCGTACGCCGCGCGTTTCTCGGGACTCTTGAGTACTTCGTAGGCCTCGCCGACCTCCTTGAAGCGGGCTTCGGCGTCCTTTTCCTTGCTCACGTCCGGGTGATATTTGCGGGCGAGCTTGCGGTAGGCCTGCTTGATCTGCGCCTCAGTGGCGTCGCGCGCCACACCCATGACCTTGTAGTAGTCCTTGAACTCCATCGTACCTGCCAATACGTCGCAACCGCGGCCAGCGCAGAAGAATACTATGCGTCGCGCAAGGCCGACCAATAATCCTATGTAGGCGCTTTCCTACGTTACAGAGGGAAGACACGCGGGAGATCGACGTCAGGCGCTACAGCTGATAGGCGACAGTCAGGAGCAAGCCTTCACCGATGTCGCGCAATAGACTGGGGGCGCGGGGATCGAAGGGCTGCGCTTCGGGGATCAGAGCTTCAATCCAATTGGCCAGCCAATCGATTTCACGTGCTCCGTAGAAGACCACGGCGCTTTCATAGTTGAGCAGCAGACTGCGTGAATCGAGATTGACCGATCCGGAAATGGCGAGCGAGTCGTCGAACACCACGGCCTTTGCGTGGTTCATGTGCGGCAGCAAATGAATTCTGACCCCGGCAGCGCTGAGGGCGCGCAAGGCGCGGTTGCGCACAAAATCCGCCAGGCGATGATTCGAAACGACGGGTAGCACCAAGTCGATTTTCACGCCGCGCCGCGCCGCCAGGCGCATCGCCGTTTCCAGGCTTACGTCGGGGACGAAGTAGGGTGTCACGGCCAGCAAGCGTTCGCGGACATGGAAACACGCGTCGATGAGCAGCGCATGCACGGTGTCTTCGGCCTGGTCCGGACCGCTGGGCACGAACTGGGCCCGGCTGCCGGCATGTTGCGGCACGAACGCGGCGACGCGCGGCGTGGCGACGTCCGGCGTTACCACGCCTGGCGTAACCGCGGCCGGCACCGCGGCGCGCGCGACGGGCCTGCCGCCGGCAGCGACCCAGTCGGCTTCGAACTGATACGCGGCCGCGGTCGCCACCGGTCCCTGCAAATCGAAGGACAAATCGCGCCACGGCGGCGCGCCTTTGAGGCCGGTGAAATATTCCGCGGCGAGGTTTCTGCCCCCCGCCCAGAGGTGCGCGCCGTCGGCGATGGCCAATTTGCGATGATTGCGCAAGTTGCGCGGGCCCTGGGTCTTGCGCGCGAACAATGGACTGAAAATCGCGGTCTGAACGCCGGCGAGGTTCAATTGGGCGAAACACGCTCGCGGCAATTGAATCGCGCCGACACCGTCGATGAGCAATCTCACCTGCACGCCGGAGCGCGCGCGGTCGATCATGCGTTGCATCGCCTCTCGGCCGAACGCGTCGTTGCCGAGAATATAGGTGCAGATATCCAGGCGATCGATCGCGCTGGACATGGTGGCGAACAAGGCGGCCGCGGATTCGCTGCCGTCCTGGTGCAGGCGAATCGAAGAGGGTGCGCACGGCGCCAGCCCGAAACTCTCGATGAGGTCTTCGGCCCAGTGCGCGCAATGCGAACCAATCCCGGACCACCGGAGCACCTTGCGCGGCAATTTGCGGCGGCCGAACAGGAGATACGTGGGCAACGCGAGATAGGGCAGGGCGATCATGCCCAGGACCCACGCGATGGCGATCGACGGCGGGCGCCGCTCGTGTTCCGCGCGCGTGGTCAAGACGTAGACCAGCACGCTGATGGCGACGACCAGTGAATGAAGGGTGACTGGGGGAAACCAGGTGTTCACCGGCCGGCGCTCACGCGTGTTCGAGCCGACGCAGCACGGCGGGCACCAGATCGGGGAGATCTTCGGCCAGCAGCCCGGGCCCAAAGTCCGCGGCCGCCGCACCATGCAGCCAGACGCCGGCGGCCGCCGCCGGGAAGGCATCCATGCCCTGTGCGAGCAGACCCAGGATCAATCCGCCGAGAACGTCGCCGGAGCCGGCGGTGGCCAGACTCGCGGGGGCATTGGAATTGACGATGGCTCGGCCGTCGGGAGCCGCGATGACCGTGTCCGCACCTTTGAACACGATGACGGCGCCGCTCTGCCGCGCGGCGGCCCGGGCGCGGCTCAGCTTGTCGCCGTGCGCCGCGAATACCCGGGCGAACTCGCCGTCATGCGGGGTCATGACGCAGGGTCCGCGGACTGCTCGCGTGAGCTCGGCCGCTCTCGAGGCAAAGACGCTGATCGCATCCGCATCGAGCAGCACGGGCCTTGCGGTCTTGAGGAGTTCGATCGCGGTGTCGCGCGTGGCGTCATTCACGCCGGCGCCGGGCCCGATCAAGAACGCCGTGTACCGCGAGTCGGACAGCAGGCGTCCCAGGTCGCCGTCCTGCTTCAGCGGCTGCACCATGATGCTGGTGAGGGCTGCGGCATAGAGAGAGAATGCAATGTCCGGCACCGCGATCGTGGTGAGACCGGCACCGATGCGTGCCGCGGCCCGCGCCGCCATTCGCGCCGCGCCGGTCATGGGATAACCGCCGTACAGCAGCGCATGGCCCCGCGTGTACTTGTTGCCCGAGGATTTCGCGCGCGGCATTTCTGTCCGCCACAGCGCGGGATCGTTCTCCCAGGTGTCGACGCGCAGTGATTCGAGCACGGGGAGAGGAACGCCGATATCCGCAACCACGATCTCCCCGCACAGTTCCCGGCCCGGCAACAACACATGACCGGGCTTCTTGCGTACGAAGGTGACGGTGCAATTTGCCGGTGCTGCACCTACGCTCTCGCCGGTATCGCCCATCACGCCGCTCGGCACATCGACCGCGATCAGCGGTGAGCCGCGCTGGGTAACGGCGTTCAGTGTGTCGATGATCGGCGGATCCAATCTGCGGCGGAGGCCGGACCCAAACAGGGCGTCGACGACCAGGGCCGCGCCCTCGATCACTTCGGGGGTCACGCTCTCGATGGCGCCGCTCCAGCGCGCCGCATGAATTCCTGCGTCGCCGCGCAGGTCTTCCCTGCGCCCCAGCAAGGCGACCCGGACCGGCCAGCCGGCTTGCGCAAGGGCGACGGCCACCACGAAGCCGTCGCCGCCATTGTTTCCGGGACCGCACAGAACGGCGACGGGCCGCGGTGACCAACGGCGCGTGATCTCGCGCACGACCGCGTTCCCGGCATTTTGCATCAGCGTGGCGCCGGGTGTGCCCGCGCCGATCGCCGCACGATCGGCCTCGGTCATTTGCGCGACGCTGAGCAGCGCGGTTTGGAGCGGGCGCGCATCGCCCGTCAAGCGGCGACTCCCTGCGGCTCACGGGACGAGCGGTTCATGCCATCGATCCGGCAATGGCGCCGACCAGTGCGGTTACCGCCATCGCGAGTGCGCTCCAGAACATCACGCGCAGCGCGCCCGTGCGAACATCGGCGCCCCCGACCTTTGCGGACCAGCCGCCGAGGATGAGCAGACACAGGAGAGACACGACCACGACGGCAATCATCCGATTGTGCTCCGGGGCCCACGCCGCCACCAGCAAAGGAAGAACGGCGCCGCTCGCAAAGCTGCCGGCCGACGCCAGTGCGGCCTGCAAAGGGCGCGCCTTGGAGCCGGCGGAGAATCCCAATTCGTCGCGGGCATGCGAGCCTAAGGCATCGTGTGCCATCAGCTGCGCGGCAACTTGCGAGGCAAGGCTCACATCGAGGCCCCGCCGTACATATATTTCAGTCAACTCGCGGCGCTCTCCGGCAAAGTCCACATCGAGCTCGGCACGCTCCTGTGCCAGAGCCGCGGCTTCGATGTCCGCTTGCGAATGCACGGAAACGTATTCTCCGGTCGCCATCGACATTGCTCCGGCGACCAGGGCGGCGGTGCCGCTGAGCAAGATATTGGCCTGCGAGGCGTGCGCTGCGGCCACGCCCAGGATCAAGCTCGAAGTCGAGACGATGCCGTCATTCGCGCCCAAAACGCTGGCGCGCAGCCAGCCAACCCCGCCCAAACGATGGCGCTCATGACTGTGTGGACGCATGAATGTTTCTCATATTAACAGCGGATCGGCCGCATGCGAACGGGCCCTCGGCGCGCGGGCATCGCGGGCAGACAGACTAGCCTTTGCCGGCGGTCTTGGGCCCCAAAAAATACCAAAGAATGAAACCGAGCACAGGCAGGATGATCACTAAAACTGTCCAAAGAACTTTCTTTCCGGTATCTGCGCTGCTTTGAAATACATTGACGATCGCCCAGACGTCGGCGATCAGCACGATGAGACCGAACAGGCCTTGGTACTGCATTTCTTATCCTCGTTGTTCTTGACAGAGACGACCGCACCCAGGTGACCCTTCGCGACCGGGAGCGGAAACATAGTGCTCTTCACCCGTCACACGATCAACAGAATTCCTGCGACGGCGCTCAAGCCCAGCACGAGATTCTCGAACAGCCGCTGATTGATGCGGATCAACAGCCAGCGGCCCGCCAGCGCTCCGAGAAATACGGCCGGCGCCAGCGCAAGATTGAATTCGAAGCTCTGTGGAGTGATCAAGCCCAGCTTGACCATGAAGGGTGCCTTGAACAGATTGAGCACCATGAAAAACACGGACGCGGTGCCCACGAACTGCATTTTCGGCAGGCGCATGGCAACCAGGTAGATCGACATCAGCGGGCCCGCGGCGTTGGCGACCAAGGTGATGAAGCCGGCGACGACGCCGACCGCCGCCGCGAGGGACCAATGCCAGGTTTCGGCCGTTTCCCGCGATTGGCTGCCCCGGTACCTTCGCCAGTACCCCAACGCGCACAGCGAGACGATGATCGCGCCGATTATGATCCGCGCGGTTCCGTCGGATATAGTCCCCATCACAAAATACCCGAGCACGACCCCGGCCGCGGTCCACGGCATGAGCTTCCACAGATAGCGCCATTGTGTGTGCGTCCGATAGGACAGAACCGCGACGATGTCGCCGAATATCAGCAGCGGCAGCACCAGGCCGCTGGCCTGCTTGCTGCTGGGAAATACATGCGTGAACAGGGCGACCGACAAAATGCTCAATCCGGTGATGCCGGCTTTCGATATGCCGACCATCAAGGCGCCCAGGACGGCGCAAATCCACTGCAGGGGTTCCGTTATCATTTAGTTCCGCCGTCAACGTCGATCTGGCAAGCTTACGCATCGCTTTCGGCAAGCTTACCGTGCGCATCAGCCATTCACGTGCCTAATCTCTATCAAGATACCGCGGAGCCGGCGACTCCCACGCCGGCCCTCGACGGGGATGTACGAGCCGACGTCGTCGTGGTGGGCGGAGGCATCACCGGATTGTCGACGGCCCTGCATCTCGCGGAGCGGGGCGCAAAGGTCGTGTTGCTGGAGGCCGAGGAACCGGGCTGGGGCGCATCCGGCCGAAACGGTGGTCAAGTCAATCCCGGTCTCAAGCACGATCCGGACGAGGTGGAGCGTCAGTTCGGCAAGGAGCTGGGCGGCCGCATGAACGCCCTCGCCGGCGGCGCACCGGAGTTCGTTTTCGATCTCATCAAGCGCCATGGCATTCGTTGTGATGCACGTCGAAACGGGACGCTGTGCGCGGCGATACGGGTGAAGCCTGCGGCGCTGGTGCGCATTACCGCCGAACAGCTTGCACGCCGCGGCGCTCCGGTCGAGTTGCTGGAGGGCTCGAGCCTCGAGCGCGCGACCGGTACCAGGCGTTACCGGATCGCGATGCTGGACCGTCGCGGCGGAGACCTGAATCCCTTGAGCTATGCGCGTGGGCTGGCGCGTGCTGCGCTCGGGGCGGGTGCGGCCGTTCACGGCGGCACGCGAGCGCTCGCCATGAACAGGATCGGCGCTGGGTGGAGGGTGCATACCGCCACCGGAACCGTCTCCGCGCCGCAAGCCGTGCTCGCGACCAATGGATATACCGATGATCTGTGGCCGAATTTGCGGCGCACGATCGTGCCGTTATTCGGCGCGATCGCGGCGACGGCCCCTCTGCCGGATCCGGTCGCGGACGCCGTCATGCCGAGTCGAGCGGCGCTTTACGAGAGCGGAACCGTCACCGTCTATTATCGAGTGGATGCCGGTCAGCGCTTGTTGATCGGCGGCCGCGGCCCGATGCGTGAGATATCCGCCGTGGCAGCGATCCCGCACTTGCTGGCCTACGCACGCTCTCTTTGGCCTGTTCTGGCGCAAGCGCAGTGGTCCCATGCGTGGGGAGGGCGATTGGCCATGACGCCGGATCAGTATCCACACATTCATGAGCCCGCCGACGGGGTCTTGATCTGCCTGGGCTATAACGGCCGCGGCGTCGCGGTGGGCACGGCAATGGGTGCGCAGCTCGCGCGCCGGCTGTTGGACCGGTCATCCCAATTCGACATGCCCATCACCGATATGAAAGCGATACCTTTGCACCCATTGTGGCCGCTTGCCGTGAAAGCCGCCATCGCGCGCGGACGTCTCACCGACTTCCTCGGCATCTAAGCTCAATTGTCGGTGTGGAACTGACGGAGCCGGTGCAAGTCGATAATGACGTCGAAGCGCTGGTCGACGGGGAGCTTGGGCCCCGAGGAAAAGTCGTAGTGAGAGTCGAGATTCGCGATCTCCGGATGCAGGTCATGCATCGCGCGCTTGAACATTTCCCTCGGCACCCATTCTGAGTTCGACGAGAGTGAGCCGAATTCGTCGTGATAAATCGACGCGGTCGAAATATCCGCCGGGGTCGATGCGACGGCAAAGATGCGCGGATGCGAGTTGCCTCCCAAACGGACGTGCTTCGCGCCCGCCATGATCAACTGCCATTCATTCCCCTGGGGCACCGCAATCAAGGCGTAGACATGGTGTTGCGCGGTAAAGAATGCGATCGATACGGCGAGTATGGCCAACATTCGGCGGCCGCTCTGGCCCCAGCTTTCCGTCAGCGCGCGGATCGACGCCACCAGAAAGCAGAGCAGCACCGCGGTCATTGCGAGGACCGTGCGATAGGTCGCATATCGTTCCGATGCGATCAAGCTGACGGCGCAGGCAAACACCGGCAGACCGAGCAGCGCCGTCAACCAAATAATGCCGCGCGAACGCCCGTAGCGGCGCCATTCCACGTAGGCGCCCGCCAGAAGGAGCGCGCCCACGATGGCGGCGCTGCCGAAGTAGAGCGCGTGGTCGCGAAGATTGTTGTCGTTCAACACGAACAGACTGAGCGCATTCGGCAGTGTTTCTTGCAAGAACCAGGCGATCTTTCCGCCCCAGTGGTGCTCGAACGCAACGCGGCCGGATTTGACGAAGACCCCCATCGCATAGAGCACGGACATCACGCAATACGCCAGGCCCAAGGCGACGACGACGAATCCCAGATGAATCCCAATCCAGCGCGCTGTCTGCGCCGGGTTGCGGTGCCGTTGAACGATCAGCGCGCCGGCCAGCGGCACCACATAGAACAAGGCGCTCGGCTGATAAATGAGCGCGCTCACCACCATGAGGCCGAGTGCCACCATCCACTGACCGATGGCGCGACCGGGACCGGCGCTCATTCCCACGGCCAGCGCGCCCTCAACGGTGAAGAATCCGCCGACGGCCAACAGCGCGGTCGCCACGTAGGGCCAGCCGACGGCCCATCCCGCCATCACCTGCGCGGACGGAATCAACACCAGGAGCACGGCGAAACAGAGGCTGGTGCTGAATGACCATCCGAGCGCACGCAGACCGCGAAAGCTGACCAACGACAACGCGCCCAACAACAGCGAGGCGCCGAAGCGCATCCATTGCAAATCCTGAACCGAGCTGGTCTGACCATATGTCGATTGCAGCAGCCAGCCGTAGATCGGCCGCGCGTGGGACGCGCAAAATTTGACCACTTTGCCCGGCTCTTCGTGAGCCTCGCGCAAATTCGAGTAGTCGTCGCGCAATCCAAAATCGTGGAATGTCGCCGGCCAATAGGTTACCAACGGTAGGAGGAAGAGCATCGCGGTGAGCAGCCAGGCGCGTACGCCCAAGGTGTCACGGCGTTCAACCGCAACGACCACATCCCCAATGGGGACTGAGATTGACGGCTCGACGACGACCACGGTTTCGGGAGGGGACATAGAAATGGCAATAGACCCTGTGATGCTGCGATGCACTGTCAACTTGCCGCTCCCAATCCCTTGCCGATCGCAACCAGTAGAATCGCGGCCAGGGGATTGAACGTGGCTGAGGAGGATTCTAGCCGCACCCCCAGCCAAAAATCCGTGCGGAAATCGGAAAAAATACGTTAAATATCTGTTAACTAAGCGAATGTCGACAGGCGGGCCGCCGGTCGGCGACGCATGAATTCTTCTCACAATAATAAGCCGGGCAGTGGGGTCGCCTGCGCGCTGCATGAGGCAGGTATGATGGATGGAATGTGCGGCCGTTATGTCAGTCCCGATGAAGCGACCATCGAGCGTGAATTCAATCTCGTGCGCACTGAATGGCGGTTTCCGGCCAACTTCAATATCCCTCCCTCGTCGGCCGTGCCCGCCATTCGTGCCCGCGGCGCCGACCGTGAAGGCGTGTTGCTCCGTTGGGGACTAATGACGCTTTTCGGCGGTGGCAAACCCGGCAAATACAATACGTTCAATGCGCGCTCAGAGACCCTCGCGAGCAGCGCGATGTTCGGCGGTCCGTGGAAACACGGGCAACGCTGCATCATTCCGGCGCTGGGATTCTACGAGTGGCACGTGAATGCGGACGGCACCAAGCAGCCGTTCTTCATCCACTTGGAGGATCAAGCGATCTTCGGATTCGCCGGGTTGTGGGAGGGCGGGACGTGCACCATCATTACCATGCCGGCGAACAGCCTGATGGCCGGCGTCCACAATTCTCAGGCGCGAATGCCGGCGATCTTGCCGCGCGACTCGCGCGAGTCATGGCTGTTCGGGAATATTGAAGCCGCCGGCGCGGCGCTCGTTGCATACCCCGCTGATCGGATGATCGCCTATCCCGTGAGCCCCCGGGTCAACTCGGCGCGCAATAACGACGAAACCTTGCTGGATCCCCTGAAAACCGACGTGGATTGAGCTCCCGCGAGGCCCAATAAACTCGTTTCTAGATGCAGGTCCCATCGGCGCCGGCACCCTTCGCGATAGGCTTTCACCGAAGGATCGCAAACTCATGGTGCTGAAGCCCGCATTTCTGATCGCAACCCTGCTGTGGGCATCGGCCGTCGCCGCGCACTCTAAGGTCTATTGCTATGTGGACGCCGACGGCCAGCGGCATTACACGGATGTGCCGGACAACAACCGGTATCGACTCTTGGCCCTCTCACCGCAGGACAGGACGGTGAGCGGCGATCGCTACGATTCGGCATTGCTGGCCAAAGCCAGCCGGTACGATTCGATCATCGAGAAAGCCGCGCTCTCAGCATCCGTGGAACCGAATCTGCTGCGCGCCGTGATCGTGGTGGAGTCGGGATTCAATTCGCGCGCCGTCTCGAAGCGAGGCGCGATGGGATTGATGCAGTTGATGCCGGCGACGGCAACACGCTTCGGTGTTTCGAATCCCTATGATCCGCTCCAGAACGTGCACGGGGGGGCGCGCTACTTGAAGTTTCTCATCAATCGCTTCGGTCAGGATGTGAAGCTCGCGCTCGCGGCATACAACGCGGGCGAAGAGGCGGTCGACCGCAATGGCGGGCAAATCCCGCCTTTTACGGAGACCATGGCCTACGTGCCCCGCGTGCTGAAAATCTACCGGATGCTGAGCGAGCAGACCCGCTCGACCTAGGGTTCGCGACGCGACGCTGGTTATCGGCCGGCGGGCACCCCGAGCAAGCTTTCCGCCGCGCGCACGTAGTACCACGGGCTGTTCCGCCGACGCTGCATGGCTTGCGCCAGCAACGCGTCGCCTTTCTCGCGCTGACCGATGCGGATGTACCAGGCCCCGACCACCGCTTGGCTCGAGTCATCCTTGGGATCGAGCGCCAGCATCTTCTCGTAACTATCCGAGGCCCGGTCGTTTTCACCGGCCTCCGCATAGACTTCGGCAATTCTCTCGAAGTCGGCACCATCGGGTTTGCGCCCGGTGGTGGCGTAGTCGAATAACGCCTGGCCCCGAGCCTTTTCGCCTGAAAGATAATAGACCCGGCCGACTGCAATCAGCTCCCAGGAGCCGCCGTTCGCTACGTGTTCGGCTTCAGTCAACGCGGCCAGAGCCGCCTCCTTGTCGGGCTTGTTCCGAATGACATCGATGCCGGCGCCCTGGTACTTGGCGGCGAAACCGATGCCGACTCCGAGTAGGAGACTGCTCGAGGCGATGACGGCGACTAAGCGAGCTCTCATGGCGTTTCCTTCTTGTTGGATTCAGCTTCCGTACGCGGGACTCTAGCCTCTTATGATCGCTTGACACAAGCGTTAGTATTGACTTACAGTTAGCCATGGCTTACCAAGCGGCATTCCTGGCCCTGGCCGATCCGACCCGCAGAAGGGTGTTCGAGGAATTGCGGCGCGGACCGCGTTCGGTGGGCAAGATCGCCGCGCGCATGCCGGTCAGCCGGCCGGCGGTTTCTCAGCATCTCGGGGTGTTGAAAAAGGCGGGATTGGTCGCCGACCGGGCAGAGGGTACGCGACGTGTCTATTGCATAGATCCGAATGGACTCGCGGCGATTCGGACCTGGCTCGATCAATTTTGGGATGGGGCGCTCGCGGCCTTCCAGGCTGAGCTCGAGAAAAAGGACTCGCACGCATGATTCATATCGCTCCGGTGCGCAAACAGTTGGTCGTGAAGGCCAGTCAATCCCGCGCCTTCGCCGTGTTTACGGCCGAGATGTCGCGCTGGTGGCCCGCGACGCATTCGATTCTGAAGTCACCGTTGAAGGAGTGCATCGTCGAACCGCGTGTCGGCGGCCGCTGGTACACCGTCGGAGAAGACGGCTCGTCGTGCCAAACGGGATACGTGATTGCATGGCAGCCGCCCGAGGCTCTGGTGCTGGCATGGCAGATCAACGCCGAATGGCAATTCGACCCCGAGCTCCTGACCGAGGTTGAGGTGAGGTTCATTGCCGAAGGCGCGGACACGACGCGAATCGAATTGGAACATCGGTATTTGGAACGGATGGGCCGCAAAGCCGCCGAAGTCCGCAACGCCGTGGACTCGCCCGGCGGCTGGGGTGCCATTCTGGAGCCGTTCAAGAGGCGCGTGGAAGGCTTAAGGGTGGTTGAGCGGTGACAGCGGAGGAGCGGCGATGGCACATAAAACTACGTTCGCGATGGCAACCGTCGTATGCATGTCGACCTGGATGGCGGGTGAGCGGGCGACCGCTGAAGTAGTCGCGGTCGCCGGCAACGGCTTTGAGATTCGCGAAACCGCGTATACCGCGGCCGCGCCGGACAAGGTGTATGCCGCTCTGCTGACCCCCGCCCGCTGGTGGAGTTCCGAACACACATTTTCGGGAAGCGCCGCGAATCTCGTCCTGGACGCACGTGCCGGCGGCTGCTGGTGCGAGACCCTGCCCGGCGGCGGTTCCGTCGAGCATCTTAGGGTGGTGTATGTGTCGCCGGGCAAAACCCTGCGCCTGCGCGGCGCCATGGGTCCGTTCCAGGGACTTGCCGTCGACGGGGTCATGACATGGAGCGTGAAGAGCGTCGCCGACGGCACCCAAGTCTCCCTGACCTACTCAATCGGCGGCTACGCCAAGGACGGCTTCGACGAACTGTCGAAAATGACCGACCACGTGCTCGGCGAGCAGATCGAACGGTTCAAGAAATCAGTCGACGGCGAATCGGCGCCGCGCGGCCACTGACCGCGCGGGCCAGGCGCGGTGCCGGCTACAGCTTGCGGATCCCCGCCGGATTTACCGCCACTCCCGCCACCTCGAAATGAGCGCCGCGCAGCAGCTTGTTGCTGCCGATGAAGGCGCGCGCTGGGTAGTGCCCATGAAAATACGTGCGGTAGACGGCGTTGAACTTGTCGTACAGTTCCAAATCCGTGCAATAGACGGTCACCGAGACGAGATCGTCGGTCTTGAGTCCAGCCTGCTCGAGAGTGTGCTGTACCGAATCCATGACCAGGCGAGCCTCGTTGTCGACGTTGGCTGCGGCCTGCCCCGTGGCCGAGTCGATCCCGATATGACCTGCCACATAAAAGGTCTCACCCACCATGACTCCGGTGCTGAAGGGTAGAGCGGGATTCGCGCCGACCTTCGGCGCCTCCACGTAACGGCGCCCAGTGTCGGCTGCGTGGCTCGACACCACGAAGAATCCGGCGAGGGAAATGGCTAGCGCTGCCTTTCGCATGGTTCGATCTCCTCGAGAGTTGATGTGGGCAATCGCCGCGTCGGCGAAGGTTGCCATTCTAAGACGATATTCGAGCGCTTGGGTGGCGATCTCGAATTTGCCGGCAAGGATCGGATGGCCGGTCACTGAGCTAACTGCTACAAAGAACTCCTTCGACATTCAAAAGGGCATCGGCATGTCGGTTCCGCAGAAAGCGCTGGTCATGGGAGCCCGCGAGTGGATATTGCTCTTGGTGCTGTCTGTAATCTGGGGCTGCTCGTTCTTTTTCTTCAAGGTGCTCGTCGCCGAATTGCCGCCCTTTACCGTGGTTCTGGGCCGAGTAGGCCTTGCCGCGGTGTTGCTCAATCTGTTCCTCGTGATTCGCCGCGACCCCATGCCCAGGTCACCTCGGTTGTGGGGTTCGTTTATCGTCATGGGCATTCTCAACAATGTTCTGCCGTTCACGTTGATCGCTTGGGGCGAGACCCGGGTTTCGAGCGGGCTGGCCTCTATCCTGAACGCCACGACGCCGATTTTTACGGTCCTCGCGGCTCATTTCCTGACGCACAACGAAAAACTCCACTGGAACAAAGGAGCTGGGGTTCTCTTCGGTTTTCTGGGTGTCGCCGTCCTGATTGGACCATCGGCAATAGCCGGGATCGGCGGCGGCGCTGTCTTGGGAGAGATCTCCTGTCTTTGCGCAGCGCTCATTTATGCTTTTGCCGGCATCTATGGCCGCCGATTCAAGGGCGTGCCCGCACTGAAAGTCGCGACTGGCCAAATCACCGGCAGCACGTTGGTTCTTCTGCCTGTTGCGGCCTTGGTCGATCGCCCCTGGAATCTGCCGATGCCGAGCGCTCACGCTTGGGAAGCGTGGGTGGGAATCGCGGTGTTCAGTACCGCGCTCGCTTACATGATGTATTTTCGTATTCTCGCCGTTGCGGGAGCCACCAATCTGATGCTGGTGACATTCCTGCTGCCGATCAGCGCGCTGCTTCTGGGAGCCTTCTTTTTAGGAGAAACCATCACGCTCCAGGCGTTAGCGGGCATGGCGTTGATCGGGATGGGACTCGCCGCCATCGACGGCCGGGTGTGGGCCGCGATCCGCAAGGCGCTGCCATCATCAGTTTGGGAATAGTTGACGTCCTCCCGCGCCCTTAAAGGGCGGGCATTCCTTCTACAAGACGGCGACGTCCCGCCGCGAGAATGTTCTTCGCGGCGTTGACGTCCCGGTCATGGACCGTTCCGCAGTCACCGCAAGTCCATTCTCTTATTCCAAGACCTGCGATACCTTTAGGGCCACTGCGTACACCGCACGCAGAACAGGTCTGGGTTGAAAACGCTTCGTTAACTTCAGCGAACGTTGCACCTGCGAAATCGCATTTATACCTGAGCATCGTTCGAAAGGCCGACCAGCCCGCATCGAGCACCGACTTGGCATGCGATGTCTTCGCGAGCGCGGAGGCATTGACGTTTCCGACAAATATGCTGTCATACCCGCGCACCAAGCGAGTTGAGAACTGATGCAGGGAATCTTTCCTGCGATTGGCGATCTTGGCATGGATCGCCCGCACACGGCTCTTCTTGCCCGCTCGCTGCGCGATGGCGAGTTTAGCCTCCAGGCCGCGGTAGAATTGCGGGGCCGATAGTTTCTCCCCGTCGCTCGTGGCCGCCAATTCATCCAGCCCCAGGTCGATGCCCACGTCACATCTCGCTGACGATCGGTCGGTAGACTCGGCAACCGGCACGGCGACGCAGGCATTCAAATACCAGCGGCCGCGAGCGTCTTCGCAGAAGCTACCCGCGCGAATCCGGTACGCGTCGAGACCATAGCTGTCCCAGAATGACAGCCGTTGGCCGGCGAACTTGATCTGGCCATGTGTGACCTGAACCGCCACCTTCTTGAACGGAACCCAACCGAGACTGCGTCGGCTGCCGGTGGACTTGCGCCAGCTCAGCCGCACCTTTCCAAATTGCTTGCGCCGAGTCGCGTATTCCTCCGCGATCGCTTGCACTGTCTGGGAATGTAAAGGCAACCCTTCTTTGGTCGCGCCACGGGTGAACCTTGCAAAGTCGTAGCCCGAGAGAAACCGCCGTTCGCGATTGAACATCGTAATTTGCAATTCATTGCAGTAGTTCCAGACGAAATTTACCTCGCGGGCGAGCGCGCTCAAGAACGGAGCATGCTTGTCCTTGAGCCGCAGCTTTAAAACTTTGGTCTTCAAATAGGCGCCGTCCATAGATTTAACGACGTGATAGTACGCTGTGATTATATACAGGCAGCGTACCGTCGACGTTTTAATTTCTCTTGTAAGTGTGCAGAAATAGCACCACGCAGATGAGCATCGCTCTTAAGAACCCGGGACCACCACCAACACAGTCCGGCCCGGAGTGCGCCTTATCCTCGACCTGAGGGTCGCGCGGCTACGGCGCAAAGGAATAAATCCCGTCGATCCGAAGTCTTCTCTCCTGAACTCAATCAAGGAGATGAACGTGTCGGATCATAAATCGCTGCAATCGCGCCGCAATGCCCTGAAATGTCTGGCCTACGGCGGAGCCGGCACCCTTTTCGCATTGTCGGGCGGCGTATTCACGCCGATCGATCTGGCGATGGCCGGGACCGACAAACAGGGGACGGCCCGATTGGGAAAGCCCTTGTTCATCCAGATCAGCGACACGCACATCGGTTTCAACAAGGACGCGAATCCCGATGTGAACGGAACGCTCACGCAGACCATCGACCTCGTGAACGGGATGGCCGAACAGCCCGCGCTCATTATCCACACGGGCGATATCACGCACCTGTCCAAGCCTGCCGAATTCGATATGGGGCAGCAGCTGTTCTCGCGCCTGCGCACCACCGAGATGCACACCGTGCCGGGCGAGCACGACACCACCGATGCGACCC
>Ga0137409_10003518_pt1 | contig 16551 bp, 14 predicted proteins | sample CZODoug1_16funga_FD_122059 | JGI IMG/M metagenome (GOLD analysis project Ga0137409, IMG submission 122059) | Vadose zone soil fungal communities from Angelo Coast Range Reserve, California, USA - CZODoug1_16fungal (Hybrid Assembly) | ecosystem: Environmental > Terrestrial > Soil > Vadose zone... | reverse complement strand
CCGGCTTCACAGGGAACATCACGGTCGCGATCGGGACGAACCCGGGGGGCGGGGCGCTGACGGGCACCGCGACCGTGGCGGCGACCGCGGGCGTCGCGAGCTTCGCGAACCTGTCGATCAATAAGGTGGGGACGGGCTACACCCTGATGACGAGCAGCGGGAGCCTGACGGTCGGCGCCAGCTCAGCGTTCAACATCACGCCGGGGAGCGCCGCGGCGCTCGTCTTCAGCGCCCAGCCGACGAACGCGGTGGCCGGGGCGGCGATCACGCCCGCGGTCCAGATCACGGCCGAGGACGGCAACGGCAACACAGCCACCGGCTTCACGGGGAACGTTACGGTCGCGATCGGGACCAATCCGAGCACGGGGACGCTGGCGGGCACGAAGACGGTGGCAGCGGTCGCGGGAGTGGTGACCTTCTCCGGGTTGAGCATCGACAAGGCGGGGACCGGCTACACGCTCACGGCGACGGGCGCGGGGAGCGCGACCAGCGCGGTGTTCAATATCACCGCCGGCACGGCGACCCAGCTGGTGTTCTCGGTGCAGCCGAGCAGCACGACGGCGGGCGCGGCGATCACGCCGGCGGTCCAGATCACAGCCCAGGATGGCAACGGCAACACGGCCACCGGCTTCACGGGCAACTTGACGGTTGCGATCGGCACGAACCCGGGGAACGGCACGCTCGCAGGCACCGCAACCGTAGCCGCCAGCGCTGGCGTCGCGACCTTCCCCGGGCTGAGCATCGACAAGGCGGGGACGGGCTACACGCTCACGGCAACGGGCGTGGGGAGCACGACGAGCACGGCGTTCAGCATCACGGCCGGCGCCGCGGCCACGATCACGATCAACGCGGGCGACGGTCAGACCGCCACTGTCGGCACCGCCGTACCGATCCCGCCATCGGTCATCGTGCGCGATCAGTTTGGTAATCCGGTGCCGAGTGTCGACGTGACGTTCGCGCCTGCCCCGGGCAGCGGGACTGTTGACCCAACCACCCCGGTCGCGACCGGAGCGGACGGCATCGCCGCCGTGACGTCCTGGACTTTGGGCCAGATCGCGGGTCCGAACGTGCTGACGGCGACCGCGCCGGCGATCGGCGTCATCGGGAATCAGGTGACGTTCACGGCGACAGGCATTCCGGCCGCGCCGAGTTCCAGTCAATCCTCGGTCACCGCGACGCCGAGCCCGATTGCGGCGAGCAATGGGGCGAGCGTCTCGACCATCACCGTGACAGTGCGGGATGCCTTCGGGAATGCGGTGAGCGGCGTGACGGTGCTACTGTCGGCGACTGGAGCGGGTAACACCCTGACGCCGTCGGGGACGACCGACAAGAACGGAGAGATGCAGGGGACGTTGAGCTCCACCGTGGCGGGAACGAAGACCATCACCGCCACCGTCGGTTCGGTGACCATCGCGGCGCAGCCGAGTGTGACCGTGGATCCAGCGGCGGCCTCGCAGCTGGTCTTCACGACCCAGCCCGCCGACGTGCAGGTGAACAGCACCCTCTCCTCGGTGGTCGTGAGCGTCTTCGACGCATTCGGGAACGCCGCGACGGCCTTCACGGGGGACGTCCTGATCGCCATCGGACACGACGGTAGTTTGCTGCCGCCGCCCGCCACGCTCGGCGGCACGCTCACGGTTGCGGCCGTGTCGGGAGTGGCTACCTTCGGCAACTTGACCATCGATCAACCAGGAGTCGGCTATACGCTTGTGGTGAGCGCCGGCGGGTTGAGCGGGGCCGAGAGCGGTCCGTTCACCGTCCTCGCATTGTTCCCATGACCTCCGTCGAGAAGCCCTCCTCCGGGCGTGATCCGGTCGAGGCCCTGGCGCGCGACGACCTGCGCGGGCTGTTCGAGCTGGAGACCCTACTCCGGCGCGGGCCCGCGTCCCTCGTCTACCTCGCCCGCGACCTGGAGTTCGATCAACCGGTCGCGCTGAAAGTGATGTGGCGCGCTCCGGGAGCCGGCACCGAGGTCGAGGAGGCGTTCCATCGGGCCGCGGCCCTCGTGGCGGCCCTCGATCACCCTCACCTCGTACCGTGGTACAGCGCCGGTGCCACCGATCGCTTCTTCTGGTGCTCCATGGAGTACGTCGAAGGGCGATCGCTGGCGGAGACGTTGCGCTCGAGCCAGCCGATGGCGCCCGCTACCTGCCTGCGTCTCGTGGGACAAGTCGCGGCCGCCCTCGACGCCGCGCACCGGCTCGGTGTCGTCCACGCGGGCCTGACGCCCGCCAACGTGCTGATCGACGCCGCCGGCGACGCCCATGTGACCGATTTCTGGATCCCGTGGGTACTGGAGCGGCTCGGCGCTTTCCCGGGAGACGGCGGCAAGGCCCGGCGGGACGCGTACCGCGCGCCGGAGCAGGTCGCGGAGGGCCGGGCGGGGCCGGAAGCGGACCAGTACGCCCTCGCGGCGGTGATGCGGGCGTGTCTTTCGGGCAAGCCGCTTCGCGAGGAAGGCAACGGCATGCCACCGCGCGTCGCGCGGGCGCTGGAGCGGGCGCTGAGTCCGGCACCGGCCGACCGGTTCGCGAGCGTGGCGGAATTCGTCGCGGCATTGGAGCCGGGGGCCCCCGCGGAGCATGGTGCCGACGCGGCGCCGCTCGGGGTCCTGTACGACGACCTGGAGGAGCTGGACGACGAGCCTGCGCCCCCCGCGCCTCGGCGGCGCTGGGTGCCCATGAGCGTACTCGGGCTGGTGGTGGTGGGCGGCGCGGTCGCGACGGCATGGCTACTGGGCTCTGGCGCGACCATGAACGAGGCGGCGAACGCACCGCTCGCGCCCCCCTCCTTCGTCTGGGACAGCGTGGGGCTCGCGGCCTCGCCTCTCCCGCCTCCGTCCCTCCGCCCAGCGGTGGTGCCCGAGCGGCGTGACTCGGGCGTCCGGCCCCCGCCGCGGCCGCGGGTGCCTGCGCGGGCCGTGCCGGTCGCGCGCGCGCCCGGCCGCCTCTTCATCAACGCCACCCCGTGGGGTCAGGTCTATGTGGACGGCGTGCTGATCGGCAACACGCCGCGGGCCGGCGTGGCGGTCTCCCCCGGCGCGCATCAGGTGCGCGTCGTGCGGGACGGCTTCCAGTCCTTTGAGCTCGCGATCCGCATCGCGCCCGGGCAAGAGCTGCGTCTCACCGATATCGTGCTGCAAGAGCTCAAGCCGTGAGGCGACAGCTCGCGTGGCTGGGTGTGCTCGCGTGCGCGCTGGGCTTCACGCCGACCCGGGCGATGGCCCAGGCAGCCGATAGCCTCCTCGTGACGGGGGTGCGCGCGTACAAGAACCTCGACTTCGATCTGGCCGCATTGCTGCTGCGACGCCGCGCCGCGCAGCTGACCGCCGCCAACGCGCCCGTCGCGGCGCGCGCCGAGGGCCTCGTGTATCTGGGCGCCGCCGAGCTGTTTCGCGGGCGGCGGGACTCCGCCATCGCGGTGTTCCGGCGCCTCGTGATGCTCGATCCGCGGTATCGCCCGGACCGGCTCGTCTTTCCCCCCGAGGTGACCAGCGTGTTCGAGGGCGTGAGACTGCGGACGAAAACCGTGGCCATCGTGGTCCCGCGCGACACGGAGATCCCAATCCAGGAGGGGGCGTTCCGCGGGTGGCTCGTGGCGAGCTCGTTCCAGACGGTGAGCGTGACGCTGCTGTACGAGAACGGCACGTCGTTCCGGCCGCTCTACTTCGGCCCGATCGGCGACAGCCTGGAAGTACAGTGGGACGGCCGCGACGCGGCGGGGCAACCGGTGATCGTCGATCGCCTGCTGTTGCGGGTCGCGTCGCGGGCGCCGACCGGCGAGCTGGCGAGCTTGCTGCAGCTCCCGCTCGACCTCCAGATCAGCCGCCCCGATACGGCGCCGTGGCCGGCGCCCCTCGCGGATTCGGAGCTGCGTCCCGAGCGAGCCGCGGGGGGTGCCGCGACGCGTGCGCTGCTCGGTGGGCTGCTGCTCTCGGCCGCCGTGGTCTCCCTGCCCGTGGCGGTGGGCAGCCACGACACGCCGTCCGGCCCGCGGGTCGCGGTCGCGAGCGCCGTGGGCGTAGCGACCGCGCTGGGGTATCTCCTGCATCGCCCCAGCAGGTCGCTGCCCGAGAACATTCGCGCCAACGACGCGGTGCGGGACGCGTGGCGGCGGCGTGTGGCGGCGGTGCAGGCCGAGAACGGCCGGCGCCGCACCGACGTCCGGCTCCGTGTCCACGCGGGCGATCCGGCCGCCATTGAGGCGGCCGGGCCATGAGGATCGGGTGGCTGCTCTCGCTGGCCGTCGCGGTCGGGGCGGGCCGGCTCCCGGGCCAACGGTTCCACACCGCGGCCGCCGCATCCGTGGTCACCGCCCGGGTGCGGACCGAGCAGCTCGGCGGCGCGGCGCAGTTCAGCGGCGCGGCATTCGGCGCCGGGGGGACGCTGTCCCTGGGGCGGTTCCAGGTCGGCCTGACCTACCTCCAGGGCCGACTCGACCCCGACACCGGCAGCGCACGCGCGCGCGACCTCGTCGAGGGCGCGGTGCTGCTCGGCGTCCGGCCGGTGGAGTGGCTGACACTTTCATGCGGGCCGCACGCGCGGGCCTACGCCGCGAGCGGGCAGACGCAGCGCTGGCTCTTCTGGGAGGTGCGGGTGCGCGCCGCCAAGCCGTTCATCGGGTCGGCCGTGCGGGGCTATGCGGAGCTGTGGCGGGCGGTGGCGGCGGACGCCAATGTGCCGGAGCCGTTCGATCACGCGCAGGGCGGGGAGGCCGGGATGATCATCCGGCTGGCGCGGGCGCCACTCGAGGGCCGGATCGGGTACCGGATCGACCATGCGGTCCTGGGCGGCGGGACCCGGCTGGAGACAGTGGACGGAGTGGTGATCGGGGTCGGGCTGGCCTGGCGCTAGAGTAGCCCGCCCCTTCGCAGCTTCCCGAGCTGGTCATAGTGCGCCTCGTGCATCGCCAGCACTTCCACCGGCGACACGGTGGCGACGCCCGACTTGCCCACCTCGACTCCGGCCGCGTAATTCGCCACCTGCGCCCCCTCGCGCACCGAGGCGCCCGCCGCGAGCGCCGTCCCCACCCAGGCCGTCACCGTATCTCCAGCGCCCGAGACATCGAATACCTCGCGCGCCATCGTGGGGATGCGCGTGAGCTGCCGGTCCTTGGTGACGAGCACCATGCCCTCGGCGCCGAGCGTGAGCAGGAGATTGTCCACGCCGAGCTTGTCGAGCGACGTGGGGAGGGCGTCGGGGTGCGCGAGGTCGAGGGTCGCCCCCATCGCCTGCTCGAGCTCACGGCGGTTCGGCTTGAACAGCGTCGCGCCCCGGTAGGCGAAGAAATGTTTGAACTTGGGGTCGACGACGACCGGGATGCCGCGCTTCTTGGCGAGCGTCATCGCCCGCTCGATGACGCCCGGGGTGAGCGTGCCTTTGTTGTAGTCCTCGATCAGCACCGCATCGGCGTCCGCCATGGCCGCGTCGAGCTGGCCGAGTAGCTGATTCTCGGCGCGCGGGGCGATCGGGTCCTCGACTTCCTCGTCGATGCGCACCACCTGTTGGCCCCGGGCGGTGACGCGCGTCTTGGACGTGGTGGGCCGCGCGGCGGCGACGACGATGTGGCGGTCGGGGAGCCGGTTCTGCGCCAGCTCGGCGCGCAGCGAGTCGCCCCGGGCGTCGTCGCCGATCACCGCGACCAACCGGCACTCGGCCCCGATCGCCGACACGTTCGCGGCCACGTTGGCCGCGCCGCCCAGCGCCGCGCGCCGTGTGTGCACCGTGACCACGGGCACGGGGGCTTCCGGCGAAATGCGCTCCGCGTCGCCCGCGAGATAGATGTCGAGCATCGCGTCGCCCACGACGACGACCCGCCGCGCCGCCATCTGCGTGAACAGCTCCTGGAGATGGTCCCGGGTGAGCCGCGGCTCCGGTTGGAAGCCGCTCACGGCAGCGCGCCCTCGCCGCGGAATCGGTAGCTGAGTTTCACGCTGCCGAGCAACCGCGTCCGCGTGTCGCCATTCACGTGCTGAAAATTCGTGATCCGATGCACCCCAGCGTCGAAGCCGACGCTCCAGCGCTCGCTCACCGCGAGTGTGCCCGACAGGGCCGCGCGCAGCGTCCGCTCCACGACGCCTTCAAAGATCGTTGCGGTCGTGGGGTACGCGGCCACGGGTGGATGGGGCTGGCGGGGATCGCCCTCGCCTTGCCGCACGAATGTGAGCTCCGGTGTGAGCAGCAGCCCCGCTCGCGGGAGCAGGCCGACCGTCACCGTCACTTGGTCGTAGTCGGCGAAGTTCCGTCCGGTCCCGAGGAAGTGATACAGCGGCACCTGCAGGCTGTCTTCGTTCCGGTAAGTGAGGTTGGTGACGCGCGTGTACCAGACGTGCCACGCGGCCGCCGCGCCGCCGAGAGCGCCCTGCGCGCCCGCGGTGAAAGCGTAACTCAGCGGCTTCTTGTCGGTCGCACCGGCACGGTCCACCTGGATGTCGTCGAGCATGAGCTGGCCGAACAGCGTGACCTCGCCGCGGCGCTCGAAGTCGAGCCCCACGAACGAATTCACGTTGCCGCCGTTGTTCCACTGCTCCAGAATGCCTGCGTTGAGCACGTTCAGATACCAGGGCTCGAACGACCGGCCTGGACCCGACAGCACCGAGCCCTCCCATAGCGCGATGCTCCAACGCCCGGGCGCGAGCAGCAGCCGATGCTGCACCATGAAGCGGTGCACGACGCCGCTCGTGTCGCGCCTGTCGTCGAGCTGTGTGGCGATGGCCTGGAGCTGGACCTTTGGAGTCCCAATCGACAGGGCGAAGTGATCCAAGCCGTAGGGGTTGGCGGAGAGCAGGAGGCCCTGAATGCCGCCTGGACCCCAGTTGCGGTCTAGTCGGCCGAAGAACATCTCTCCGACCTTCCACTGCGCGCTCAGGTATCCTTCCGCCGTCCGACCCGCGATGGCGCGGTCCTTCTTCCCGAACCAGTCGGGGTCGTACTTCAACCGGGTGTCGACCTGCAGGTGGGTCACCGCGACCACGTGGCTCGTGACGAGCCCGAGGTCCAGGTCCGCGCTGACGGTGCCGTGCCCAGGCCCGGACCGGCGCGGGCCGGTCGAGTCGATCGCCGCGAGCGCGTCGCGGCGCGCGTAGTTGGCCGCCGCTGCTCCCACGCCGCCCTCGACGCGGACGTGCGGCCCGCCCGGCCCGCCCGGCCCGCTCGCGAGCGCCCCCTCGAGCCGATGCAAGGTGGTCGCAGTGGCGAGGCTCACCTGCAGGGTATCCACGGCCTGGAGCGCGCGCAGCAGGTCGGTCCGGCGGAGCGGCCGCGTGAGCGGCGTGGGATCGACGATCACGCCCGCGGCGATGAGGTGCTCGACGTAGGGCATGGTCCAGTGCCCGAGCGGGACATACGGCGATGCGCCTTGGGCGGCGAGCGTGGCCCCGCCCGTCAGGGCGGGGATCAGGAGAGCCCCGCCCGTGAGGGCGGGGACGAATGTCGCGACGCGCAACGCGTGCCGGAGATGCATGGAGCGCGCAATTTGGGGGCAGCGCGCAGGGACGGCAACCGGTTGCGGAGCAGGGGGAGGGGGGTGAGGTTTCGCGCCCATGTCTCCGCTCCTGGTCCTGATCGTGGCGGTGCTCGCCACCACCTACGCCGGACCCATCGTGCGGTTCGCGGCGGCACCGGCGCTGGCGATCGCGTTTTGGAGACTGACCCTCGTGCTCCCGGTAACGGGCGTACTCGCGTTGTCCGAGGGGAGCAGGGAGCGGGGAGCGGTACCCTGCGCTACACCGCCGGGAACCGCTCCCCGCTCCCCGCTCCCGCTGATGATTTTGTCGGGCGCGCTGCTGGCGCTGCATTTCTGGTCCTGGATCGCCTCGCTGCGATTCACCAGCGTCGCCAGCTCGGTCGTTCTCGTGTCGCTCAAGCCCGTCTTCGCTTGGGGCCTCGCGGCCGCGTGGCTGCGCGAGCATCCGACGCGCACGGAAGCCTGGGGCATCGCGCTCGCGGTGATCGGAGCGAGCCTCATCGGTCTGGGCGACGCGCGGCTTTCGCTGGGCGCCCTGGGGGGTGACGTCCTTGCACTGCTCGGTGCGCTCACCGGAGCAGGTTACTACGTGATCGGGCGGCGGGTTCGCCAAACCGTCGGGATCTGGCGCTACGCGACGGGCGTGTACACGGTGGCCGCCGTGTCGCTCGCGCTGCTCGCGCTCGGCTACGGCACGCCGCTGGTAGGATTCGCGGGACGCGACTGGGCGGTGTTCGGCGCGATGGCGGCGGGACCGATGCTGATCGGGCACACCGGAATGAACTACGCGCTGCGACACTTCCGCGCCACGACGGTGAACGTGGCGGCGCTGGGGGAGCCGGTAGGGGCGAGCCTCATTGCGTGGCTGGTGCCGGCGATCCACGAGGTGCCCCCGCCGTCCGCGGTCGTGGGCGGAGTCCTCGTGTTGGCCGGGATCGGGGTGTCGCTGGGTTACCGACAAGGTGGAAGGTCATGAGGGTCGAACAGCTCCGCGGGGGTTGGGTGGAGACGGTACACGAGGTCCACGTCGCCGTCGTGGACTCGGCCGGAGCTCTCGTCGCGCGGACGGGCGACCCCGAGCTCGTGACGTTCTGGCGCTCGGCGGCCAAGCCGTTCCAGGCGCTGCCGCTCGTCGAGGACGGCGCGGCCGAGCGGTTCGGCCTCACGAGCGAGGAGCTGGCGCTCGCATGCGCGTCGCACTCGAGCGAGCCGGGGCAGGTGGCTCGGGTGCGCGAGCTGCTGGGCAAGACTGGATGCTCGGAGCGCGATCTGCTGTGCGGCCCCCACCCGCCGTTGTCCGAACGGGTGGCCCACGATTACCAGACGCGGGGCGTGCGGCTTACGGCCGTCTACTCGAACTGCTCGGGGAAGCACGCGGGCATGCTCGCGCTGGCGCGCCATCACGGTTGGCCCACGGAGTTCTACACCCGTCTCGAGCACCCGGTGCAGCAACGCTGCCTGGCGGAGGTGAGCCGCTGGACGGACGTGCCGGTCGCTGAGATCAAGACGGCGGTGGACGGCTGCGGCGTGGTGTGCTACGGGCTCCCGCTGAAGAGCATGGCGATGGCGTATGCGAAACTGGGGAGCCGGGAGCCGGGAGCGGGGAGCGGGAGGGTCGTCGACGCCATGTTGCGTCACCCCGATCTCATCGCCGGTGAGGGTCGGCCGTGTACCGAGATGATGCGCGCCCACCCTGGTCGTGTCATAGCGAAAGTCGGTGCCGAGGGCGTGTATTGCGCCCTCCTCAAGCAGGAAAAGCTCGGCGTGGCGCTCAAGGTGACTGACGGGCACGCGATCGCCTCGGCGCTCGCCATGGCGGCCGTGCTCGAGACGCTGGGCCTCCGGCCCCGTCCGGCCTCGCTCACCGGTCGACCCAACGTCAACACCCGCGGCGAGACGGTGGGGGAGCTGCGTGTTAATGGAGGACTGGAGCAATGAAAAGATGAAGGCGAAGAGACAGGGGAGAAGTACTATGGCTGGCGCGACCGGCCTGGTGCTCGACGCCCAAACCGCGGCGCTGGTGCGGGTGGCGGCGGCTGTCGCCCGGGGCAACGTGCCGGAGCTCGAGAGGCGATTTGCCGCAGCGGGCGACGCGCGAGTTCCGGGGCTGTGGATCGAGGAGCTGCTGCTGCAGAGCATGCTCGTCGTTGGCTACCCATTGGCGCTGGTGGCGTTCGGCGCGTGGCGTGGCGTAGGGGGTCCGGCGCCGGGCGACGGCGCGGAAGACCTGGCGCACGCGGACTGGGAGTCGTGGGCGGCGCGTGGGGCGGCGGTATGCCGCGAGGTGTACGGACGCGCCTATCACAAGCTGCTCGTGAACCTGCGCGCGCTGCACCCCGCGCTCGAGGACCTGGTGCTGGTGGATGCATACGGCAAAGTGATCGGGCGGCCCGGGCTCGATCTCAAGCGACGCGAGCTCTGCACGGTCGCGACGACGGCGGTGCTCGGCACCGGCGAGCAGCTGCACTCGCACTTGCGGGGCGCGTTGAATACCGGAGCGGAGCCGTGGGAAATCGAGGCGGTGCTGACGGTGATCGATGGGGATCTCGATCCGGAATGCCGGAGGACCGCACGGGATCAATGGGCCGATGTCCGGGGGCGGAAGTTGGCGTGAAGGGTCTACCGTGTTTATCGATCGCGCAGTAGTCCACGTTGTCGGGGGTGCCGGAGGCGCCGGCGCTTCGTCCTTCCGCCGCGAAAAGTTCGTCCCCAAGGGCGGGCCCGACGGCGGAGAGGGCGGAGCGGGCGGCAGTGTCTTCGTGCGCGCCGACGCGAACCTCGCGACGCTCCTGGATTATCGCTATCGCACCCAGTGGAAGGCGGAGCGGGGGCAGCACGGCAAGGGCAAGAACATGACCGGCAAGTCGGGGGCCGACCTCTACCTTCCGGTTCCGCCGGGCACTGAGGTGCGCGACCCCGCGACGGGCGAGCTCATCGGTGAGGTGCTCGCGGGCGGGGACACCCTGCTCGTGGCGAAGGGCGGGCGCGGCGGTCGCGGCAACGCCCGCTTCGCCACGCCGACGCATCGCAGCCCGCGCGAATGGGAGCCGGGCGAGTACGGCGAGGAACGGCAGCTCGAGCTGGTGCTCAAGCTGATTGCCGACGTCGGGCTGCTGGGCGAGCCGAACGCGGGCAAGAGCACCCTCCTCTCCGTGATTTCGGCCGCTCACCCGAAGATCGCCGACTACCCGTTCACGACGCTCGAGCCGCACCTCGGCGTCGTCGCATTGTCGGACCACCGGACGTTCGTCGCCGCGGATATTCCCGGCATCATCGAGGGCGCGCACCTGGGCAAGGGGTTGGGCCTCAAGTTCCTCCAGCACGTGGAGCGCACCCGGCTCGTCGCCGTGCTCGTGCCGGTGGACAGTCCGGACCCGCAAGCGACCTACGAGCTGCTGCTGCGGGAAGCCGCGTCCTACTCGCCGGAGCTCGCGGCCAAGCCGCACCTGGTCGTGCTGACCAAGCTCGATCTGCTCCCCGCTCCCCGTTCCGCGCTCCCGGCGATCCGTACACAGGGCGGCGCACCCGTGGTCGCCGTCTCATCGGTGACTCGCGAAGGACTGTCGCCGCTCATGGAAACCCTGTGGCAGGCGTTGCGGGCCGGAGTCGCGACGAGGTAGCAGCGTACCTGGCGCTCGCGCAGGTCCCGGGGATCGGGGCCGCGCGGCTGCGCACCATCGTCGCCGCGTTCGAGAGCGCGGCCTCGGCGCTGCGCGCCCCCCACGGCGCGATCGCGGCGCTCCCCGGATTCAGCCGCGCCGCCGCCACGGCGATCCGCGCGGGCTCCCCGCGGGCGGGCCATGAGATCCTCGACGAGCTGGATCGTCTCGGTGCCTGCATCCTGCTTCCCGACGACCCCGCGTTTCCACCGCTGTTGAGCGAGGTCCCCGATCCGCCCGCACTGCTCTTCGCGTGGGGTGACGCGGCGCTGCTCGCCCGGCCGGCGGCGGGGATCGTCGGCAGCCGCGACCACTCGCCCTACGGGGCGGAAGCGGCGCGCCTCCTCGCCGCGGGTGTGGCGGGCGCGGGCGTGGTCGTGGTGAGCGGCATGGCGCGCGGCATCGACGCGATCGCGCATGCGGCCGCCTTGGACGCCGGCGGCGGCTCGGTGGGGATCCTCGGGAACGGATTCGGCGTGATCTACCCGGCGGTGAACCGCGGGCTGTACGAGCGCATGGTGGCCCGCGGCTGCCTCGTCACCGAGCTGCCGCCGGGGGAGCGACCCCACGCCGGGGCATTCCCCAAGCGCAATCGCCTCATCTCCGGACTCGCCGGGGTGACCGTGGTGATCGAGGCCGCGCCCGGGTCGGGTGCGCTGATCACCGCCGACTGCGCCCTCGACCAGGGGCGCGCCGTCCTCGCCGTACCGGGGCCGATCACGAGCCCCACCTCGCTCGGCTGCAATAAGCTCATCCAGCAGGGCGCGAAGCCGGCGCTCGCTCCGGGGGATATCCTCGAGGAGCTCGGTCTGCCGGGGGCGCCTCAGGGCGTAGCCGAAAGACAGTCCTCCGGTGTGTCCCCGGGGCACGGCCCCGAGGTCGGTCCACCCGGACGGACGCCACCACCGGACCTGAGCGCGTTGCAGCGCTCGTTGTGGGACACCCTCCGCGCGGAGCCCAGGCACGTGGACGTGCTCGTGGCGACCGCCGGGGCTGATACGGGCGCGGTGCTGACCGCCCTGACCGAGCTCGAGATGCGGGGCGTGGTGCAGCAACGGCCGGGGATGGTGTTCGGGTTGGTGTAGGGGGAGACACCAACCGGCTGCCCGCGGGAATAACCCACCCTTCGTGCGGGATGCGAAGTCCGAGTCCGCGCGGCGTATCAACGCCACTCGGCTTGACGCCCAACGGGTGCGGTGATGTCGCGGTTACTACGCGGGGTCGTTGTCGCGCATCCACGTCGCTGGAGCGCGATCTTACCTGGCGCGGCAGTCAGCGGCACCCGGATCGTATACCACCCTAATGCGAGTGTGTTAACCCCGGGGCCATGCCCCGGGGTTCACTGACGGCGACTCTAGGTGGGCTGCTCGTTCCGAGTACCGTCAGCCGGTCCGACTACCTTTCACTTGATGCACCACCTCTACCTCCACGTCCCCTTCTGCCAGCGCCGCTGCTCCTACTGCGACTTCTCCATCGCGGTACGCAAGCGCATCCCGGCGCGGGAGTATGTGGATGCCGTGCTGCGCGAGCTGCGCCTTCTCGGGGTGACTGACCCCGGGCGCAAGCCCGGGGAGACCGCAGCAGTCGGTCTGGAGACGCTCTACCTCGGCGGCGGCACGCCGTCGCTTCTCCCCCCCGACGCGCTCGCGGCGCTGCTCCCGTCTTTGCTCGACGCCTTCCGTGCCACGTCTTCACGTGACGCCGTCGAGGTCACGCTCGAGGCCAATCCCGAGGACGTGACGCCTGAGAACGCGCGAGCCTGGCGTCGCGCCGGCGTCAATCGCGTGTCGCTGGGCGCCCAGTCGTTCGACGAGGGGGTATTGAAGTGGATGCATCGCTCTCACGACGCGACGCGTATCGGCGACGCTGTGCGGACCCTCCGCGCGGCTGGCATCGAAGACCTGTCGCTCGATCTCATCTTCGCCTTGCCGGCCGAGCTGCAACGCGATTGGAGACTGGACCTGGACCTGGCCTGCTCCCTGCGCCCTGCTCATCTCTCCCTTTATGGGCTCACTGTCGAGGAACGGACCCCCCTCGCCCGCTGGATCTCGCGCGGCGCCACCTCCGGCCCCGACGACGAGCGCTATGCGGAGGAGTACCTCTACGCGCACGAGCGGCTCGCTCGCGACGGCTTCCGTTTCTACGAAGTCTCGAACGCGGCACGCGACGGCCACCGTTCGCGCCATAACTCCGCCTACTGGTCGGGTCGCGGCTATCTGGGACTCGGTCCCGCCGCGCATTCGTTCGACGGCCGGGTGCGTCGCTGGAATCTCGCCGCGTGGGAGGCCTATCGGCGCGCCGTGGCCGCCGGACTCCCGGCGGTCGAGGCCGAAGAGGTCCTCACCGAGGAGCAACGCGAACTGGAGCGGCTGTATCTCGCGCTGCGCACCGATCGGGGGTTGCCGCTTGCCGCCCTTGGCCGCCCCCTGCCGCCCGCTGCCGCCCGCTGGGTGGAGCGGGGATGGGCGGAGATCAGCGAGCAGCGGCTGGTGTGCACCTCCGAGGGCTGGCTGCGGCTCGACGCCCTGATCCGTGACTTGACCGGCGCCGGTCGAGTGGTCTAAATTGTTAGTAGGTAACAGCTTGGGTGACATGGTAGCATCTCTCAACGACCGCGAACGCCAGGTCCTCGAAGCCGTGATCGAGACCTACGTGGAAACCGCCGAGCCGGCGGGGAGCCGGACTATTTCCAAGAAGTTCGGGCACACGCTCTCCGCCGCCACGATTCGCAACACGATGAGCGACCTCGAGGAAAAGGGGTATCTCTACCACCCGCACACCTCCGCTGGTCGCATCCCCACCGATCTCGCCTACCGCGTGTATGTGAACTCGCTCATGCGGCTGTCGCAGGTGTCGGCATCCGACTCGCACCACATCCGCGAGGAGCTCGCGGAGCAGAACGCCGTGGACCAGATCCTCGAGCGTGCCGCGCAGGTGCTGGGCGTGCTTACGAAAGAGCTCGGGGTGGCGGTGGGTCCGACGCTGGACGAGGCGCTGCTCGAGCGGCTGGAGCTGTTGCAGGCCGGGTCCGATCGGCTCCTGCTGGTGCTCACGCTGAAGAGCGGAGTGGTGCGCAGCATTTTTGTGGAGGTGCCCTCGCTCATGGCCCACGAGATCGTCGTGCAGGTGGCGGTGGTGCTGAACGAGCGGCTCGCAGGGCTCACGCTGCGCGAGATCCGCGCCACGTTGTCCGAGCGGCTGCGCGATGCCGCGCCCGACGTCGGCTCGAGCGAGCTCCTGAACATCTTCATCCAGGAAGCGGACGACCTGTTCGACGTGCCGGCCACCGCGGCCGCCGGCAGGGGGGTGGTGCTGGGGAGCGCGCAGCTGCTCGCCGGCCAACCGGAGTTCGCCACCAAGGAGCGGCTGCAGGGACTGTTCGAGGTGACCGAGCGGCGGGACGTGCTACGCGAGGCGCTGGCCAAGCGGCTCGGCCAGGGGCTCACCATCACAATCGGCAGCGAGCACCAGGATGCGACGCTCGCGCCCTTCACTCTGGTGACGGCCTCCTACCGGCTAGGCCCGCTGGCCGGAGTCATCGGTGTCATGGGCCCGACGCGCATGCCGTACGACAAGATCGTGGCGCTCGTGGATCATACGAGCCGCCTCGTGGGTGAGCTGCTCGAGTGAAGCGCGACTACTACACCATCCTCGGAGTCAAGCGCGACGCGGACGAAGCCGAGATCAAGAAGGCCTATCGCCGCCTCGCGATGAAGCATCATCCCGACCGTGTGGCGTCCGAAGAAAAAGAAGCGGCCGAGGCCAAGTTCAAGGAGATCACCGAGGCCTACGAGGTTTTGCGGGATTCGGAGCGGCGCGCCACGTACGACCGCTACGGCGAGGCGGGGCTGAAGGGCGGCGCGGGCTCGGGCGGTGGGGGATTCACACACTTCGACCTGTCGGAAGCGCTTAACATCTTCATGCGGGACTTCGGCGGGTTGGGCGGATTCGACGCCTTCTTCGGCGGCGCCGAGCGCTCCCGCCGGGAACGCAACCGCGGCGAGGACCTGAAGGTCACCCTGAAGCTCAGTCTCGCCGAGGTCGCGAGCGGCACCACCAAGAAGGTGAAGGTCCGCACCCTGGACCGCTGCACGGCCTGCGGCGGCGCCGGGGCGGCGCCTGGCAGCAAGGCCACGAGCTGCCCCACGTGCGCCGGCACGGGCGAGGTACGGCGCGCGGCGCGCTCGATGTTCGGACAGTTCGTGTCCGTGTCGCCGTGCCCCACCTGCGGGGGGGAGGGCACGGCGATCCAGCAGCCCTGCCCCAAGTGTCAGGGCGACGGACGCGTCCGCGCCGAGAAGGAGCTGGAGATCAATGTCCCCGCGGGCGTCGCCGACCATCACTACCTGACCATGCGGGGACACGGCGTTCCCGGGCCGCGCAACGGTCCGGCGGGCGACCTGGTCGCCGTGCTCGACATCGCCGAGGATCCGCGGTTCGAGCGCCAGGGTGACGACCTGATCTACGACCTGCCGGTCTCGTTCACCCAGGCGGCGCTCGGCGCGGAGGTCGTGATCCCGACGCCGTACGGCGACGCGACCGTCGAGATCCACCCGGGTACGCAGACCGGCGCCGTGTACCGGCTGCGCGGCAAGGGGCTCCCGCGGGTGGGCGAAGCGGGCCGCGGCGACCTGCACGTGCGGGTGCACGTCTGGACCCCCGTCAAGCTGACCGCGGAGCAGCGCGCGCTGCTCGAGCAGCTCGCGAAGATCGAGAGCAAGGCGCCTGCGGAAGGGCACACCGGGAAGAAGTTCTGGGAGCAGCTGCGCCAGGCGTTTGGACGCTAACTGATCCCGGGCGCGTGCCCGGGGTGGAGGGGGACCATGCCCGGAGGCTGTGTCTTCTGCAAAATTGCCGCCGGCGAGATTCCGGCGACCATCGTGAAGCGCGGCGACGGCGTGCTGGCGTTCACGGATCAGAACCCGCAAGCACCTACGCACCTCCTCGTGATCCCCACGCATCACGTGACCACGCTCAACGAGACGAAGGACGCGGGCCTGCTGGGAAAGCTGTTGGGCTTCGCGCGCGACCTGGCGCGGGAGATCGGGATCGCGGAGCGCGGATATCGCGTCGTCGTGAACACGAACCCCGACGGTGGACAGACGGTGTTTCATCTCCACCTGCACCTGCTCGGCGGCCGGCCTATGACCTGGCCGCCGGGATGAGGGCGACGGGTTGCCCCCGGCAATCGGCAGGGCTAAGTTTTTGTGTCCATCAGAGTTACCCAGAGGGTGAGAGGGCGGGGATCCTGGCCGACTTGCACGAGCACCGTCATTACGAAGAGCCGAGGGCCTGACGTGGCGAGCTTGCCCGAGCGGCTCCGCGCCGCGATGAACGAAGCCCGGAAACAGCGCGATCAAGGGCGCACGCTCCTCCTCTCCACCATCCTCGCAGACCTCAAGAACCGCGAATTCGAGCTCCAGCACCC
>Ga0137409_10003517_pt1 | contig 16555 bp, 16 predicted proteins | sample CZODoug1_16funga_FD_122059 | JGI IMG/M metagenome (GOLD analysis project Ga0137409, IMG submission 122059) | Vadose zone soil fungal communities from Angelo Coast Range Reserve, California, USA - CZODoug1_16fungal (Hybrid Assembly) | ecosystem: Environmental > Terrestrial > Soil > Vadose zone... | reverse complement strand
ATGGGCAAGGCGCTGAATGACGTGCTGGAACGCGCCTTCGATGAAGCGCAGAGATTTAAAGACGAGTACGTCTCGACAGAGCATATGTTCCTGGCCATCGCGCGGCAGGATCGCGATCCTGCTGGTCAGTTGCTGAAGAAGCAGGGAGCGTCACACGACGCGATTTTGCAAGCGCTTACCAGTGTACGCGGCACGCAGCGCGTCACCTCGCAGAATCCGGAGGCAACGTACGAAGCGCTGGAGAAATACGCGCGCGACCTGACCGAGCTGGCGCGGCGATCGAAGCTCGACCCTGTCATCGGCCGTGATGAAGAGATTCGCCGCGTGATGCAGATTCTGGCGCGCCGCACAAAGAACAATCCGGTGCTGATCGGCGAACCCGGCGTCGGCAAAACCGCCATCGTGGAAGGGCTCGCACAAAGAATCGTGTCCGGCGATGTGCCGGACGTGCTGAAAACCAAGCGCCTGGTGGCGTTGGATCTTGCGGCGCTAGTAGCCGGCGCGAAATACCGTGGCGAGTTTGAAGACCGCTTGAAAGCGGTCTTGATGGAAATCACCGAGGCCGAGGGCCAGATCATTCTATTTATTGACGAGCTGCACACTCTGGTGGGCGCGGGCGCCGCCGAAGGCGCCATGGATGCCTCCAACATGCTGAAGCCGGCCCTGGCGCGCGGCGAGTTGCGGGCCATCGGCGCAACCACGCTGAATGAATACAAGAAATACATCGAGAAAGATCCAGCGCTGGAACGCCGCTTCCAACCCGTCATGGTGGAAGAGCCTAGCGTTGAAGATACCATTGCGATTCTCCGCGGCTTGAAGGAGCGTTACGAAGTGCACCACGGCGTGCGCATCAAAGACGCCGCGATTATTGCCGCCGCCACGCTTTCCCACCGATACATTTCCGATCGCTTTCTGCCAGACAAAGCCATCGACCTGATTGACGAAGCCGCCGCCAGCTTGCGCATGCAAATCGATTCGCTGCCCGTCGAAATCGACGAAATCGAGCGCCGCATCATGCAACTGGAAATCGAGAGACAGGCGCTGCTGAAGGAAAAGGACGCGCATTCCAAGGAACGCCGCGAACAGATTGAGAAGGAACTTGCCAGGCTGCGCGAGGATTCAAGCGCGCGCAAGGCCCGCTGGCAGACCGAAAAGGAAGCCATAGGCAAAATTCGCAAGCTCAAGGAGCAGATTGAGCAGCTTAAAGCAGAAGCCGAGCGCTATGAGCGATCCGGCGAACTCGCCAAGGTCGCGGAAATCCGCTACGGCAAGATCGCCATCGCCGAACGTGAGCTGAAGGAAGCCGAAGAACGCTTCCGCTCGATGCAAAAAGATGCACCCATGCTCAAGGAAGAGGTCGATGAGGAAGACATCGCCAAGCTGGTCAGCAAGTGGACCGGCATTCCGGTCGGGCGCCTGCTGGAAGGGGAAGCGCAGAAATTGGTGAAGATGGAAGATCGCCTGCGCCAGCGTGTGGTTGGCCAGGATGATGCCCTGGCCCGCGTAGCGAACGCGGTGCGTCGCAGCCGCGCCGGTTTGTCCGACCCCAAGCGGCCCATCGGCTCGTTCATTTTCCTGGGGCCAACCGGCGTCGGCAAAACCGAGCTGGCGCGCGCCCTCGCCGAATTTCTTTTCGACGACGAAAAGCTGATGATCCGCATCGACATGTCCGAATACATGGAAAAACACAGCGTTTCGCGCTTGATCGGCGCGCCCCCAGGCTACGTCGGCTACGAGGAGGGCGGCCAGCTCACCGAACAAGTTCGCCGTCACCCGTATTCCGTAATTTTGTTCGACGAAATCGAGAAGGCGCACCCCGACGTTTTCAACGTGCTGCTGCAAATCTTGGAAGACGGCAGGCTCACGGACGGCAAGGGCCGCACGGTGGACTTCCGCAACACCGTTCTGGTGATGACCAGCAACGTCGGCTCCACGGCGATTTTCGAGCTGGCCAATCGTGATCCCGAGCGCGCCCGAAGAGAAGCAATGGACGCGTTGCGCGCGGCGTTCCGGCCAGAGTTCATCAACCGTATCGATGAGATTGTGATCTTCAATCCGCTGGGCAAGGAGCAACTCGAGCGCATCGTGGACCTGCTGTTGCGCGGAGTAGAGCAACTACTGGCCGAGCGCAAAATCACACTGGACCTCACGCCCGCAGCGAAGGAGCTGCTGGTGCGCGAGGGCTACGACCCGGCATACGGCGCCAGACCGCTGCGTCGCACCATTCAGCGCCTGGTGCAGGATCCGCTCGCACTCCAGATCCTGGATGGCAAAGTGCTCCCCGGCGATCACATTCGTGTGGACCGCGACGGCAAGAGCGATTCCATGCGCTTCGAGCGCGTACAAGCTAGCAAACCAGCCGCGGCCTAAGAATGGCTCGCGTAAGAAGTTGGCCGATCTTTACGTATATAGTGTTAGGAAAGCCCTATGAGAATTCTACGCACGACATTTCTATTGACCGCCCTGACATTGGTGCTCATCACCATTGGCGCGTACTTCGGCGGCCGTAATGGCATGACCATGGCGTTGATCATCGCGGCAGCCATGAATGCGATCGCCTACTTCTTCTCGGATAAAATCGCGCTGATGTCGAGCGGGGCGCAGCCTGTTACGCGCGAACAGTTGCCCAGGCTATACGAAGTGATGGAACGCCTGGCCGCGAAAGCTAATCTGCCGGTGCCTAAGCTTTATATTGTTCCCGAAGCGGCTCCCAACGCGTTCGCCACCGGTCGCAATCCCAGCCATGCTTCCGTAGCCGTTACGGAAGGTCTTTTGCAGCTAATGACGGATGACGAGCTCGAGGGCGTCATCGCCCACGAACTTTCGCACGTGCGCAACTACGATATCTTGATCAGCTCGATTGCCGCGACTATCGCTGGCGCCATCTCATACCTTGGTCACATTGGCTTGTGGTTTGGTGGACGCGACGACGAGCGCGAAGGCGGCGGTGTGGCTGGAATTTTGATGCTGATTCTGGCGCCCATCGCGGCCACTCTTTTGCAGCTCGGCATTTCTCGCCAGCGCGAGTACTCCGCGGACGCTACCGGCGCTCGCATGGTTGGCCAGCCTTACGGCTTGATCAGCGCCCTGCAAAAACTCGGGGCCTATAACAAGCGAATCCCGACCACCACGGTGTCGCCAACGACCGCCGCGCTGTGCATCGTCAAGCCCATGTTTGGCTCCGAGACGCTCTCGTCGCTATTCAGCACCCACCCGCCCTTGGAAGACCGCATAGCAGCGCTGCGCGAAATGACGGTTGTCCCGCAACGTTGATTTTCCCGTTCTGGTCGGCCCGACTCGTCTCTGCCCAGATTCGACCCGCTAATGTAAAGATTTCTGCGAGGCGCTGTGGCGGACCCCCATCCTGAATTTCATAACTTACTGATTTCGTTGATGTTACAAGCTGTAATAGGCTCGCAACCTTTTGGTAAGGCAAGTGCAACCATATCATGACAACCCAACGCCCTCTAAGAAAGGCTTCACGGACGGAAATATGAGCTGTCGAGATACTATCCATTTGATTTGCTGGTACTTAGAGGGAAAGCTCTCTCCGCCCGTCGAGGATGAGATCCGGAACCATCTACAGGATTGCCCCGATTGCCATCTGGTCCTGGACGCTGCCAACACCACATTGGACCGCTACTTCGGCTCGGGACACAGTACCGAAACCGCGACAAGCACCAAGGCCGCCTGAATTCAGCAGACAAATCCAGCGCTCCCTATAGCTTGAGAATTGCCCTGAGGATTTCTCTTAGCGGATCGTGAGGCTCGGACCGCCTCAGTTGTAAAACTCCACGAACTACAGTAACCCTGCAGAAGGCGTAAATCTTACAGGTACTAGTACCTTACAACAATGCACTGCGGTAGGGCTTCTGTCGCCGCATGTGCTTTAAATTCATAGAATTGAGCGATCCCACTCTCCGTGAGGCTATTTGGTGTAACGGGTGCTCGTTTCTATTTCGCAGGGTATCGATGTACAAGGAGACGAAGTCAATGAGCGAGTATCAAGAACCGATTCAGGTGACCTCGGCTGCGACGCCACGCTGGGTTGGAATTGCCCTGGTGACGCTGGCGGCTGTTTCACTGCTCGGTATTGGAATTGGATGGAGCGCCCTCAACCACGCAAACAGCGTGGAGCAAACAACGCAAACCTCGGTGAGGCAGGCCAATGACGCATTGGCCCAAAAGCTTGCCAAGGAAGATGAGATTAATCAGCAACTCCAGAGCGACTTGAAAGTCGTGACGGACAAGCTGAACGTCACGCAAGCGGACCTGGTAAAGGCCCGTAAGCAGAACCGCCAATCATCGGTCACGATCGACAAGAAGATCGCCGGACTGGAAAATTCCGTGAATACACAGCTCGCCGCCAAGGCTAGCGCCGACGATGTCAATAAGCTCAACACCGACGTAACCGGTGTGAGGAGCGACCTCGACGCGACCAAGAACAATCTGCAAATGGCGCGCAGCGAGATGGGCACGCTGATCGCCCGCAACCACGATGAGATCGACCAACTCCGCCGCATGGGCACCCGCGACTACTTTGAATTCACAGTGACGCGCAAGGCTGGTGCACAGAAGGTCGGAGCGGTGCAGGTTGAACTGAAGAACGCCAACCCGAAGAAAAATCAGTTCACCATCAACGTTCTGGCCGATGACAAGACCTTCGAGAAGAAGAACCGTTCGGTCAACGAGCCGATTTTCTTCTACACCGGCGGGAGCCACGCGGCCCTCGAGCTGGTCATCAACAAAGTCACCAAATCGACCGCTTCTGGCTACCTGAGCGTACCTAAGGCGGCCGGTGGCACTTCGGCAAGCGCTTCCACTTCAGGCTCATAGAAGCAGCCAACTTACAACTCACATCACAGTATCAGGGGAGGATTCCAGAGCATCCTCCCCTTATCTTTTTGCGTTCATCTATGGGTCTGCAAAAGTCGTATCATGTTCACGACAGCGTAGCCGAGCTTCACAGTATCGGCGCGGCGCCGTTGCCAACAAAAGTGATGTCCAGGAGGGAAATTCCATGAAAGCACGTTTTGCGATTGCCATCAGCATCGTACTGGTCGCTTCCGCGCTGGCCCTCGCGGGCGAGGGCAGTTGGACCGGGTATATTACGGATAGCAAATGCGGGGCCAAGGCCGCGCACGAGGGCGCAGAGGAATGCACGACAAAATGTGTAAAGGAAGGCGCGAAGCTGGTTTTCGTAAACGACACCGATAAGAAGGTTTACGCGATCTCGGACCAGGACAAAGTGGCGGCTCATGCCGGCCATCACGTTGCGGTGAAGGGCTCGGTAGAGGGCGACACCCTCACCGTAGCAAGCATCGACATGGCCCCGTCCAAAAGCAAACAGCCATAATCAAAATTGTCATTCGCGACGGGCGGGACTTAGCTCCCGCCCGTTTCGTTTTGTAGGCCAAGAAATTTCCGTTACGATGTTGATCTGCCTATGTCCACCATTCTGCTGCACGCTGCGCGCGCCTTGACTCCTACGACAGAAATACCGGACGCGGGCATTTTGATTCGCGACGGCGTGATTGAAGCCGTCGGCCCTCGCCAGGACATGACCCTGCCCTCCGGGGCCACGGAGATTTCTGCCCCCCGCCAAACCGCTATCCCCGGATTCATCGATATCCACATCCATGGCGCCGGCGGGCACGACGTGATGGAAGGCACCGCAGAAGCGATGTCCACCGTGGCGCAAACACTGGCTCGGCACGGCACCACTTCTTTCGTCGCCACCACCGTTACCGCGAGCCCGGACGACACTTGCCGGAGCGTCGAAGGGATTGCGCGTTACATCACCCAACAGTTTGAAACTCTTCAGTCCAAAGCAGAAGTTCTTGGCGTTCACTACGAGGGTCCCTTCATCAACAAGGCTCGCCGCGGTGTGCATCCCGCCGAGTGGGTGCAGCTCCCGAACGCCGAACTGTTGCAGCGATTCATGCAAGCTGCGGCCGGCAAAGCCCGCATCCTCACTATCGCTCCGGAGTTGCTCGGCGCTTTCCCGTGCATTCACGCCGCGCGAGAGGCAGGTATTGTCGTCGCCATGGGCCACACGGATGCTACCTACGAGCAGGCCCGCGCAGGAATCGCGCATGGCGCGCGCCACGCCGTCCATGTCTACAACGCTATGCGGCCATTCTCGCATCGCGATAGCGGCGTCATCGGCGCCGTGCTCACTTCACCGGAGGTTACCGCCGAGCTAATCGCCGACGGCATACACGTCGAGGAAGCCGCCATGCGTCTGTTGCTGCAAGCCAAGGGCGCGGGCTGCGTAATCTTGATAAGTGACGGGCTTTCCGCCACCGGAATGCCGGACGGAAAATACATGCTCGGCAACTTTGAAGTGACTGTCTCCGGCGGCGTTTGCCGCAACGCGGAAGGGAAACTGGCCGGCAGCACGCTGACGTTGGACCGCGCATTGCGAAACGTAGTCGCGCTCGGCATTTCTTTGCCGGATGCGGTACGCATGCTCACCACAAACCCGGCGAAGTTACTCGGAATTGAATTCAAGAAGGGCGCGCTGCGAACCGGCGCCGACGCGGATATCGTGCTGCTCGACGAAAATCTTCAGCTAACCAATGTTTGGACGCGCGGCCTGCCGCTGAACTAGTTACGGATTCAGTGGCACATTTAGTTCCATCGCCAGCTTCACCGGATTGAACGGACTGCACGCAAAATAGCGATCCCCCACTTTCAAAGTAGGAACCTTGCGTCTCCCGTGATTGGCTCGTAACACGATCGCTTCCGCGGATGGATCCTCTTCGATGTTGATTTCCACGTAGGTGACGCCGCGCTGTTTCAGAAAATATTTTGCGCGACGGCAGTCCGGGCACCAATGCGTGGTGTACATGGTGACTGTTTCCATTGTTGGCGTTAGCTCGAAACGGGCGCACCGCGCCGCTTGCGTGCCACCTGAATGCGGATCAGTGAGCGTTGCAGCGCGACGGCCGCGCGCCCCCAATCCACATTTGGATCATTTGCCGCGGAGGCCAGCCGCTCTTCGGCGCGCTTCTTGGCTTCCTCTGCCCGCGCCACGTCGATTTCTTCCGGCCGTTCCGCCGTTTCCGCCAGCACGGTCACGCGGTCTCCCAGAACTTCCGCAAACCCGCTGATGATCGCCAGATGCACGGGTTCGCTCGCGCTCTTCGCGCGATAGGTCAGCTCACCAATGCCTAATTCCGTGATTAGCGGCGCATGCCCGGGCAAAATGCCCAAACAGCCGCCCGCGCCGGGTAACGTGACTTCCACAACCGTCTCGCGCAGCAATTGCCGCTCCGGCGTTACGATAATCAGCTCGATGGACTCAGGAAGCATTGTCTCTGCCTAAGCGCCCACCTTCATTTTCTCCGCTTTTTCGAGCGCCTCGTCAATCGTGCCAACCATGTAGAAGGCTTGCTCCGGTACCTCATCGTACTTGCCTTCCACGATTTCCTTGAAGCTGCGCACCGTATCCTCAATCTTTACGTACTTGCCTTCCAGCCCGGTGAACTGTGCCGCCACGAACATCGGTTGCGACAGGAATTTCTCGATCTTGCGCGCCCGCGCCACGGTACGCTTGTCTTCGTCCGACAATTCTTCGATACCCAGGATTGCAATGATGTCCTGCAAGTCCTTGTAGCGCTGGAGAATTGATTTCACGCCGCGCGCCACGGCGTAGTGTTCCGCGCCGACGATGCGCGGATCCAAAATGCGCGAATAGCTGGCCAGCGGATCGACCGCCGGATAAATCCCGCGTTCCACGATTTGCCGGCTCAGGTTGGTGGTTGCGTCCAGGTGCGCAAACGTCGCCGCCGGAGCAGGGTCCGTGTAGTCGTCGGCAGGTACGTAAATCGCCTGCACGGAGGTGATCGATCCCGACTTCGTGGAAGTGATGCGCTCCTGCAGCTCGCCAATTTCCGTGTTGAGGTTCGGCTGATAACCCACCGCCGAAGGCATGCGCCCCAGCAGCGCCGAAACTTCCGAGCCCGCCTGCACGAAGCGGAAAATATTGTCGATGAACAGCAGCACGTCCAAATGTTCTTCGTCGCGGAAATATTCCGCCACGGTCAAGCCGGTAAGCCCCACGCGAAGGCGCGATCCGGGCGGCTCGGTCATCTGCCCGTAAATCAGTGCCGCGCGCGACTTCTCCGAGTTGCCTGGAACGATCACTCCGCCCTCGGACATTTCCAGCCAAAGGTCATTGCCTTCGCGCGTGCGCTCGCCCACGCCGGCGAACACCGAAACGCCGCCGTGCTTCATAGCCACGTTGTGAATCAATTCCATGATCAATACGGTCTTGCCTACGCCCGCGCCGCCAAACAATCCGATCTTGCCGCCCTTGAGGTACGGCTCGATCAAGTCAACGACCTTGATTCCGGTTTCGAACATTTCCAGCGTCGTTGACTGGTCCTCCAGCTTTGGCGCCGGGCGGTGAATCGGATAATGCTTGTCACTGACCACTGGACCAAGCTGGTCCACCGGCTTGCCCAACACATTCATCACGCGGCCTAGCGTCGCCCGCCCCACGGGAACCGTGATAGGCATGCCCAAATCTTGGGCCTTCATCCCGCGCACCATGCCTTCGGTCGGCTCCATGGCCACCGCGCGCACGCGCCCTTCGCCCAAGTGCTGTTGCACCTCGACGGTCACATCGAGCGGCTCCGGCACGTTGTAACCCTCGCTGGTGATGCGCACCGCGTTATAAATCGCGGGTAAATGCCCAGCTTCGAACTGAATGTCCAGCACCGGTCCGATGACCTGGACCACATGCCCGACGACCGCTCCTTGTTTCTCTGCCATTTCTTCTCCTAACTTCCGTACGCAGCGCCGCTGACGATCTCAATAATTTCTTTCGTAATTGCCGCCTGGCGGACTTTGTTCATGTGCAACGTCAATGCCTCAATGACATCCCCAGCGTTTTTGGTTGCCGATTCCATCGCTGTCATCCGCGCGGCGTATTCCGAAGCCGACGATTCCAGCATGGCCCGCAAAATCTGCGTCTCGATGTAGCGCGGCAGCAATTTGTTCAATAATTCCGCTTCCGGCTGCTCGTAGATATAATCCACCTGAGCTTCCGCAGTCTTTCCCGACTCGGACTTTTCCTTCGAACCTTTTTCCTCGCCGATGGCTTCCACCGGCAGCAGCTTCTCCAGCGTCAGGTTCGGCGCCATAACGCTCTTGAACTCGCTGAAAATGATGTAAACCGAATCGACTTTCCCGTCAGCGTACAAATCCGTAGCCAGCTTGGCGATTTCCCTCGCGGTCTTGAACTCCACCCGCGCCAGCACGTTGACCCATTCCCCCGCAAATTGGAATCCCGCCTTCTTCAGCGCATCCCGGCCCTTCTTGCCCACCGGAACGGTTACGATCTTTCTCTCCCGATTCGCGCGAAAGAACTCATTCGCCTTGCGCAAAATATTCGCGTTAAATGCCCCCGCGAGCCCTCGTTCTCCGGTCAGCACAATCGCCAGTACGTTCTTCTCTTCGCGCCGCTCCAGCAGCGGATGTTGCGGCTCCTGAATGCGCGCCATCGTCGAACGCAGCACTCGCGCCAGTTCCTGCGCATAGGGCCGCGCTGCCAGCGCCGCTTCCTGCGCCCTGCGCAAGCGCGCCGCGGCCACAAATTTCATCGCGCGCGTAATCTGCTGGCTGTTCTTCACCGAGCGTATGCGCCGCCGGAAATCGAGAAGTGTAGGCATGATGTTTGCTGAAAAGCGTTACGCGAATCCTCAGTTCGCCGCCGCGGCCACCGCCGCTGTAAATCGTTCGCGGAAAGCCTCAACCGCTTTCTTGATGTCCGCCCTGATGGCGTCGTCCAGCGCCTTCTTCTCGCGAATATTCTTCAATATCTGCGGCTGGCTGGTCTCCACAAATTGCAGCAGTTCGCTCTCAAATCTCCTCACTTCGTTGACCGGGATGGCATCCATCAGCCCGCTGGTCGCAACATAAATGCTCAGTACCTGCTTCTCGACGCTCAGCGGCTGGTATTGATCCTGTTTCAGGACTTCCGTCAGCCGCTGGCCGCGCGCCAACTGTGCCTGGGTGGCCTTGTCCAACTGGTCCGAGCCGAACTGCGCGAAGGCTGCGAGATCCCGATACTGCGCCATATCCAAACGCAGAGAGCCCGCCACTTGGCGCATGGCTTTGATCTGCGCGTTGCCGCCCACGCGGCTAACCGAAATACCAACGTTGATCGCCGGACGTATGCCCGCGTTGAACAAGTCTGCTTCCAGATAAATCTGTCCGTCGGTAATCGAAATCACGTTGGTAGGAATGTACGCCGAAACGTCGCCCGCCTGCGTCTCGATTACCGGCAGCGAAGTCAGCGAGCCGCCGCCCAACTTGTCGTTCAATTTCGCCGCGCGTTCCAGCAAACGCGAGTGCAAATAAAATACGTCGCCCGGATACGCTTCGCGTCCCGGCGGCCGCCGCAGCAAGAGCGAAATTTCGCGATAAGCCTGCGCGTGCTTGGAAAGATCGTCGTAAAACGTAACTGCGTGCCGCTTGTTGTCGCGGAAAAATTCACCCATCGCGCACGCCGCATACGGTGCAATATATTGCACCGAAGCTGGCTCCGAAGCCGAAGACGCCACGATGATGGTGTAATCCATCGCTCCAGCATCGGTCAGTACTTTCACCACCTGCGCGATGGTCGATCTCTTCTGCCCAATCGCGCAGTAAATGCAAATAACGTCGCCGCCCTTTTGATTGATGATGGTATCGAGAATCACCGCCGTCTTTCCGGTCTGGCGGTCACCAATAATCAGTTCGCGCTGTCCGCGGCCGATCGGAATCATCGAATCAATGGCTTTGATGCCCGTCTGCAAAGGCTCACGCACCGGCTGCCGGTCCAGCACGCCCGGCGCGATCTTCTCCAGCGGATTGCGCTGCCTGGTGTTGATCGGTCCCTTGTCGTCCACCGCTTCGCCCAGCGGATTCACCACTCGCCCAATCAGCGCGTCGCCCACCGGCACAGACATAATCGTGTTCGTGCGCTTGACGACGTCGCCCTCTTTCAATTCCGTCGATTCGCCCAGCAGCACCGCGCCCACTTGCTCCTCTTCCAGGTTCAGCGCGATGCCGTAAATGTTGTGCGGAAACGACAGCATCTCCCCGGACATTACTTTTTCCAGGCCATGGATTCGTGCAATCCCGTCGCCCACGCTGATGATTGCGCCGATCTCATCAACGGTTACGGTCTGCTCGTAATTCTCAATCTGCTCGCGCAGTATCTTGCTGATTTCATCCGCTTTAATATTCGCCATCCCCGCTCCCGCTCCCTATTCCGACGCCAAGCGCGCCCGTAACTCATTCAAGCGGCCGCGCAGTGAACCGTCATAAACCGTATCGCCAACACGCACCTTCGCGCCGCCCAGCAATTCCGGCTCGAGTGAAAACGTCGCTTCCACGCGCTTTCCGGTCAGCTTCTCCAGCGTAAATTCCATCTCCGCCTTCTGCGCCTTGTTCAATTCCACCGCCGAGGAAACCTGCGCCTCCGTGATCCCTTGCCGCTGCCGGATCACTTCCTGGAAGGCCGCGATCATTTCCGGCAAAACGTGCGTGCGCTGATGGTCCACGATCACGAACAAAAAATTGCGCACAATCTTGCTTCCCCCCACACGCGCCAGCAGTTTCTCGATAACGCGATGCTTCGCTTCCTTGGTCACCGCCGGACTCGCCAGGAAATTTCGCAGCTCCGCTGATTCGCCGTACAGCGCACCGAAACCGATGAGTTGCTCGACTAGCGGCTTCGCCGCCCCCTGCGCCATCGCAATATCCGCTAACGCGTTGGCATACTGCAAGCTCGCAGACTTCAATTCGGCCTCCCCTCAAGGCTTTTCACAAACGCCGCCACCAGCGATTCCTGCACCTGTGGCGTCAATTCCCTGGCCAACAGCGATTCCGCACCGTCCACCGCCAAGTTCGCCGCAATCGTTTTCAACTCCAGTCGCGCCGCCCGCTCCGCAGCTTCCATCTCCGCCCTGGCCGCCAGCTTCACTTTCTCAATGTCGCTCTGTGTGATTGCTTTCAATCGCTCTGTTTCCGCCGCTATTTCGCGCTGTGCAGTGGCGCGCAGCTGTGCCACTTCCTGTTCCAGCTTCGCCAGTTTCTCCTCCGCCTCCCGCAGTTGCCGCTCGGCCTCCGCTTTTGCAGCCGTAGCTTTGCTGATTGCAGAGCTGATGGTTTCCGCGTTCTTGCGGAAAAAAGGAGGGGTAAGTTTCAGAAAAACCCATGCAATCAGGCCTGCGACAATCGCGAAATTAATCCACTTGAAGATTTCGTTCGCGCGTTCCGTCGTCGCGTTGCCGCCTTCCTCCGCGGCATGCGCGCTGATCGCCGCGAACAGCAAGATCGCAATCGCGCTGCCAAAAAACTTCCACGGCGCGGCGCCCCTCATCGAGCTTCTCTCGCCGGGCCGCCCGGTCGCGGCGACGCTTGCAGCACTCTGCGCGCGATCTCCATTGCCAATTGCCCCACCGAAGACTTGAGTTCCCGCAGCGCTTCTGCCAATTCCTTTGCCACCCGCTCTTTCGCGCCTGCGACTTCCGCCATCGCCTTGACTCGCGCTTCTTTCAGCAGCGTCGCGCGCTCGTCGAGCACCTTTTTTCTCGCCGCTTCCTGCTCCGCGTACACTTGCGCGCGCGCCTTTTTCAGCGCGTCCTGATATTGCTTGAACTTTTCCGCTGCAGCCGCCTCTGCGTCAGCAGCGGCCTTGCGCGCACCGACCGTGCGTGCGTCGCGCTCCGCCATCACCGCCAGCAGCGGCTTGAAAAACAGCGCCCGCATCACCACGTAAAAAGCCAAAACAATCAGGACTGTAGGCACAGCCTGAAGGAACAGTTCCCCAAGTTGGTGAACAATCTCTTGCATCTAAGTTGTGTCGCCTGAACCCCTTCAAGTCTGGCCGCACGGGCCAAGGTGGTAGGCAGCCTCACCATGTCTCGACCCGGGAACAAGTCCACGGTGGGCCTGTAGCTGCCTAGTGAAACAGTATTTTATAGCATTCGCCGCGCCGCGCAGTCAATGCGACTCAAAATCATCGCCGCGCACAGGCGCTTGAATTTGTGCAGATTTACCTGGCTCGCTGAGTTCGCCTGTCAGCGAAATAATTCCGTGAAGAAACTATGCATCGCGGTCGCGGATCGAGCGTCGGCCACCGCGTCGTACGCGACGCCTGGAACCGCAGGTCCAGTCTCGTGAGTAAAGCCATGCATCGCACCACCATAGACGATTAATTGCCAGTCCGCGCCTGCGTCGTTCATCTCTTGTACGAACGCATCCACCTGCGCCATGGGGACGTGCGGATCCAAAGCTCCATGGCAGACCAGGATTTTCGCTCTAACCATCCCTGCCCGGGCGGTTTGCGCTGTTGATAGGCTTCCGTGAACGCTAACCACTCCCGCTAGGTCCGCTCCGCTTCTCGCCACTTCAAGTACAACCATCCCTCCGAAGCAGTAGCCCACCGCTGCGATGCGTCCGTCGACTTCCGGATGCGCAGTCAACACCTCTATACCTGCGCGTGCCCGCTTGCACAGTTTGCCAGTGTCGGTCCGCAGTTCCGTAATTCTGGCCATAACGCGTTCGCGATTGCCAGCCACGCCATTGCCATACATGTCGCAAGCAAATACGACGAAACCCAGTTCCGCCAGTCGCTTTGCTCGTTCCTTGGCATGCGAGTCGAGCCCGGCGCCACCATGCACCACCAGGATGCCTGGGCGTTTGTAAGCCCGTTCAGCATCCCGGGCGAAGTGTCCGGTAAGTTCCGTGTCTCCGTCGCGATATGTGACCGTTTGCGTATCCATTCTCATGATTTGCCCTTCCCTTGTCCGCGCAGTGACCCACAGAGCGGTTCTTTGAGCTGTTTTCATGAATCTCCGTTAGGCAGTATAACATATTAATAGGGAATAATCAAGCGAAAAAAGGAAAGGCATAACGCAAGAGACGGCCAGCGGGAGCTAGGGCCACCTAAAGGGAACGTAGTTCCTTAAAAGATTTGTTGCTGAAAGCGAGCGGGCACGCGAAATTTATACCGGCCGCTGCAACGTGCCTTATGGTTTTTAGTGGCGGGTTGGATCGGAGCTCGCGGTGCGGGCCTCGGCTTGATCATATACATACCGAATGCTGATTTGCGAACTCGAGCGGCCCCGCGTAAGCTGCAGCGTCTCATACAGTTGTGTGCCGTCGTAGGAGAGTTCGTACATCCGGCTCATCTTTTGGCCCTTCGGCGTTTTCTCGTCCGTCACCAGCCGGTTGCCGTCCCAGTGCGCCGCAATTTCCTGCGTAGTGCTGTCCTTCGTCTTTTGCAGTTTGCGCCCGTCGGTAAATATCGCTGTCTTGCGCTGCTGATCGTCAAACACATCGATCTCGACGTCTTTCTTCGCCTCCGCAACGGTCAGCGCACTTGTCGGACCCAAGACCTGCTGCATCTGTTGGCGGTCCTCATCGCTCTCGTTTCCGCCACCGCCGCCGCCCCCGCCGTACGGACCTCCACCCATTCCCGGAATTCCCATGCGCACTCCGCCCCGGCCGCCGCCGCCTCTTCCGTTATCAGCGCTCCGCGCGTCCTGCATTTTCTTTCGCGGATCATCGCTCTCATCGCGATTCAGCTTCCAAGCTCCCAGGATCGACTTCCGCGGCTTCACCGGCGCGCTCTGTTCCGCGGGCCGCGCATCAGGCGATGAGGGCGGCTGTGGTTGCGCCGCCGGCAACGGACCCGCCGGTGCCTGCGCGCTGGCCTCTGCCAGCCACCCCGCCACCAAAAGTCCCAAGCCGCTAGCTACAACAAAAATCCTAAAATTTCTGGAATTCATAATGACCATTTTCTCGCGCGCGAATCTTCCCACGCACAGCATCCGTAATATCTTCCCGCGTTTCGTCTTGAAAGTTCCCGGCCGGCTGGATTTGCCCGAATCAGCGCATACCCGCGCACTGCTCCCTCATCACTTAGAGGTGTTCACAAGGGAAGGGTTGCCTGAGCAAGCTAAGTGGCCGCTATCATAGCCACTCTCGAATCGCAGTAGCGCGCGGCAGAAGCGCCAGCGCCCCCAACTCGCGAAATTGCGTGGCCCGCTGCCGATAACCGTTGACGCCAGCCGGTAAAATTGCCATGAATCTTACGCCCGCCGACCGCGCCGCCAGCCCGTCATCAATGTTATCGCCAACATACAGGGCTGTTCCTGGATTGCGTCCACCCAATATCTTCAGCAGCCCATCCGGATGCGGCTTCTTCCGCGTCACGTCGTCCATCGTCACCACGCTACGAAAGTGCCGCGACCCCGCCCAGCGTTCAAATGTATAAGTAAATTCCCGCCGCGTCCGCCCCGTAAAAAGATCCAGTTCAAATCGCCCCGCCCACCGCTCCACCTGCTTCGGCGTAATCAGCATCTTTTCCCGCCGCACATTCCCCGGCCTTCCGTCGAAATCCCAGTAAAACTTCTGAAACGCGTCACGCGCTTGCTCGTATGTTGTCGGCCTGCCCAATGCCGTCGCCCAGTTCGAGACCATGCTCCAGTCGTCGTTATTTCCCGGCTTACTCTTCCATTTATAAAGCTCCGCCCAGGTCACGCGTTTCCCGGTCAAAAATCGCACCGTCTCCAGCGCCGAGCGCCAAAAACTCTCGCGCACGTCCACCAAAACGCCGTCCACATCAAAAATTAAAATTTGCGGAATCGGGTCAAGTCGTTTGCGTCTTCGCAATGTAGACAAATATCCTCGCCGCCTAATTGTGGGCGCCTGAATCTGACGCACTTATTTCTTCGCCGGTGCCGCTGCAATCTGCTCGATCACCAGCGCATGCGACCCGCCGCGGTCATACAGTTTACCTTTCGCCGTAACGCGCCCGCCCGCGAACTCCAGCAGCCGCGCGTTCTGCCCGGTAGCCGGCATTGTTTCCGCGATCGGCCAATAAATTGACCCGTCATCGCTCAGAATCACCAACTGCGAACCCGCCTTCGCGCACGTCAGCGCGCACTCGCGGCTAATCGGCTTCTCCAGGTTCTTCGTAAACGCGCAAGCCGAATCCAGAACATATCCCTCAACGGACACGCTCTTCTGCTGCCCATGCAACAAAACTCCCGAAGCACAAACCAAAATCGTCACGGCCGTTACTTTCGCCGCCAGTTTCGCGATGTTCTTCATGTCCCCTCCTTACCTTCGTGCATCCTAGCACTCAACCTTCATCGCCACAGCCTATTTTGAAGGCAGCGCCCAGCCGTTGGAGTGCTCCGCGCACCGCGCGTATTGAAATGGTGGAATCAGGTAGCCAAGCCAGAGAGGCGAGGAAGAGGAATGGAGTCCGTTGAGCCGTCTCGACGCCCTGTGGGGGAAACTATTCGTATCTCAGCGCCACAATTGGATCGACGCGCATCGCCCGCCGCGCCGGAATGTAGCATGCAGCAACGGCCACAAACGTCAGCAGCACCGCCACCCCAATCATAGTCATCGGGTCGTTGGCGTGCACATCGTAGAGCATCGAGGCCAAGTACCGCATCACGCCCAGCGCCACCCCGATGCCCAGCGCAGCTCCCGCAATCGCCAGCGCAATTCCTTGCCCTAACACCAGCTTCAGAACTCG